>Ga0100403_1000143_pt1 | contig 65466 bp, 61 predicted proteins | sample CryGeymet201501t_FD_83663 | JGI IMG/M metagenome (GOLD analysis project Ga0100403, IMG submission 83663) | Groundwater microbial communities from Crystal Geyser aquifers in Utah, USA - Crystal Geyser metaG 2015-01t | ecosystem: Environmental > Aquatic > Deep subsurface > Groundwater | place...
AAGACCCCCGAGTGCCCACTCGTAATATTTTGATCTCAGAGCACTTACTTTTAAGAGCATCTGATATTTTTTGAGCCTTCTCAGCATCTTCGAAACCAATGATGGCCACCGGACTGTTTTCCAACAAACAATTCTGAGCCGCTTTGTGAGAAGCTGCCTTAGAAATATCAATATTTTGTTTGAGTTTTCCCCTGCCAGGCAACACCCAACCCTTACCGTCTATCCAAACACAGACAGGGGCATCTTCTGGAAGAACCTTGGCCACTGACTCTGCAGGCCAGCTCCCGTCTCCAAAAAGTAAGTAGTGATCTTCCGATGACATAAGTTGCAGCAAACTAGCACTAAAGAGAACTCGGTCAAGGAGAGTGTTCGCAGCAAAAAACTCCTTGAATTCAAAGGTTTAAATGATCGTCGAGGCCGAAGTCGAAGCTGGCCGAAAGAAGGTTTCCCGAAAGCCCTCGCCTAAAGTTGCGATCCAGGGAACAGTTGTTTAGCCTGTTGATAAGCATCTATGACAGCACCGAAGATTATCAGCCTAGAAACCCTCGTAAAAGAGGAGACCGCCGAAGTATCGGAGCTTCTCTCAAACAAAGAAAATTATTCTATATTTGAATCTTATGAACAATTTCAACTCCTCATTCTGAGGCGCATGGCCCTCGCTGAGGAATCTTTGACCTTTTCTGTAGAAGTTTTTATCGTCAAAAAAGAAAAGATCTACTGTCGAAGCAAAGAGGATGGTCAGTTCTCTTTATTGCCTCATGGAGTGAAAGGTCTTCTTGATAGAATCACACACTTTTACGATGAAAATAAAAGAATCATCACAGCTTACTCTCATCAAATAGAAAGGCTCGAGGGTCTTCTGTTCAATCGAAAACTTCCTAGTTATTTTATGGATCTTTGGTTCGATATAAAAAAAGATCTCTCAAAAATGGAGAGCTTCTATTACCGAAACGGCATGGTTTACAAAGAGTTTTCAAAAAGAACGACCCTTTCCTTCGGCGACTACATTGACGAGTTTAAGGATATCGAAGAAGGCATCCAGCTACAAGCAAGCAGCATTCAACGCTTCAAAGGCCGTCTCGACAGTTTGTATAGTTATCATGACTCCATCAAAGGCGAACGCCTCAACAAAACTCTGCTATTGTTAACCATCATTTCTGGGATATTCTTACCCCTAAACCTCATCGTCGGATTTTTTGGTATGAATACATCCGAGCTTTTCTTCACACAAGAACCAGAGGGAACCCTGAAAGTCATCTACCTTCTAACGGCAGTTTTGGTTCTTTGTCTTTTAGGAATGCGCATCTTGAAAACGCTCGACCATTACTTTTTTAGAGTTCTCTTAGGTCGCTACAACTTCTACAAAGACCTAACTCAAAGAATTGAAGGCATAGAAAAAAGCCTCAAAGGTAAATAGAGCCCATCTATTTTGGTTTGGGGCTCTGATTAGCCTCGTTCTTGGATATAGCCTCTCTAACAAGAAAGCGCATGATCTTGCTTCGTTGAGCTCCGCCCAAAAGAATTCGCATGTCCTCATGAAGAGTCGGATCATTTACAAGGGCACCTAGAGTGCCTTCCCCTCGATCAACTTTCGCCATTACATTCTTAAGACTTTCTAACATTGGACCAATCTTATCGTCCTTACCACCGCCAGAGTGCTTTGCCAGATTTGTCGTTATTCGATCCAGGTTCTTCATAATATTGGCCATCTCTCCATTGCCATTAACACTCGAAAGTAACTTATTTAAATTAAAGGCAGCCTTCGCAATAGATTCAACGGCGCTTCCTCCATCCGCGATATAATCTTCCAGCTTTTTGATTTCTTTGGTTTTAACAAAGTCGTCTGGCTTCAACATTGGATACTCATCAGACCCCGCGGTTAAAACCACCACTTGGTCTCCAAGCATCCCGGCGGTGGAAGTTAAAGCCTCGGAGTCTTCTCTTATCCGTTCTTGATATTTTTTTGAAAGACTCAGGCTCACGTCAATTCCATTAGAAGTGTCATGTGGGAGATCCTTACTTGAGACTCTACCAATCAAAAGGCCAGACATGTATACGGGAGCACCGATGTTCAAACCGCGCGCATCTTCAAAACGAACCTTCAACCGGTATTCACCTTGAAAGATAGATCCTCCGCCCATGAACACGACAAAGCCTGCGACTACTAAAAGCGAAACCGCAACAAACATTCCCACAATAAAGTTGTTTGATCCTCGACTATTTGGTTTTTCCATAGCGCTCTCCTTCGATAAACTGTCTTACCATTTCGTTCCCTTTTTTCAATTTTTCCACGTCTCCACGAACTTCAATTTTTCCGTCCATTAAGAGACTCAATCTTTCACAGGTTGCATAAACCGTCGGAATATCGTGAGTAACCAACACTCCGCCCTTACCTCGCGACTTCAGTTCATTGATCACATCTTGAATGTTTCGCGTGTTAAATGGATCGAGCCCGGCAGTGGGCTCATCGTAAAGAATAATTTCCGGATCCAAAATAATGGCTCGAGCTAATCCAACGCGTTTTTGCATCCCTCCAGAAAGATCACTTGGCAACAATTGCTGCGTCCCCCCAAGACCAAAACCCTCCAAGGTTGCATCAATCCGTTTTTGCTTTTCGGCTCGACTCAAACCAGAATGGGCATCCAGAGGGTATAAAAGATTTTCTTCGACTGTTAAAGAGTCAAAAAGCGCCCCACCTTGAAAGACATAAGCAACATTCTTGCGAATTTCATACCACTGTTCTTCTCTCAACCGAGTTACGTCATGACCTTTATAATAAATTTGTCCAGCATCAGGGTGCTCCAAACCAATCAACGCACGTAAGAAAACACTCTTACCGGATCCACTTCCACCAATCAGGCCAACCACTTCATTGGGAAATAAATCAAAATCTAATCCATCGTGAACTATTTTTGATCCAAATTTTTTTGTAAATCCCTTTACCTCAATCAAAGGTTCTTTTTTCATCAAAACTCCCCTGATCTAATCGCATTCTCGATAAGCCACAGGAGTTTAGTCAAAACAAAATCAGAGGTCAGAACTAGGACCGAAGAGATCACAACCGCTCTCGTTGTAGACTTACCCACGCCTTGAGTTCCACCCGTGGTATTTAGTCCGACAAAACAACCTACCGATGAAATAATGAATCCAAAAACGACAGCCTTAACAAGTCCACCCCCGACATCGCGGACAGAAATAATTTCAAAAGCCTTAAAAAAGTAGTCATAATTACTTAATCCCAATTGAGAACTAGCCACCAACATTCCACCAAAAATTCCGATAAAATCAGCCAAGATCGTCAAAAGAGGCGCGGCAAAAACACAGGCAATGATCTTAGGCGCTACAATTTTCTGAATCGGATCTGTCCCCAGAGCACGAATTGCATCAATCTGTTGAGTCACTTTCATAGATCCAACTTCAGCAGCAATACCTGCCCCCACTCGACCCGAAAGCATAAGGGCTGTGAAAATGGGTCCTAATTCGCGCACAATTGAAGTGGTCACAATCTTGGGAACATAAAGCTTGGCACCAAATCGAGCCAAACCAAAGCCAAACTGCAAAGCCATCACCAAACCGGTGGCCAAAGCAGCAACAGCAACAATCAAGAAACTCTGGACACCAATGCTATGAATCTCCTGCATTACCGAGGAGCGAGAAGGAGGGCGCCTAACAATGGTCTGGAAAGCTTCTGCAACCATACGCGATAGACCACCCATAAATTCCATTGCTAGAAAAAAGGCGCTCAGACTCATCTGATTCATTATTTTTGATATTTCCCGTAATGAAAACTATTTAAAGTGGCCTCATAATCCTTTACATCATTGGCATGAAGAGGATCAGCCCCCTGAAGATTAAAATCAAAGATGCAATCATCTTTGCGCAATATGGTCGCTAAAACCTCAACATCGGCACCGTCTACTTTTGCCTTTAAGCGCGACTGCAAGGCTTCGCGTCCATCAAACTTAAAAGTGCGTTCTGAAACTTTACGTCGATCAGTCAATGGAGCAAGAACGCTTTTCATAAGGGACTTCAAACTCGCGGTTTCGTAACGATCACAAAGAGAGTTCACACTGTAAACAGCTCCGCTTCGATCACTAACAAAAATGTGATCTGCATCCACTTCAAAATCAGCTTTAGACCAATTCGATTTTGGACCTTGAAATTTATACTGCTCGGCTTTCTTATCTGCACGCATAGGGCCACCCAGAGAGCACGCCAACAACGGAGAAAGAAGGAAAAGCCAAATAATGGAGACTCTGAGGTGTTTCATAAGCTTATGCTCTAAGATTCGGCTATAAGGGAGCAAAAACTTAAGGCCCAAGCGAGGAAAAAATTCACCAAAGCAGCCACTTAACGCGGAGAGACGTACTCAAAGTGCTCATTAAAGATCTGAGAGCAAAAACCCGATCTAGTATTAAGATGTCTGAAGCTCTATCTCCTATTTTCCTCAAAGAAAGAGTCCTCTTTCTCAATGAAAGTGGAGTGGTACCAGACACCTACCCTCAAGGCCACTCTGACAGTTCTTTGAGACTTAGTTCTTGGCCTCTTTTGAGAGTGCACGAATGGTCCAACAAAGATCCAAGCACCGTAAAAGCTGTATTCATAAACCTGGATGACATCGCAGCAACAAAACCTTTAGATGAATGGGCCATCAAGGCCTGGAAAGCCACTTTTAACGAGTTTGTTCAAAAGTGTGTGGATCGTGAATCAAGGGCCCCCGAACTCGTCGGCTACACCAGAGTATCAAGCTGGGAAACGGCTGTATTGGGAATGAGAATCGGCGTTCGTGACATTGTTAAGTTTAGTCGCCTTGATAAAAAAATACAAAAATTGAAGAGAGAGCCCGTCCCCAATAATTTTGGCAGCAATATTGTTGAGTTCCCCTCTCTCTCTGAGCACGAAGAAAAAAGACGAAAAAGTAGAGTTAAGATCCCCCATCACGCGATTCCCTTTCCAATTGACGGACTCGAGGGAAATAGCACTGCCATCGAAAACGTTAGAAACATCATAAGAAGGAGCGCCCCGCTTTCCACCTCGATCATGATCACGGGAAAGACTGGAACAGGAAAAGAACTAGTGGCCAAAGCCATTCACCGACATAGCCACCGAGCCAACCAGCCCTTTGTCATCATAAACTGTGCAGCCATTGCCAAAGATCTAGCCGAGAGCGAACTATTCGGTCACGTGAAAGGCGCTTTCACAGGAGCCGATCGAGATCGCATTGGCTTGTTAGAATCCGCCCATGGCGGAACGATCTTCTTTGATGAAATCACAGCTCTCGACAAAAGTATTCAAGTGAAACTTTTGCGGGTCTTACAAGAAAAAAAAATCGTTCCCGTAGGTTCTGCTGAAGAAAGAGAGTTAGACCTCAGAGTTGTTTCTTCAACAAAAGAAGATATCAACATGTTCCAGGACGGTGGAAAGTTCCGACAAGATTTAATCTATCGATTGAGAGTGATCGAAATTCAACTTCCGTCTTTGTCGGAAAGACGCAGTGACATTCCGGAGCTGTGTGAAAATATTTTAAAGAGATTGGCTCGAAAAGACAAGAAGCCGGTTCCCGAGTTAGCCAGTGACGCCCTCGAAAAGCTTCTTCTCTATTCTTGGCCAGGCAACATCCGAGAACTAGAAAACACCTTAGATCACGCTGCCACCTTAACGATCTCCGAAAATCGAAGGCGCATTCACCTGAGCGACTTACCCGTCAGTATACAAACGGCCACTCTCAAAGTAAAACCTGACATGACCCTGAAGGATGCTGTTAAAAAATACGAGCGAGATTACATAGCAAGAACGATAGAAAGACTCGGCGGAAACAAAGAAGAAGCGGCAGAGCTGCTCGGCCTGAGCCTAGCGACTCTGTATCGAAAACTAGGAAATATCAGCTAAAGTTTCTTCAAACTTAGCTTTAAAATAGTTGCGAAACTGCTTGTAATCAATCGCCCCGACATCAGCCATGCTTACGGCTGGCAAAACCACAGCATTAATCTGTTGAAACGGATTCACCAAGAACGATTTTTTTCGAAGAACATCCTTAGTCCCATTTAATACGAGGCCAACAATCGGCAAATTCAAATCTGCTGCCATTCGGAAAGCCCCCCCCTTGAAGGCTCCAAGCTTTCCATCCACCGATCGAGTTCCTTCAGGAGCCATCCATATCTGGACTCCCTCACTGAGCCTCTTTTTAGTGAGCTCAATCGTTTTTGTGGCCGCCTCTCGGTTGCCGCGATCCACCGGAATGAGTCCTGCAGCCGTCAAGGCCCAACCAAAAAATGGAATCTTAAAAAGTTCAGCCTTACCCAACATCTTCACAGGACCTGAGAAGACCTCGTAAACGGTCGGGATATCCACTAGAGATTGATGGTTACTGATAATGATGCAGGGTTTCTTTGGATCGTATCCCTCCAAACCCTTCACACTCAACTTAGCGAAAAAAAGCCGAAACACAGCCCTATTCCAAAGGCGGATAGAAAAAGATTCTACAGGAGTATTGCTAAGACCGATTAAAGGAATCGTCGATAGAATAAAAAACCAAATGAATATTAAAACGCAAATAATTAAAACTGCGATAAAACTATAAATTCCCCGAACGACTTTCCACACCATGAATATGGATATAGAATACCCTAAGAGTTAAGCCCAGTTCTATTTTGGAGGAATTAAATGTCAATTGACCCTAAAGCTAGTTTCATTCGTTCACTTTGCATTGGTGCAATCAAAGAGGAGATTCTTTTCCCTTATCCTAAAATGGAGGAAGAAGAGCGTGAGACTGTAAGCTCGGTCATAGACTCATTTAACTCTTGGCTTAACGACAAGACTGAAGACTTTCGAGCTTGGGACGTTAAAGGCGAATTACCAGAAGCTGTTTTAAATGAAATGAAAGAGATGGGCCTTTTCGGACTCATTATCCCCGAAGACTTCGGAGGCATGGGCTTTAGCACGAGTGCTTATTCTCGAAGTATGCAAGCTCTGGTTTATCACGATGGTTCGTTGGCTATCACTGCTGGCGCCCATAGCAGCATTGGGATGAAGGGCCTTCTCATGTTTGGAACGGAAGAGCAGAAAAAGAAATATCTTCCAAAACTTTCAACAGGTGAGATGATCGCCGCTTATTGTTTAACGGAACCAGGTGCAGGCTCCGACGCCGCGTCCATCAAGACTAAAGCGGTCAAAGAAGGCGATCACTGGGTCCTTAGCGGAGAAAAGCTTTGGATCACAAACGGAGGCATTGCCGACTTTTTTACGGTCTTTGCAAGCACCGATACTGAAGAAGGAAAAATCACGGCTTTTATTGTTACAAAAGATCTTGAGGGAATCACTATTGGACCCCACGAAGATAAAATGGGCCTCAGAGCAAGCTCCACGACAACCGTGCATTTTGACAAAGTTAGAGTCCCACAAGAAAACGTTCTTGGCGAAGTGGGCAAAGGCTTTAAAGTCGCCGTTAAAATCTTGAACAATGGCCGCACAGGTTTAGGAGGAGGCTGTATCGGTGGCATGAAAAAGTGCATCGACATGGCCATCAAACAAGCCAGCGAGCGAAAACAGTTTGGGCAACCCATTTCTGACTTTGGTTTGATTAAAAAGAAAATCGGACAAATGACCGTAGATTGTTACACCTCAGAATCCGTCGTAAACTTAGTCTCCGGATTAATCGATCAAGGTTACGAAGATTATGCCGTCGAAGCCGCCATAAGTAAGGTTTACGCAACGGACGCCCTTTGGAGAACTGTAGACGAAGCCCTTCAAGTTTCCGGCGGCAATGGTTACATGAGAGAGTTTCCTTACGAAAGAATTTTGAGAGACTCTCGAGTCAACCGTATTTTCGAAGGAACCAATGACATTCTACACCTTTTCATAGGCTTAACAGCCATGAAAGATGCAGCCGATCAACTGAAAGAACTTGCCAAGACTATTGGTAAACCAGGAAAAGTTTTTGGAGACCCCATCAAAGGGTTTGGAGTCTTTGCAGACTACGCCAAAAAGACGATTGCCTCAGCAACGGGAGTTGGCTCTTCGCGATTCACAAAAGCTCCCCCGGCACTTCGCACTCAATGTGTTTTGTTTGAGGGCCTTGTTCGTCGCCTTTCTGGAGCCGTCGATCGCATTATTAGAAAACACGGAAAGAGAATCATTGGAAAACAATTAGCCACACAGCGGCTAGCAGCCATCATCATTGATCTTTTTGTTTTCTCTTGCACGATTAGTCGAGTTTCACAAAGCATTGAAGAAAAGGGTGAAGAAGGCGCAAAGAGAGAGATCGATATTCTTGATATTTTTGCCTTTCAGGCCAATGATAGAATTTTAAACACCCTTCGAAAAATCGACGAAAACGTAGATGAGCTTTTAAAGTCCACCTCAGAATTTATGGTGGAAGAGCAACGCTACAGCTGGGATAACATCTAAGATATTTTAACCTCAACCAGCTAGGCTATTGCGACAATATTCAATTGTGTATAAGAAGTTAGCATGCAAGATCATGTTGTAAGAGTTTACCCATCCGCCGAAGAACTTAAAAAAGAAGACCAACTAGCCTGGAAAATGGCAGAAATGGCCAACGACCCCGTTCCTTTAGATGATGACGTCGTTGAAATGCTTGGAAACCGCATCATCGACAATGCCTCTGTGGCCATTGCCTCGGCCAACCGAACTCCCGTCTTCAACGCAAGACAACAAGCCATGTGCTTCCCCAAGGAAAAAGGGGGCGCTTCTATTTTTGGACTTCCCTCAGAAAAAACCTTCGATTGTAACTGGGCCGCCTGGGCTAACGGAGTTGCCGTCCGAGAACTCGATTTTCATGACACTTTTCTTGCCGCGGATTACTCTCACCCCGGCGATAACATTCCCGGAATTCTTGCCGTTGCTCAACATCTTGGCAAAGATGGCAAGAGCCTTCTAAGAGGTCTTGCTACTGCTTATGAAATTCAAGTCGATCTTGTAAAAGGAATTTGCCTCCACAAACATAAAAAGGATCACATTGCTCACCTCTGCCCCGCTACAGCTGCTGGCATTGGAACCATGCTTGAGCTTGATACGGACACGATTTACCAAAGCATCGGGCAAGCCGTTCACGTAAGCTTTTCAACTCGCCAATCTAGAAAGGGCGTTATCTCTAGCTGGAAGGCTTATGCCCCCGCTCACGCTGGAAAACTTGCTATTGAAGCGGTCGACCGCTGCATGAGAGGAGAAGGTAGTCCTTCTCCCATTTACGAAGGAGAAGACTCTGTCATCGCCTATATGCTCGATGGAAAGAATGGTCAATACACCGTTCCCCTCCCTGCAAAAGGCGAAGCCAAACGCGCTATTATGGAAACCTACACCAAAGAGCATTCCGCTGAATATCAAGCGCAAGCTCTCATCGACTTAGCCTTCAAAATGAAAACGAAGGTCAGCAACTTTGATGACATTGAAAGCATTGTCATTCACACAAGCCACCACACCCACTACGTGATTGGAACCGGCTCAGGAGATCCTCAAAAGTTTGACCCAAAAGCGACTAGAGAAACTCTAGACCACAGCATTATGTATATTTTCACAGTGGCGCTTCAAGATGGCCGCTGGCATCATGTGGATAGCTATGCTCCTGAACGAGCGCAACGAGAGGACACCGTTAAACTGTGGAAAAAGGTCTCCACCAAAGAAGACCCTAAGTGGACTCAGATGTATCACGACCCAGACCCCAACAGAAAGGCATTTGGGGCAAGAATTGAGATCAAATTTAAAAATGGAGAAACACTTGTGGATGAATTGGCTAGAGCCAACGCACATCCCGCGGGTGCCAGACCATTTCAAAGAGCCCATTATATAGAAAAGTTCAACACCCTCACAACAGGTCTCATCAGTGAGTCTGAATCGGAAAAATTCATTTCACTTGTAAAGAATCTTCCAAATTTGGATTCTAATGGGGTTCGAAGTTTGAATGTTGCTCTTTTACCCGATAAACTCAAAACTAATGGGGGCTCAAAAGGCGGTATTTTTTAAATTCAAGCAAGCGCTAGCTTGCTTGCTCCTATTTTCCAGCCTTGCTCATGCGAGCAAAGATTCTGATCCTGAGCCCTACGTTTATAAAAATCCTAGGAGTGGCTCCTATTACATGCTTTTGGGGCTGGGCAGTGGCTTCACTCGATATTACAGCAAAGGTGCTTATTTAGGCTTATTGAACGGCACCACTCAGCACTTCAAGCTAGTTAACACTGGATACTTCCGCCATTTCATTTTCGACTGGGCTGCCGGACTTGGTTTCCTCTCACTCGTGCCAGGTTCCATAAGAAATGCACCAAGAAGCTCAGGCATCATTGCAATTGGGGAATTTGCAGCACGTTGGCGTTTCGGTCAGTTGGGTGCTTGGCAATTTGGCCCCTTGTTTAGAATGTCGATCGGAAAGGACCCCTCTTTTGCAATCAATAAACCAGCTGAACAATATTTCCTACTAAGCACCGGACCTCAACTTGCCTATGATATTCCTTTTCAAGAAAAGTTTCTCTTCCGCATTGCCACTAGTCTTACGGTCGACCTCAACGTCCCAACTCGGAAAATCATGGTCTTTATGGTCGAAGGCCAAATCGGAGCTCTGTCTCAAAGCTTTTCTGAAAATTGGACTGAAAAAGATGATCCCAAAAAATCTAAAGAGGCTTACCCAGAGCCATTGTATGACGGGAAAGATTACGTCAAATTAACTTTGAAAAGTTCTCTGTTACGTTTTGGTCCTGCTCGCACTTCTCTTAACAATAAAACAAAGCGCTATTTGTATAAAATTGGATACTTTTTGGCGACTCATCCCAATCAGTGGAAATACATAGAAGTGGCTGGCCACAGCGATAATTCTGGCTACACGACGGCCAACTACCAACTTTCAAAAGAGCGTGCCTACGCCGTTAAGAGTGGTTTAGTTGAGGCCGGAGTTCCCTCTTCTAAGATTCGAGTTGTCGCAAAAGGAGCCGAAGAACCTCTTGCGCACGGAACAAGTCCCTCCGCACTCGAACTCAATCGCAGAGTCGAAGTCATTTTCAGAGGAATTGAAAACGAAGGTTACTTCCGAAATGAAATGGACAAAGTTAGACGCTCCTTCGAATAGCCACCCAGGCTAAAGGGCAGAAATAACACCTAAGGATGATACGGCAAACTAGGATTACCCCATTGCCCTGATTCATCTTGAGCTCGAACTTGAAAACTTTCAACCCGAATATCTTCGCCATGCTCTAAAATATCAAAACGGTTTGAAGCGCAACCTCTCCATGCCCCGTGGTTGACTCGACATTCAAACGATTTCACCTCACTGGGACCATGGCAATAGAAGTCTACCTTCAACTGTTCCTCGTTGAGCGAGACCTTTCTGCCTTGGTTAAGAATCAAGCACACCGCTTTGGTTTGACGGACAGCCTTCCACGATCGGCTTTCAATTTTTCCAATATTTCCTGCTTGATCGATTCCCCTAATTTTTAGTTGATAGCCCAACCCTTCCTGTAGTCCTGTGCTTACAGTAAACGGAGACTGGCAAGGATGCCAATCACGAATGACTCTACCCGAACTTTCTAACTGGCACTCAGATTTAACAAAATCACTTAGGTTGTCTCTGACCTCAAACGAGAAGCTTGGAGTCAAGCTCTCTACCTCTGCATGAGTGATCACCGTCAAGGGCGCTAAGTCATCTACGATAAAATCCCACCTCAATGGCGCTTGCGCTAAATCTTCTTCGTCACTTTCTTTAACTTCACCTAGTTTTCGAACTTCAAAGCTATGTTTTCCCAAATTTAATTTTTCGAGTCTGTGATGGCGCTCACTCAAACAAGCACCCCACTCTCCATCATCCACCTTACACTCTAACTGACTCAAAGCTTTGCCGTTTTCTTTGCACTCAAAAGAGACTGTAAAAGTGCGCTCTCGGAGAGCTTTGTGAATGTCTTTAGTAAACCCACATTCGACTCCCGTATTGTAAGAAGAGGGCACGCGAAGGGCCTGAAAACTCTCGTCGATGAACACGGGGCTAGAATTTCCAGCCTTATCTTTAACTCTAGCTTTGAAGACATAGGCTTGGGCTTCATCTAAAACTTTGAAAACAGAACGGGCGCTGCAGGTTTCCCAAGAACTCACCGGAGTAAGCTCACATTCGTATTCCTCGACGCCACTTCCCCCACTGTCGATTGCGTCCACATCAAAAACCAACTCACCCTTTTTTTCATCAAAAGTTCTCTCTACGTTCAAAATACTGGGAGCAAAAGTATCAACCTTCCAAATATAGGGCACACTTAAAGCCACTTCGCCATTGGTGTATTCGGCCTTCACCTCAAAAACCTGTTGCCCGTTAGACAATCCATCCACCTTATGAAGACTTCGATCTGTGCAGTCTTTCCAAAGTCCATCGACCCCCCCTAGGCGGCATTGTAATTTCGACACAACATAATCCGCACTGGAAGAACATTGAAAATGAATGCTAATTCGATCACTCGAAGTCCAAGTGCTAAGTTTTTGATCAAGCACTCGACATTCCGCTTGTTTCGTTAGTTCAGAGCCTGCGTTTGATGGGGCTTCTGCTGGCTGAGGAGCCTTCTCAAAGCAGGATTGTAGGGAAAGGAAAAACAAAATAAAAATGAAGCTTAGACATCCCCTACCCATATGATTTCTATCGGCAGAACTTTGGAAAAGCCTAAGCTTAACGCATAGTTCCCTCAAGAAATTAAGGCACTTGTCAAAGAATCGACACCCTCAGAGTGAGCATGATAAGCTCCCCAGGCATGACCGTGTTGGTGCATCAAAAACAAACTGAAAAAATACGTAGTGATTTCCGCAAGAAACTAAATTCGGGTGAATTATTGCAATTTCCTGGAGCCTTCTCTCCATTTATAGCCGCGCTCATTGAAGCCAAAAACTTCGACGGGGTGTATATCTCCGGAGCCGGTATAGCCAACGACTTGTCCATGCCTGACATTGGGTTGACCACTTTGGACGAAGTTCGAAACCGAGGCCGAGCTATTTCTAAGGCCACCACACTGCCAACACTGATCGATATCGATACAGGCTTTGGCGAAACCATGAACGTAGGCCGCTGCATTCAGGAATTAGAAGATGCAGGTTTATCGGGCTGTCACATAGAAGACCAAGTTAACCCCAAGCGTTGCGGCCACCTAGACAACAAAGCCCTGGTTGAAAGAGATGTCATGGCGCAAAAGATAACCGCCGCTTCTCAAGCAAAAAGAGACAACAACTTTTTGCTTTGCGCACGGACCGATGCTCGAGGAAGCGAAGGTTTAGACAAGGCTCTCGATCGTGCGAAGGCCTATGTTGACGCTGGCGCGGAAATGATTTTTCCAGAAGCCTTAAAAGACGAATCAGAGTTTGAAGCCTTTCGAAAAGCAATCAAAGTGCCACTTCTTGCTAACATGACCGAATTTGGTAAAAGCCCTCTCTTCACCAAGAAACAACTTCAAGACCTAGGTTATAATTTGGTTATTTATCCCATGAGCATGTTTCGAATTGCCATGAAAGCCGTAGAGGACGCCTTGGGTGAAATCTCCACAAAGGGCGACCAAAACAATCTTCTAGACAAGATGCAGACCAGAAGCCGCCTTTATGAAATTCTTCGTTACGAGGAATATAACAAACTCGACCAAAACGTATTCAACTTTCAATTAAGGAGTGATCAATGAGCCAAGAAACACCAGAAATTAAAAAAGGCCTAGTTGGAGTCGTCGTTGACGAGACTTCCGTTTCAAAAGTTATGCCTGACATCAATGCACTTGTTTATCGAGGCTACCCAGTTCAAGAGCTTGCCGACAAATGTTCTTTTGAAGAAGTCGCTTACCTCATTTGGAATGACGACCTGCCTACCTCTTCACAGTTAGAGGTGTTTGAGAAACAAGAACGAGCCAACCGCGATCTAAGCCCTGAACTTTGGGATGTTATTTCTAAAATGCCTAAGACTGCCCACCCTATGGACGCTGTCCGCACCGGAGTTAGCTTTTTAGGCCTCGAAGATGAAAGAATTTGGGACAACTCTCCTGCAACCGACCAAAACAAAGCTCTCTTGCTAATGGCCAAGATCCCTACCATCACTGCAGCCTTCTACCGTCACCGCAAGGGCGAAAAACCAATCAAGCCCGATTCATCAAAGTCTTTTAGTGAAAACTTCTTTCACATGACCTTTGGAGAAGTGCCTCATGCTGATGTGGTCAAGGCCTTTGACGCTTCCTTGGTCCTTTACGCAGAACACAGTTTTAACGCCTCTACGTTCACAGCTCGGGTTGTCGCGTCGACGACTTCCGACATGTATAGCTCCATCACAGCCGCTATCGGTGCCCTTAAAGGCCCTCTTCATGGTGGGGCCAATGAACAAGTGATGCACGTGCTTCAGGAGATCGGTGAAGTCTCGAAAGCAAAAGCCTGGCTCGACAAAGCACTTGCAGAAAAACGCAAAATCATGGGCTTTGGTCACCGTGTCTATAGAAAAGGCGACTCTCGTGCGCCAACTATGAATAAATATGGACTCAAGGTCGCTGCCATTATGGGCGAAAGTAAGTGGCATGATATTTCTGAAGTTTTAGAAAAAGAAATGATTGAGAAAAAAGGAATCTATCCTAATTTGGATTTTCCAGCCGGCCCCGCTTATTTCCTTATGGGTATTGACATTGACTTTTTCACCCCAATCTTTGTGATGTCTCGAATCACTGGTTGGAGTGCACATGTTATGGAACAAACCGCAGCCAATCGAATCATTCGACCCCTTAGCCATTACACCGGACACCCGGAACGTAAATTTAAGCCTATCGACGCTCGATGATTCGTTACAAGATCTTTCTCTTTAGAATGCAGGGCTTTGAAGAATTTCAAAGCCCTGATTTTTTGGGGAGCGATCAGCTTGCATTCGTTGCCGTAGACCCAAAGCTTGAAAATCCGCCACTTCTTGTGCGCAAATCCGTTTCTGCAGCTAAACGTTGTGACTACGAGTTTCAAAAATCTATCATCGACCTAGGGCTAGAGGAATTGAGACGAAAACTTTCAAGTGACAAGCTTGCTTACACTCTACTCAGCAAAGATTCATTTTTCGAAGGAGTTAAGAGCGACAAGCTCAAAGCTATAATTCTACCGAAAAACAGCACTCCGACAAAAGACTTTCAATTTGCAGAAAGACAAGCTCTTGACCTTTTCCAAAAAGTAAGAGACTTGGAAACTCTTGAGATTCCTGACCTCAACTTCAAGACGACCAAAGTCGCAGACCTCACCCCTTATCTTGGGAACAAAGTTGGCCTCGAACACATCGACATTACCCACAAAGAAGTGGCCAATGTATATCAAGAACTTCATCGAAAGAAAAAGATGCTTGTTCACATTTGCTGCGGACCAGACGCAGCCGGCGTCATCAACCAGTTAAAAGACGACTACGAACTTCTTTGTTTTTGGTATGATCCAAACATTCAGCCAAAAGAAGAATATGATCTAAGATTAGAAGCGTTTGAAACTGTGGCAAAAAAGGAAAACATTCCTTACATCGTGGGCGAATACGACGTAGACAACTTTTTCGAGAAAATAAAGGGATTGGAATACACACCCGAGCAAGGTGCCAAATGTACAAAATGTTACGACATGCGCCTAGAACGCTCTGCACTTGAGGCGCAAAAACAGAACTGCGATCTCTTTACGAGCTCTTTGGCTATTTCACCGCACAAGGTTCAGCAAAAGCTGAAAACTTTTGGAGAGCTTCATGGAGAAACTTTTAACGTTCCTTATTACGCCCGTAATTTCATGAAAGACCAAGGTTTCAAGAGCTCCGTAGAATACTCAAAGATCTACAACATCTACAGGCAAGATTACTGTGGCTGCTACTATTCGCTTCACGAAGGCGGAGTAAAAGCTAAACAAATGGCCAAAGATCTTGGCTACGAACCTAACTAAAGACTACTTTTTCTTAAGAAGCTTCTCGTTGATTATGGGATTGCTCTGATCTTCAATCAAAGTGTTTAAGTCTTTCTTTCTTTCGAAATCAAAAATTTGATTGGCTTCAGGACTCACTCCATATTCATCAGCAACATAGCGTTTCCCTGCATCTTCAATTTTCACATTCCCCCAACGATCTGGTGTTGCTCTTAAAAAATTACCAAAGAAGGGAGTGCTTCTCAAAGACTCTTGAAAAGTCCGAACACTCTTGTGCTCAAAAGTATGGTCGGCTTTCCACATATAATCCATTTTACCGTTATCGTAGCCAGTTCCATCAAAGTCGACTGGTGCACATTTGCCAGTTGCCCAAACAGTTTGACAGCCAGATATACGAGCCATTTCTTCTCCAAACTTGGGACTCACAGAACAGGCATGAATCTGGATAATACAGGGCTGACAAAATTGAATTGTCTTAGCGTAGTCCACCCGCGTGTATTCTATTTCGGGCTCAATGTATTCGACCCTCTTTGTTGTTAGCTGGGGAGTCTGATTTTGTTTTTTCTTAAGTCCCATTAGACGCCCCAACCCTCCACGCTCATCACTGAAAGCTTCTCTCACTTGAACTTCTTTAACTTTTCTACGCAAGATGACTTTGGGGTAATTATTCAACGATCCCTTCACCCTTAACTCAATGTCATCGGTAGTTGCACTTGTTTGAAAGAAGTTAATAATTTTAGATTGAGGGTCTTCAATTTGTCCCGTTAGCTGAGTTTTTCGAAGCCAATGTCCCATACGAGCAGAAACCGTCCCATCAGGCATTTTTCCTCCGCCAGGAACCTGATTTTGATAGCCGGGTATAGCATCTCGCTTAAAACGCTCTCCCAAATACAAACCTCCGTCACCCTCGGGATAAATTCCGGCCACACCATTGGCGCCAAAATTACTCCCCAGGCCGTGACTTGCAAGCATGAGTCTTGGAATACAACCATGTTTGGCTGTGTATTCTTCCATAGCAACAATAACACCCATTCCGCTATCAACATCCACCCGGGTCGAGGCCCTTCGAGCATTAGCCGCAAATGTGGCTACGTCATCATAAACAAATTTTCCGTCACTATCCTTTTTAGCCCACATGGAAATTCCCAAACCGACTTGAGAAAAATCAGGTCCATATTTTTCCTGTAAGCTCCTGAAGTATTTTAGATGCAAGTCGTCTTTTGCAAAGGGTGAAACCTCCGCCATGTTTCGAAGCTCATAATTGACTCCTGGATTGAAGATAGGAGTCGCCCTCAGAGGAACATGCTCCTTTGGTTGCGCATAGGATGTCCATGCGACGGTATACACCACAAGGAATAGAGCATTGATTCTCATATTCCTATTTTCGGCGCCTTAACAAAGAATCTAAAGCGTTAATGCGGCGCAAAATGGACTTAGTTCCTCAAAGTCGACTAAAAGCTCTTTGGTAATAAAATTGAAGGCCTAAGCTGTGGGTGTTAGGCTCAGCCAGTCGGCAAATTCGAGCACGGCTGGAGGAAATATGACCACAAAGATACCCAACTTAATCAATGGCGAATTTAGCCAAAGTAAAAGCACCACCTTCCTTGATGTTCTCAATCCATCCACTCAAGAAGTTTTAGCCCAAGTTCCACTCACGACTTTAGACGAAATGAATCAAGCGGTTGAAAGTGCGAAACAAGCTTTTAAACTCTGGTCAGAAGTCCCCGTTTCCGATCGAGCCCGCCTGATGCTTCGTTATCAAGAGTTACTTAAAAAGCATCAAGATGAAATTGCTACCATTCTTGCCAAGGAGAACGGAAAAACTTTTGCAGACGCCCAAGGCGATGTTTGGCGTGGCATAGAAGTGGTTGAACATGCTACTGGAATTGCGACACTATCAATGGGCGAAACCGTCGAAAACGTAGCCCGCAGCATTGATTGCCATTCCATACAACAGCCCATTGGTGTTTGTGGTGGCATCACCCCTTTCAACTTCCCGGCCATGATTCCCTTGTGGATGTTCCCGATGGCGATTGCCTGCGGAAACTCCTTTATCTTAAAACCTTCTGAACAAGATCCCATGACCCCGATGAGACTCGCTGAACTGTTCATGGAAGCAGGAGCCCCCAAGGGACTTTTGAACGTGATCCACGGGACGAAAGACCAGGTTAACTTCATTTTAGATAACCCAGACATTAAAACAGTTTCCTTTGTAGGATCTGTTCCCGTGGCTCGACACGTTTATGAACGCGGCTCTAAAAACCTAAAACGAGTTCAAGCTTTTGCTGGTGCGAAAAATCACATGATCGTCATGCCTGATGCTAATAAAGACCAAGTGGTCGCCAACATAACAGGTGCCTCCTGTGGAGCCGCCGGACAAAGATGCATGGCCATTAGTGTGGCAGTTCTCGTCGGAGATGCACAAAAATGGGTTCCCGAAATTGAAGCTTCCATTAAAACCATTAAGGTTGGCAACTGGGATGATGAATCCGCTGGCCTTGGACCTTTAGTTTCGCCAGAAGCCAAACAACGCGTAGAACGGTTGATTGGCGAAGGGGTGGACGCAGGAGCCAAACTCCTCCTAGACGGACGCAATCACACGGTAAAAGGATTCGAGAAAGGAAACTTTGTTGGCCCTACTCTCTTTGACAAAGTCACAGAGGAAATGAGCATTTACAAAGAAGAAATTTTTGGACCGGTTCTTTGCTTGGTTCACGCTGACAGCCTAGATGAAGCCATTGCATTGATTAATCGAAACCCTTACGGAAACGGAACTTCCATCTTCACACAAAACGGCTATGCCGCCCGCCATTTTCAACACAACATTGAAGTTGGGCAAGTGGGAGTCAATATTCCTATTCCAGTTCCTCTGCCATTTTTCTCTTTCACAGGATGGAGAGCCTCTTTCTACGGAGATCAACACGCTTACGGAAAACAAGCCGTTCGCTTTTACACCCGCACGAAGACAATTACGACAAGATGGTTTGCTGAAGAAGACAAAGCCTTTAGCCCGAACATGACCATTCAACTAAAATAAAAGGAATTTAAGAATATGGATTTCAATCTCACCGAAGAACAAGCTGCTTATCAAGATGCCGCTCGCACCTTTGCGCGTGCAGAAATGGAACCTCACGCCGAAAAATGGGATCAAGAAAAGATCTTTCCAAAAGACGTCATCAGAAAGGCCGCAGAAATGGGCTTTTGCGGAGTTTATACTCGTGAAGACGTGGGTGGAATGGGTCTTTCTAGATTAGACGCGGCCATCATTTTTGAAGAACTATCTTATGCCTGCACATCCACCACCGCCTACATCACTATTCACAATATGGTGAGCTGGATGATTGATGCCTTTGGACCTGAGCCCCTACGTAAAGAGTGGTGCTCAAGAATGGTCACAGGTGAAATGCTTGGGTCCTACTGTCTAACCGAAGCCAATTCTGGATCGGACGCTGCTTCTCTTAAGACAAAAGCGGTTAAAGAAGGCGATCATTATGTTGTAAATGGCTCCAAGGCCTTTGTTTCCGGTGGCGGTGAAACCGATGTTTTAGTTGTTATGCTCCGCACAGGCGACGACACTCCAAAAGGAATTTCCGCTCTAGTGATTCCGACTTCTTTAGAGGGAATCAGTTACGGTGAGAATGAAAAGAAGATGGGTTGGAACAGCCAACCAACTCGAATCATTAATTTTGATAACGTCAAAGTTCCTTGCAGCAACCTTTTAGGGGAAGAAGGCCAAGGATTTAAAATCGCAATGATGGGACTCGACGGAGGTCGCCTCAACATTGGAACTTGCTCGGTCGGAACAGCTCAATCCGCTCTGGATGCCGCTCAAAAGCACATGTTGGAGCGCAAACAATTCGGAAAACCCCTTGCTGCGTTTCAAGCCTTGCAATTTAAAATTGCCGACATGCAAACCGAACTCATTGCTGCTCGCCAAATGATTCGTTTGGCTGCCTTCAAATACGATAACAAACTCCCTCAAGCCACTGCCTTTTGCGCAATGGCCAAGAGGTTTGCCACGGATCTAGGGTTTCAAATTTGTAATGACGCTGTCCAGATATTTGGAGGCTATGGCTACACCAAAGAATACAAAGTAGAGCGTCACCTTAGAGACCTAAGAGTCCACCAGATTCTAGAAGGAACCAATGAAATCATGCGAGTCATTGTTTCACGCAAGGTGCTTGAAGAAGGCGCTACGGAACAATTTCGCTAAACCCATCTAAAAGGAGTCTATAAAATGAGCCTAAGTGAAACTGATAAAATTAAAGTCGAAATTGAAGGTCATGTTGCAAAGCTGACTCTCAACAATCCCCCCGCCAACACATTTACTGAAGAATCCTTGAGAGAGATTCCTCGTATTCTTAAAAAGCTCGACGCTGACAAAGAGATTTATGCCTTAGTTGTTACTGGAGAAGGCGAAAAGTTTTTCTCTGCTGGCGCTGACCTAAAACTTTTTGCTGATGGCGATAAAGCTCGTGCAAAATTGATGGCCGAAGTTTTTGGAGAAGCTTTTGAAGCCTTGTCGGCATGGCGCGGTGTTAGCATTGCCGCCATCAATGGCTACGCAATGGGCGGAGGTCTAGAGTGCGCATTGGCTTGTGACATCAGAATTGTTGAAGAGCAAGCTCAATTAGCACTTCCTGAGGCCACAGTGGGCTTATTACCCTGCGCCGGTGGGACTCAAAATTTAACCTGGCTTGTAGGAGAAGGTTGGGCAAAACGAATGATTTTATGCGGAGAACGAGTAAAGGCTGATCAAGCCTTGAAAATTGGTCTAGTGGAAGAAGTCTGCCCTCAAGGAGAAGCACTTTCGAAAGCGCTTGAGCTTGCCCATAAAGTTGGAAAGCAAAGTCCTAGCTCAGTCACCGCGTGCAAAAAACTTATCCAAAATGCAAGATCCAACCCCCATGCTGCAGGTCTACCTTTAGAAAGAGATCTTTTTGTAAAACTTTTCGACACCCAAGATCAGAAAGAAGGAGTCAACGCTTTTCTTGAAAAACGCAGCCCTTCTTGGAAAAACCAATGAGCGTCGAGTTTAATTTATACAAGAGCTCCAACGGATCTGAAATTGGAGTTGCAACTTTAAACAATCCTAAAAACCTGAACTCTGTTAGCCTTGAAATGATTAAAAGTTTGAACTCCAAACTATTGGAATGGCAAGAAGACACCTCTATTGCAACCGTCATTATCGACGCCGAAGGCGAAAAAGCTTTTTGCGCTGGTGGAGACATTGTTCGGCTATATGAAGGAATCAAAGATAGAGATGGTTACCCTGAAATATTTTTCGAGAATGAGTATCGACTTGATTATCTAATTCATACATTCAAAAAGCCTGTCGTTATTTGGGGAGACGGAATCGTCATGGGCGGTGGCATGGGAATCATGCAAGGCGGAGATCTTCGAATTGCGACCGAAAGAACCATGATGGCGATGCCCGAAGTGACTATTGGACTTTATCCTGACGTTGGCGCCAGCTACTTCCTCAAGAACTGTCCTGGAAAGACTGGGTTTTACTTGGCTCTGACAGGAGCCCGAGTCAATGGAAGTGAAGCTGTTTGGTTAGACTTTGCAGATCACTTTATTAAAAGCAGCTTTAAAGCCGATTTTTACCAAGCCATGCAAAAGCTAAACTATGCCAATGACTTCGAAAAAGACAAAGGACTACTTGTTGAGCTCGCGCAAACTTTTTCAGAGCGGTCGTCTGACGCCCGCCTTGAGAACAACCTCAAGAGAGAACAGGACTTCATAGACGAAATTGCCTCCTGCCTCAGTCCTCAAGAATTTGAAGCGAAATCCAAGTCTTTTGAAGCACTCAGCCCTTGGGCTGCAAGAGGAATTAAAACCTTTTCAAAAGGCTCCCCCACATCTGTAGGAATTATTTTTGAACAGTTTCAAAGAGCAAAAAAACTTTCTCTAAAGGAAGCCTTTCAAATGGAATGGATCATTTCCGTTCAATGTTGTCGGCACCCCGACTTTAAAGAAGGAGTGCGGGCACTCTTGATTGACAAAGATAATCAGGCAAAATGGACCCCCTCCTACATTGGCGATCTTCAAAGTGAGTGGATAGCAGGGCACTTTGTCCTACCCGAAGGTTTCGATTTAAACCCCTTAGAGGACTTGTAAGTAAAGGAATGAAACTATGAAAAAAATTGCATTTTTAGGCGTGGGCAACATGGGAAATCCGATGGCCCAAAATCTTCACAAGGCAGGTTTTGATTTAACTGTGTTTGACGTGAGCACCAAAGCGCTCGAAGTTGCCACGGCCGCTGGACTTAAAGCAGCAAAGTCGGCCTCTGAAGCAACCAACGGTGTGGATGCCATCGTTTCTATGTTACCAGCCAGTCGCTTCGTTGAAGATCTGTATCTGTCTGAAGGTGGTTTACTAGACGTCACTCCAAAAAACACCTTACTAATCGATTGCTCTACCATCGCCCCCAAATCAGCCCAAAACGTTATCGAAAAGGCTTTGGCGAAAGGCTTTGAAATGATAGACGCTCCCGTTTCCGGTGGCACTGCTGGCGCGGCAGCTGGAACCTTGACCTTCATGGTTGGCGGAGAAGAAAGCACCCTTGAAAAGGCTCGCCCTCTTTTAGAAAAGATGGGGAAAAATATTTTTCATGCAGGAAAGGCAGGCGCTGGCCAAGTCGCCAAAGTTTGCAACAATATGTTGCTCGCTATTCACATGATTGGAAGTTGCGAGGCTTTAGAACTGGGCAGTCAAAACGGCATGGACCCTAAAGTTCTTTCGGAAATACTCATGCAAAGTAGCGGTAGAAATTGGTCACTCGAAGTCTACAACCCCTGGCCCGGTGTTCAAGAAAACGTTCCTTCTTCAAAAGAATATCAAGGCGGATTTGCCGTTGATTTGATGGCTAAAGACCTAGGCCTAGCGATGGAAGCCGGATTAGAAAAGAACGTCTCCACCCCCTTGGGTGCTACAGCTCGCAACCTCTACAGAATTCATTCTCAGAATGGAAATGGCCGACTCGATTTTTCTAGTGTCTTAAAGATGCTTCAAGAAAGTTCAAGATGAGCCGCCCTAAAGCACTCACGAGCAACGAAATTGTAGAACAAATTTCAAAACTCTCTTCGTGGGAATTGAAGGACACGAAACTTCATCGCGAATATGTTTTTAAAAACTTTATTGAGGCCTTTTCTTTTATGTCAGCCGCAGCCCTGAAGGCCGAAAAACTGGACCATCATCCAGAATGGTTCAACGTCTACAATAAGGTGCAAATAGACCTTATCACGCACGATGTTGAAGACCGCGATTCGCCAGCCCTTAGCTGTCTAGATTTTGAACTTGCTCGCTTTATGGAAGAAAGATTCACAGAAGGAACGCAGCGTTAAGAATTAGAAAAATTAAGCACTTAACGCATGGCCCATACTTAGACTAGCCCTATAGTCTAATTCTATCTTCGACGAACCGAAGAGTGTATTAGATCATGGATGAATCAACAGAGAAAAAGTCAGCTAGCAACTCTTGGTCTTCACGCTACATGTCCTTTTTGCGTAGGAACCAAAAGCTTCTCCACGTCCTGCTAGTTCTTCTTTGTGGAGCCTCTATTTTTTTTGTTTCGAAACTCAATTTAAAAACTGATTTCGCTACCTTACTGCCAGATTCTCTAGACAGCGTAGTCAACGCAAAGAAACTCTCCAATCGCCTTGGTGGCAGCGGTTTGCTCATTGTTGGAATTGTTGGCCCAAACTACGAATCCAATAGAACCTTCGCAGAAGCACTCGCCCCGAAACTCGACTCTCTTGTTGGCAAAGAACTAAATTATTTCGAATATCGTTATGACGAAATTCGAAACTACCTTTTTCGCTACGGTCTTCATTATCTTTCCGTCGCTCAACTCGAGGACTTCAAAACACGCTTATCTAAAGAGCTACTCAACAAGAAAGATGATGCGTTTTCATCGTTCTTAGGTTTTGAGGAGGAGGAAGAAGAAGACTCTTCGAAAGAGGACAGCTCCCTATCTCAAGAATGGATTGCTGAAGCTCTAGAACCTAGCCTAAAGAAATTCATTGATTACCGCGACGCATATCTGAGTGCAGAAAATGGCCAAGTTTTGGTTTTCGCTCTACGCCCCAACGGCTCTAGTCTCGGGGTTAAAGAGGGCAAAAAGCTCATTGATAAAGTTCAATCTTTCATCGATGAGCTAAAGCCTGAAGGCTTCCACCCAGACATGCAGGTGGCCTTTTCTGGTAACGTAAAGCAATCCCTCGAAGAATATGAAACGATAAAAAAAGACATCTTAGGAACAGCCCTCTTATTAGTTGTTTTAGTCCTCAGTCTACTCATGCTTTTTTTCTGGTCATTCAGAGTTGTCTTTCTTTTAGTTGCCCATTTATTGATGGCGGTTCTAGTGACCTTTGCGATCACCCAGATCCATATCGGCTATCTCAACTCCCAAACCGCCTTTCTTGGTTCACTCGTAGTAGGAACCGGAATCAACTACGGCATCATTCTTATATCTAGATTTCTTGAATTGTTCCGCCAGGGCATTTCGGCCTTAGAAGCCATTGAACAAGCCCTGAGCTCCACAACTGCTGCGACCATCATCGCCTCTAGCACGACCGCCATTAGTTTTATCAGCCTACTTTATAACGAGAACAAGGGATTAAGTCAGTTTGCCTTCATTGGCGGCACGGGTGTTGCCCTCTGCTGGATTATGGCTTTCACCTTCCTCCCTCTTTGGATACACAACATTTATTCAAGGTCCACCACTCTGCAAGAACGAAGACACCCCTTTTCGGTATTGGCCGCAAAATTAGGTGGCTTAATGGGAAGAGGAATCATTAAATACTCCTACATCGTCAGCGGTGTTTTCCTAATTCTCACCATAGGTGCCTTAGTCGGAGTTCGTAGTATTTACAAAAGCCCTATTGAGTATGATTTTGATAAAGTTCGAAATAAAAAATCGGTTTCTCAAGAAGTTTTAGATTTAAGAAAGCGCATCAACTCTGTTTTTAGCGTCAACCTTAATCCAGCCGTTATGATTGTAGACACACAGAAACAAGCCCGAGAGCTTTGCCCAGCTTTTTATGACTTAAAAAGCTCAATTCCCGAAGAAGACAACATCCTTGATTCCTGTCAAAGCCTATACAATTACTATCCCAAGACCTGGCCTCAGCAAGAAGCTAAGCTGCGCGCCTCTTTGTTAAAAGATATAAAAAGGATCAGTTCATCGGGTCTTATTAAATACTCTAAACACTCTGAGCTAGCCCGAGGTATTTCGGAAAACCTCAGCATGAGTCCCCCAAAAACTTCTCAAATACCAGAGCAATTGGTTAGACGCTTTAAGGAACTCGATGGACGAGTGGGCCTCTTCGCATACATCAATCCAGATAGCTCCAAACCCATCAACGATGGGCGAAATCTATTAAAATTCACAAAGAGCATGACTGACATGCCTTTAAAAGATTCCGGCACCACGGTTACAGCTGCAGGCAACTCTTTTATCTTTGCAGACCTACTGGCTGGAATTCAACGTGACGGACCAAGAGTCGCTCTCATTGCGTTTGTAGGTGTTTTACTTGTGACCTTTCTTTTATGCGGCGGCCTATCAAACAGTCTCTTTATAGGAGCTTGCTTGTGCTCAGGCGTCCTCTGGATGCTTGGCTTACAAGGAGCCTTTGGAATGAAGTATAATTTCTTTAACTTCATAGCCTTGCCTTTAACTTTCGGATTGGGAGTGGATTATCCCATAAACGTTTTTGTCCGCTGTAAGCAAGAGGGCTTTAAAAACATCAGCAAAGTCATTCGTGGTTCGGGAAGCGCCGTTATCCTATGCTCACTCACGACCATCATTGGATACTACACGCTCCTAGGAGCCGCCAGCCAGGCCCTCGCGAGTTTTGCCCAACTAGCACTCTTTGGCGAGATAAGTTGCCTTGTCGTCGCCGTTGTTGGTGTTCCATGGGCGCTCAAAGTATTTCGCGGTCACTTTAAAGACTAAAGGGACTTACAATAGTTCTTGGTCCAAGATTTAATCTGACTCACCTTGGAAGTAGTCCGAAGCACAGACCAATAACGTGCCGCACCTCTCCAAGAACCAGAAACCTTGCCTGCGATTCGTCCATCCCTATTCACCCAACGGTCAACAATTCGAACCCCACAGCTTAGGTTTTTAAAGGGATCGTGCAACTGCTGTTCACTCTGAAACCCACAACCGTAGGCATTTCCACTCTCAATGGATATCTGCAACAATCCACGGCTCACCACAAATCTGCCACGACTATCTTTAAAGTTCTCTCTATAAGAAGTGTTAGGATTGTGACCACTCTCAAGCTCTGACATTGCCGAAATCAGGTAAGTGTAGAACTTTCTCACCTTCAAATCACTCAACGACGAAAACTCTGGACAGAATTCTCGAACGTCACCAGGAATACCATTCTCTAAGCCACCTGCTAAACGACGGAGTTCATCTTGGGTATGCCGAGTCCAACTCGTTCCTTCACTACGTCGGCCCTCCCAACGAGCTCCAACACCCTCGGGACTGGGCGAAGGAGAACTCCCACCCATGGCGAAACTTAAACCCGACAGCAAAGATATGTTCAGTAAAAGTAATTTCTTTGTCATACATAGTGTTCGGATTTTGACGGTCCAAACATTAGAAATTTAAGACAATTTATGAGACAAAGACCTCTATCGGGCGGACTCCAAAGAACAAAAGTAACTCTTGTCTTTTCAGAGCGAGAGCTACTTTTGTTATCTAACTTTTTATATAACGAATCCGTTACAAATCTTCAAAACGATCATCGTCCGAAGACGGAACGACCTGATCGTCTAATCCAACCACTTTTGCGGTAAAAGAAGACTTGTTAGCTGAGGACACACCTTCAACCTTACTATCAGATTTTGCATTCTTGGAACTAGACTTCGTTGAAGGCAATTCCTTACGATGTTTGGACAACTGGTGAAGGTTTCCGTATTCCGGCTCAGCTTCGACCTTATAACCCTGTATATTTCTCTTTCCTTCAACAACGGCAACAACCGCCTTAACGACTTCATTAAGACTTTCAACTTCTTTACTTAAGTCCTGAGACATAACGGAGGCATCTTGCGCAATGACAGTGTTCTGCTGAGTCACCTGATCCAATTGCCCCATAGCCGTGTTTACCTCACGAACTCCGGAGGATTGCTCTGCAGACGCAGTCGCAATTTCTTGAACTTTGTCGTTCACCAAAGCCACCTGACTCAATATTTGATCAAGAGCCATCCCGCATTCTTTGGCGACCTTTTCTCCAGATTCAATACTCTTTTTGCTATCAGAAGACAAAACGTCTAACTTCGTCTTCGTTTCAGACATAATCTTTTGCACATGATTAGTGCTCGATTCCAGCATCGAAGAAATCTCGTCAGCAGCCTTTCCAGACATCGATGCCAAGTTACCGACTTCCTCTGCAACGACCGCAAAACCCTTTCCGTGCTCTCCGGCTCGTGCTGCTTCCACAGAAGCGTTAAAGGAAAGAAGTTTGGTCTGAAAAACAATGTCATTAATGACCTTCGTTTTATCTGCGATTTGATTAATGATGGTCACAATCTCTTCCATCTTCTTGTTGTTCTCGTTTAAATGATGGTTAACTTCATCCTGCTTGCTAGAAATTTGACCGATACTGGCAATCATCTCTCCAACTTTCTTTTTCCCATCACGAGCGGCCTCATCACTAGATTTAGAGATGGAAGCAGCATTACTGGCGCTATCGGAGTTTCGTTCAACCATGGCCGAAATCTCGTCAATGGAAGCAGCCGTCTCTTGAAGACTACTCGCCTGCTCATTCCCGGCTTCTGAAAGCTTAACACTCTCACCCTGCAAACTATGAGCCATTGTAGCTAAAGCTTTTGCCCCTGATGCGAGCTTTTTGCTCACTTCAGAAATCTCGCCACCTAAACTTCTTGCAAAGAAAAATCCATACAAGAAAGTCGCCAAGGCAGATAAGCCCACTATAATAAACATAGCCATATCTAATGAAGCTATATGACGAAATGTCTCTTCTTCAGACTCTTCAACTATCAAGGCCCATCGATGCCCTAAAACTTCTAGAGGCTGATAGGACGCAAAGACTTCAGTTCCAAGATAGTTATGGCCATTGACAAAGCCGCTCTTTCCTTCAAGAGCCGCAGCAATCATAGGACTCGTCACCTTTCCTTCGGCGCCTGCCCTGAAGGAAGAAACAACGGAGAATTTCTCTTTAGCGTTGAGACTATCCGAACGCATCCACCCATCACTACCCACCAAATAGCTCTCACCACTCTCACCCAAGCCAACACGGTCTCCCATAATTGCATTCAAGCGATCAATGGGCATCTGGAATATAGCCACGCCGATTTTTTTGTTTCCATCCCAAACAGGAGAAGCAATAAAAGATGCCGGGGCCTCATAAGAAGGCGTGTATTGTTTGAAATCTACTAAAACAACTTCATTTTTGTTGTCTATGTTCTTTGCTTTCTTGAAGGCTTCGGCGAAGTTTGTGTCTGCATAACTGCCGCTAAGAAGGCTTGTGGCATAGTCGAGCTCTTTAAACACAGAGTAGATGATATTTCCCGTTTCAATATCAACTAAGAAAACGTCATAGTAGCCAAACTTTTTCAAGAACTCTTGAATGGATGGATGATACTTTTCATGATTCGCAGAATAATTGGACTTGTCATCGGCTCTATTCAACAAATCCTTCGAACCTAAAGCATTTTCATTATTGGAAATATAGTAATACTGAAGAGCCACTTCCGCATCACTAAGACCCTTAACCAAGGAAATCACATCAATGTCTGAACCATTTTGACTTTTGTATTCTTTGCCAAACTCATTCCTGTAATAACCAAGAACACTTTGGCGCATTTGCGCTAGGTCGGATTTCTTAAGATCGTTTTCTTCAATAACATTCTTAAAGTCTTCACGAAACGCTTTTGTCGCATCCACAACGCTAACTTCGTGACTAAAAATTAAAATTTGATCTTCGATTCCCTTAAAATAACGGAGGATTTGACCGGATCGAAGACGGGTTTGAGCCTCAAAGTTTTGAGAGACCGATTCCTTCAAACTATCCGCTGCATGTTGACGAGCGTATATAGCCACAGCAAGCATCGGTATTAATCCCGCCAACAAAAATGAAGTCAAGATACGTGTTCTAAGTGCGAAGTTTTTCATCAATCACAAATCTCCCAATCCCTACTGTTATCGGATGGTTGCGTGACAAAATTGACGCTCGGCTTGTTAAACCTCTGTTAAGAAAAAAGGCTAAGAGAAATCAATCCCTTAGCCTTTAATGATTTTTTTATCTGCCTAGTATTTAAGCTTTTCGAGCAGCGTAATACTCGGCCAGTAGACCGGTTTCAAAAGCGAAAGGAATCGCGTCTGCGTGAGGCGCTTCTTTGAAGATACCCACTTGAGTGTCTTTTTCTTTTCCAGCTTCTTTACTTAAGAAATCAGGTAACTCAAGTCGTGGCGACTTTTGAGCCTGCATATAGTTTACGTGCTTGTAATCTTTAAGAGCAATACGATCTCCAGCCTTAAGAACCTGAGAGCGGATAGTTGCCTTCTTGCCATTCACAGTCACTTGACCGTGACCGATCATTTGACGAGCAGATTTAACACTTGGAGCAAACCCAAGACGGAAAACAACGTTGTCCAACCGAGACTCTAAACGACCGATTAAATTATCAACCCAGTCAGTTACGCGACCTTTTTTAGCATCGCGAACAAAACGACGAAGTTGCTCTTCTCTAATACCGTAGTGAAAAATAATCTTCTGTTTCTCTTCTAGGCGAAGAGCAAACTCAGAAAGCTTTCTTCTTTGGTGTCCGTGCTCTCCTGGCGGATAGGGTTTTCTATCCAGTGCACCGGACTTCCCTAAACCTGGAAGCTCGGTTCCAAGGCGACGTTGTCTTTTAAATCGTGGCTGAGCGCTGACTTTATGTAATGCCATAGACAGAACTTCCTAACCCCGGGATATCCTTGAGACAAGCCCTAATTGAGGATTTCCTTGATCAAAACAGTAAAAATGCACCCTAAGCAAAGTTAAATAGGCCGGCGGGGGTAAAATGGGCCTTAATCCTTCCGGGAAGCTTAGTTCCTAGGAAGATATTGTTTTTTGAGAGACTTTCCAGCTCAGCAAGCTCGATCGGGGCCTCAGGAGCCCCAACATCCCACAAAGCTGCCCGAAGAGGCTGCCCAGGAGCAATTTGACCCCAACCACTAGAATCCAAGCCCATCTGCCGCGCTGGAGCCAAAGAAAACAATTCGACCAAATGCTCAGGACTGCGAATAAACCCCTGCTTCATCATTTCCAAAAGGGTTCTGAAGCTGCTCTCTAAACCGGTCGTGCCAAAAGGAGCTAAAGCAAAACCTTTGGATTTTCCATAATCCTCATGAGGAGCGTGATCTGTGGCAACAAAATCAAAAACCCCTCGCTTCACAGCATTCCTTAAAAACTCGCGGTCCTCAGACAAAAACAACGGTGGGTTCATTTTAAAATTGGTGTTGTCCAAGGGAATGTCTTCATTACAAAAGTATAAATGATGGGGACTCACTTCGGCGGTTACCTGTAAACCATCATTCTTTGCTTGCTCAATCAACTCGACCGAACGCTTCGTAGTCACATGCAATACGTGATAGCGAGCCTTGGGAAGTTTTTTGAGTAAGTTTAAATCTCGCTCGACACACTTAGACTCTGCGTCTCGAGGATATTCCGCTATCCCCAATTTCGTTTGAGTTGGCCCCTTGCAAAGAGCACCACCGTGACCAGGCCATTCGGCATGTTGAAGAACAATCAGCCCTGTTTCGATGGAGGCACGATAAGCGTCCAACATGAGCTCATCATTGACGACCGGCAAACCATCATCGGTCAATGCAGCCGCCCCCTCGTTGGCCAGGGCCTTAAAGTCAACAGCTTTCAAGCCCTTTAACCCCATACTCACGGCCGCACTTTGAAGAATTTTTACACCGAACTGTTCTTCACAAGGGGCATATTCAAAAAGACATCTTCTCAAGACAGGAACACAATCAACCACAGGAAAAGTATTGGGCATAGCCAGTAGAGCTGCATAACCGCCTCTTAGGGCAGAACGAGAGGCAGTTGCTGGAGTTTCTTTATGATATTGGCCTGGGGTTCGAATGTGGACCTGAAGATCTACTCCCGAAGGCACCAAAGCCCCCTTGTTCCCTTCAAAAACAGCTTTCGGAAGAGCAGAGCTCCCTGTTGGAACAATCTTATCAACCACACCCGAGGCCACAAAAACATCGACCGAAGAGGACACACCCCTTGCATTCCAAACATCAACACCCTTGATGGCAAAATCAGGAGGCAACATTAGTTTGGCCACCGAAACTTTTCTCGAACAACCCCAAAGCTACCCGACATGTAAATCTCGGAACAATCATCGTTGACCCTCACTCCAGAAATTTCATGAGCACCGTTCATAGCCTCGCCGGTTCCGTAGGCCCTCAACGAATAAGACAGCGGGATCAGACCATCAATCTTTTCCGTATCAAACAAGAACACTCGAAGCACTCCGTTGCTCAAATTTTCAAACAATAATCCCCTACCATTTTGACAGAGCTTAAAGTCGACCACTTCAGAATCGGGCATCCACTTATAAGTGTGCACCACGCTTTTTTGAGCAAAGCGGCCATTTCCCCATACTAAGAAATAAAGCATGGAAGGGCTTTGGGTCCAAGCCGCTAAATCCATAGAGCGCTTCGCAAAGCGAACTCCTGAAAGAGGATGTAAAAACCTATGCTGCCACAAGTTTCCAGATTTAGCTGGAGAAACGAAACTCAAGATCTGCTGCCCTACAAAATCGTATCGCCCTCCGGAATGCTTCTGACTCCAATCAACAGAAGAACTAAAATAGTCTTCATTAAGTTTTTCAAGTTTTTCAACTTTCTTTGAGCTCTGAACCCACCGATCGCCGTCAAAGCTAGATTTGATTAACTCGGTTCCGTCTAAATTCAAATATTCGACGGACTGCGGCGAAAGCAGTCGAAAAGCCCCATGCAAAATAGGCTCTTCAGAAATTCGAACAGAATCAATCGGATCTTTTCGTTCTAATTTTGGATAGGCGCGGGTCAGAATCTCCAAATTCGACCAATCTATGTTTGAAATCCGAGGTGGCATAGCTAATGCAACGGCTAAACTCGATGAACTTACGCCAAATTTTTTTAACCAAGTTCCTAGTGATTTTAATTTTATGGCTCTCACAATCAATTCTTATTTCTAACGTGGAGCGAAGAAAAAGTCTTCCACCTAAGGCGTCTAGAATGCTATTTATTTTAGGGTGCGTCGATGGAGACACCTGCACTGGACGAAGTCGACGTGGAATTCACTACACCTTACGACTTGAGGGGATAGATGCTACTGAAACTTCTCACAATGGATGTCCTGCTCAAGTTTTTTCCAATGAAGCAAAGAAACGGGTTAATGCGCTCGTTAAAGAAAAATGGCTAAAGGTAAACTTTTTTGGAGGAGACCCCTATGGTCGCTACATTGCACAAATTGAAAGCAAAGAAGATCGGTTAAACGTCAACAAACTTTTGATAGAGGAAGGTTATGTCTATGCCTATCGGAGACCCAAAAAGAATAGGCCTGAGCTAGATTGGGCAGAGAGGGCCGAACTTAGTGCCCAAAAAAACAAAAAGGGCTTGTGGGCACTCAAAAAGCCACCACAAACCCCGGGTCAATTTCGAAAATTGAACCTTAACTGTCGTCTTCAGAATTAACGTCGCGAGCCATAACGGTTTTACGACCTTGAGCTTTAGCGCTTTGAATAGCACCTTCAAGGATCTTTTCAATCGTAGATGACAAAGCAGTGATGGTTTCTCCTGATGTGTTACAATCTCCTTTTTCTTTGATGTAATTTTTTACTTTACTAGCGACTACAAGAACTTCTGACATAATTAAGTTTCCTCCAAATAAATTTTTTGTTTAGCAAGGATACATAGGCCTCTTTGCATTTGCAAGAAACTCAAACCTTACCTTGACACCAAATGTCTTGTCCTCCGATATTTCAAATAATGAAGCTGCTGTCACCTCAAAATTTGATTCCTTTTCTACTAACCGCTCTCACGTTTTCAAATTGCTCAACTTATAAAATTAGCAAAAGCGTTGTAAACAATGATTATTATAACGCTTTTAAGCTAATTCCAGAGGCCTCTCGAATGGGATTCAACTCCACTCCTGATTCTTTTCTAGAATGGTCTTTAAAAAAGACTTTGCAAGAAGCCGAAAAAGCATTTAAGGATCGCCCCGTTTTAAGCAAACTTCCCAAACTTCGTTTGCACGGAATGCTCACTCCTTACAACTTTAAAATTAGAGACAACTACCCCATCGTATTTACGAGAACCGAGAACTCTTTTGATGGAAACCCTGTTTGGGACATCATTTCGGCAGAGGTTTCGGCTCTCATGGCTGCAAAATACTTTCGTTTTGATTCTTACAAAAGAGGAAGCTGTTTAAGGGCTTATCAAAGCCAAATGAACGGCCTGATGAAGAAGCATCAGCTTCCAAATCTTATTATTCCTTCTGATTTAGGAGGGGAAGCACTTTCAGAAGATCAAAAGAGCAGCACTCCCGAAATTGACCCAGAACTTTTTGCCACGATAAAAAAGGCCTTTTCAAGGGACATCGTCCGCCGACAATCACTACCGAATCCGGCTCATCCGGAAGGAGAGAAAATTAAACTTCTTCGGCTTGATGACGAGAGCCTTTGGAGACTTGCTCCTCTACCTTATCTGGAAAGTTGCTCAGATTTTAGGAAGACCTTAAATCTTTACTCCTCTAAAACTAAAATACATTGTATTAAAAACACCCTTGGCAAAAACTTCCTTTTAGAAGAGGTAAACACGAGCGACCGATACTTTACCTTAAAAGACTTTGTCGACTCGAGCCAGCTAGAGCCCATTGTTAACTCTATGTGCAACCAAATTGCCTTTAGACACTCTCTTCAGCTGAGCCAAGAGGATCGGCAAAAGCTTTTTCTTTTAATAACGAAGAACCCAGGCTTACCTGGTTGGTATATGAATTTCGTAGACAAGCATAGTGATGAGATATTGGACGCTTACCGAGCCTCACTCTTGCTTTGAGGGGACCTATCCTTCACCTACCCTCCGTGTCATTTGTTTCAAGCTTCCACAGTGACTCAAGCAAAACCTAATCCTATATTCCTTTTTTGTCCTTAAAAAATGAAATGGAGAATTATGATTAAACTTAAAAATATTTATCTACTATTGGCTCTAACTCTAACCGTAAGCTTGTCCGCTCAAGCGCAAGACCTCACTCACCAAATCAACGCATCTGGCACATCTGGTGAATGGGATTTTGGTGTAGGTGACGGTGATGACGCTGTTTTAGGCCTCACTGCTGACTACCGTCTTGGTTTAGATGACATGTTCCAAATTGGCGCACTTGTAGGCTATGCTCACACTGATGCAGCTACAGCTTTCGCTATCGGACCAGGTGTTATCATTAACTTTATGGACGACATCAAAAACTCTGCTTTCGTTGGTGCTTACTATGTTTGGAGTCGTTTAAAGGTTGATGGCTTTTCAGCTGTTACCACGAACCAAGCTAGAATCACTGCAGGTAAGCGTTTTGAAATCGTGAGCAACGTTAGCTACGAACCCTACATCGAATACACTTATGGATTTGGCGATGAGTTCGAAGGCGATCGAAATGACTTGAGCGTAACTTTCTTGTCATTCACTGCAACTTTCTAAGAAGCAGTAATCTAAAACTAAAAAAGCTTTCTTGCTCTTGGTGAGCAAGAAAGCTTTTTTTTATTTCAACTAACGAGTTTCGTTACATGCTTGCGCGGCGTGAACCACGAAAGTCCCGTAGACGACGCTCTCGCTTTTCTTGAACACTGACTGAAAATCGAGCCCAAGGCACAGCCCAAAGGCGTTCAAAGCCAATGCACTCCTCGGTCTCTTCACAGTAGCCATAGGTTCCACAACGAACTTTATACAAAGCTCTTTCAACAAAATTTAAACGAGCTTTTAACATGTCTATTTCTTGCAAGATTGCGTTGGAGCTTCTTTGCTTTTCTGCAACTTCCGCATCATCGCCTTTGATCAGGCTTTCACATTCGTTGGATCGATCAACCGCGTGTTTCATCTTGAAGGCAATGGCCTCCAAAACGCTTTCCTTTAACTCTAAAAGCTTCCCTTTTAATTGTTCCTTTTGCTTTTTGCTAAGAGTGGCTGAATCACTAGATGAACTGTTCTTTCCTCTTTTCATAAATTTCCTCCCGAAATTTCCCCTACGAACGGATCTATTACATTTAAAATACTTTGCAAATACAAATATTTATCGCGACGCTTCCTTTCGGAGATATCCACAATTATCTTAACTTCACTTAACAGGGTGAAAAACTATTGTGCATAAACTTGTAAGAACAGCCGTTTTCATCGAGACTCTTACACAACCTTACATGAAAGCGCATCTCTCTCTTAACGCACTACCTGAATCACGCAGTGACGAAAGCGCTATGCGCTTTTGGTGGAAGCACATCAAAAAGCACAAAGGAATCTATCTGATTGGTGCACTGGGAGTTATCGGAACCAACGCCGCAGAAGTCAGCATCCCCATCTACTTTAGAGAAATCATCGATCGATTAGATCAGGCCGTTGCAACTCCGCAAAAGACACTTTTTATATTGCTGGCCATACTACTAATCCAATTCCTCTCCCGCTTTGTATGGAGACGATTCATGGCCCAACAAACGCATGTGGTATCCGCAGCTATGAAAGCCCAACTTTGGAGCAAAGCTCGTTTCTTTAAACGTTCTCGACTTGAAAGCGATTTAAACCCTGGTGAATTAATGAACGTGGCAGCCGGAGATGTAGGAAGCGCTCGCTACATTTATGGCTTCACTCTGGTGATGATCATTGATTTCATTTTCCTCTTAACATTCTGTATCTCAGCCATGCTTTATGTAAGCCCCCTCATGACCGCTGTCACAATGGCCCTGCTTCCTGTCTTACCTTTTATTCTCAACAAGATTGCCAAGAAGGAACAAAAAGCACATAGCGAAGCTCAAGCTCAACTCTCTTCTCTTTCAGAGAAAGTCGCCCAAGCCACCTCAACCGTGCGACTACAACGCGTCAGTCAAAGTCAGGGCTACTGGATAGACTTACTCACCGAATCCGCTCGCCGGTATCAGGAGAAGCGCTGGACGGTTGTTAAAATTGATTTGAGCTTTTTTCCGGCAATTAGCATTCTCCCTCTTATATCTTATTCAGTGCTCATTTCTCTCGGACTTCATCTAGTCTTCAAGGGCGTGCTGAGCATCGGAGACTTTGTTGCCTTCCAAAGCTTCCTCTTCATCATACAAGAACCCTTGATCGAAATTGGTTATGTCGTTTCCGAATGGCAAAGAGCTATGGCGAGTCTCAAACGCTACAAACGCACAATCGAAGAAGAGCCCTCTAGTATTTTTTCAGCCAGCGCCAAGATTCACCAAAGCGTAGCCCCCACTAAACTCTTTCAAGCAAAAGATTTGGCTTTCACCTACCCAAAAGCCCAGAATACAGTGTTCTCCCACATAAACTTTGAACTTCAACCTGGCGACGGATTAGGAGTTACAGGCCCAATTGGCTCTGGAAAATCGACTTTGATTGAGATTCTCGCGGGCTTCCAAAGAGGATACCAAGGGTCGCTAAAGTTATATGACACTGAAATAAAAGAAGCCTCTCACCTTCACTTGAGAAAACACATGGCGATCGTTCCACAAAAGCCCTTCCTCTTTGCCGACACATTGAGAAAAAATCTTTGCATTGACCAAGTGCTCGACGACGAACGGGCTTATGAACTCTTAAATCTCGTAGAGCTTATGGAAGATGTGAAGAACTTCCCAAAGGGTCTCGACACCCCTCTTGGAGAATGGGGCGTTAACTTGTCTGGGGGGCAAAAACAAAGGCTGACTTTGGCTCGAGCCCTAGCCACTCGCGCTGACATTTTCCTTCTGGACGATTGCCTGAGTGCCGTTGACACAAGCACTGAAGAAAAAATATTAAAAAACATCGAAAACACCTTAGGACAAGCAAGCTTTGTTTGGATTGCTCATAGAGAATCAACCCTTCAACTTTGCAACAAGAGTTTGGAGCTAAAGCATGTCTAACTATATTACTAAGGACAAGACCAAAACCGGACAAAGTGATTTTCAATCTTTAAAAACACTCTTTGGCCTCGCTGAGGGCCACCGGCCGAAAATTCTCTTTGCCTTATTCCTCATGGTAATTTCCTATACGGCTGCCGTTACTTCGGCAGTGACCATAGGAAAGCTCATAGAAGAAGGTATACGCGCTAACAACAAAACAGCAGCCATTCAGTTTGGTCTAATGACCTTGGGCCTTGAACTCATTTTCATCTTCTTTCATTATTTCGGCCGACGAATGCTGTCGTATACAAGCTTAAAGGTCATTTTCAGCGTGCGCGAACAGCTCTTTAACAAACTAAAGACTTTGCCAATGTCCTATTTCGACACCCAACCCCTGGGCCGAACGGTTACGCGCTTAACTCATGACGTTGAGAATATAGAGAATTTCTTCAGCGGAAGCATGCCTCGCCTTGTGGGCGCATTTCTTTCTTTGATCATCGTATCGATAGCAATGCTGATTACCAATGCATACTTGGGCTCCATTCTCTTTTTAAGCGTCCTGCCTGGAGTGCTCATCACCTTGGTATTTCGAAAACCCATCAGGAAATATCAACAAGAATTTTCCAAGGGCAACAGCGCAGTCAACGCTCGACTCAACGAACTACTCAATGGGTTGAGTGTCATAAGAGCTTTTGGCCTAGAGTCTTGGTCCAGAAAGCACTTTAACGTGGAAGCTAGTAAATTTTTAGAATCAGCTCTGGCTGTGAATCGAATAAACTCTTGGGCGCGACCCACAGTGAGCTTACTAGCCGTTATGCCTATATTTGTTCTTGTGCTAGTCGGCGTCCCAATGGTCACAGCCGGCGTTCTTACACTTGGGCTTTTAGTGACCTTTTTGAGATACTGTGAACGATTCTACCGTCCCGTTTTTGTGATCTCCCAAGAAATTCACCAATTGCAGAATGCCTTTGCCTACTTAGATAGGGTCCTAGTTCTACTTTTCGAAAAGGAAGAAGGGTCGCTAATCGTTGAAGGCAGCGTAGAGTTAGAAAGAGCTCCAATGGGAATTGCCTTTAAAGAATGCTGGATGAAATACAATGAATCAGCAGAATGGATACTCAAAGGCCTCAATCTAAACATTCACCCTGGAGAGACACTGGGCCTCATTGGACGCACTGGAAGCGGTAAGACCACAGCTGTTTCACTTATCTCGAGGTTATATGAATTCCAAAAAGGAAGCATAGAAATCAACGGTCACTCTATTTCAACTCTTAAGAGGGATTCTCTTCGATCCAACATCGGCTTTATTTCTCAAGACGTTGTAATCTTTGAAGGCAGTCTCAAGGATAATTTAAGTCTGGGAAAAACTCACGACCAGGACACCCTTCTTGAAGCTTGCGAGCAAAGCGGACTCATAGAGATCATGAGGAGGGGAAACCTAGGTTTAGAAAGCAAGATACTAGATAAGGGCGCTAACCTTAGCGTTGGCGAAAGACAACTCTTGGCTTTAACAAGAATCTTTCTCGACAAACCAGACTTAGTTATTCTCGATGAAGCCACAGCTAACATTGATCAAATAGTTGAAGAAAAAATTCAACGCGCCCTCAAAATTCATATGAAAAAAACCACTTGCTTAATCATTGCTCATCGCCTTAACACCCTGGACCTCTGCGATCGCGTTGCCGTTCTCAAGGATGGAAAACTAGACTCCTACAAACACCCCTCTGAACTTGGACTCTTCAGAGCCGTAATCACGACAGACAACTCCAAGAGCACTCCGTCATGAAGCAAAAGCTCTACATAACGCCTGAAACCTACGCAAAGCTTCGAGACGAGCTTAGTTTTCTATTAAAGACGGAACGTTCTAAAATTGTAAAGGCCGTTACAGATGCCGCCGCCATGGGCGACCGTTCAGAGAATGCTGAATACATTTATGGGAAAAGAAGACTTAGAGAAATAGATCGCCGGGTCCGCTTTCTCCAAAAACGTCTTTCTACCGCAGAGATTGTAGACTCCAGCACTTTAGACACTTCAAAAATTGCTTTTGGCTTAAGCACTAAGCTTCGCGACTCCGAAGGTCAGCACTATCAATACCGAATTGTTGGACCTGACGATGTGGACCCGACCAAAGGCTACATCACCTATAATTCTCCCATCGGAAAGTCACTCCTAGGTAAATCCATTGGAGATGAGCTTACGGTTCAACGGCCCAAGGGAAGTATAGAACTCGAGGTCCTCGAAATTTTTCTCGAGACAGAAGAACCGTCCTCTGACGACCTCAAATAGAATTTTACACTTTCTATCACTTCACAAAAACTTAATTTTCGCACATAAGCTTCAAGAGTTTTAGCAACTTCTCATTGGCTACAAACTTTTGCTTTCTAAATATTAATAAAAGTCTTCAAGTTTCTCAGGTAGAACTTTATTAGACCAAATGATTCTTGCCAACAGTTCATGTAGGCGCCGCAAGAAATACTTCATGTATGTAGTCCATTAGGGCGCGAGCTGAAAATCGAATTTATTCTGTATGTAACTCCCATTTTCGCAGCTCTGTATTTGAAAAATTTTACAACACTGGGGAGCAACCATGAAACGAGCATTATTACTTACGGCAGCAGTGATTTTCCTAAACATTCCATTCACAGAAAACTCAAATGCATTTTCCAACCAAAAACAGAAAGACGTCGAATTTGAACAAAACTGCTACGATTCCTCCCTTAATAGCTTGGCCTATAGCTATTGTGTGACGACAACGGTCGGAAGCCAATCGAAGGATGTCTTGTATTTTTTTCACGGAGCTTTTGGAAACGAAAAAAACTGGACGGGTGGAATAAACGCCGACATGAGACAACGAGTAAGACTCTATTGGCAAGAGAGTGGCTACGATGCACCAACTGTCATTAGTTTATCACTTGGAACTCTTTGGATGGTTCGAGATCATGAGAGTAAAGATGGAGACCTTGCAAACCTCGACCTAATTACAAATTCTCTTATCCCAGAACTTGAAGACAAACATCTCGGAGGAGAGCTTCAGGGAAGACGACTTCTAATGGGAGTTTCCATGGGCGGCTTTAACGCTCTAACGCTGATGATGAAGAGACCAGAGCTTTGGAACAAAGCAGCCATCATTGCTCCAATGATTCCACTTTGCGATCCTTGGATATCAGACATCAAACAATATATTTGCGTTTCCTCTGACGAGAACAAGAACAACCTCTTTCTAGCCAAAATTGCCCACGATCTAGTAAAGGCCCAATTCCCTTTACCTGAACAGTGGGAGTCAGCTAATCCGCTAAACTTAGCTAAGAGTGAGTTGAACCCAAACAGTGTTCCCTTTCTGTTAACGGTTGGGAATATCGATAGCTTCGGATTCTATACAAACGGAAAACAGTTTGCCGAGAGGGCTCAAAACTTGGGCGCCCCTATTACTTGGCTACCGACTGGCTATAAGCACGGAGTCTACGACGCTGAAGTTCTAGCCGAATACTTAATTTCAGAATAAATTAAACGGCCTCACTTTAGTGAGGCCGTCACTTTGCAACTTCACGACAAAACTTAAAGTTAGCCCAATAAGCCTGAGCTTTAGAAGAGGTGTCATCAGCATCCGTGGTTAATGCCAAAACAAAAGGCTGCCTATACTTTTCACTTAAAAGAATATGTTCGTTGTATAAGTCTCGCACATTCACAGTTTCGGTCTGCCATTTATTTAAATTCTTCGAGCCACTCTCTAGGATAAGCACATTGTCATGATTTGCTCGACGCTGAAAGAAGGTTCCCTCTTTCAGAGAACTACTCCACGCAAAACGCAAGGCCTTAGCCTGCATTGGAAACCCTACATTCCAAACTACGTATGTCGACGCCGCACTATCATTCTTGTCAGAATCAGACTCATCAGCGCCAGTAGGTAAAATACTCGCCTTCCACTCCCACTGGATCGCAGGAAACTCCGAGAGATCCCACTTCTCTAAACTCTTCAAAACGGTGATGGTATGAGTCCCGTAAGTCGCTTTTAGGACATTGCCCTTGTCTTTATCTTTTTCAACAACGTAAATCTTGTCTCTCCTAGCTTCTTCATCGTTGTGCTCGTATTTAACTCGCCACCCCTCGGGAAAACTCCCGGGCTTTGAAGAACTAAAGTCTTCGAAAACCGTATCGCATTCAAGCTTTGTCTCGCCCTCTATTTTTTTTGCAATTTTTTTAGCTTCATCTCCACCGGCGAAGGGCCAACCTTTCTTAGCAGCTGAATCATCACCGAAGGCAAAAGAAAGTCCACAAAGGAAAAAGATCTTCAAAGGATAGCCGGTTTCATGATTCATACTCTTTAAGGATCAAATAGAAGTTAAGAATTTACAAGGCCAATTAATCTAAAAACCACTGGCGCTCGTCTTCAGACGGCAGGCGGCACGTCTCTCGCCTCCCAAATAGCTGGTATCGATGTTTCGCGACCAAGTCGTATACCCAGTCACGAAAGAACTGCGGCAAAACCTTAAACAGTGCAAAAATTTTCCAAGGAAAAGCAAAATGAGCCAATATTTTTAAAACGGCCTCTGATTTCACAAAAACTTCACCTTCCTGATAGAAGACGACTGAATCAATTCGATTTAAATGATGTTTCTCTTTTAAACGAATTCCGAAGTCAGATTGAAGGGAAGCAAAATAAAACACTCCAGGTTTGCGCTTCAGCACAAAATCGACAAAGCCATTGCAAAGATTGCAAACCCCATCAAACGAAATGACTTTGGCTTTAGTAGCCACAACTTCCTCTGCTTTGATGGCTACTTAGCTTTCAACTTTTCTTTGAGACACGAGCACTCGAGAAAAAAAAGTAACGCTCATATAGCAAATCACACCAAGAACGGCCCAGAACAACACACGAATGCGTCGAGCAATACCAAAGGCAAGAGCCATTGGGGTTGAAAGACCAATCATTTGGAAAGCACCAGCGATACCCACTTCGTTAACTCCCAAGCCTTGGGGAACAACAAAGAAAACCGCCGCAGAGGCAGCAATGAGGAATGTAACAGCAACGACTTCAACAAGACCAGGCTCAATTCCAAGGCACTTAAAGATAATAAAAGCCTCTAGCAAGGCGCCAGCACGACCTAACATTTTATAGAACAAAGACTCGCTAAATTTACGAACTGTAAAATGAGTGTTCTCAAACTCGGAGAGAAACTTAAATCGCTTCAAAAGTATTTTAGTGAACTTGGTCGGTGCTTGGGACAAAGAAACCACACTAAACGCAATACAAAGAAAAGCCAAAAAGGCACTCACCGCTAAAACCGGGGTTTGAAAAGCAGGACTCATCGGAAGTGTCGACAAAGTTATAAAACCAAGAAGCGAAGAGAACAAAAGTCCTGAGACAACGTGAACGAGCCGGTCACGCACCACAACGTTGGTCGCCTCCTCAACAGGAATCCACTGACTCATATGATTGGCTTTGTAAGGCTCACCACCCAAACCGGCCAAAGGCAAAAGTGCGTTAATAGCCTCACCAACGACTTGATTGTAGAAAAGATCAATAAGGCGGATTCTATATCCACCCAGGGTCCATAAGCTCATGGCATTAAAAGCAAACCAAATAGGAGGCGCGATGAAGAAAATCAACAAGTAGCCTGGTCCAATGCTAGACAGGGAAGCAAAAACCTCTTCTGCAGAAACCTTGCTAAAAAGGTATCCAAACAAAGCAACTCCCGCAACAAAAAGAACATAGGGACTTTTGAACAACCAAAAGATCGTTCTGCTGTTGTGGGCCTTGGGATCTAAGGCCCGAGTCACTGTAAGGGTCATAACCATGATTGCCACGCAAGCCAGCCAAAAGATCCAATGCCCTAAGCCCAGTATGCAAAACATCATCACGATCAATGCGCTGACGTCTTGCTTAATCAAACCGCGACATTTCATAATGATGCGATCCCAAAGTTTATTACTATTGGCAGCCTGTTCTTCGAATTTCTTGGTCACCACCAAATGAGTCGCAGCTTTAATTGTGCGCTCATAGCGAATCATCGAACCCACCATATAGATCAAAGAGAAAGCAAAGAATGCCATCGCCCAGAGGTAAGCCACACTATGACCTATGTTGTAGGCCCCTACACCTAAAGAAACAAAGAAGACACCGTAGCGGATATTGTCCGTAATCGTGTCATACCAAGCTCCAAAGTGAGAACCTTTAAAGGTCATTCTCGCAACTTCTCCATCACAACCATCCACAATGGAACAGATCTGGAAAATTATTCCTGCGATGGCCATGTAAAGATAATTGGAAGTCGAAGCCATCCAAGCTCCACCAAGGGTAACAAAGAACACAACCGTGGTAATCGCGTTCGGATGAACGCCCCACTTTACAAAAAGTCTAGATAGACGCAAAGAAACATGGCGATTGATGTTCTTACTTACCCAGCCATCTGTAGGCTTACGGAGTGAATTCAACATTCGAGTCTCGGCTTCAATGGCCATTTCTTTTGTGTCTACATCTTGCCAAAATGCACCTGGCTCAACGGGAATGGCTCTAAAGCCCTCGTCGTCTCGAATTTTTAAAACTATATCGCTAACCGATACAGCCCCTTGGGAATAAGCAGCCTCTACCTTTGGACAAGCTTTTTTTGAAAAATAGAACAAGCCCGTGTCCACTTGATCATAGTCACTCAACTCTTTAGAAAGTTCTGAAATCTGTCCGTTCTTAGTTCGAACCTTAGTGGCATCATCAAGGTCAAAAACACCTTTAATATCTTTATCTGTGGCCAGTGCGGATTGATCCACAGTGAGAATCGCATTTTCAATAAAGGCCTTAGGCAATTTTGCATCCATTACATGGTCGGCCATAGTCAAAAGAAAAGACTCGTCCAATCCACGGGCACCGGCAGCCAAGGAGGCCCCGTTGCCTCGCTCGAAATCTGCACATTCAACAAACTCAATCTGCTTACCCCTAAGGCTCTTTAACTTAGAAAGTCTCATCCGGATTTGATCTTTTTCATATCCAACGACGACTCTGAAGCGTTCGATGCCAGAGGCATGTAAATTCAAAATTGCGCGCTCTAGCAGGAGCAGGCCACCCAACTTAATGAGAGGCTTGGGAGTTAAACCGCTATGTTCTCTTAATCTCGTCCCATTGCCCGCGGCTAGAATTACGGCTGTTTTGGGGGTCTGAATCTTTTTTTCGTTTTCTAAAGAACTCATCTTAAAATCTCTCTTACCAGTCTATCATTTCTTAGACTGTCTCAGTCATCAGCTTGAAATCATTAGTTTGGCGCTCACCAAACTATTTTTATAAACTTCAAAGCCCATACTTCTAGCCCTGATTTCGCTCTCTTAACAAGCTCTTTACGCAAGCTTCACCAAGACTTCACGCCTGCTAAAACAGGCTGTAGTAGAATATAACCATGTCTTACGCGTTGCGTCTAACCCTTGTTGTTAACCTTATCCTTTGCTCGCATCTGCATGCTCAAGACACACACAACGGAAATTCAGCAGCTTCCATGGTCGGAAACGTTGCTCAATTCGGCTTGGGAGCAGCCGACCTAACTAGAAACGTCCCCGCATGCTCTAGCGGTTCTACAACCAATTGCATTCTAGCTGCGGTGGATGTTCTATCTATGGTGGGCGCACTAATGTCCCTGGGCGGCAATAGCGAATCGAACGCTGCCACGGACACAGCCGCCGTCCCAGCTCTCCCTGGTCTTGGCGACGCGGGTGGCGGGGGAGGCCTGGGTGGAGTTCCTGGTCTTGGCGGAATCAACACGGCACTTAATAACCTTTGCACAACGACTCCATCTGTTTGCTCGTCTTGTGCTGACAAACCTGATGACCCAACGTGCAGAAAATTGGTCATTCCCGACGCGCTGACAAAAGGGATCAATGACTTTGTGAAAAACTATGACCCTGATCAAATTGATTCCCTTCCGCTTCCTGAAGTTCTTAAGGAAAAAGGAGCTCTCGAAGACGCTCTTGGAAAAATTGCAGATCTACCAAGTGCCCTGGCTAGTGCCAACAGCCGGCTCAGTGACATTCAAGATGGCTTGATTGACGAATCCAGCGGCCTCCGTAAGGAAGATCTTGCCATTGACGATGAAAATGAAGTCGTATCCAAGCCCCTTTTGGCAAAATTAGGAAATCTTCCAGACCTATCGGACTTGCTTTCAAAATTCAAAAAGCAGAATGGCGAGATCAGCGAGGTTAAATTTGTTGGTTTAGACGTTGAAGACCTCAAAACTGGAAAGCGCCTGACGCTCTTTGAACGGGCTAAACGCCGATATCGAGGAACGACCGACTTTCCGCGCTCTTTCACCTTGGCTCGCATGGAAATGATGAGATCGAGAGCCATTGCTGAAAAACAAAAAATTGAACGTAAGATTTCTCGCAAAAAAGCTCAGGCGATCGCTTCCGCAAAAAAGCCCCCCGTTAAGCATTGACCCTGGCTTATAGCCTTGACTATGGTGGCTTCCGAAAGAAGGAGAGCTAATCCATGAGAATAGCCATCAATGGTTTTGGACGAATCGGACGTATTGTAACAAGGAATCTTTTCCAAAACGCACACTTTAGGGAAAAAATTGAACTGGTTGCACTCAACGATGTAGGAAACCCAACAGAAAGTGCCTTCTTAATTAAACGAGACTCTTTATACGGAACCCTTGATTTTGATGTTTCCGCCACAGATCATTCCATCAACATCGGCGGGCAAGAAGTCATCGCCCTACAAGAAAGAGACCCCAACAAACTGGATTGGGGCAAGTTAGGTGTGGATGTAGTTCTTGAGTGCACGGGCCGTTTCACCTCTAAGGAAGCAGCCAGTGTTCACATTAAGAACGGTGCAAAAAAAGTACTTGTATCTGCTCCGGGCAAGGGTGTCGATGCCACTATTGTTATGGGAGTTAACCACGAATCTTATAATCACGATTCTCACCATGTAATAAGCAACGCTTCATGCACCACTAACTGTTTAGCCCCAATGGCTTCCGTGCTTCACAAGGAATTTGGCATCGTCAAAGGCCTCATGACCACAATTCATAGCTACACTAGTGATCAACGCCTTCTCGACAACACTCATTCCGACCCGCGACGCGCTCGAGCCGCTGCCTTGAATATGATCCCAACAACCACCGGTGCTGCAAGAGCCGTTGGCCTGGTTATCCCTGACTTAGCCGGAAAACTTGATGGCTTTGCGATTCGAGTACCAACTCCAAACGTTTCTATGACAGATCTCGTTGCAGAAATAAAGAAACCCGCCTCAAAAGAAGAAATCAATCAAGCATTGAAAGCCGCTGCCACATCTTCTTTAAAAGGAATTCTCGACGTTTCCGACGAACCCTTAGTCAGTAGCGACTACGTAGGAAGCCGCTTTAGTTCTGTTGTCGACTCTGCGCTCACCACCGTCATTAGCGACAGCGGAGACAAAGGAAGCTTGGTTAAAGTTTGTAGCTGGTATGACAACGAGACTGGATTCAGTAACCGCATGTTGGACCTTTGCATGCTCATTGCTTCAAAATTATAATGAATACCAAAGAAGCTCTAAAAAATTATCCAGGTGGAAATTACATATCGACCCTCGACGACATGGAACCCGTCGAAGGAAAGCGCGTTTTTGTAAGGGTTGACTTCAACACTCCCATAAAAGACGGAGTCGTCACCGACAACACCCGTATTAAGGCTGCTCTCCCCACCCTTGAATTCCTTCTCAACCAAGGAGCTAGAGTCATTTGTGCGTCTCACCTAGGGCGACCAAAGGGAATGGTCAAGGAAGAACTGTCTCTTGAACCTGTGGCTCAAGAGTTGGGAAAACTACTTGGAAAAGACACTGTTTTCTCACACGAACACTATGGAATGGCTGTAAAAAACGAAACTCGTGAGTTACGAAAAGGTCACGTCTTAGTGATTGAAAACCTGCGCTTTGATCCCGGAGAAGAAAAAAACTCGGGTGATTTTGCGGGACGCTTAGCCCACCTAGCAGACTTGTATGTCAACGATGCCTTTGGCACCTGCCACAGAGCCCACGCCAGTGTAGACGCCCTCGCAAGACTCTTTGAAAAAAGATTTTGTGGCCGACTCTTAGAAAAAGAAATTGCTGCATTAGGCACAATCATGCACAACCCTGAGCGACCTATGACAGCTGTATTGGGTGGAGCTAAAGTCAGCGACAAAATTAAAGTGGTCGAAACTCTTTCTCAAAAATGTTCTAAAATCTTTATTGGTGGAGCTATGGCCTACACTTTCCTCAGAGCTTTGAAGGTTGAAACCGGCAAAAGCATGATTGAAAACGACATGGTTGGCACCTGCGCCAAAATGCTCGAAAGAGCCGAAAAAAACAAATGTAAAATCTATCTTCCAGTCGATCACCTATTAGCGGATAGCTTCTCTGAACCGGGTGAGGCGATTGTCTCTGACAACGCTCATATTCCTAGCGAAAAAATGGCCTTCGACATCGGACCTAAAACGATTGAACTATACACGAGGGAACTCACAGGTAGCCGCACTGTCTTTTGGAATGGGCCCATGGGTGTATTTGAAAAACCACCTTATGATCACGGAACCATGGCAGTTGCAAAAGCCATTGCCGAGCTGGACGCTCCTATTAAGATTTGTGGAGGCGGCGACAGTGTCGCAGCGCTGAACAAAAGCGGTCTGGCCGACCAGTTCACACACATTTCTACAGGCGGTGGTGCCAGCTTGGAAATGCTAGAAGGCAAACCGATGCCGGGCATAGAAGCTTTAAAAATCTACAAATAAACTCGTTTCTAGGGAGGAATGGAAAAGTTATGATTGTTGCTGGAAATTGGAAAATGTTCAAAACCTCGAAAGAACTCAAAGAGTTTTTTCGTTTATCCAAAGAATTTAAAGTCCCTACAAACGTCCGTTGCATTGTGGCCCCCAGCCCAACCCTTTTAACCCTAGCTAATCAGCTTTCCGAGGGAACTTCGATTGAAGTCTTCGCTCAAAACTGCCATTGGGAAGAGCAAGGTGCCTTCACGGGAGAGACTAGTGCTGCTCAAATCCTAGATTGTGGATCGAAGGGCACCCTGATTGGCCATAGCGAACGACGGCAGTATTTTGCTGAAAGCAATGAAACTTGTTTCAAGCGGCTACAGGCTGCGCGCAAAGCCGATCTGGAAGTCATCTTCTGTGTAGGAGAGCAACTAAAGGACCGCGAGCAAGGAAAAACTGAGGCGGTATTAGAGGAACAACTTAAAGATATTGTGAAAGAATTTCGCAGCGACTCCAAAGTCACCTTGGCTTATGAGCCCGTTTGGGCGATCGGAACCGGAGTAACCGCAACCGTGGAGCAGGTTCGAGATACCCACAATTGGATCAGAAGCTACCTAGAAAAGAATGACTGCGCTTGGAAGATTCTCTACGGCGGATCGGTGAAGCCTAACAATTTCAAAGAATTAGCATCTCTTCCTGAAGTTTTCGGAGGCCTCGTTGGCGGAGCCTCCCTGGAAGCAGCAAGCTTTCAAGCGCTCTTGGATTGTTTGACTGATCTCTAGGGCTAGGATACACATAAGGCGTAATGGCATTAACACCCGTTCTCACTCTCACTATTGTTTTGTTTGGGTTTTTAGCGTTTATGATCATGGGCTCAATGGGCCGCGGCGGATTTTAAAAATATGGAAAACATCATCACAGGTATTCAAATCGTTTGTGCAGTTCTCTTGGTTGCAGCTATTTTGATCCAACCTTCAAAAGGCGGTTCCTTCATGGCAGCCAGCACGCAGAACGCTCACATGAGCAATGCACCCACTTCATTCCTGTTTAAGCTTTCCATGGGACTCATCGCGGTCATTATGGTTTCAAGTCTGGCTTTAAGCCGTTGGGCTATTCAAAGCTCAACTAGTTCTATCACCGATAGTGATATTCCAGCAGTTCCTGTTCCAACTGAGTAATTTATTTTACAACGAATAACTCTCTGAATTTCTTTTACTTGCTCGAATAAGTGTCTAATTCCTTTTCACCTTTGGCGCATTTCGTCCTTGGGCCTCCCATGAATAGGGCTATTATCCACTGTTGCTATGTGGACACGTTTAATATCAAAAGCACTTATCACGGTTTTAATGACAGCTTCTGCCTCAACATGGGCAAAAGAAGAAGCAGGTCCGCATTTTCTATTCACTGCAGTAAACCCTAAGCTTGCGCCACCAAACGGCTCAGAAGCCAGTCTAGAAATCAAACAGGATATAAATAGGGCGTCGTGCTCTCTGATCATTAGAGATGCCATCGTCCCAGGAGGCAGTCCTGATATCGTTCAACGACAATCGCTAAGCCTATACTCCACAAGCCTTGACCCTACCTATGGCTTCTTCAATTTAGAAAATGAAAGATACGATTCACTCAGTTGGACATCAAAAAAGATTGATCGAGTCGCCATCTATCCCGCCTACCTATACCTAAACAGTGAAAAGCAACTTTGGCTCTTCATCCAAATAATCGAAACCATAAAAGAGCCTATTAGTATGGCCAATCCTTTTGGCAATAAGGAGACCGTTCACAAAAGTAGCTTCAGCGTGAGAGCGGCACAGGGCAACACTGCCCTGGTTGCAGGCAAAGTTCAAACTTACCAAATTTCTTGTAACTAATTGCGAAGGTGATCGTCTAATTCGTTTTGATCGTCGGCTTTGATGGGAAAGTGCAAAGCAAGATCTTTTTCAGCTTCACTAAGTGCTTGAATGAAACTCAAGCCCGGTAAGTGTTTATCAAAATCAGAAGCCAATTTAAGTGACAACTCCTGCCAAAATGAAGCCGGCATTTTTTCAACCAAACCTTTGTCAGCCAAGATGTAAACAGCCTTCTCCAACTGGCTCACCAAGATCAACAATCCCGTTCTATCACGAGTGGCAAACACTTCATTGTCTAGGAAAAGCCTTCGAGCACGTCGCTCCACTTGTAGTTTTTGCTGCTCCTTGGGAACAAAGAAAATCAAAATCTTCTTACGAGATAACACAAGCAATGTACACACAAAGGTTAAAAAACCAAGTAAGCACATCTGCCAAATCTCGACGAGTTCGGCAAGTGAAGCATAAAGGACTAAAGAGAACACCACGGCTAGCAAAGCCAAGTTACCCTTTTGTAAGTTGTAATCGGAGGAGCTCTCTAAATAGGCGGGAACCACTTCCACAGAGGAAAGGGACTCTATTCGTTGAATCTCATCTTCTAGCTTTGTTTTAAATACTGTGTCCATAGTCATACCTCACCAAGACCCCGAAGATCCGCCGCCGCTAAATCCGCCGCCGCCACCACTCCAGCCACCGCCTCCGCCGCCGCCCCAGCCGCCAGAGCGACGCCCCGAACTCATCAGAAAAGCAGGCCCCAATAAGCCTAAGCGGCCAGACATCATAAACAAGAAAAACAATAGGAATAGAATGTTTGAAAAACGTTTTGATTTACTTTTCTTGGCAGCAACTTTATTGAGATCAGTAGCAACGCCTTTACCACCAGAACGCACATAGACTTCTTGAACAGCAGCACTTATTCCCTCGTAAAACCTTCCCTCACGAAATTGAGGCGCCAACAAGTAATCAATGATTCGAGCAGCCATCACATCGGGGACAAAGCCCTCAAGGCCTTGGCCAATTTCAAGCCTCATTCGGCGGTCGGATAGCGAGATAAGAAGAAGCGCTCCATTGTCATCTTTTTCGGAGCCTAATTTCCACTGATCAACAGCGCGAATACTCAAAGATTCAATGGGCTCGCCCTCTAAAGACTTCAACAACCAAACTTGAATCTGAGCCACTTCTCGATAGGCTTGAAGTCGTTGGGTTAAAACCTGAATCTGTTCAGGCTTTAATACCCCAGCTTCATCAATGACAGCTCTGTTTGAAAGAGCAGGAATCTCAACTCGAGCAAGTGCAATCAAAGAAAAGAGGGCAAAACAAAAAACTAAGAACTTGCTACGCACTACAAATCAACTTCGGGTGCTTTTTTCAGTTCGCTTTCATTTTCGACACTAAACTGAGGCTTTTTCTCGTGATGGAAGATCAACGAGTTGGTTAAACTCGTCGGAAACACAGTTACTAAATTATTAAACTGCTTAATGGTTTCAATGTAGCGATTTCTAGCAATGGTAATTCTATTCTCAGTGCCCTCTAGCTGGACCTGTAAATCACGAAAGTTCTGATTGGCCTTAAGATCAGGGTATTTTTCAACAACCACCATTAACCTAGACAAGGCGGAACTTAAACCGCTTTGTGCTTGTTGGAACTGCTTCAGTGAATTGGCATTGAGAGAACCCACATCAACTTTTGTCTGAGTCGCCTTAGCTCTTGCTTCCACAACCGCGGTAAGAGTTTCTTTTTCATGAGCCGCATAACCCTTCACAACTTTTACCAAGTTGGGAACAAGGTCCGCGCGTCGTTGATATTGGTTGAGCACTTCCGCCCAAGAGGCTTCAACTTCGTTGAGTTGACGGGGAATAGATTGCACCCCACAAGAGCTTAAAAAGCTAAGGCTAAGGACAAGAATAAATATTTTAGAAATTCTTTTCATATCCATCACTTATCATAAAGCAAAGCTCCTGGCGAGGATTGACAGAATGCGCCTCTGGGCATAAAAAACAGGGCTCGCCTCCAAAAATGCTCAGGTGGTGAAATTGGTAGACACGCCAGCTTGAGGGGCTGGTGGGGGCAACCCTGTGCTGGTTCGAGTCCAGTCCTGAGCACCAAAATCTCGACGTGACACCCTTATCCTCATTCGTTAAAATAACGGGATGTCGATTGATAGTGACAACGATCTCATCGCTCTTAGAAAAATTGGCCAAATCGTAGCGAATTGTCTGAAATTCATGGGAAATTGTCTTGAACCCGGCATGACGACCGGAGAACTCGACCAAATCGCTGCTAAGTTTTTAGAAAAGCATGGCGCTCGCTCTGCCCCTCAGTTAACTTATAATTTTCCTGGCACCACTTGTATTAGCGTCAACGAGGAAATCGCCCATGGAATTCCGGGCATTAAGAAAATCTTAGCGGGCGACTTAGTTAACATTGATGTTTCAGGTGAACTTAGAGGATTCTTCGCTGACACGGGCGGTTCATTCGTGGTTCCCCCTCAAAGCAAAGTTAAGCTCAATTTATGCTTAGCCACTCAACAAGCGTTGAAAATGGCCTTACGAGAAGCGAAGGCCGGCAACCCCCTCAACAAGATCGGTCAGGCAATCGAACACGAAGCTCAAAAGAACAAACTTACAGTCATCCGTAATTTAGGGAGTCATGGTATAGGACGTGCTTTACACGAAGAACCCGAATTTATCCCTGGCTTCTACGATCACACGGACCGTCGCGTGCTCCAAGAAAATCAAGTCATCACCATAGAGCCCTTTCTTTCGACAGGAGCACATGAGGTTTTTGATACTGGTGACGGATGGACCCTGGCTACGAATAAAAGATTTTTGTCTGCACAGTATGAGCACACGCTCGTCATCACAAAAGGCGAACCGCTGATTATGACTCTTGCAAACTGATACCGCCCTCAAAAGAGCTAAACCTTAATCTTTCTTCCTTTGCAGAAGCTTCTTTCCATCTTCTTCAATCAACCTGAGCTGATCCTCTGGAATAAATTCTTTCCTTACCCAAAGATTAGCCAAAGCAACATCAAGCTGTTCAATTGAACAGTAAGAGGCCGAACCCGATCGACACCGGAGCCATAGCCATCCATGAACATCTTTTTCATCTAACAAGTCTATCAAAGAGGACCAAGCTTGCATCTGCCCCATTACTTTTTCTAATTCACTCGCCATTTTCATAGCCAGGTCTTTTTCACCCTGTCCTTCAAAGGATCGAATTATAGAAACTGCTTGATTCAGTTTAGAAACAATTCTTTCAGTGCGATTTTCGCGATTCACCGGGGCGAGTGGTGAGGTTAAGCCTGGCTTTCTCTGATAAAGATGTAAAAGTTCGTGGACACAGGTCAAGGGTTCTACATCTTGCTTTTCAAATCGGATTCGTTAGCAAAAATATCGGGCGCAGCTACAACTTGGAGGACAAGAACTACAATCTCAACACATCGCCGCCAAGAGTGGTGAAATAGAGATTCCCATTTTTATCTCTTGCTATGTCCGTTAACTGAGAACCGACCTTTAATTTTTTATCTTCTAAAAATTTATTACCTGCAATTAAGACAAATAAATAATCGCTGTAGAAATCACCGAAAACATATTTTCCAATATATTGTTTATGCCTTTTCCCCTTATAAAACTGCCCGCCTATAATTGATTTTCCGACTTTGGGATTTGGATAAACTAGAACTGGATTAATATAGGACTGAGACCCCTTTGCCTTCAAACGCTCGGATTCTTGAAACCCCTCTCTAAAGGGCCAGCCATAATTTCCACCTAATTCAACAACATCTAATTCTTCCCAACGATGTTGCCCGACGTCTCCGGCCCATATTTTTCCTTCATCGAAGTTGAAGCGGTAAGGATTACGCAAACCATAGGCAAAGATTTCTTTCCTCTCAGCCCCTTGGCTCTTGGCAAACGGGTTAGTGGGGGGAATTTTGTAGGGAACTCCTTGAACATCAATTCTTAGAATTTTTCCAAGTAAATTCGTCTTATCCTGTGCATTTCCAATTCCCTTAGTGTGCTTGGAGCCAACATCATGAGCCGCACCTCCGTCCCCTAAAGCAATATACAAGAAACCATCAGGACCAAACTCAAGATCACCTCCATTGTGATTTCCCTGAGGCTGAGGGATTTTTAAAAGGACTCTTTCACTTTTAGGATCTGCCTTATTTAGCTTGGTGCTTGAGGCACTAAATTCACTTACAACCGCTACATGATCAAAAGAACTCTCACTTAACTCGGAATGACTATAATGAACGTAGAACTTTCCGTATCCGGGTAGAGAAACATTTGAAAAGTTGGGATGAAGCGCAAAACCAATCAAACCTCGCTCCGAACCATTGGCAGTCTTCTTTGTTAAATCTAAAAACAACGTTTTCACAGTGCCATTGACTTTAAATAGCTCCCCTTCAAGAGTGGCCACATACAAAACACCCTCCCCTTCAAGAGAAGGCTCAACAACATTGGCTCCTGGCAAAGTAAAAAGTTTTTCTAAAACCCCCTGAGGCTTTGCTTCCGCCAGAAATTGAAGTCCTAGAAAACCAAACAAAAGTCCCAAGCTAAAATGATTGAAAAAAACAGAAAGCATCCTGGCCGAGAATACACCAATTTTCACTCAACTTTGAACCGAAGGCCACTCGAATATTGAAGTTATCCACTCCTCAGTTACCCCAAAACCCTCCAATTTAAGAACTTGTAAGGCTTTTATGTGTGGTTAAAAGAGAACACATTAACCACTCGAAATAGCTAGAGTTATCTCGCACCATGTCATTCTCAAAACGAAAATAACCGGGTTTAAGTGGAATTTTTCCAAAAACTTTAACTTGACGCATGCAGCTAACCATAATTATGACCCGCGTTAGACGCGATGAAGCAGAAAACTCGGTGGTTACTAAACACAGCTATTCAGGCGTGATTGGAGTGAAGTATTTATGAAAGCAAGATTTTGGAATTTTAGTTTGTTAGCCTTGGTGATCGGCCTTTCAACGGCCTCCCAAACAGCCCATGCGGGCCTTTTTGGAAGTAAAAAGGACAACTCTTCACAATCATCCAGTAACGACGAAAAGAAGAAAGTTGGATTTTTTGGAAAACTCTTCGGTAAAAAAAACAAAGACCAACCTGCCTCCACCACACAAAACCGACAATCGGTCACTGAAGCTGATGTCGATGCACACGAACTTAGAGACAATCGCCCTTACCTAAGCGATGAAATGCGTCAGGTCATCGGACAGAATGATGATGTGACCCCTAACAACAATGTGTCTCCAATCCGCATTGATTCTAAAACAGGGAACCCTTACTATGACGCTTCCGGCGCTCTTAGCAGAAGCTATATCGAGAAACTCAATTTCATTGGCGAACAAAAAGCCAACAAATCAGCTTTCAATAGCTTTTTTAACTCCGCACTCATTTCGAGCATTGGCTCGAAGGTCATGAAAGAGGGAACTGATTCTAGCGGTCGCACGTTTGAAAATCTCTATTTCGACAAAGTCTCTGAGTGGTTTGATCGACCTAGAACTGACTTCATGGTTGATATGAGCACCCTACAACTTGGCTTTTTCAACGGCATGACTCGCTTCTTGGCCTTTAACCCAGCTTTTGGCGGCAACCCTGATTTGGGGTTTGAACCAAAGATCTGGAACGCACTTGTTCGTGTAATGTTGTCAAACACCATTCCGATGACACCAGATGGAATCTTACTTCTTCCTTTTAACACTCAATACGAACTACGCTTTGCCGCTTACTCCAAAAGAGCCAATGGCGGAGTTACCAATGCCCACCTAGTTCTTATGGACAGAGACAACCACCTTCTCAACGCTGATGGAAAACCTATTTTTGTCGACTCTTTCGATACACTGGATGGAATTGTGACCGACGATGGTTGGTTAGATCAATTGGAAGTTTATCACCCAGCAATGTTTGATGCTTTTGATAGAGAAGCCCTCTACATCCAAGATCAACCAAGATTTGATTCTTTCATTAAGTCCCGAAGTCAATTTGGGTCAGACCAACGCTTGGAACAGTGTCTCAGCCAATGGATGAACAACGTGGGTGGAGAACCAAATGCTCAAGTCGCAGATTGTTTTCAAAATGCAGGATCTTCTCTTGGCACGAAGCTTAAATCTTTCTTTGGAAACACCTTCACAGGTCTCTTTCGAGGAGCGGTCTCTGGTGCCTTGATGTCTAAGGTCTTCCCTGGAATCAGCACTTCTGCTGGAGCTTCCTACGGCGGACTCCTAGGCGTTACAACTGTGCTTTACAACATGTGGTTTAAGAAAGAAAAAATTGATGTCGCTAGAATCGCAAACCTTGTGAGCTTCATATCTCAATACACTTTCAAGCAAGGTGAGATGGGAATTGTTCACCCTGGATCTAACAAAGGTGTTTGGGCTGTCACAAAGTCGGGTCTCATCACTCGAGTCAAAAGTGATTACGTAAAGAAACGTGTGCGCCAAGCAGACGGAACAAGAAAGACAATCCCTGTTCTTGTCGACAAGCGACTTGATATTAGCGGTGACTTTGTAGAAGGCATGGCTACCATTAACTTTAAAGAAGTATTGAACAGCCCAGATCCCCGCTCTAAAGATGCCATCCAAAAGGCAATGGAAGTATCTGCCAACCCAGAATCAGCCCTGGACGTGATTGAAAAAGCTCACAAAGAGAACCCGGAAGCCGGAATTCCACCAATCAACACAACCGTGCTTGTTGATACGCCGGTCTCTTGGACCGACAACCCGGCTTTGAGAATCACACCAAAAGACTCTCCAGAAGATGCCGCTGCAAAGAAAGAAGCTTTCGAAAAAACAACCCCTGCTGAAGAAGAGTTCGGCGCAGAAGAAGAGTTTGGCGCTAACGAATTTTCGGTAGAGATAGAAGAATAGTCGCCGCATTAACGGTGCAAAGGAAACCCCACAAGATGAAGACTCTTTTTACTCTTCATTCCCCCCCCCTCAGCCGAGGAAACTTCCCAAAAGAAGTTTCCTCGGTTTTTTTTCTGTTTACCTTCTTTCTTTCCTCTCTTTCCTATTCAGCCATCTATGTCGAGGATCTGTTTAACTACGCTGAAAGCACGAATTCTCGGCGAGTAGGCAATGGAAATTATTGTCAGGTCAATGGAGCTCTATTCCCTAAGACTCGACAGCTCATCTACACTTCTTTTTTAGACTCATTGGCCATTGAGTTTGGTCCCTCCAAAGATTTTCCCGGATACACCCGAAGGGACTACTACGCTCATCCAAATCACCCCTGGAAAAATAAGGCAGTCATTAGCCGAGAACACGAACACAGCATTGGCTGGGAAGTCATCAACAAACATGTCACCTTGAGCTACCTGGCTTGTAGAGAATCGAGCGGACGCCCAATCGCTATAACCACACATGAAAATGAGGGTGTTCTTTACAAATACGGAAAATCTCTAAGAGAACTAACGGGAATCTACAGAACTTTTATCGACAAGCAATGGCAATCGATCATCACTAACAAAAATTTTAAGTCCTGGTATAGTTCCTCGACAAATTTTGGAATTTTTCAAATCTCTACTGACAATACTTATTATGGAACCGATCAAGCCATCTACTTGGCTAATTTTCTAAAGATTGATCTCGAACCATTTAGAATCTTTGAAGATGAGCTAGACCTCCCCGCACTCTTAAGAGCCATTGAAGATAAATTCGAAAAACGAAGCGATCGTAACACCTACCTAAAGCGCCTCGATCACATCTACGTTGAAATCGCGACTAAAAATGAAATCGCTAAGTTCTTGAGCATCGAAGACGATGACGAACTTCTGGATCACTGCGGAACAAACATGATGTTCCGAAGCGGCTCCGACCCTGATCCAAACCCCCGAAAGGCACTTCGACGAGCCCTGGGCCTTTCTTTGCACTACAAAGGGAAAGACACCATGTATGCCTCAACTTTAGAAGATCTAAAGGAGCGACTCTACCCTATCCAAGAGTTTGGAAACGCCCTCATTCTTTGCCCACGCTTGAGTCTTGAAATCGCAAAATGGATTTCGCTCTACCAAACCCGTGAATTTGGACCTCTGATGAATCATAAAAAATCAAATTCCATCAAAAACTGCGGGCAACAAGCAAAGACCTGCCGAGCCGAGCTTGAAACTCTGTTCGACCAATTTGTTAGTGATTGCGACTTCCAAACAGGACTTTGCGTTCCTACAGGTGCATTTGCTAATTATCTGGAAGACAAAGAAATACGCTACAACCCCTACGAATAATGCATAGCTAAAATCAGTTGTATCCGCTGTCGACTGGACCTTGCCCCATCATGGTAAAGGGGTCTCCGCCGCCTTCGCGGAGAATCTGAACCCACAAATCATCCTGCCATTTTTTTTGATCCGTATCTTCTTCAATTTTTTTAAACAAATACTCTTTTTTAAAAGGCACCGTAAACCAAGCACCTGTTCGAAGCTCAGAATCTAACTGCCCAGCTTCCCAAGTAGCGCATCCCACAAAAAACCGTCTTCTATTTTTAAAATCTTCAGATTCAAGAAGTCGATGAAAAGCGTCTGGGTTACTCGCTAAAAAGACCTCGTTAGTGATGGGCGTGTCGCCATCAGCAAGAGCCTCAATGTCATGAATGGCAAACAAAGTCTCCTCATTCACTGGGCCGCCCTCGAACAAAAACTCTTCATATTCGGAAAGAGTCTCACCATCGGTGTCTTTAACTTCGGCCACCATTTGAGTTTGAGAGTCTTCCTCATTCACCAAAGGAACATTGATGACCAAGCCATTTGCCCCTTCATCTCCATGATGAGTCACCAATACAACGGTGCGAGCAAAGGCGGGGTCATTCAACTGAGGCAAGGCAACAAGAAAATACGGAGTTTCCACAACTCAACTAAAATTGAATTCTGCCAAAGAATCAAGGACAACCACCGTTTGCTTAAAAACGGAGAGTTTTGGGTATCAGATTGTTTATGCGTCCAGCCACAGCTTTCCCAACTCCAATCGCTAAGTTTTGCCAAGTTACACGCACAGGTTGAGACAAATACTCTTTTGCTAAATCAATAGAAACGGATTCTCCGCGAATAAAGCTTTGAGCCTGTTGCTCATTGAGGTCGCAACTCCTTCCCGCCCACTGGCTAGACATAGACTTGTGATAAAGGTCTTCTTCACCTCGCCAATCAAACAAAGAGTTTCTAATAAACCCTTGTTTTTGTTTTAAGTTTTTTAATGCGAAAAAACCCTCTAGGGGCAGCTCTGCCAACACCCCGCTCCTTTGTAGGATGCAAAAATAGCCGCCCGGGACTCCATCCAAATGCGGCCACCTTCGTTGCTGAAGAACAATTTCCAAATCGTCATGTCTTTCAATAAAGCTTTCGACCTGGTCTTCGTTTTCAATTTGGTTGTAGGTGCAAGTCGAATAAATGAGCCTGGCTCCCGGCTGCATCATTCTGTAGGCAGCTTCTAGCGCCTCGAACTGCATTCGCGCAAAGTTTTGCACGTCAGAGTCTCGAACGTCGGCCCTCTTCTCCTTACGCTTGGCAAAGAAGCTCTCAGAAGAGCAAGGGGCATCCACCAAAACTAAAGACGCCAATCCGGCCACTTCTTCAGCCAACATTTTAGGCGGCAAACTCCAAATACTAGCATTCTCAACCCCCTGCCTACTCATCAAGGCAGAAAGTTTGTGAGCTCTTTTCTGGTTAATGTCATTAGAGAGCAAGTGCACTCCTGGGAGCAGTCGTTCACCAATAAAGGTTGATTTAGCGCCCGGTGCTGCACACAGGTCGACAATAAGTCCTGGCTCCTCCAACAAGGCATGACTTGCAACCTCGACTGCCGAGGGCTCCTGAAGGAAGCAAAGGCCGGCCGCTTGCCAAAGCTCAAGGTGCTCCACTGATTCTTTGTCGGTGTAGCTGTAGGCATCAACGACGTTCTCTAGAGGCTGCAATTGCTTCAACTGCTCTTGAAACAACTCTGGAAGGACATCCCTTTTCAAGGGATTCACCCTTAAAACCTTCCGAAAGTTCGACTGAAGGCCTTCGATTGCGAGCAACAGTTCCTTATACTCTGCGTTAGCTAGAAGAGCAGAAATAAGCCTCGCCTCAAATTCCTTTGCAGTTTTCATAAAAGATGTAGATTCCCTTGGCATTTAAGCTATATATTCCATTGAAAATGATTTGGGAAGAAAGCCATTTATACAAGAACTCTTTGAGGCAACTCGATCGAGCAGCATCCGTCATGGATCTGGATCCGAATATTCTTATTCGACTGCACACACCTAAGAGAGCGCTCATAGTGAGTGTGCCCGTGATGATGGACGACGGAAAAATCAAAGTGTTTGATGGCTATCGTGTTCATCACAACATGATCCTAGGCCCCGCTAAGGGCGGAATCCGCTATCACCAAGACGTCACTCTCTCTGAAGTGGCTGCGCTTGCAATGCTAATGACTTTTAAATGTTCGCTTATGGCTTTGCCTCTTGGTGGAGCAAAAGGTGGCATTTGCGTTAACCCTAGCGAACTCTCGATGGGCGAGCTTCAACGCATGACCCGAAGATACACAACTGAAATTCTACCTTTCATTGGACCCGAAAAAGATATTCCTGCTCCAGACATCGGAACCAACGGACAAGTAATGAGCTGGATCATGGACACTTACTCACAAGAAGTAGGTCATGCGGTTCCAGGAGTCGTAACAGGCAAACCGATCGACGTCGGCGGGTCTCTAGGACGAGAAGAAGCAACCGGCCGTGGGGTTGTTTACACAATTATCGAAGCAGCCAAAGTAGCAAACATGAACTTGGACGAGTCCATTAGTGTGTCTATCCAAGGTTATGGAAATGTGGGCGGTGCTGCTGCTCGAAAAATTGAAAAAATTGGTTGTAAGATCACCTCCATTTCAGATGTGTCTGGCGGAATTTACAACGCCAATGGTCTCAACCTCGACGACGTTAAAACTTATCTTGATAAAAATAAGGTTTTAAAAGGCTATCCTGAAGCTGACTTTGTAACTAACACTGAGCTACTGGAACTTGACTGCGATATCTTAATTCCTGCAGCTCTGGACGGACAAATCACCGAACGGAACGCAGATAAAATCAAAGCTAAGATCATTGCTGAAGGTGCCAACGGCCCAACGACCTCTGCTGGCGACCAAATACTCAATGACCGTGGAGTCCTAGTGATTCCCGACATTCTAGCCAACGCAGGCGGGGTTGTTGTGAGCTACTTTGAATGGGTTCAAGGTTTGCAACACCTGTTCTGGACTGAAAAGGAAGTCAACAACAAGCTTTGGGACATTATGAGCGCTGCCTTTCATAGGGTGCACCACATTAGCCAAGAGCGGAAAGTCTCCATAAGAACGGCCGCTTTAGTTGCCGGCATTGACCGTCTTGCAAGTGCCATGAAAACTCGCGGATTCTTCCCCTAAGCTTTCAAGAACTCTTCGCAAGTCATTGTATTTTAGAGCCTTTGTTTACGGGGTTGATTCTCGCTAGGACACTTCTCAAAATTTGTTACAATGCTTTAATGAAGGCTCTTTGGCTTGGCTTAACGCTAATTTCTTCAAGCGAAATATGTTTTGCCAGTGATCCCTGCCTACTGACGAATATTTGGGGAAGGGAAATCTTAAAACACACCCAAAGCTCAGAAAGTTTCGATGCAGATGCTGTGATCGCAAAGCTAAAAGAGGCCAAACTAGGCTGGGATATGGTCGATGAGCTATATCGCATAAGCTTTGACCTAAACCTCGACCTTCAAGGTTTAGAAAATTCTCTCGAAAGCATCACAAAGCGCATTGCCAGTAAAATTCCACAAACCAAGCTTTCTTTAATGACAGAGCAACAGCTCCAAAATCACTGCCTACAAGAACCTCTTTACTTTCATACTCAAAAGAAAATCAACGCTCTAAAGAGGTCGAAACTTCGTATGGAATCAATTTTAGGCAAAATTGAAAACCCAAATCACCCCTTTGAGATTCCGGCTTTTACTACCATTCAAAACGACTATTCCACCGCCGCCACTCACACAGGTCTTCGCTACCGCGGTAATCCTAATTTTCTAAGACATCTTGAGAATCTTCGAAAACAAACCGAAGAGCGCTCTGAGCAGATTAGCAAACAACTAGATCACCTAGACTTAGAAGATCCGCGTTCTACAGAAATTCTCGAAACAGCCTCAAGACTTTCGAGCGAGCATGTTTACTACGAAGAAATGCTCAAGGTCGCAATGGGTCAATACACAGGCGTGCCCGCTAAAACAATGCAAAGCAGCCCCTACACAATACGAGCAACCTTTATTCCAAACTAGAAACCGCAATGCCCATCTCTTTGGTAGCAATTTAGAAACAGAAACGTTATCATTCTTATATGAGTGACGACTTAATCCTAGAAGGCTCTAAAGTGCTTTTACGCACGCCTTCCACAAAAGACCGCGAAGCCTTTGATGACATTCTAAACGATAAAGAAAGCATGCGTGCGCTCATTCCATTTTTTGGCGGTAAAGACGAATGGAGCGACGAAGACATTTCCTCTAGCTACAACCGTTTCACTAAAGAAGCTGGCGGAACAGCGGAAATGAATTTGGCCGTCCTAGAGAAGAGCTCAAATAACGTTGTGGGCTGCTGCGGCTTTAAGAATATAGACTCTAAAGAAAAAACAGCTGAATTTGGAATCATTCTCTCTCGCTCTGTTTGGGGAAAAGGGATTTCTAAGGAGGCCCACTCTCTCGCGCTAGACTGGGCATTCAAATCCTTGGGTCTGAATGAAATTTTCTTTTACACAGATGAACACAACCTTCGAATGATTGGCTTTTTCGAAAGCCACGGTATCCGCTTTAAAGGCACCAAAGAACGCATGCAATATTTTATAGTCACTCAAAAAGAATGGCCTTTTATTAAAGCAAAACTTAGCTAAAAACAGCCCTTTATTTATTCCAGGTGTTAAAGGCCGAGGTCAACCCTCGAACACGAGGCTCTAGCTCGGGGAAGTGCCTCAACAAAACAGTTGCCAGACTGGCTTGATCAATCCACTTAAGCCCCTCTCGAGTATAGGTCTTTGCGTTATAGTCTTCCGTAAAGAACCTATCGGCATGAAGCCTTCTTGAAGCCATTAGAATAAAGACCTGCTGAATCGTCTCACCAAAACCAAAGTTAAAGGGGCGAACAATCTCAGCATGAAAACCAACCATTGAATCAAGGTTTTCAATGTCGTTGTTATAGATGTCCTTAAGTTTAGCGACCATAATCTCGGCTTGAGCAAAAGTCTTCTTAAAGTCTGCATCACTCATCTCGGGAGGCATTTCATCTCGCATAGGAATGAAATCTTCAAAACTCTTCAATGCCGGCATCCCTAAACTTCGTCTATAGTCATTATAACGAGGAATACCACGCTCTCGATCGCGAACAATGTCCATTGCCGCCAAGTCCATAGTCCCTAGACCCAGTAGATTCATTGCTGGAATCTCTATGTTCTGCATGAATTTAGGAAAGTTATTCAAAACAACTTGGCCGGGATGTTGGGTTCCAAAAGAATAAAGAAGATCTTTAAGTGAATATTCTTGTGTGAACTGATGAGACTTAGCATCGCGAGTACTGTTTACCGAAACAACTTCTACAGAGTTTCTATCAGCGAGGCTGCGTAACTCTAATTCTTCTGGAATCAGACTATGCATTCTATATGCAGAAACAAACTCTTGAGTCATTGCATACGGGACTCCGCTAAGCTTAGTTTCGCCACCGACGATGCCGCTCATCCAAGAACCAGGCATGCCAGTGCCCCGATTAAAGAGATCGAGAATTCCGGGCTGACCATTAAAAAAGCCTACTTTTCTTTTTTTTGTCGGATTAATTAAACCAGACCAATTCGTGTCCTGGGTTAGCTTCATGGCCTCATTGGGAGAAACCGCATAACTCCATTCGGTTGTGTGAATTTTGGCCATAATCGCAGCGTTCACCAAGCGGGCTTTGTTATAGAGCTCATCTGAACTCATCTTGGGATACTCAGATTGAAGTTTTTGAACGATTGCGTTGTGCTCTAGAATAAAGACGTGATGAAGCAAACTTAGCCCCAACCACCAGTTTCTTTTAAAGCCAACTAGTTCCACTCCATCTGATCCAAGAGGGAGCCTCCAATTTTTGTTAATCTTCATGTATCCAGTGTTGGGAATCCTCAAAGACTGAGCGGTCTTTGCATCACTTCCGTAGACCTGAGATGCATCCCACCAATGAGTCACCTCATTAAGAAAGGTGGGCGTCGGGTTTCCATTCTTTTTAGGAAGGTCATAAGGACGAGTGTGATCATAACGACTTCGCATGAAAACCAAATAGTCTTGGTCTTGTGAACGAAGTGGATCAGTCTCATCTAACTCAAGAAGCAAGGCCTTCGTTGAGGAGGGCGCTTGATTGTCTCCATGACTAAACCAGTCGTGCACCATAAACTGAATCCAACTAGCCGCCAGCATATTCAAATAGGGAATGGGCAAGAATTCGTTTCTCGTAAACAACTCGCGACTGATGCGTCTTGGGTCGGGACTTAGTAATTCTTTATCATCAGGAATTCTCTGATACTTAAGAGGAGCGTTGCGACCCATTCGAGTCCCTGCCGCCCCCATGCCAGGCATTTGGAGGCTATTGCAACTGCCGTCGACCATACGGTTTTGGAGACTTTCTTTAGGACAAGCGCGAACACTACTAGGAACAGAATTGCTTGCGTAGCTGCTGATCAACGAATTCTCATAAAGATACTGTCGTTGTTGGGCAAAAAAGAAGGCTCCCACCAATGCCTTTTTTGCTCGATACCAAGTCTGCCACGGCCGATAACTTAGGTTCTCGGCAACCGTAACAAAGGACCCAAAAACCACTATCGCCAACAATATTCTTCGAAAAGCCTTCATATTGCGAGCGACCCTAGTGTTGCAGTAAAAATAACGCAATACGTCACAAACCCGACCCCCTGTAAAAGTGGTAAGGAGAGCGAACTAACCACACTTGAGAAACAAAAAGCCACCGACTCCTGGCTGGAATCGATGGCCTTCATCTTTGTAATTTAGTTGTCTAAAATTTAAGGAAGTGGCTCTTCGTCTCCGCCGTCGTTATCACCATCACCGTTGTCACCACCGTCGTCAGTTGAACAAGCAGGAACTCGGTTCATATAAGTTGTGCGTTTGATTTCACAATTCTGACGAGCGCGAACTGAGTTATCAACTGAAGTTTCAAACGTTTCGTTCTTGAAACCTTCGAAAGTTGTTTGCTCCATTTGCCTGTTTACGCAAACATAGCCTACTTTTTCACGAGCAGAAAAAGCAAAAGTGTAGCTAACCGAACCATTGTAAGAGCTAACATCGCAATCGGATACAGAAACTGAACATTGTTCTACTTGTTTACAAACAACACCAGGCTTATGATGTCCACCGTGATGATCTCCATGATGACCACCGCCATGGCCTGGATAACCAGAATTAGCACTCGCCAACATTGGCAACATAGCAATTAACGTTAAAAATTTTTTCATATTATCTCCTCCAAAGATCCCCAGACATGCACCCTATTGAAGGACTATAATTCATGCAACCTTGAATCTAGAAAATGCAGAATCAACTCTTCGGCATGCCGCAACACCGCAACGTGCTTAACGCACTCAACGAGCCTTCTTCTTAGCAACATTTCATCGGACCACAAGTATTTGATATTAAAACAAAAAAGTAATCGAAGCCTTGTTTCCACAAGATAGAATTAACCCAAGATTAAACTTACTTTGTCTAACTTGAAGAACACGGATTTTACGTTCAGGAGTCATTATGAAATGGAATTTAGTAGGCACTGTCTTTTTATCGTTCTTGTTCGTTGCATGTGGAAAAGAAACCACAACGAGCACCAACCCCTCTCCCTCAGATCCAATCGTTGCACCCGATGACGCCGAAGCCGTTAAACTTTCCTTTGCGCTACTTCCCGCCGACGAAAGCCAATGTTCTGAAGGCGGCACATTGATCGCCACCTTTGAA
>Ga0100403_1000144_pt1 | contig 65361 bp, 81 predicted proteins | sample CryGeymet201501t_FD_83663 | JGI IMG/M metagenome (GOLD analysis project Ga0100403, IMG submission 83663) | Groundwater microbial communities from Crystal Geyser aquifers in Utah, USA - Crystal Geyser metaG 2015-01t | ecosystem: Environmental > Aquatic > Deep subsurface > Groundwater | place...
AAAACAAACAAAACAAACAGCTTCCATTTGTCATAGGAGCAGGCACGATACTTCTTCCATGCGGTTTTACACTCATTGCACAAGGAATAGCTCTGACATCTGGAAGTTTCACCCGTGGAGCACTTATGATGACTATGTTTGTCCTCGGTACAATGATCCCACTCTTGTTCATTGGTTATGCAAGCGTACAAGGTTCAAAGAATCCAAAACGAGGAAGAACATTCTCGTTTTATGCGGGAGTCGTGCTTGTCATTTTTGCCTTGTATAATGTAAACGGACAGATGAACGTGCTCGGATATCCAAGCGTCAGTGATGTATTCGCAAAAACACCGAGTAGCTCTGGCAATCTGGTTCCTGCTGTACATAAACAAGGAGAACAAATAATTAGTATGGTAGCAAAAGGGTTTAGCTACACCCTCTCCAGTTCACCAACTATTCAGGCGGGTGTGCCGACGAAGCTCATTGTAGATGATCAAGGTATACAAGGGTGTGGTGTATTTCTTTCAGCAAGAGGACTTATTAATGGATTTGTAGACTTGAAATACGGTGAAAATGTCATTGATTTTGGAAAACCTAAAAAAGGAACCTACAAAATTACCTGCTCTATGGGGATGGTTCCACCTGTAACTATTCATGTTCAATAATAAAATAATATGAAAAAAATTACTGTACAAGGTATGCATTGCGGTGCATGTGAAAAGCTCATTAAAATGGAGCTAGAAGATTCAGGACTAGATACGTATGTAGCAAACGTAGAAATATCTAGTGTAGATAAAAAAGGGATATTTCATCTCAACGAAAATATTGGAGATGATCAAGTCGAGGAAATAAAAACTATCATTAATAGTATGGAAGGTTACTCTACGGAGTAGCCTTCTGGCTTAGAAGTGAATTGGAATATGTAGCTAAGAAAGTTAGGAAGTTGTCCGTCCCTATAGCAGAACAATATAGAAACCATTTAATCGGTTAGCCCCATAGAGTAATTCTCTATGGGGCTTTTTTTGTTTCCATCTTTCACAAGATGGTTTTTTATTATTTGGGTGGAATTTTATCATGGTTCATGGAATGGTCCTTTTTGGGTCAATGGTCTTGGTACAGTCGTGACAGTATTTTTAGCATATGTTAGCTTTAGTTTGATTGGGAAAGAAAAATAATATATCATTTAAACAAATAAAAATAACCCGTTCAATATGGGTTATTTTTAAATACTGCGTTTTTATGTGGATGAACCCCCGTCTTCCTTCTTCATGGCAGAAACAATCATATCAACTAATACTTGGGCGCTATCACCATTCTCATAATTAGCATTATGATCATCGGCAATAGATCTTAATTTTTCAAGAGAATCCAAGGTCTCCTCTTTTGCCAATGACTGTAGATAAGAAAAGTTAGGATTGCCATTCTCATCCAGCCATTTTTCTACCCCGCTTATATGTAAAGACATACATTTCAGAATTTAAAATAATTTCTTTATAGTAGTATAAAAATAATTTACCAAAAGTCAACTTTTTAGATGGTGTTTTATCCAGGAAGAACTATATTCTTTCTCTATCTGAGCTCTAACGTCGTCCAGCCCTCTCGGAGTCACGAAAAATATCCCTAAAATAAGCGGTATTTTTTCTACCCCGGTTGGACGATAGAACCAAACGTGCGTAAAAACAAAAACCATCGTTTATTGGTGATTTTTTATTGACTCTTGTGTTTTGTAGTGATATCATATATATGATATGATTAACTATTTTACAAAAATAATAACATTCATATTGTTCGGAGCAATAATATTTTTTTGTTCCGGTGGATCGTTTGGGATGGCATTTTCTTTGGATAGTATGAATATGATGATGGGGCAAGATATTGCTTCTCATAACATGCCTTGTTGTTCGGTAGAAAGTCCAGTCAACTCAATGAATCACGATGTTCCTATTTTGAGTGTTTCCATAGAAAAATTGCTAAAAATGCTTACAGCTGTTTTGATTGGCTTTTTTACCTATCTTATTTTAAGAAAGTATCTTTATCTATCAAACGCTGTTTATTTATATATTAAGCAGATACGGAGCCTATACGGAGGCTGGCAACTTCTTAATCCTCTCGTCAATTTATTTCGAATAGGAATACTTCATCCAAAAACTTGGTAAATAATAAAACCTTACTTTTTTCATAGCATAATATTTGTGGTGAATAGTAAGGTTTTTTGTTTTAAATAAGTTTATTATTGATTTTTTATTTACCATATATGAAAAAAACAAATCGAAAAAATCTGAAATACGGAGTGTTTATTGGGGTATTTTTTCTCGCAATCTTCTTACTTCCCGGACTCTTTAATAAGAATAAGGAGAGTAATATTGCTCATGCAGAGACACTTACTGTCTATAAGGATCCAAGTTGTGGATGCTGTGGTAATTACGCTGCATACATGAGAAGAGAGGGGTATGATGTAGAAGTCATAGCAACCACCGACATGAATAGTATAAAAGAGAAATACAATATTCCTAAAAATATGCAGAGTTGCCACACTACGGTTTTAGGTAATGAGGAATACGTGATAGAAGGGCATATCCCAGTTGAAGCCGTACAAAAATTGACACAAGAAAAACCAGACTTGGCAGGGATTGCTATGCCTGGTATGCCCTCAGGATCTCCTGGTATGCCTGGAGCAAAACGAGGAACATTTAACATTCACGGAATTGATAGGGAAGGCGGTGTCTCCCAATTCATAGAGCTTTAATAAATAAAAATATGAAAATAAAATTATTGGGAACATTGGCAATAATGGGTCTGCTTATTCCCGGAGTTGCTAAGGCACATTGTCCGCTTTGTGTTGCTGGTGCTGGTGTATTGGCTGTTGGTGCGGCATATTTTGGTGTAAGCACGTACGTCGTGGGAATTCTTCTTGGAGCATTTGCCTTGGCTCTTGGTTTATGGACTGCTCGTCTGGTAAAAAAAGAGTACGTTCCACACCAAAAGTCTATTCTTACGGCTTTGGTCTTCCTATCAACCATCATACCGATTTCGCCACTCATTCAACACTACGTGTCATTCAATGTATATTGGTTTGGTGAATATGGATCACTGTTCAATAGTACCTACATGGTGAACAGATTCTTAGTTGGCTGTGTCTTAGGAGCATTCATCATGTATATATCACCTTATCTGAGCAGAAAACTTTACAAGTTAAGAGAAAACAAATTGATTCCTTATCAAGGCATGGTGATAACATTCGCATTGTTAATAGTCTCCTCGCTCATTGTGCAATTTGTTTTTTAGATAAAATAATATCAGACAAGTATGAAACAACAATCAAATAAAGAAATGGAGGATTGGATAGAAAAAATAAAAAAAGCAAAGCAGGGAGATGTCGACTTATCTCGAGACGAAGATCTCAGTATCGGACTTATGAATCTTATAAGTCTGGAAGAACATTTTTACTTCACTGCCATGAAGACAAATAATCAAGCATATCTTGATATGATGAAAAGCATACGCGAAATGAGAAAAAAATATTTGGCAGTCATAGTAAAAGATCCAAAGGGTGAAGAATGGTGTATTAGCAAACATCTGCTTGCTGCAAGCATGCGACTGTACGAAGTGGGAACAAAAGAATTGTCTACCAAGGGTCACGAAGCTGCATCTCCATTTTTTCGTTCCGCTTTTGATCTATGGTCCATGTTTTTCGCGATCAATATGGATCTCGTCGGTGTTCAAGAGCTCAATCAAGATGATCTCAAAAATGAGGAGGAGCACATGAACAAATTTTCAGTGCTTATGAAAAAAATAATTGATTGTTGCAAAGAATGGTAATTTTTGCAACAACGTAATTCGTAACTATATGAAATATCTTACAACATTGGTATTGGCACTCACTCTTTCATTTTCATTCGCATCTACGGTTTTTGCAGACAGCGACCACAGTGAGATTGCCACACAAGGGAAAACATTGGTTGAATCTCAAGTTTCTTGTGATGACTTGAACGATAATCAACTTGAATCGATTGGAGAGTATATTATGGGAGAAATGCATCCGAGCGACTCGCATAAGGCCATGGATGAAATGATGGGGGGAGAAGGTTCGGATTCTCTACGTCAAGTGCATATATTTATGGCACGGCACGGGTATTGTAGTGATGCGACCGGCATGAGGATGATGGAAAATTGGAATATAATGGGATCCTCAAACAACACAGGTGTCAGTATGATGGGAGGAAATATGATGAATTGGGGAAATTCAGGAGTAACGAATCAGCAAGGTAATCTGAGAAGTTATAACACCGGAATGATGAATTTTCCAAATACGTGGAGTGGCGGAATGAGCATAACCTCTGTGTTACTTTGGTTATTTTTGTTAGTGGGCATTGCGGCATTTGCCAAATACTTATTAAAAAAACAATAGGGATATGAATAAATATGTAATTACTATTGCGATTGTTGCCCTATTCCTTTTTGGTTTGTTTGTATATGCACGTACTAATAACACACAAAAAGAATTATCTGACATCGCCATAAATGAAGATCGCAACTTTCAGATTATAAACCCAGAGGTATTTGATGAAATGCTGGCAAGGAAAGATTTTGTACTGATTGATGTGCATATTCCAGAGCAAGTTCATATTGAAGGAACTGATGCTGTCATACCTTATAATTCGATTTTAGAAAATTCACTGTTGCCAAAAGATAAAAATGCAAAAATAGTGTTGTATTGTCGATCAGGCAGTATGAGCGTTGTGGCGGCACGTTCATTGGTAGATGCGGGGTATACCAACATATATGATCTTGCAGGAGGTAAAAACGCCTACAACGAATTCGTAAAGGATAAATAATTACAAAAACTAAATGTAACCAGGCAGATTGGATTTATTCAGTTTGATGCACAGGTGATAACGAATGCAAATAAAGATACATCAACATATAAGGTAAAACAGGATATTACCGAAGAGTGATAACGCGTCTTATTTATTTCACTCAAGAGTAAAGTTCCCCACACGTTAGCCTGTAGTTTTATTTTTGTTTGTGCCATACTTTACCCATAGGATAAAGCATGAATACTCGCTATGTCAGTACAAAAACATTCCAAGCAAGCTGTTGTGAAAAGACTCAATACTATTGAGGGACATTTGCGACGGGTGACATAGATGGTAGAGGAAGATGTCTATTGTATATATGTACTCCAACAAATGACCGCTATGAAAAATGCCATAGATGAGTTGTTAGTCTTGTTCAAAAAGATGAATAAATAATTTTTAACAAAAAAAAATAAAATGTATGAAAAAACATTGTAATATTTGGAGGTGTTCCAATAGTATTGGTTTATTCCTTGTCATTCTGTATGTCATTTGTTTTGCCTGGTACTTTATTCATCCTGTTGAGCAGGAAATGCATATGCAAATGTTCCGTCTTTCATATTTTGGATGGAGTGGTATGAATGTAGGAAGTTTTATCCTTGGCGCGATACAGACATATATTTGGGGATATATTGGTGTAGGAATTTGGCATCTTGTCGGATGCTGCATGAAATACGGGACATGCGAGATGAAGAGATGATGTTAAAGTTTGGTGACAGGGTTTTTTTCTCTGTCACTCTCTTTATTTTTAGCTCAACATATATGGAGTACGGATATACAAAACAATTTGGTAGTTCATTTGAGGATGCTGTGGCAAAAACAAAAGGAGAACTCCAAAATACGCGAGCAAAATTTTTTATCAAAAATACCACTAACCTTGTCTAAGGTTAGTGGTATTTTTTTATGGAGGAGGATAGAATTTGAACTTTTAAAATATCCTTAATTAGGATAAAGTAATATCGTAACATCAAAAACTATACAATAATTCTTATTATGAAAGAACAATCAACAGCTACAGTGAGTATGATCGTCGAGGACGATCATCTCCATGCCGGATTTTCTTTGCCCCATGTTTGTTTGATTGTGTATTGATGTTTGTCTTCAGATGTCTATATTTGTTAAAAAACCATTGATTCCAGTAGTTTGTTGAGGTCAGTTTCTTGTTCAGATAAACCTATGATGTGAAGATTATATGTTGTTCCGTTGATAACGACATTTGGTATGAAATAATCAACTGGTGTTATGCGTTCCTGTGATAGTGGTTCCACAAAATCACGATTTACTTTAAGCACCTGTTTACCCTTCACGGTGAGTTTTTGGGTGACGGCGTTCTCATCTTGGAAGAGGTAAGCGAGTTCGGTTTCGCTCTTGCTGAAATCCAATGCTTCCCAATCTATTATCGGACCAACATCACCGTCTCCAAGCTTATGAAAATTGAGTGTTGAATAGCTGATGAGCGGATACGGTTTGTTATCTGAAAAACTAATATAATAAACCGTGCCTACTTTTGCTGTTGGATCAATTTCAGTTTCTTTTAATTTAACGTTACCCCAAGAATTTTTATAACAGAATGACAGTGATGCCCCACTATTTGAAAACTGTGTCCATGAAGAGCCTAGTTTGCTACAATCAGCGAGCGAGCGAGTCTCTTGTTCTTGGTTTACTTGTTGTATTGATGTTGATTGACTTTTTTTATCTTGCCACAAGTAAACGCCACTGCCCACCACGATAACAGCGGTGATAATGATTGCAAGAACGATAGCTCCCATATTAGATTTCTCTTGTTCCATATATTTTGGATTAATGAATAATATGTTTATTTAATGAGTTGGAAAACGTATAGGAGGTTACGACTTCAAGGAGCCATATATCCTGCCCCATGATAAGGATCGGAATGGTCAATGCAAGGAGGAAGAGTATTTTTTTTCATTATAGTAGTGGTTATGCAGAATAATTTTTTTCTCGTTGGCTTTTTTCCATCTCGCTCTTTTTGCAAGAGGTGGGCATGTACGAGGACTTTGAGATATTTAAAATTTCTGCGATATCACACGGACAGCAAGTTTTGGTTGTTCAGACAGAACGCGGAACATCCTATATCGATTTACATCGCTTAATACCTCGAATGTTTCGACCATGTCTTTGTCGGTTTTACTGAATAATTGACGGTTTTTCTAGATTTCTGCTTGAGTAAGCATAGAAGAGAGATAAAAGTTAAATACTTTAATAATCGTTTAATAATTTAACTGTACACCATATTTAATTTTTTGTATAGAGGAGGGACATGTTGGAGAGATGGATAACTGATAATGTGCTATTTGTCCTTTCATAATAACAGTTCTAAAATCGTCCCACATATAGGGAGTAATGTCATTTTTTTTGGCTAATATTAGCCATTTTTAATTCCAATCGACTTAATACTTTTGACGGGCCTCGAACTGCAGTGGTGGTGTTTTCAAATCAGGAAAGGATTTATGATATAGTATAATCAATAATATAGAATAGGATATGAATAAAATAAAAGTAAAAGCGATTATTGACGCTAATATTCAGAAAGTTTGGAAGCATTGGAACAACCCGGAAAGTATTAAAGGGTGGGCTTTTGCCAGTAATACATGGGAATGTCCATATGCAGAGAATGATTTGAAAGTTGGTGGTAGATTTTTAACTAGAATGTCTGCTAAAGATAATAGCGAGTCTTTTGATTTTACAGGGATATATACTGAGGTTGTAGAGTTTGACACAATCAAATACATTATGGATAAAGCTGATGGCGAGAAACAGCATAGAGAATGCAAAATTCTATTTCTAGATTTAGGAGATGGTACTACAAAAGTAGAAGAAGAATTCTATCTTGAAGAAATTAATAGTGAAGAAGTACAAAAAGCTGGGTGGCAAGCAATACTTGAAAATTTTAAAAAATTTGTAGCCAATAATCAATAAAATTTATTGGAATAATGTAGCACTGGAAGTTCGGAAGTTGTCTACATACGCGAGTATAATATTTCAAAAAAAGTTTGCCTTAACAAAGGCATTTTTTCTTTATAAAAATGATGGAGGAGAATAGGACTCGAACCTCTTTTACTAAAATAAATAAAAAACACCTTTTTATGGTGTTTTTTTAATATTCACTTTTCGTCCTGCTATGTATAATCAAATGGACTCATCAGTGTCGTTCTCAACGACAGAAGTGGTGAAGGATGGGTAGGTCATCCTCTGGGTTTACTTCCTTGTGAAATTTTTCGAAAAAGTGCTTGACTCTATCACACCTACCGTCCGTGTGTGCATGGACTATAATAAAGTGTTTACTACCCCAGGGCAGTGACTGGGACAATTACGAGGATGTGAAAATCTTCTCCCTCGTAACGGATGCTGTTATTCCAGATGATCATCCAATCAGCCCCCTCGTATTCGAGAATTTCACCGAGGTCTTTCGAGCACCTCAGGAAGTTATCTTTCGAGTTGTACAGAGGCGGAAGCGTGTACTGACTCTCGACGTGAGAGACCCCCTGTGTCAGGCCTCTTTTATGCCCAAAGAATTCGAAACACTTGTAGGGGACCCCGGAGTCTGCGCACAAGGGCTTTACGAGGCTCCGGTTCATCTGGCGCATCTTTTGAGTCAGAAACAGAATCTCCTCTTGCGTGAGGCAAGGGTGCTGCTTCTCGTCCCCCAGGAAGCACTCAGGGAAATCCCGAATCAGTCCGTCGTCGACGAACCTTTTCGCGAGGATGAGGTTGCCGAGAAGCGGATTGTCCCTTGCTTCAGCGATTTTCTGCCAGTTCTTGCGCATGATTATTCCTCCCTTGGTTAAGGATAGTTTTACAATGCCTATTTATATTTTATTAACAAGTAGTCATCTGTGGATATTTTTTTTGCTCTTAGCAGATGCCGTACGAGGTGATTGTGATAAGTAGAGAGAATGATGAGTATAATATTGTTTTATTAAGAAACATTCGGAAGTTGTCATTATACGCGAACAAGCAGAAAAAACCTTATTTTTATGTAAAATTAGCAAAAAATATTGTTTGTGTATATTTGCTTTTACTCTTGATCTATGTCAAACTCTAAATAGAATGTTATAACATTTACAATAAATATAATTAAGTATTTATTGATGCTTTTTTTGTTTAGTTCTATCATATAATTCAGCCGGGTGAAAAGAATTATGTAAGTTGTCTTGATAGGCAAAGCTATGCTTTTTATATACTAAGTTATAAATAGATTGAAGTTTATGAAGAAACTACTCGAACTTAGTGTAATTGTTATTTTCTCCGCTGTTATTGGCGCAGGAATATTTAGTTTTGTTGTGGCAAAGAAATTATCTTTTCCAAATATCAATCAAGTGGCAGACGATATTGGAGCTGGATTGAGTTTGTCCGCCTACCAATACACTCCTTGGTTTTGGAATAGAGAAAAGATAACTATCCTAAATATTTATGATAGAAAAAATGACGCACCAAATGTTCAATACAAATTGAAAAGTGAAATCAGTAATATCCGTCTCATCTATAGCGGAGAAGACTTTGCGCTAATTGCATATAGTGATCCGGATTTTTCATCAATGGAAAGTGGGTATGTTGTACATCGCTCACCAAAATCAGAAAGCGAAAACACGATAGAAGAAATACAGATTGGCGGAAATATTATTGCTGTGGCGCCTGATGAAAGCGGATATTTTTATATTTCTGGTGATAAGATCTTTGAAAAAAGTTGGCAAGGAAATACAATGATGAGTGCCAACCTCGAAATGAAGCTTGATCCAATTGTAGATGTGCAACAGTTAGGCATGGGAAGAAAGTCAAGCTCTCAGCCTGTATTCTTTTTTAATAATAATACAAAACTGGCTTTTTGGGGCAATCCAGCTGGCGAGCGCGACGGTTATTTGTTTATTTGGGATTTAGAGAACAACAAGATAGAAAAATTTTTTAGGCAGGATTTTGGTAACTACAATGATTTGAAAGTAGAAAATGACAAATTGTATATAGAAAGAATGGACATTTCACTTTCTAAAAAATTAATTGCAGAATAATTTTCACTTCGCATTACAATTCCTATTTGTTGGATAGAGTTTTTGGATAAGAATATTGATCAATTTTTCCTAGCTTTATTTGCAACTTCAAAAAACAGGTTCTCTCAAGAGCCTGTTTTTTATATGTGAAAGTAGTCAGCAAGTAAGTATTTCAGTATGTGTAAAATGAAATAAACTCCCATAAAAAATAGAGGATAGTACTATTAAGCAATGATACAAAAAAATAAAAAAGTTTATTTCGTATAATTAGTGATTGTCAAGTAGTTTACAATTAACATCTTTTTTGTGTGTGGTATTCTGTTGCCGTTCAACTCAACGCCATCAAGGAGGAATCTTATGGCAAGGTTATGCCATGAGGACGGGAAGGTGATCAGGCAACTGAGATACAATCTCGTTTTCGAGCCGGTGCACCCGCGTCGGCTCAATCAAAAAGAAGGAGTGATCCTCGTTCCCTGCGATACCGTTCGAAGGACTACCAGAAAAGAAAGTGTTCCAGTTTTCTCCCAGTCGCTTCCGGCAGTGGCAGGGGGAACAACAACAAACTCCCCCGTCGCTGTATCGGCGGCAGCATAAGGGGGAACGAAGTTCCTCGGGTATGGACGTGCCACAATGCATATCCCTCTGCCCGAGAACTTCACCACCAATAATCATCACAATTTGTTATACCGTTGGAAACAGCAGCAAACAGACGCTGATTTTTTTTTGCAAAAAAATATGTTCATAAGTAATACCGTGCATCATGTCATCGACAGTTCATTACAACAAAAAAAGAAAACATACAGAACTAGCCAAATAGTACTATTTACGATACAGTAAAAAAAATAGAAAAAATTTTCATGCTTTCACTATGAAAAGGACCATCAAAAAATATTTTATTCCACATGAGGATAATAGCTATCATCCTCATATGTTGCACACAAAACGAGCAGTAGGTTATTCATGTATTGCAATTGGCATAAAGGTAATGGTCTTTTTATTTGCTCTTGTTATTCCCGCCCCAGCATTTGTTTCCCCAGATGTGTTAGCAGTAGAAGAACAACAAATTATCGCGAAAACAAATGCTCTACGAAAATCACAACAAATACCCACAGTACAAGAACAAGCAAAGCTTAATTATTCTGCGCAACTAAAAACCCAAGACATGGCGGATCATCAGCTATTTAGTCATACCGCAAGCAATGGACAAGGGTTGGCCTATTTTTTGGCACAAGCAGGATATGAATATCGTGTTGCCGGAGAAAATCTTGCTATGGGGTATAGCAACGTGGATCAACTGATGAATGCTTGGGAACAGAGTCCAACACATTATAGCAATCTTGTTGATACCGATTATGAACAAATAGGTATAGGTATTGTTGGTGGGGTATACAATGATATCCCGACTATATATGTAACCCAACATTTTGGAACGCCAAAAGAAGAAAAACAAGAAACGGTCGTCGTTAGCGCCATTGTTCCAGAAGTAGAACCGTCACCTGTAATAACAAACACCACCTCCAGCAGTAGTTCTTCCCCAGCGGTACTGCCACCAGAAAATAACATAACAGTCGTATCTCAAATTGCACTTGCCAGCACGACTCCTCAAGAAGTAATTGTCGCCGCGCATCAAGTGGAATCAGAAACAATACAAGAAGAACCAACTTCACCACTCACGCTTACTAAATCAAGCCTACAATGGGAAGAACAAAAAGGAAAAACAATCATTACTGCCTCAGTACAAGTATCAGAACCAGTGTTAACGGTACAAGCACAAGTACAAGATCATTTTTTTGATTTATCTCAGCAGGGCAATGGAGAGTATTTAGGTACATACACCATAGATCAGCCCGCCAAAAAAGTATTTGGAGTTATTTTCCCAGCGCAAGTAACAGTAGTTTCACAAGAAGGGGAAGAACACATATTTTCATTACAATGGGAAACGATACCAATTATAGGACCTACCGCTGTTGAACGATATACCATTGCCAAACAACGACTCGCTCCAACAATGGGATTTTTTCTCTTTTCTGATTTCATGTATATGGGAATGTTCCTCTTTTTCTTGAGTGCTTTGTTAATCAATATTGTCATTGAATGGCGTATCCAGCATCATAGCGTCATTGCACAATCATGTGCATTGCTTGCCGTTATTGCCCTCTTTTATTTTTTGTAGAGCAGTAAAAAAATTGAACTAAAGACAAATATACACACCAATAAGGTGTAGGTGTAGTCAAAAAAAGTACGTTTTTTCTTTTTTTTCAAGTGGTGAATAGCACATAGAATGATGGTATTTTTTTCCTAGAGAACAACAGCTCTTGAGGGGAAATAGGAAAAAACTTGACAAATACCTCAATTTAGGCTATAGTATGACGTAACGAATCAGAACTGTAGAGAACCCACGTCGAATTCTCAACTGCAGTAACCTGCATTTGGGACTTTAATTTACATTGTTTTTATAACATGCAAACTGGAAAAATCGCACGATTGACTGATCGTGGATTCGGTTTCATCGCTATCGAAGGTGAAGAAAAAGATCTTTTCTTTCACGCAAACGCACTTGTAGACGTTGATTTCAACGACCTACGAGAAGGTGATGAAGTTACGTTTGAAGTTTCTGACGGTCCAAAAGGACCAGCAGCATCAGACGTCCGAAAAGCGTAATAGCTTATCAAAAAAAAATACCCGTCGTTATGGCGGGTATTTTTGTTTTTGTATGTATAATAAGAATGGCTAAAAAATATATAGTATCAAACGTCAGTGCGGTCTGCTATACTAATAAGGAAGGGAGCAAAAAACCATATGTGGCAACGAATACATTTCACAAAAAACAACATCAAATGGAGCCTTATTATTGTAGGTGGTATTGTGATTGCTTTTTGTATCATGGTCATTGTTTACAGTGCATACAATAATTATATTATCACTCAATCCCTTACCAAAAATGATGGTGATTATGTTGTTCTGGTACACGGCTTAGCTAGAACATCGCTGTCCATGCAAATCATGGGGGTGCACCTGGCAAAACAAGGGTACAAAGTAATAAACATTACCTACCCCAGCACCAACGATACAATAGAACAGCTAACAATACAGTATCTTAAACCAGAAATAGAAAAAGCGTATCAAGATAAAACAAAAAAAATAAATATGGTTACCCACTCCATGGGAGCCATTCTTGTCCGGTATTTACTCAGCATAGAACCAATAGAACAACTAGATAAAGTGGTAATGATTGCCCCACCAAACCGTGGCAGTGTTCTTGCCGATGAGTTGATACAAGGGAGAGAAAAATATGTTGAGGGCTTTGCACTGCCACAGCTTTCAACATCAGAACATAGTTTTGTAAATACTCTGCCACAACCAGACTATACGGTAGGAGTTATCGCAGGCAAGTATGATAAAAAAGTATCAGTAGACAGAACAACGCTAGATACCATGACAGCTTTTATCATCGTGCCACGGCATCATACGTGGATAGTGAACGCAAAAGAAGTTATTGACGCAACTATACAATTTTTAGATCATGGAACATTTAGTTCACAATAAAAAGAAAAATAATCACAGAGTATATGTTTAACACGTACAGAAGATACATAAAAGACAATCCACAACACTATTGGTTTAAACGAAAATTATTTGGTTGGGGATGAACGCCTGCAACATGGCAGGGATTGCTGGTAACAGGTGGATACATTTGTTTTGTCATCGCCTGTGTATTTACCATAGACGAACAATCTTCACCAAAAGAACGAGGCTTTACCTTTTTTCTTCCAGTGTTGATTGCTACTGTTGCATTCATTCAAATTGCATATAAAAAAGGAGAAAAGCCACAATGGCAATGGGGAATAAAACAGAATAAAAAGAAATAAGAAAAAATCTCCGAGTTCGGAGATTTTTTTAGACAATGATTCTCAATAGCAATAAGGGTGTTTTATGTGCCAATAATATATTGTCTTGTGACAGAGCCATAATAGCCCACCGCAGGACGAATACCTTGTGCTCCCTGGTATTCAGCAAGAGCTCTCGTTGTTAATGGACCAAAATATCCGGTTGCTCCAACATCTTGTAATTCGGCAGCAACAGAACCCGTATGTTGTTCAATAAGAAATGTTTGCAACCATGTCACCGCATCTCCATGATCACCATTTGTTAAATTTATTTGAGGAACATCGACAGAAGATATTAATTTTTGTGTAACAGTAATCGGTTCAGGAATAGGGATTTTAGGAGCAGGTATTTCATCGTGTGTTTCAGGGGAAAGAACTTGTTGTGTTTCAATTCCATAATATCCATTTGCAGGCGTAATATGGTATGCAAGCTGATATTCAAGAACAGCCGACTTTGTGAGTGCACCAAAGTACCCTGTTGCTCCAACGTCAGCAAGCGCTTGTGCGGCTGCCCCAACATTTGCAAGAAGTAATTGTTTTTGTAATGCCAATACATCTTCTCCACGAGAACCAATTGTTAAATCACGGGCAGGAACAAGAGATGATTCGTGAATGGACAGAGAGGCAACAGTTGTTTGTCCAAGAACAGCAGCAATGTCATCGGGAAGCGTAATTCCTTGCTGTTTTGCTGCCAAAAATTCATCTTCAAAATGGTCAAGTAAAAACTCTGTCAACAATTTTGCGTGAAGAAGATTGAGCCCCTTATATATATTTGTGGTAATCTTCATTTTTTCTTGCAAACTAAATGCTCGTGTTATCCGAGGAAATGGATCTGTTGGTACATCTCGTAACATTTCAAAATGTAAATGTGCCGGACCGCCTTTTGCATTTCCAGTATCACCAACATAACCAAGTAAATCTCCGGTGTGTAATACGTCACCAACGGCAAGAGTAGGGTTTACACTATCAAGATGTAAATAGGCAAACGTTTCTCCTCCTGGATTTGCCGTATATACAGAATTACCAGCACTATCACCATACATAATATACGTAACTACGGCATCAGTAGGTGAAACAAGTGGCGTACCAATTGGTGCCAAAATATCTTGTCCTTCATGGGTTCTTCCACCAGAACGTGGAACGCCAAAATTTGGAGAAAAATCACCAATGCTAATATCAAATAAAATAGGAATAGGAATGTCTTGAACAATGGTATCATCAAGATTATTCACTTTCTGTTCCAACGATTTGTCATAATACCGAGAATACCACGGTGTTGCAGTAGTATCTGTATAAGCACGCGCGGTTGCAGGAAAAAGCAACAATGCAAGCAACAATAAAAACGTAAATCGAAAATACATAGAATATAGTATGAAAAGAATATCTTCTATAAAAGAAGTATAAAGAATATTCAACGGACTTACCAGAGAAAATCGGAATTTTTTGCTATACTCTAGTATAGAGTATACACGTTGTAGAAATATAATATGAAAAACATCGTACGTATCATGATTTTCGTTATTGTTGTCATGAGTATTTGGTACATGGTCCAAAAGCAATGGCACAAACAAACAAATCAACAGCACATAAGTAAACACGTAACACAGGAAAATACTATGTCAAACAACAACCATCCCATTATCACCCCAATAAAACATGCATCATTTATACTCAATTGGGATAATACGGTTCTTTACGCTGATCCTGTCGGCGGCATGAAAGCCTATCAAGATCATCCAGCGCCAAATATAATTATACTTACCGACATCCATAGTGATCATCTGAGTGTGGAAACACTAGAAGCCGTAGCAAAAGAAAATACAACTATCATTGCCCCACAAGCCGTAGCAGATCAACTTCCCGAATCACTTAAAATGAATATACATGTCATGGCAAATGGAGAAGTGTTTGACTATCAAAAATTTCAGATCACGGCAATCCCTATGTACAATTTAACAGAAAGTGACAATGTGTATCATCCAAAAGGTAGGGGAAATGGGTACGTTATAGAACATCAGAATAAACGGGTATACATTTCTGGCGACACCGCAGGTATTCCAGAAATGAGAGCACTCAAAGACATTGATATCGCATTTGTTTGCATGAATTTCCCATACACCATGGATATCAACGCTGCCGCAGAGGCCGTGCTTGAGTTCAAGCCAAAACAAGTAATCCCATACCACTATCGGGGGACAGACGGACTCAGTGATGTAGATAAATTTAAAGAGATCGTAACTCAAGCAAATCCACAGATTGATGTTGAATTACTTACGTGGTATTAACAGTTATCAGAAACAATACCGCAATGTGATATGATAGAGAAAGAAAAAAGTATGATCAAAAAACGTCTCGCACAATCAAAGACATACAAAAAAATAAAACACATCTATGATGCGTATGAAGGGTTTATTATCCCGAGTGTTCTTGTACTAGGATTCATCATTGATGTTATTACCTTCAACACAATCAATCTTGAAACAGCCCTTATTATTCTTGGTGTTTATTTATTTGTTACCGCCGGAACCATGTATGGTATCACTATATACGATCACAAATATACAACGCACACTGCCATTATTGCACGATACGCACGGATTGTTGCCGCGATCCTAATGCAATTTTCCATTGGTGCGTTACTTTCTGCCACACTTATTTTTTATTCGTTCGGGAGCGCATTTTCCAGTAGCTGGCCAGTGATAGTTTTTTTTATTGTTCTTATCATCGCAAACGAACGACATAAATATTTGTTTCAAAATCTTGTGGTACAAATAGCTACACTTTTTTTACTTATGTTTGTGTATGGGGCACTTATTCTTCCTGTCTTTTTTAATACTATTGCCACATGGGTATTTATGAGTGCTGGACTGGGGGCACTCGTAGCAACAGCGGGATATTATTACGCCCTAAAAGCAGCGCTTCCTGCAGTTAAAGAAAAAAAGAATAAGATACTATTCTTCGTGTCTCTCATATACGTACTGTTTAACATATTATACCTTACCAACGTTATTCCTCCCGTACCGCTGGCTATCCGTGAAAGTGGTATATACCATAACATCACCAAAGAAGATCAAGGATATCTTGTGACACGGGAAAAACAATCGATATGGCAAAAAATTATACCAGGAACAACTATTCATATAGAAAAGGGGAAACCCGTATATGCGTATATGGCTATCTTTGCTCCACAAGAAACGAGTACACAAATTATCCATGAGTGGCAATATTTCAATCCTCACACAAAAAAATGGGAAATACGAAGCAAACTACCATTTACCATTAGTGGGGGCAGGAAAGAGGGATTTAGAGGCTATTCATTCAAAACACAAACAGCAGAAGGAAAGTGGCGTATAGTTACCAAACTGTCTAATGGGCAAATCCTTGGCAACACCACATTTTCTCTTCAATATACAGACGATGCTATATTGTTAGAGAAACAGTTAAAATAAACGAAGAAAGAAAACTAACGGATAAGGGGGAAAAAAAAGCTTGGTACACTTGAAATATAAAAAAAAGTGTGTATAATTGCCTTCATGAAACGACTTATAAAAATTACAATCATTCTTATACTATTTATTCTTGCTGGATGGGCAATTTTTCATACTTATACTTGGAACAAAGATATCCAAGCTCAAAAAGATTTTGAAAAAGCTCAAAAAGATGCTATTGAGGCTGTGCTTAGCACCAGAGTATCAAGTGATGACGGACAACAAGAAGATATTTTTGCCGGTAAGGATACCCTAAATATTCTCCTTATTGGATTAGATAAGCGCGCAGGACAAGAACAAGGACATTGCGATGCTATACAACTTTTGAGCATAGATAAAGAACACAAATCCCTTACCATTACCGCAGTTCCTCGTGGCACATACTCACCCCTTCCTCCAGGGAAGGGAACAACATCTTCAGATTATTATGTATCAAATTCCTGCGGACTCGGTGGGTTAGAATATGGTATTGAACAGATTGAACGAATTTTAGGGCAAAAAGAAGATCATATTGTGATTGTGGGATTTTCTGAAGTACTTGGGCTATTGCGTCTTGCAGATCTCCCTACCACAGAAACACTGCAATGGCTCAGGCAGCGCCAAGGATATGCTATTGGGGAACCACAACGAGCCAGAAATCACTCCACGTTTATCAAACAAATGATTCAACGATTTCTCCCAAGCGATAGATCTGCTGTTGATACGGCACTTATGTATATTGGATACAATACCGTACATACAGACTTGTCATTTGCACAAGTAAAACAACTTGTTGATACTCTTATTGAAATGGATGTTGCAAACAATGAAGACGCTATTACCCTTGCAATGAAACCTGCATATGATGTTCAAGATATTGCCTATGATGAAAACAATATCAATAAACAGCTAGGGCAAACAATTGGAAAAATTTCAAAATGGCTTTCAAAAGAAGACTATTCAAATAAAACAACAGAACAAATTCAACAAGAATTGCTCAGCATCATAAACGAAAAAGAACAGGATACCGAATTTATTGCGTGGGCATATGATAATCATATCTGGTTACAAGTAGAAGATGATCAAACCAGAAATAATGTTCAATATGACATCATGTTTGCGTACGCAAACAATCAAGAAAGCCCCGAACAAAAACAGCAAGTACTTGCAGATTATATCCTTGAAATGAAGCATCTGGATCTTCCTGAATGGGAGAATAGAGCCACAGATGAATTACTTAAAGAATTGGATATATAAAAATAGCAATAAAAAAAGAAATAAAAGAGACTCATCCATATTATATGATGAGTCTCTTTTATTGTATGGAATGTTTTTTTATTTTTTTTGTGTTTGAATCTCTATCATATTTTCGAGCCGACGAATATCAGCAAGCAGTGCTGAACGAGACGTATTAAACAAAATAATATTGAAAATACTGCTTCCTCCATTTTTAGCAAACGTACATCGATCACCAACTTTTTTATTGATATATATTTTTTTGAATGAAGAGAGTACTTGTGCCTTTTTTACTCCACGAAGTTTTGTGAGATTTCCTTCTTGCTTGGCAAAAAACTTCATAGCAGCTGTGTACCCTTTTATTTTTTTAGGAATAATAGGCTTTTCATTCATGCGAATAAGTATATCGTTCATCGTGTGATTGATACCATAGGAAAATTCATACATCATATGGCGAAATCCACCAACGCGAGAACCGAGCTCAATAATTTTCCATCCCTTTTCTGTTTTCATAAGCTCAACGTGAGCGGTGGTACTACGAAGACCAAGAGCACAAATGGCTTCCTTTGCTACCTCAATAGCGGCTTCTTTGCTGGTAGTATTTAGGTTGGTGGGGGTGATTTGTTGATAGCCAAAAAAGTCATCAAAACCAATCAGTCGTCCAGTTTTTACATGCACAAGCGGACAAAAATGAACTTTCCCTCGTGACCCAACATAGGCATCAATAGAGTACATTTCTCCTTCAAGAAATTCTTCTACCACAACCTTTGGTTCCCAGTTTCCACCAGTATCTTTATGAACTCGTTTCATGCTACGAAATACTTTTTTGAGTGTTTTATCAAGTTCATCTTTGTGATAACAAATAGTAACTAGTCTACTTGCGGCAAGACCCGTTGGTTTTACAATCATTGGATAGTGAAGTTTTTTCTCAATTTTTGTAATAGTTTTTTGCGTTGCATCTTTTGCAATAGAATATTTTGGTGTAATTTTTTTGTCATGATAAAATAATCGTCGTCGCATTAACAATTTATCAGAGGACCATTGGAGAGACTCCGTAGTAGGAGCCGGCAAGTATGGAACGTGGGGGATAACTCGGGTAAGAAGAGGAATTTGATCTTCTCCTCGGCAAGTAATAGCGAGAAGTTGATTTTGATATGGGAGTAGTGCTGTTTGCAAACTAATAAGTGACATGGTGTCACAGGCAATCACTACATCAATATCATCAAGGATTCTTTTTGTCCCTGAAGGGATAATAGTTTTTTTGTCGTAAATAAGACCAATCCGGAATGATCTTCCCGATTGTTGTGCATATTCCAACACCGCATCAATCATGTGGGAGTATACTTTTCCAGTAAACAAAATGATATTTTTTGGTTGTTCCATAGAGAGATTAAAATCGGGTAGAGTATAAGAAAAATAGAAGAGAAAGTCAATAGACAGAGGGGTGTACAAACAGGAAGAAAACACAGTAGTATATAAATGAAGAGGAAAGAAAAAAAGACAAACTGCGTAATATAAGATATATGAGTCAAGATGAAATAAAAAATAAATCTGACTATGAAATCATGACCCTCGTGCAAACAGACGTTAACGCCTTTACCGAAATCGTTTCCAGGTATAAAGACAAACTGAAACGGTACATACATCGACTAACAAATGTAAGCCACGAAGAGCAAGAAGACCTATTGCAAGAAGTCTTTATTAAGGTATACAAAAACAGTTATAACATAGATCCAAGTTTATCTTTTTCTGCATGGATGTATCGAATAACGTATAATCATGTCATTAGCTCACATAGAAAAAAATGTGCACGGCCATCAGTCATAAGTTGGGATGATAAAGAAACACTCCTCAATAAACTTAAAGCAGATGAAGACGTACACCTTGCCATAGAAAAAAAGGAACAGCAGGCAATGATCTATAATGCCATAGACAAGTTGAACATAAAATATAAGGACATTATTTTGTTAAAATATATAGAAGAAAAAAATTACGAAGAAATTGCAGACATTTTGAAAATTCCTCCCGGAACAGTTGCCACCAGATTACATCGAGCAAAAAAGTCGCTCAAAAAATATATTGAAAAACACGAACATCACATATGACAACTTCACAAGACATTATAAAAGAAATTAAAAAAGAACACGTCACTCCAACCCCCGCTTGGAAATACACCATGAAAGAAGTTGGGGTATGGGGGGCCTGGAGTCTTGGTGTCCTTTGCTTGGGAGCGGCATTTGCCATTACATTTTTTATTGTGAGCTCAAGTGATTGGGATGTCTATGAGGTGTTTGCTCCAAATTTGGTAACGTTTACCCTAATTACGATTCCATATGTATGGTTGTTCGTGACAGGAGGTGTTGCTATATACCTTATCTTCACATTTCGCCAAACAAAAAGGGGTTATAGGGTAAAAACAGTTACCATAATAGGAAGTACGATTGCGTTGAGTTTAGTCATCGCTGGAGTACTTCAGGCCTATGATATTGGAGAGGTCATTGACACCAGACTCAGTAATCAAATTCCTCAATATACGCGCATCGCACACACAAGAGATATGCGGTGGCATAATCCAGAACATGGCATCATCGCTGGTATCGTTACAGACATCCCTGAACCAACCATTTTTATGATCACAGATAAAGAAGGAAACGTATGGCATATTATTGTATCTTCAACACAATACATTAAAGCAGGGAAGAAAGTGAGAATTATTGGATCTATTGATGAACAAGGAAATATTATTGCTCAAAAAGCATTAAGTTGGCAGGGAAATAAATTGCCAGCACCACAATTCTTTTTTATGCATAGTGAAAATGAAAGAAAAAATAATGCCTTGCGTAATACTATTATGACGGGCCCAGAACAAAGAGAAATCATTTATTCACAATAATTTATAACGCCTATGGTGAAAAAAAAAATACTTGTTGGTGCAGGATTTCTTACACTGGCAGGGCTTATGGGAGGAGCATCAATAGCCTCAGCACATGGACTAGGAAATAGGCCTATTGATACTCAAACCAAGCAAGCCATGCAAGAAGCAATAGAAACTGGTGATTTTCAAACGTGGAAAAGTCTTCTTCCCGAAGATAACCCAAGATTTGGAGACATCACAGAAGAACAATTTGCAAAAATTCAAAAACTCCATGAAGCAAGAAAAAATGGAGATAAAGACACAATGCAAAGTATTGCAAAAGAAATCGGCCTAAAAATGGGGCAAAGAAATCGCATGCAAAAAAACATGGGTGATCCTGAAAAAATGCAAGCAATACACGCTGCCGTAGAAAGTGGGAACTACGAACAGTGGCGTGAACTCATGGGAGAAGCATTTAGCAAAAATGTCCCAGAAGAAAAAGCACAAGCAATGTTTAAAATGCACCAGCTTCGTATACAAGGAGATAGTGAAGAAGCAACAGCGTTTGCAAAAGAGCTTGGACTTAACAAAGGAAAGCGAGGTGGTGAAAACATGTTTTTCCGCAAAGGAAACAATAAACCTCAATAATAATTACATACAAAACAGAAACAGACAGGCAACAACACTCCGCAAATATGCGGAGTGTTTGTTATTCACAAATCATGTTGTGAAAAGGGGTAGTGTAATGTACACTACATGTGGTAGTTAATTATTACGGTAAAATACAAAAAATACTATATGGATATTTCCCTTATCATCCCTGCGTTTGTTGCGGGGCTTATTACTTTTTTGGCGCCATGTACCTTACCGCTTGTGCCAGGGTTTCTTGGATTTATTAGTGGCATATCAGTTTCAGAATTAAACGGACCAAAACAAACGGCACAAATAAAAAAACGCATAATAATAAATGGAATATTGTATGTTATTGGGTTTACGACCATATTCATGATTATGGGAACATTTTTTGGCGTGTTTGGCGTATTTCTTTCCACCTATCGAATTTGGTTATCGCGGATAGGAGGATCATTTGTTATCTTTTTTGGGTTGTATCTCATGCATGTATTTAAAGGATCATACTTTTCATTTTTACACACAGAACATCGATTTAATCTTGTGGGAAAATTAACTCCAGGAAAACCCGCAAGTTCATTTCTTTTCGGAGCAACATTTGCTTTTGGGTGGACTCCTTGCGTTGGGCCAATACTCGGTGCCATTTTGTTGCTTGCCTCAACCACAGGTACCCTGGCACAAGGGGCGCTATTATTATTTGTGTTTTCCCTTGGGCTGGCAATACCTTTTTTGCTCATTGCCATTGGATTTGGTCATGCCAGTATTTATATAAAAAAACTAAACAAATATCTCAACGCTATCTCTATCGTAGGTGGAGCATTTTTAGTTATTATTGGAGTATTGCTTCTCACAAATAAATTGGGAATATGGGTGAGTATATTTTATAATTTGTTTGAATTTCTTAATTATCAAGAACGACTCTTGAACTTTTTATAAAGATAATTTTTTCAAGAGAAAAATAAATATTTTGTAGAAAAAGCACACGTCTATCACGTGTGCTTTTAGAACCAACAAAAAGCGTGGTATACTATTATCCATCATAACCTGACGTATCTATGAAATTTATTATAGGAATCATCGCTATCGCTATTGGGATCCTTATGGTAATAAAAACCGAAGGAGTGCTGCTGACTTTTGGAAGAATAAACTGGGCAGAAGAACATCTTGCCACCAGCGGTGGTACGCGAACATTTTATAAATTACTTGGGGTTCTCATTATTATTCTGGCCCTTATGGGAATGACAGGATTTTTAGGGTCACTTATTTTGGGATTTTTTGGTCCTCTATTTGGCGGATTAGCACAATAATAGTTTAAACGATATGGTGTACCATTCAGGCAATCAACTTATTGATCCCTATCTCATCTTTGAAAAGGTACATCTTTCTCCAGGAATGCATGTCGCTGATTTGGGATGTGGAAAAACAGGACAAATTATTTTTCCTGCCGCAAAAATGTTGGGAGAAAGAAGTTTGCTGTATGCTGTTGATATTGTAAAAGACGTGTTAGAAATTATAAATAAACGAGCAAAAATTGAAAATTTTGTTAATGTTCATACTATTTGGTCAGATGTAGAGCGTATTGGAAAAACAGCTATTCCCCAAAATAGTCTCGATGTGGTATTTCTTGTGAATACTCTGCATCAGTCAGAAAACAGACACGCAATATTAGAAGAAGCAAAACGGCTTATGAAAAAAAAAGCACGTCTTGCCATAGTAGATTGGATAGAAGACAGTTTATCCTTTGCTCCCAAAAAAGAACGACTGGTAAATTTTACCGATATTAAATCGTGGGCAAAAATGCACGGCATGGCTATTCAAGAAGAATTTCTTATGGGAAAATACCATCAGGGTATTGTGCTCTACAGAAATGAGTAAATATGAATAGGGGGGAAACAAAAAAAGAAATTGGCGTTTGGGGAGAACAAATAGCCGCAACGTATTTGCAAGAACATGGCTACTGTATCGCCGAACAAAATTTTTTTGCTCGTGGGGGTGAGATAGATATCATTGCGTGGCATACAAAAGAACTCTTTGGGAGAACACTTTGTTTCATAGAGGTAAAAACACGCAGTAATATAAATAGAGCTGCAGAACAAGCAACACAAGGAAAAAAATTGCAAAAAATAATTAAGACTGCACAAAAATATTGTGCAAAAAGAAGTATCAACATCCAACAAACTCCTATCCAGTTTGAACATATCAGTATCTACAAACAGAAAGCAACCGAGCCAAAAATTATTCACCACATTATTCCCATATGGAGCTAAATATTGACAAAACTACCAATTATTGCTATTATGACGGTATATAACCGTAGCATTATTTACATGCTGCGTTTTTTTTACCCTAAATATTTATATAAGATCCTTCCAGCCGTAGCCTTGGCGTAGGTTGGTTAACTGTAAAACACTATGTCAGAAATTGCAAAAGCAATCCAACATATTTGCGACGAAAAAGAACTTGAATACGATGTGGTTATCGAAGCCATCGAATCAGCCCTTGCCGCTGCATATAGAAAAGATTTTGGAAATAAACAACAAAACATCAAAATAGAATTTGATCCAATGACCAGTGATATCCAAGCGTGGGATGTCAAAGAAGTCGTTGAAGATATTGATGATGAAGCACTTGAATCTGCCCAAGAACAACTTGCCGAACTTCGGGAACACGCACGAGAACAAGGACGAGAAATTACAGAAGAAGAAACTGATGATATCGTTCGGTTCAATCCCAAAACAGAGATTATGCTCAAGGAGGCAAAAGAAATTAAAAAAACAGCCAAAATAGGAGATATTTTGGAAATTGTTCTTGATATTCCAGGAGACTTCGGACGCATGGCTGCACAAACTGCAAAGCAAGTGGTCATCCAAAAACTTCGTGAAGCAGAACGAGTGGGAGTATTTGATGACTTTAAGTCACAAGAAGGAAAAACCGTACAAGGAGTAGTACAACGACGAGATCGAAGCGGAGTTGTGATTATTGACCTTGGAAAAATCACTGGAATTTTGCCACCACAAGAACAAATTCTACGTGAACAATATAGACCGGGGAATCGTATGAAGTTTTTTATTTCAGAAGTAGAAATGACAAACAGAGGACCACAAATTATTCTTTCACGATCAAACAAAAAAATGGTTGAATCTGTTTTTGCTCAAGAAATTCCAGAAATTGCTACGGGAGAAGTAGTGGTAAAAGGTATTGCTCGCGACGGAGGAAATCGATCAAAAGTTGCGGTATATACCGACGATGATAACATTGACCCAATTGGTTCATGTATTGGGCAAAGAGGAAGTCGTATCACCACAATCATCGAAGAGCTTGGTGGAGAAAAAATTGATGTCATCCAATACAGTGATGATGCAGAAGACTTCATTAAACATGCCCTCTCTCCAGCAAAAATTCTTCGCGTTGAATTAAATGAAGAAACCAAAGAAGCCATTGCCCATGTAGAAGAAGATCAATTTTCTCTTGCCATCGGTCGTGGAGGACAAAATGTTCGTCTAGCTGCTGAACTTACGGGATGGACCATTAAAGTAAAACAAGATGGAACAGATAATGAAGTAAGCAGTGAAGAGGAAACAGAAGAAGCAATCATTGAAAAAAAAGACACCGAGAAAAATGGTGAAGAAAATATTCAAGAAGAACTAAAAGAAGAATCTCCTGTTGAGGAAGAAAAAGTAGAATCAGCAGAAGAAACAGAAGAAAAATAACATACAACTAAACAAAAAAGACCTGCATGTTATGCAGGTCTTTTTTTATGTTTGCTCCACAAATAGTGAACCGACGCAATTGCAAGCAACGGCGTCGGTTCGAACCCTTTGTACCTGTTTTCTTATCTTCTGGCCCTCATGTCTCCTCCCATTGAAAAACTCCTACCCCCATGCTATACTCCACACACAAAATATAACTATTCTCTATGAAAGCCCTCTTTGAACTCATTTTATTCCAACCAATATTCAATGCTTTTGTTGGATTATACAATATAATCCCAGATGTTGGATTTGTCATTATTACCATTACTCTCATCATAAAACTTGTCTTATACCCACTCACTTCAAAATCACTGAAAGCACAAAAATCACTTGCTGACCTTCAACCAAAACTTCAAGACATCAAAGAAACACACAAAGGAGATCAACAAACCATTGCGCAAGAAACCATGAAGCTTTACAAAAATCACAAAGTCAATCCGTTTGGCTCTTGCCTTCCTCTTGTTGTCCAAATCCCTATTCTCCTTGCTCTCTATTGGGTATTACGCGCAGGACTTACACACGCCGACTTCACCTTCCTTTATTCATTCGTGAAAAATCCTGGAACAATTAACACGCTTGCTTTTGGGTTCTTAGAGTTAAGCCGCGTAAATATTGTTCTCGCTGCACTAGCAGGGGGTGCTCAATTTTTTCAAGCAAAACTCATGTACCAAAAACGTGCGCCAAAAGAAGCTGGAGAAGGGGCAAAAGACGAAAATATGATGGCAATGATGAACAAACAAATGCTGTACTTTATGCCATTTTTCACCTTCCTTATTGGTCTTTCATTGCCAGCAGGGCTTACCCTGTATTGGTTTATTTCCACCGCCGTCACCGCGCTTCAACAGCTCTTTTTGTTCAAAGAAAAAAAAGTATTTGACGTTATAGAGTCCTAATATCGTTCATGGTACAATACGTACATACCACCTTTTTTCAACGATGTATGAAAAAATATATTGTATTCGCAATCAGTATTATTGTAATATCTCTTGCGTTTGCTGGATGCAATGTTGATAAACCAAAAGAGGTTACGCTGCAAGATGCCGAAATTGCTGGAAGATTCACCGTTCCCAAAGAGGCACAAAATATACATTTCCAAATAGAAACAGAACCTGCTGCCGTATTTGCAAGGTTTACTATTCCAGAAGAACAGGAACAAGCCTTTATTGATACACTTGGAACAAATAACCAGACCATCAATTACTTTGGGCAACAAAATGCCATTATAGATACAAAAACAGCATTCTTGTGGTGGCAGCCAGTACAGCTCTACGAAAAAAAACTTATACAAAAAAAAGAACAAGGGTTTGAGTGGAATGTAGTGCTCGGAAAAACCATTGAAGAATCATCCCAAAATCTTGTTACCATATACCTATACAATTACGAACAAAAATAAACATATCACTGACACGTGATATGTTTTTTGTAAAAAATTCGTTACACTAAGGTGGCCATTATGAAATACGCAATTCTCAATACCATTAGCTACGCAGACATCCATAACTATCCGCTCACCAAAACGGAAATAGTGAGATACCTCTGGAAAAGAACGGCAAGCAACCATTGCATAGACACAAAACTGCAAACCCTCATTGATGAAAAAAAAATAAAAGAAACCAGCGGATTTTATACACTACCTAATAGAACAGAACTTGTTTCATTACGCCAACAAAAAAATAAATATCTCGAACAAAAACGGCATATTGCCAAACAAGCAATAAAAAAGATTACCTGGGTTCCATTTCTACAAGCAGTATATCTGTGTAATACGGTTGCTTCAGGAACGGCAAAAAAGACAAGTGATATTGATGTATTTATTATTACAAAAGATGCGCATATTTGGACCACTCGATTGTGCATTACGTTGGCCCTTTCACTGCTACACAATCGTCGAACAAAAACAGCAATCGAAAATAAAATCTGTCTCAGTTTTTATACAACAGAAAAACATCTTGGACTGGAAAAAATAGCAATTCAACAACCAGATATTTATTTAATCCATTGGATAAAGCACCTTCTTCCACTGTACGATCCAAAACAACTATATCAAAGCATGCAAAAAGCAAATAAGTGGACACAGAAATTTTTGCCAAATGCAAAAGATAAAAGCATCATCCCACGATATCAAATTACACCATCACATCTCTCACAAATAATACAAACGTTCACAGAGGAGATATTAAATACAAAGATGGGAGAACTAGTTGAAAATGTTGCGAGAACAACACAAAAAAAACACATGAAAAAGAACGTTACCAGCGTACAACATAAATCAGACAGCCGAGTAATCATTTCCGATCACATGCTCAAATTTCATGAAAACGATAGAAGACAATCATACAAACAAAAATGGCAAGACAGGTATAATACCATAGCAACATGATCACCAAGCTACTCCAACAAACAATCAAATTGTGGCTTTTTCTTCTTCCATGGCAAACCATTTGGATTATTTCGGAGGCAACAATCAATGGGAGTAAATGGCAATATGGAACAGAAGGATTTTATGCTACCCAACTGCTGGGGTGGGGGATCATTATTTTATGGATTATGTATTATCTAAAAAGATGGTCGCAAACACATAATAGAAAAATGGTTTCCAAACAGGAACGATTATTTTTTGCAGTGATGGGAGTATTTATTGCATATCTTTTTCTTTCATCAACGGTTGCTGCAATTCCCGTACTCGCTTGGCAGCAGGCACTCATTATAGCGCAAGCACTCATCATGGCAATTATTGTGATCAGTCCAATAATTGCGACAAAAGAAATAATCAATGCACTTATTGCTGGAGCAATAATTCAAAGTATGCTCGCTATATATCAATTTATTTTCCAAACAACCTTTTCCTCTACACTTCTTGGCATAACCGCACATCCTGCGCATATAGCAGGTACATCTATCGTGGCAAATGATACTATCGGCAGGTGGGTAAGGAGCTATGGTGCATTTGCTCATCCAAATATATTAGGGGGCTACCTGGCAATTAATATCACCATACTTCTTTACTATTTGTTGCAAGTAAAAAAATATACCTATAGCGTATGTTTTAGTACGGTTATGCTAAGTATTGGTCTATTTACCAGCATGAGTAGGTCTGCTTGGATTATGGTATTTCTTGCTGTGTTATATACATTGTCCATCGCAATATTACACAAAAAAAAGATTGTCATAAAAACAATCATTGTAGGTATCGTATCCGTAGGAATATTTGGCATAATTTACATGCCACTTATTAATACCAGAGTAACAGGGGAGCAGAGCACACATGAGATGCAATCAATAACAGAAAGAGTAAATCAATATCAAGAATGGGGGAGCGTCATCAAAACACATCCATTCATTGGCGTGGGAGGGAAGCACTACACCTACGAGCAGTTTATACAACAAAACATCTATCCAGGATGGACGTATCAACCCATTCATAATGGCATACTGCTATTTATTGCAGAGTGGGGCATACTGGGGTTCATCTTAGGAATAAGTATGCTGCTAATTCTTTTATCTTGGAAAAAAATAAAGATAAAAACCGTATTCATACAACTCATCATCATTTCTCCATTACTCCTATTTGATCACTATCTTATTTCTTCATATATAGGAATTATTATGTTCATAGTGGTATATGTGGGGTGTGGATACAGAGTAAATCATCCACAATTCATACACAGATCAACATAATAAGGCTAAATCATGCGAGAATACTATTCTTGACAAAAGGAAGAGACAATGACATAGTATAAGTCCTACACAAAGAACCTACAATTGGTTATATGCACAGGTGTACGCCACTTTGATTTCGTGTTACGACAGGCATCACGGAATCATCATGTGGTCGTCATCATGAGCTTATAACCAATCGTGGGTTTTTTTGATAAATGATTCTTGACACAAAAACGCAATTGAGTATAATAGGGTTGGTATCACTCAAACATAAAGAGTGATAACACATTAAAAGTAATATATACATATATGAACATAACACCACTTGGTGATAGAGTTGTCGTAAAACAGCTCACAAAAGAAGAAGTAACTGCTTCAGGTATTTTACTTCCAGAAACTGTCGATAAAGAAAAAAAATCAGAAGCAGAAGTTGTGGCAATCGGACCTGGAAAAATGTTGGAATCAGGAATACTTGCTCCAATGCATGTTTTAGTAGGACAAATCGTTCTTATTAGATCATGGGGTGGAGATGACGTTGAAATTGACGGACAAGAATATAAAATTGTCAGTGAAGAAGACATCCTCGCAATCATGGAAAAATAAATCAATATTTAAAAAACGAGAGTCAGAAATAGGGATATATGTCCCTATAAAATGACTGGCTCTGAACTATTACAATATGGCAAAGCAAATTAAATTTGAAAGAGATGCCCGAGAAGCACTCATCCGTGGAGTTGATATTCTGGCAAACACCGTAAAAGTGACCCTAGGTCCAAAAGGGCGAAACGTCGTGCTTGATAAAGGATATGGTGCACCAACAATTACCAAAGACGGAGTATCTGTCGCAAAAGAAATTGAACTCGAAGATAAATTTGAAAACATTGGTGTTGAATTGATAAAAGAAGTTGCGAGCAAAACGAACGACGTTGTAGGAGATGGAACAACAACCGCAACTGTTCTTACTCAAGCCATTGTAAAAGAAGGAATTAAAAATGTTACAGCGGGAGCAAATCCCGTTGCCCTCAACAAAGGATTGCATCGAGCAGCAGAAGCAATGGTAAAAGAATTGCAAGAAAACATCGCCAAAAAAGTAGAAGACGATGAAATTGCTAACGTTGCTGCCATTTCCGCAAACGACAAAGAAATTGGAGAAAAAATCGCTCAAGCAATTAAAGAAGTTGGACAAGATGGCGTGATCACCGTAGAGGAATCACAATCTTTTGGCATGGAAATTGAAACCGTCAAAGGAATGAAATTCGACAAAGGATACCTCTCTCCATACATGATGACCAACCCAGATCGTATGGAAGCCGAGTACCAAGAACCACAAATTCTTATTACCGATAGAAAAATTTCATCTGTAGAAGATATCCTCCCAATTTTAGAAAAAGTTGCTCAAACAGGAAGAAAAGAACTTGTTGTTATTGCAGAAGATGTTGACGGGCAAGCCCTTACCACTCTTGTATTAAACAAACTTCGTGGAACATTTAATGTACTCGCTGTGAAAGCGCCAGGATTTGGTGATCGACGAAAAGCCATGCTTGAAGATATCGCTGTCCTCACTGGTGGAAAAGTTATTACCGAAGACATCGGACTCAAACTCGAAAATACAGAGATTGCTGACCTTGGTCAAGCACGAAAAATTGTTGCGACAAAAGAACATACAACCATTGTTGAAGGAAAGGGAAATCAAGAAGAAATCAGCAAACGAGTTGCACAAATTCGTATGCTTATTGAACAATCAGATTCAGAATTTGATAAAGAAAAACTTCAAGAACGTTTGGCAAAACTGGCTGGTGGGGTAGCCGTAATCAAAGTTGGTGCGGCAACTGAAACTGAAATGAAAGAAATTAAACACCGTATTGAAGATGCCGTTGGTGCTACCAAAGCAGCAATTGAAGAAGGAGTTGTTCCTGGTGGAGGAGTTGCACTTATTCGTGCCGCAAAAGTTCTCGAAGATTTAAACTTTGATGATGAAGAAGAAATGGTTGCGTTAAATATTCTTCGTCGTGCAGTAGAAGAGCCACTTCGCATCATCGCCGCAAACGCAGGATACGAAGGAGCCGTTGTTGTTGATGAAGTGAAAAAACATGATGGAAACTTTGGCTTCAATGCAGCCACAGGTGTCTATGAAGATCTTGTTGTCGCCGGGATTATTGATCCATCAAAAGTAACCAGATCAGCATTACAAAATGCTGTATCAGTAGCAGGAATGATTCTTACTACGGAAGCCGTTATTACCGATAAACCAACCAAAGAAGAATCTCAAATGCCACCAATGGGTGGAGGCATGCCAGGTATGGGAATGATGTAGTATCACATATTAAAAAAAACTGCACAGGAAGCTGTGCAGTTTTTTTGTATGTATTTTTTATAAGAGAGGAACCTGTTCTTTCTAATAAAGAAATTATGATGCTTTTGTATGAGTAGTGACAGGGGTCATTCCTATTTCTTCTAAATTTCCCTTATCTCCATTAAAAAATGTTATATCAGATGTTCCGTATACATCAGGTTGCATGCTCTGTAATAAAAATGCTCCATCAAGAGTACCCTGTCTGTTAATTGATTTCCTGTGTTTTTTGAGTTCTCCTATACAGGCTGATGAGAAAGTAACACTTCCTTTATTGGCCATTGTGATCACCGTGGGGAGATTAATTTCATCGTAGGATATCTCAACGTGTCTAAGTAAATCTTGATAAGTTTTTTTTAAAAAGTTAAATTCAGATCTAAATGCTCTTTCAAGTTCTTTAGCAAAATTATAACTATGGCAAGATGCTAAAAAAATAGTTACATCGCTAAGTTCATCTTTATAATTTTTCCCGTCTATCGCTGAATTTATAACCCGCATCATAAGTGGATTGGCAATAGTAAAAGTCTTAAGTGTTTCCCTTCCTTCATCAATTAATAATTCATTCGTAGATGTTCCATGGGTATTAAAAAGTAATGTTGTTGCACCTTTGCTATGTTCAATCATTGATGAAAGAGTTTTTTTAATACTCTGATCTGTATTCTTTGCACGCTCATGTACCAGTGTTACTTTTGATGCATCTTCTACAAGTTCATCTGAAAGTTTTTTTAAAAAGGAACCATCAAAGTTGGTGGATGTTGGGTTATCTGGACTATTGAGAACAGTATTACCGTAATTAAAAATTATTACTTCGTCAGTATGAGGTCCAATTATTTCTTTTGATTTAAATTGTTCTCTTTTTGTAAGTAGTTCTTTAATTACTTTTGAATATTGTTTTTTATCAAGATCAGGGTACTCAATTATCGCCGCTTTTATAATGGAAAAAACTTCGGCTAATGTGCAATCAGAATTTTGTAAAATATGTTTTACGTCCTCATTAGCCATGATCATTCTAAAGGTACGTAATTTTTTTTCATCAGACCACCCAATGTCGCGTATGTAGCTTTCATTTATGGCAAGTCTAATATCTTCGTTTGGGTAGGAAGCCCATTGACCTATTCGTTGGTCAATCTCAAAGTGCATGATTTTTTCAGGCCAATAATCTTCTGCTTTTGTATGAAAATACGTGCTTGATATTTCTTTATCAATGAATATGTCATTTCTAAATTTTTCTTCTTGGTCTGGACAATTTTTTAACATAAAATCTAAAAGTGTCCCTTGTAAGTCTACCGTATCAAGGGCCTTATAGAGTAACTTTGTTATGGCGATAAAATCTTTATCTACGTCAAAATCTTTTGATAATTGGACAAGAGGAATTAATGTTTCGTGTAAAGAATTTTTAATAGCATCAATACCACCATTTTTTTCTAAAAAGAAATCTCGTACAAGCTCTTTTTCTGAGATTGTTCTTTCTGTATAATTATTTTTTTTATTAATTTCTTTGTTAGTTATGGTAAATGAGTTGATAAGAGAATGAATATTTTTTTCGATTACTGCAAGTTTTTCATTATAGTCTTTTTCTTTAAGTTCTCTTCTGACCATTTCACCACCTAAACCTCCCGTAGCCAATAATGCTGCCCCACCAGCAAGACGTTTTAAAAAGTCTCTTCTTGACATGTTATCCATAGAATAGAGTAATAATATAAATACGAAAGGTATAGTACGCTATAATTGTAAAAAATTAAATTTTAAGGTTTACTAGTATCATGAAATTCAATATTCTCACAATCTTCCCAGACATGATAACGTCGTACGCAAACGAAAGCATTCTTCAGCGTGGGCAAGAAGCACAAGCTATTACCATCAATCCAGTAAACATTCGCAACTTTACCGAAGATAAACGGAAAACAATTGACGATACCCCATATGGTGGTGGCGCCGGCATGCTCATGAAACCCGAACCAATCTATAAAGCCCTCAAATCAATTGATGCCATTCCATTTGCGAAAGTAAACGGATTGAGTAAAGTAAAAAAAATATTCAACGGCGATATTAGAAAGAAAAAACGAACCATTCTTATGTCTCCACGAGGAAGACAATTCAATCAAAAGATTGCAGAAGAGTGGAGCAGGTTGGACGAGCTCACCATAGTTTGCGGACGGTATGAAGGAATAGACCAGCGTGTTGTCGATCACATGATTGATGAAGAAATTTCAGTGGGGCCATACGTCCTTGCTGGGGGAGAACTTGGTGCCCTTACTATCACCGAAGCCGTCTCTCGTCTTGTCCCTGGTGTACTAGGGAATCCTGATTCACTCAAAGAAGAAACCCATACACTCGATAATGCCGAATACCCACAATATACAAAGCCACAAAGTTTTATGGGCTGGGAGGTTCCATCAATTTTGCTTAGTGGCGACCACAAAAAGATTGAAGAATGGCGAAAAAAATAAACATCGTATACACACAGAACAACATACTAATTACCTCGTATATTGGTAAAAAAATTGGCAAAAATCTTTACGTAAATGCAAAGAATGGTTTATGGAATAAATCTTCCCCAGGTTATCCCCATAAATACCCAAAGCAAAGCCCTTGACAACTTTTAGTCATGTCTGTATAGTATGCGAGCACTCAAAACAAGCAAAAATTAAACACCATTTCTCTTAAGTTCTTGCATAAGAATACTGGGAAGAAAAAAGAGCAACCCTTTCACACGCTAGATCAGCAATGAAAACAAAACGGTTTCTCTTTTTTCTTTCTCAGGCCAGATATGGCCCGAAAGAATGTTCTATACAATTCAGCAACCAAACAAACAAAACAAGTAAGGTTCACATTTATAACACAAATGTGACAAAAACCAATTTCTTCTTTCTAAGAAGAAACGTTTATTCCAAACAAAAAAACAAATAATAGAGCCTTTTCTTTTAAAGAAAAGGATTCAAAATCTCATTGTTGCCGTGATGGTAACTTTTATTGAGAGTTTGATCCTGGCTCAGGATGAACGCTGGCGGCGTGACTAAGGCATGCAAGTCGAGGGATCGGCCCTTTTTTACTTCGGTAATATTGGGTACGGACCGGCAAACGGGTGAGTAACACATTAGTAATCTACCTTCAAGTTGAGAATAGCCCAGGGAAACCTGGATTAATGCTCGATAGTCATGGGGGGTCATATGACATTCCCATGTAAAGATTTATCGCTTGAAGAGGAGCTTATGGCAGATTAGCTAGTTGGTAGGGTAATGGCCTACCAAGGCTTTGATCTGTAGCAGGCGTGAGAGCGTGACCTGCCTCACTGGGACTGAGACACTGCCCAGACTCCTACGGGAGGCTGCAGTCATGAATATTCCACAATGCACGAAAGTGTGATGGAGCGACGCCGCGTGCAGGAAGACGCCCCTCGGGGTGTAAACTGCTTTTATATGGGAAGAATTCGTGACGGTACCATATGAATAAGTGGGTGCTAACTCTGTGCCAGCAGCAGCGGTAATACAGAGCCCACAAGCGTTATCCGGATTTATTGGGCGTAAAGCGTCCGCAGGTTGTTTTATAAGTTGATGGTCAAATTTTCGAGCTTAACTCGAAGCCTGCCATCAAAACTGTAAAACTAGAGGCTGGGAGAGGCAAGCGGAACTATCGGTGTAGTCGTAATAAGCGCTGATATCGATAGGAACACCAAAGGCGAAGGCAGCTTGCTGGAACATGCCTGACACTCATGGACGAAAGCGTGGGGAGCGAATGGGATTAGATACCCCAGTAGTCCACGCCGTAAACGATGTGCACTAGGTATTGGAAGTATCGACCCTTTCAGTGCCGTTGAAAAAAGCTAACGCGTTAAGTGCACCGCCTGGGGAGTACGGCCGCAAGGCTAAAACTCAAAGGAATAGACGGGGACCCGCACAAGCGGTGGATCATGCGGTTTAATTCGATGATACGCGGCGAACCTTACCTAGGCTTGACATATAGCTGCAAGCTCCCAGAAACGGGAGCCGCCTTCGAGGGTGCTATACAGGTGCTGCATGGTTGCCGTCAGCTCGTGCCGTGAGGTGTACCCTTAAGTGGGGTAACGAGCGCAACCCTCGCCGTATGTTAAATGTACATGCGGGACTGCCGGCGCAAGCCGGAGGAAGGTGGGGACGACGTCAAATCAGCATGGCTCTTACGCCTAGGGCGACACGCATGATACAATGGCCAGTACAATGGGTTGCCAACCCGCAAGGGGGAGCTAATCCCAAAAAGCTGGTCTCAGTTCGGATTGCAGGCTGCAACTCGCCTGCATGAAGTTGGAATCGCTAGTAAACGCGCATCAGCCACGGCGCGTTGAATACGTTCTCGGGTCTTGTACTCACCGCCCGTCATACCACGAAAGTTGGTAGTGCCCGAAGGCCCTGTATGGGGACGAAGGTAAGATCAATGATCAGGGTAAAGTCGTAACAAGGCATCCGTAGCGGAAGCTGTGGATGGATCACCTCCTTTCTGGAGTTTATCTGTCGAAAGGCAGATTAGTCAGTCGAAAGACTGACACTCAAAGTCGATCCGTTAATTCGGAATCAGGAGTAAACGACCGGTTTTTGTCACGTTTGTGAGATAAAAAAATAGAAAAAATTCCGTCTACCAAGACGGTTTTTTTATTTAGAAAATAGTGTTTGTATACAAATTGTAGTCTTATGAGTAATTTAGTCGGTATGTTTATAGATTGTCCTTGACGATCAATGCAAAAGTCGCCATAATCCAAACAGATAGATATGTAGACAATATTTCTTCAGACAAAAACTATTATATTCGTCTCTCTATGGGGAATTACCTCTGGCGGATACCACTAACTCATACATTATATGGCAAACATAGATCGACTCATTACTCTCGCCCAAAAAACGGGGAATACCATAATTGTTCACACAGACAATGAAGAAAAAAATGATGTAGTTATTCTTGATATAGATAAATACGAAGAGCTCGTCATGAATAATCAGTCTTCAGAAGTAAGTTCTGAAAATAGAAAAAAAATAGAACAAATAAATAATGAACTTGCCGCACTTTACGCTCAGTATGAGATGGAGGGAAATCCACAAAAAGAAGATATTCTCGCTAAAGAAATTCAAGAACAAGGAGATTTTGATCCATTTGAACAAACTGATTACAAGGAAAACCTAAACAGCAAACAATGGGAAGAAGCAGCAAACATTTTGGAACATCGGTATAGCCATCTTATTCAGGAAGAACCTCCAGTTACGAACACTCAAGAAGATGAAGAAATGATGGAACGATATACAAAAACAGTCGAAGAAGAACATGGGGATCATAGCCATATTCGACATGTCCCACTGAAGCAATCGTATGCAGAAATGTCATGGGAACAGCAAGATAATAAAGAAGGAGAAGACCCTATTTTTCTAGAAGAACCAGTACTCTAAAAAATATCTAATATAAGCAGAAAAGGTATACCCACAGCGCTCTCTAGGGTGCTCTTGACGAGAAAAAAGAAATCATATATAATCACAACGCACAAAATATCGTGCATATGGATACATTTTGTATTCAAAAACAAAGAAAACTCATAAGTTATTTATTTTACACCGCTGGATTACAAAATCGACTCGACCACTCGATTCGGTGCGGTACATGTACATGCGCCTCGTATGGCAGAATTTCAACGTACAAAACCACATGTAAATGTAGGTACCATTGGTCACGTAGACCATGGAAAGACAACAACAACAGCAGCAATTCTTAAAGTTGCTGCCGCTCATGGTTTAACAGCTCAAGTCAAAAATGTAGACGAAATCGATGCTGCTCCAGAAGAAAAAGCACGAGGAATTACTATCGCTACTGCACACGTAGAATACGAAACAGAAAATCGTCACTACGCTCATGTTGATTGTCCAGGTCATGCCGATTACGTAAAAAACATGATTACCGGTGCCGCTCAAATGGACGGTGCTATCCTTGTAGTATCAGCAGCAGACGGTCCAATGCCACAAACTCGTGAACACATCCTTCTTGCAAAACAAGTTGGTGTGCCATACATTATCGTATTTTTGAACAAAGTTGACCAAGTATCTGATCCAGAACTTATCGACCTAGTAGAAGAAGAAATTCGTGATCTTCTTAAAAAATATGATTTCCCAGGTGATGAAACACCAATTATCCGTGGTTCAGCACTAAAAGCATTAGAAAATCCATCAGATGAAGCAGCAGCAAAACCAATTCTTGATTTGCTTGCAAAACTTGATGAATACATTCCACAACCACAACGTGATCTTGATAAAGATTTCCTCATGCCAATTGAAGACGTGTTCTCAATTGAAGGACGAGGAACAGTAGTAACTGGTCGTATTGAACGTGGTGTAGTAAAAGTTGGAGAAGAAGTTGAAATCGTCGGAATGTCAGAAGAAACAACAAAAACAACAGTTACAGGAGTAGAGATGTTTAACAAATCACTTTCTCGAGGTGAAGCTGGTGACAACGCCGGTATCCTTCTTCGTGGTGTGAAAAAAGAAGATGTTCAACGTGGACAAGTACTTGCAAAACCAGGAACAATTACTCCACACACTGAATTTGAAGCAGAAATGTACGCACTTACCAAAGAAGAAGGTGGACGACACAAGCCATTTTTCAAAGGATACAAACCACAGTTTTACATTCGTACAACTGATGTAACTGGAGAAGTGGTGCTTCCAGAAGGAACAGAAATGGTTATGCCAGGAGACACAGTAAACGTTGTTATCAAACTCATCGTACCAGTTGCGATGCAAGATAAAGTACGTTTTGCTATCCGTGAAGGTGGAAGAACAGTAGGAGCTGGTGTTGTAACAAAAATTATTAAATAGTAAACATATGTAAAGGGAAGCCCGATAAGGCTTCCCTTGCATTGTTCTTTTTGACAATCATCTATGGCACAAACGACAGAAAAACAAGCAGGTCCAAAGGTAAGAATTAAGATCTGTGCGTACGACAATAAAATTATCGATACGGTTACCAAAAAAATCATCGATACTGCTGAAAGAAATAGTGCAAAGGTTGTTGGTCCAGTTCCATTGCCAACATATAAGCAAAAATTCAGCGTAAACCGTTCAACGTTTGTTCATAAAACATCTGCTGAACAGTATGAAATTCGTACACATAAACGCTTAATCGACATTATCAACCCAAATCCAAAAGCAATTGATGCACTCATGAATCTCAATTTGCCAAGTGGAGTTGACGTTGAAATTAAAATGTCATAACCACCGGATTGGCCTGGTCATCCGGGAAAAGATATTAACAGTGATGTTTTTTTCCGGGTGGCCAATACCATCGTTTCCCTAGGGAAACGCACAAAAAAGTATCCGCTAAGTAGTGCTTGACAAAAAAAATAAAAACAAGTACACTAATCGCGCTGAAAAATGACATATATTGTTACACAAATAAGATCCAAAAAAGGAAAACATTTGTACGAACAAGAAGTATGTCAGGAGAAATCGCATATTCATCTATAAAACAACCTTTACACAATATTTCATAAAGTAGCCTTATGCTTCTATTATGACAATGCGTAAAGACTAGAAGTAATCGTTCGAACTGTTCGAGAAATTACTTCTAGTTTTTTGTTACGATAAACAAGTATGAAATTCATTTTGGGAAAAAAACTCGGCATGACGCAAGTGTTCAAAGAAGATGGAACAGTTGTTCCTGTTACTCGAGTACAAGCGGGTCCATGCGTAGTGACGCAAGTAAAGACAAAAGAAAAAGACGGAGTGAGTGCTGTACAAATTGGATTTGGAAAGCAAAAAACGTTTCGGCTTACCAAACCACTTCAAGGACATCTTAAAGGATTGGACGCGGTAAAAAATACCCGAGATTTTAGAACTGAAAATGAAGATCATGGGCTCAAGCGTGGTGACATGTTTGATGTTTCAATTTTTCAAGTAGGAGAAAAAGTTAAAGTGAGTGGAATTTCAAAAGGAAAAGGATTCCAAGGTGTGGTAAAACGTCACAACTTTGCTGGGTCTCCAGCGTCTCATGGTCATAAAGATCAGCTCAGAATGCCAGGAAGTATCGGAGCAACAGATGCCGCAAGAGTATTTAAAGGAACCCGAATGGGAGGGCACATGGGAGATGACAAAATAACCGTAAAAAATTTAGAAATTCTAGAAGTACTCAGCGATACAAATGAGATTCTGGTAAAAGGTGCTGTCCCTGGCGGACGTGGAGGACTGCTTATGATCTCTACTCCAGAAGGAAAAATTGAAATCAAAATAGAAGAAATTCCTGTAACTGAACAGCCAACACCAGAAGAACATACAGCGGAACAAGAAACACAACAAGAAGAACCTAAAGCAGAAGAAACTCCTGCTGAAGAATCTAAATAATTATTTCAGCTAGAGGCTGACCACCCATAGGGTGAGGCTCCGAACTAAGAACCCTGAACTATTATATATATGGCAAAAGTATCAGTATACAATCAAGAAGGTAACAAAGCGGGCGATATCGAACTGAACGATAATGTATTTTTCGTAACACCAGTAATGAACCTTATTCACCAAGTGTATGTAGCTATTACTGCAAACGCTAGACAACCATGGGCACATACAAAATTGAAAAGTGAAGTACGTGGTGGTGGAAAAAAACCATGGAAACAAAAAGGAACAGGGCGAGCACGTCACGGGTCAATTCGTTCACCAATTTGGAAAGGTGGAGGAGTAACATTTGGACCACGAAATATCAAAAATTTCACCAAACAGATCAACGCAAAAATGAAAAAACGGGCAGTAAACATGGCCCTTTCAGCAAAGGTAAAAGATGAAAAATTTGTAATTCTTGATACGATTGAAACACAAGGAAAAACAAAAGAGCTATCAGCACTAAGAAACGTATTGCCAGGTGCAGGAAGATCAACATTGCTCCTTGTTGGAGAAAAAAATACAAATATCGAACGAGCAATTAGAAATATTCAAAAATTTGATATCAAGCCAGCGATAGATGTAAATGTTGTCGATCTGTTAAATCACCAGTACATTATTGCGACCAAAAATGCAGTAGACGTACTCCAAACACGTTTAGGCTAAGTATACTCAGCATATGGGAATTTTAGATAAAATCAACAAAAAATCAGCAACAACAGAAACCACACCAAAAGCTGAAAAATCACCAAAGAACAAAGAAACGGTAGTAAAGACAGCAAATGTACAAAAAGATGCTGCTTCAAACAGCCAGGCACATATAGTTCTTGTTCGTCCTCTCCTTACAGAAAAAGCCCTTATGGGAGAGTCAAACAGCGTGTATTCATTTGTAGTATCCTCAAAAGCAACAAAAGTTGATATTAAAAACGCAGTACGAGACGTATATGGCATAATGCCAAGGAAAGTTCGTGTATTGAACATGGATGGAAAAAGTGTACGATTCGGATTGCGACAGGGAAGACGACAAGATTGGAAAAAAGCAATCATTTCACTTCCAAAAGGGAAAACTATCCAAATCCACGAAGGAGTATAACCGATCAGTTCAGGGCCAATAGTGCATAGCCAAAAGAAATTTGCTATAGACTATTGGCTCCGAATTACGTCAGCTTATGGCTGATCACCCGGAGGGTGAAACTAAGAACTAATTTCATATATGGCAGTAAAAGTCTACAAACCAACAACCCCAGGAAGACGAAAAGCAAGCGTGTTGGATTTTTCGGATCTTACAAAAAAACGACCAGAAAAATCTTTGACCACTAGTTTGAATAAACACAGCGGACGAAATAACACAGGAAGAATCACTGTTCGTCACCGAGGTGGTGGGGTTAAACGGTTATATAGAGTTATCGACTTTCGTCGACAAGATTTTGATGTACCTGCACAAGTAATTTCAATTGAATACGATCCAAATCGTGGAGCACACATTGCGTTGATTGAATGTTCCAATGAAAAAAAATCATATATTCTTGCTCCAAAAGGATTAAATGTTGGTGATACTGTAATGTCTTCACAAACACAAATTGAGTCAACTATTGGATCACGCATGCCACTTCGCTACATTCCTGTGGGAATGTTTGTACACAACATCGAACTAACTCCAGGAAAAGGCGGACAAGTGGTTCGTGGTGCAGGGAATTCAGCGCAACTACAAGTACTTGAAGGAAAATATGCACAAATCAAGCTTCCTTCTGGAGAAATGAGATTGTTTTCAAAAGAGTGTATGGCAACTGTTGGACAAGTAGGAAACAGTGATAAAAAACTGGTTCGACTTGGAAAAGCAGGAAGAAAACGAAAACTTGGATGGAGACCAGTAGTAAAAGGAAAAAATATGAACCCGGTAGATCACCCTCATGGTGGTGGTGAAGGACATAGTCCAATTGGTATTAAAGGTGGACCAAAAACCAAATGGGGAAAACGAGCACTAGGAGTAAAGACAAGAAAAAAAGGAAAATGGAGCGACAAATTTATTGTAAAATCTCGAAAGAAAAAGAAATAACATTAAGAAGTTCAGAACCAATAGTACGTAGCCAAAATATATTTGCTATAGACTATTGGTTCCGAACTTTGATCTAAGAACTAATAAAGTATGTCACGGAGTTTAAAAAAAGGACCATTTACTGATCCAAAGCTCATGCAAAAGGTGAAGAAGGCAAAAGATGAGGCCAGCAAAAAACCGATTAAAACATGGGCGAGAGCAAGCACAATTACACCAGAAATGGTGGGAATTACGTTCCTCGTACACAATGGAAAAGACTTTCTTGAAGTATACGTAGACGAAAATAAAGTTGGGCACAAGCTTGGAGAATTTTCACCAACACGAAAATTCCGTGGACATGGTGGTAAAATGGCTAAAGCTCAAAAGTAAAAACAAGTTTAGGGCCAGTAGTGCATCTGTCTTTTTACAAGGCGGATACAAAAAACAATAAGCACTATTGGCTCCAAACTATGAATTAACACATATGAAAGCACAAGCAATTGCAAAATTAAAACGATTACGAATGAGTCCACGAAAAGTGCGATTATTGGTTGACCAAATTCGACGTCAATCAGTAACAAGTGCACAACAAGCACTCAAAGGATCCACAAAAGATGCAGCTCTTCCTGTAAAAAAACTACTTGATTCTGCTGTTGCCAATGCAGTGCATAATCATCAAATGATAGCTGATTCACTCGTGGTGAAAGAAGCGTATGTTGATGAAGGTGCAACACTATACCGATGGATGCCAAGAGCTTTTGGGCGAGCATCAAAAATTCGAAAACGAACAAGTCACATTACAATAGTAATAGAAGGTGACGTACCTACCGCAACAGAAAAGAAAGTAACAGAGAAAAAAGAAGAGAAAAAAATAGAATCAAAAAAAACAAATAAAGCTGATAGTAAGAAATAATTTTAACAAGTTCAGAGCCAGTAGTTTATAGCCAAGATATATTCGCTATCAACTACTGGTTCAGAACTAAGAACTAGTCTCTACATATGGGTCATAAAGTACATCCAAAAATTCATCGAACACAAGTCATCTATACGTGGGATTCTCGTTGGTTTGGAAAGAAAAAAGACTACGCGCTTTTTGCCAAACAAGATATTGCTATTCGAGCATACATCAGCAAGAAATTCAAAGATGCCCATGTAGATGCAGTAAGTGTTGAGCGTGGACCAAAAAACATGACAGTTACTATTCTTGCAGCAAAGCCAGGGTTTATTATTGGCCGAGGTGGAAAAGGATTAGACGAAGTAAGACAGCATATCGAAAAACAAATTCTTGCATTTTCACTTCGTGTAAAACTGAACATTCGAGAAGTAAAGAATCCGTCATTATCTGCAATGGTAGTTGGACAATCACTGGTATCTGAAATAGAACGACGTATTCCATTTCGACGAGTCATGAAACAAGCAATTGGACGAGTTATGAAAGCAGGCGCGCAAGGAGTAAAAGTACAAATGGCTGGACGACTAAATGGTGCTGAAATTGCTCGAACAGAAACCATTGCCGAAGGAACAATTCCATTGATTACTCTAAGAAGTGATGTAGACTACGCATTTGTAGAAGCAAACACCATTTATGGAAAAATTGGAGTGAAAGTATGGATTTGCCGAGGACAACTCTTCACAAGAAAAGATAGATTTGAAATAACAGAAGAAGAGAGTCAACAAAAAAAACAATCCCAAAAAGCAAAGAAATAATAAGCGGTTCATTGTTCAGGGTTCTTGGTTCATGAAGAATACTATAGTGTAATCCTCAGGAACTAGGAACCAAGAACTAGGAACTAACAACTCGAATATGTTATTGCCGAAAAAAACAAAACACAGAAAATGGCACAAGCCACGCCGAATGAATAAAGGAAATGCAACACGATTTACAACAGTTGCCTTCGGAGATTTTGGTATTCGTGCACTAGGACACGGATGGGTAAGCTCAAGACAAATTGAAGCTGCTCGCCGGGTAATTACACGATATGTACGAAAAGAAGGAAAAGTTTGGATCAGAATTTTCCCTGATCGTCCGGTAACCAGAAAAGGATCAGAAGTTCCTATGGGAAAAGGTAAAGGTGCCCCAGAGTTCTATGTATGTACAGTAAAACCAGGAACTATCATGTTTGAAATCGGTGGGGTAACGGAAGATCAAGCCCGTGAAGCCCTTAGTCAAGCATCATACAAACTTCCAGTAAAAGGAAAAGTTGTCAGTAAATCAGACAAAACCAAATAATAATCCGATATGACAACCATAACAGAATTACAAGAAAAAACAGTACATGAACTTCATGATTTGCTCGCACAAAAACGAGATAAGGTTCGTGAGCTAAGAAATAAAGCAAGTGAGAACCAACTGAAAGATGTGCGATCACTCCGCAATGCAAAAAAAACCATTGCAAAAATCATGACATTGCTCAATCAACCAACTAACAACTAGCATATAAACAACACGGTATATATGATACAAACAGAAAAAACAACCAATACCATTCCAAAAGTCCAACGAAAATTTCAGGGTATTGTTGTGAGTACCGCAGAAAACAAAACCGTGCATGTACAGGTTGAAACGATTAAGATGCACCCAAAATATAGTAAACAATATAAAACTCACAAAAAATACGCTGTACACGATGAGACAAATCAAGCCGCTCTTGGTGATGTAGTGGAAATGCAAGAATGCCGACCACTAAGTAAAACAAAACGATGGCGACTTATTCGTATTGTAAAAAAAACAGCATAATAATCGTTCAGGAAGTATATGATTCAACACTTAACAATGTTAAAAGTAGCTGATAATTCAGGAGCAAAAAAGCTCATGTGTATTCGGGTGCTTGGTGGATACCAAAAACGTTTCGCACGAATAGGTGATATTATTACCTGTAGTGTCAAAGAAGCGCTTCCTCGTTCTGCCGTAAAAAAAGGTGAGGTAGTACATGCTGTTGTCGTAAGACAACGAAAAGAATTAAGACGAAAAGATGGTACCTACATCCGATTTGATGAAAACGCTGCGGTCGTTATTGACAAAAAATCAAAAGAACCAAAAGGAACCCGTATCTTTGGGCCAATCCCAAGAGAAATTCGTACGAAAGGGTACCAAAAAATTGTATCATTAGCCCCAGAAGTTTTATAAGAATAAGTTTAGGGCCAATAGTGCATAGGCAAGAGAAATTTGCTATGAACTATTGGCTCCAAACTAGGAACTATTACCATATGAAAATAAAAACAGGCGACAATGTAAAAGTACTCTCAGGAAAAGACCGAGCAAAAACTGGGAAAGTAATGCAAGTACTTACAAGCAAAAAGACAAACCAATCATTTGTTGTTGTTGAAGGACTCAACAAACGGAAAAAACATCTCCGTGCAAGAGCAAAAGGAGAAAGTGGACAAGTGATTGAATTATCTGCGCCAATGCATATGAGTAATGTAATGCTCCTCGATCCAAAAACAAGCAAAGCTACTCGTGTGGGATATAAAACAGATGGAGATAAGAAAAAACGAGTTGCTAAAAAAAGTAACGAAGTTATTGACTAAATATGGAATCAGTACTACACACAAAATACAAACAAGAAGTAATCCCTGCACTCAAAGAGGAATTTGGATTCAAAAATGTCATGGAAATTCCTAAAATTGAAAAGGTGGTGCTTAATGTTGGATACGGGCGACATGTTAAAGATAATGCCTATATCGAAATGGTAGAAAAAACACTTACTACAATTTCAGGACAAAAACCAGTACACAATAAATCAAAAAAATCTATTTCAAACTTTAAGACACGGGAAGGAATGAATATCGGAGTCTCAGTAACACTTCGAGGAGAAAAAATGTATGAATTTTTGTATAAATACATTAATCTTGCGCTTCCACGAGTACGAGATTTCCGTGGGTTAAAAAGAGATTGTTTTGATGGAAAAGGAAATTGTGCAATTGGAATGAAAGAACATGTTGCGTTTCCAGAAGTAAGTGCTGATAATCTCAACAAAGTTCATGGACTAGAAGTGTGTATTACGACAACGGCAAAGACAGATGAACAAGCACGATCACTTCTTACCAAACTTGGATTCCCATTTAAAGAAGCTAACAAGTAAATATGGCCACGAAAGCACAAATAGCACAATCAAACAAAAAACCAAAATTTTCTACTCGATTGCTCCGACGGTGTTGGAAATGTGGAAGAAAACGTGGGTTCATGAGAAAATTTGGTCTCTGTCGTATTTGTTTTCGTGAACTAGCAAATGATGGAAAACTCCCAGGAGTTCGAAAGTCAAGCTGGTAATTAATAATTTTGTATAAATTTTGTATAATAGCATCGTTTTCCTATGATGACTGATCCAATCGCAGACATGCTCACAAGAATAAGAAATGCGTACATGGTAAGAAAAGCCAATGTAGCATTACCATACTCAAAGTTTAAGTGGGCACTACTTACTATCCTCAAAGAAGAAGGGTATATTAAAGATGTCTCTATAACAGACACAACACCAAAAACATTAGATGTCACGTTAGTGTACAATGGAAAAGAACCAAAAGTACAATCTATCAAAAGAGAAAGTAAACCAGGACATCGAATGTACAAAAAAGCAGACGAACTTCCAAAAATTTTGAATGGATATGGAATAGCAATTATTTCTACGTCAAAAGGACTTATGAGCGATAAAAATGCTCGAAAAGAAGGACTAGGCGGAGAAGTAGTCTGTTCCGTATATTAATCTGTTTAGAGTCAATGGTACATAGACAATGATGCTTTCCCTATGAACTATTGGCTCCGAACTATGAACTAATTATATGTCACGTATTGGAAAACAAAAAATAACAATTCCTCAAGGCGTAACCGTTGAAACGAAAGACGGGGATATTATTGTTACCGGACCAAAAGGAACACTTACTCGTGCATTACATGCATGTGTAACCCTAACTACCACAGATGGTGTTATTGAGGTTCAAGTACAAAATAGTGCAGACAAGTTACAAAAGTCATTGTGGGGAACATTCGCATCTCACGTAAAAAACATGATTACCGGAGTTACTGAAGGATTCAAAAAAGAACTTGAAATTAACGGAGTAGGATATAAAGTATCAATGCAAGGAACAGATGTTAAAATTGAAGCAGGGTATTCTCATCCAGTGATTTTTAAAATTCCAAGCGAAGTAACTGCCTCAACAGAAAAAAATCGTATCATGCTAGAGAGTACTGATAAGGAACGTATTGGACAAATTGCTGCTGAAATTCGATTAGTACGAAAACCAGAACCATACAAAGGAAAGGGAATTAAGTATGTTGATGAAGTAATTCGTCGAAAAGCTGGAAAGACATCCTCAAAAGGAGCGTAATAATAGCCCACAAATATAGTGTATGAAAAAAGCAAATATAACAAGAGACCAAAAAAGAAATAGACGACGAGCACGTGTGCGAGCTGTTATTAGTGGTACAGCAACAAGACCACGATTAAATGTGACAAGAAGCCTTACAGGGTTTTACATGCAGCTTATCAATGATGAAGAATCAAAAACACTCGTCAGTGCTCACAGCAAAAAAGATGCAAAAGAAGGAGATGCTGGAGACAGATCAGGAAAAATAAAAGTTGCCTATATTCTTGGAAAAGTACTAGCTGAAAAAGCAAAAGCTGCCGGAATTACGTCAATTGTCTTTGATCGTGCTGGATATCAATATCACGGTCGAGTAAAAGCTGCCGCAGAGGGTGCTCGTGATGGCGGTCTAGTATTTTAGTCATAAACAAACATATGTCTGAAAATAACATAAAAAAAAGAGGTGGACGTCGCCCTGCAAGAGAGGAAAGAGAAAAACCAGAATTTGAACAACAAATTGTTGATCTTGCACGAGTAACACGGGTAACAAAAGGTGGAAAACAAATGAATTTTCGTTGTTGTATTCTTCTTGGTGATAAAAACGGACGAGTAGGATATGGAGTCCAAAAAGGAAGTGATGTACAACTTGCTGTAGAAAAAGCTGTACGTCAAGCAAAGAAAAACATGATTAACGTACCAATCATAAAAGAAACCATTCCTCATAAAGTTCTTGCAAAATATAAAGCAGGAAAAGTATTGCTCAAACCAGCACCAAAAGGATCTGGAATTATCGCCGGAAGTGTAATCCGAACAATCCTTGAAATGGCTGGTGTACCAAATGCTTCAGCAAAAATGCTTGGAAAAACAAACAATAAAATTACGAATGTAAAAGCAACCTTTAAAGCACTTGAATCATTCAATAGTGGTGCGGTAATAAAAGCAAAAGCAGCACAGCAATCAAAACCAAAAGCGACACCAAAGACTGAAAAGTATGTCGTCGTAAAAACAGCAGAAAATCCAAAAAAGAAAACCACGACAAAAAAGAAAGTAACACCAAAAACAGAGTCAAAAAAAACTAATAACGTTGAAAGTAAGAAATAAGTAAAGGTTCATCGTTCAGGGTTCTTGGTTCTTGGAAAATACGGCAACGTAATTTTCAAGAACTAGGAACCAGGAACTAAGAACCAGGAACTAAGAACTATGAACTCTATAACTGCACACACAATCGAAACCAGCAAAGGTTCCACACGAAAAGCAAAACGTGTTGGTCGTGGAAATGGAAGTGGAAAAGGAACCTATTCTGCACGTGGGCTAAAAGGTCAGCGCTCTCGTTCTGGTGGAAAAAGTGGAAACAAACGAAGAGGACTCAAAGCAGCATTACAAAAAATGCCCAAACTTCGTGGATTCAAAAGTCCTCACGATAAAAAAGAAACCATCACTCTCAGAACACTTAACATCATCTGTAAAGATGGTGACAAAGTAACACCATTTACACTTAAAGATATTGGTGTTGTGGGTAAACCAGATCGAGGAGTAAAAATTGTTGCAACAGGTGAATTAGAGAAAAAATTGATAATCACTGGATGTCACGCAACAAAACAAGCTCTTGAGAAGATTGAAAAAGCTGGCGGGTCACTATCCTTCTAACACGTATCAATTCATACACGCGACTATGTTTGAAAAACTACAGCGCATGTGGTCAATTAAAGAATTACGAAACAGCATCCTTTTTGTCCTAGGGATGCTTGTTATTTTTCGACTCACTGCGCACATTCCTATCCCTGGTGTTAATCCAGAAGGACTAAAACAATTTTTGCAAGGAAATCAAATTCTTGGAATATTAAACGTATTTTCTGGTGGAACATTAGAAAACTTTTCTGTGGTGATGCTTGGTGTTGCCCCATATATTACGGCATCAATCATCTTTCAACTATTAGTACTTATTATTCCTCAACTAGAAGAATTACAAAAGGAAGGAGAAAGTGGACAACAAAAAATCAGCATGTACACACGGCTTGCCAGTATTCCGCTTTCATTCATCCAAGCCTTTGCACTTTTGAAACTTCTTACTCAAACACAAGTAGGTATTATTAGCGATTTAAATGCCTGGAAATTTGTTGCGGCGATTATTGTGGTAACAGCAGGAACAACATTCCTTATGTGGATTGGTGAACTTATCACAGAACAGCGGATAGGGAATGGGATCTCACTGCTTATTATGTCAGGAATCATTGCCTCCCTGCCAGGAGTTCTCCAAAATGCACTTGTGAACTTTAGTTCTGCAGACATCTACACCTATGCATTATTCATTGTTTTGGCCATTGCTACTGTTGTCGGAGTAGTCTTTATCTCAGAAGGACAACGGAATATTCCAGTAAATTATGCTGGAAGAGCCTCTAGCGGTCGTGGATATGGTGCACCACAATCTCATTTACCACTTCGAGTAAACACGGCGGGAGTAATTCCAATTATCTTCGCAATCTCTATGGTGCTTTTTCCACCTACTGTTGCTCAATTTTTTCTTGGAGCAGGAGGATTCATCGGACGAGCGGCTGAAATCATTACACGAGTATTTCAAGATCAGCTTTGGTACGGAATTATGTACTTCGTATTAGTATTTTCATTTACGTATTTCTATACCGCCGTTATTTTCCAACCAGAAAAAATTGCTGAAAACCTTCAAAGACAAGGAGGATTCATCCCAGGAATTCGTCCAGGAAAAGAAACAGAACAATATCTTGCAAAAACAATGGGAAGACTCGTCTTTATTGGCGCACTATTCCTTTCTGTTATTGCCATTCTTCCATTCTTACTCCAAGCCCTTACAGGGATTCAATCGCTTGCCCTTGGGGGAACAAGTCTCTTGATCGTCGTAAGCGTTGCCATCGATATTGCGAAGCAAATTGATGCACAAGTAACTATCCACCAGTACGACAGCATCTAAAAGATGAACATATACAAAAGATATTAACGAACTTCCATATACGGAAGTTCGTTTTGTATAACTAAGAGCTAAAAAGAGTATAGTAAGATAGAAGAGGTTATTGAAAACAGAGAATAAATTTGATAAGGTAATTTTACGTCATAACGCATATATATGGGAATTTCAACATTTCTCTCCGGTATGTTATTCGGAGACAAACAAAAAACATTCGATAAAACACAATACCCCTGTGCTATTGCTGAAATACAAAAAGTGGTATCACAAACGAATGTTCGAACACTTTCCAAAGAAGAAATTACTCTTGTGGAAAGTACTATTGATCAAACACGAAAAGGAGATGGAAAAATTTCTATGGCACAAATAGAAGAAGCACTTCGAAAATTAAAAAACACGCACAAAATAAGTAAAAGCGATTATCAAGGACTTATGCAAATGTTTGCCATTCATATTGCCAAAAAAAAATACAAAACCTAATCATATGAAAAAAATAATTATCTTCCTCGGAGTTCCTGGTAGTGGAAAGGGAACCCAAGCAAAAAAAATTGTGAGCAAATATAACTATGGGCATATCAGCACAGGGGATCTTCTCCGTGCATTAGATAAAAACGAACAGGCTGACCCAGAAGACAAACAAATGCTCGCCGACATGAAAGCTGGAAAAATGGTGGCAGATACATTAATTTATAAACTCGCATTCCAAGAAATAAAAAAATATCTTGATCAGGGGAGAGGAGTGGTTTTGGATGGAGCTATCCGTAATAGAGAACAAGCAAAAACCTATCAGCAATTTTTTCAAGAGCAAGGTGTCGCAGATGAAGTTGATGTAATAGAAATTGCCATCACTGATGAAGAAAGTATAAACCGCGCTCTTACCAGAAGAAAATATGCAGAAATGGGCAAGCCTGTTCCTGCTGTAGAGGTTAGTAAAGAAAGTGGTATTGTTGAGGCCCCTCGAAAAGACGATGATCCTGAAATTCTCAAAAAACGCATAGAAGAAATGGGAAATATTGCCCTTACGCCAATCATCGATTATTACAAAGAAATCGTGAACATTACCTCCATAGACGGTACCAACACTATTGATGAAATTGAAAAAGAATTAGAAGCACATTTTCAACAATAAAAAACAGTACAAAAGATATAAAAAAGGGAAAAATAGCGCGAAACCAAAAACCGACCTACCATATCTGCGTTGTACTTCCGCGTGTATAGGAGGTCGGCCTTCAGTATCGATCACCCTCCGGAGGGCGATCTTTATATCCGGATAGAAAAAAGAGCAGAGACTACAATTTTACGCAAAATTGTAGCGGTCAAAACAGTATACCAAACATGGATGCAGTCGTCATCATACAAATGTTGATAACATAAATCCCTTGCATTTTACTCATATTTTGCTAACATACGCAGTAATATGGCATATATAAAGAACAAACAAGAAATTGAAAAAATCATCGAAGGTGGACAAATACTTGGTGAAATTTTGGAAGATCTCGCTGCAATGGCAAAACCCGGTGTTACTGGTTTTGATATTGATATGGAAGCTGAACGACGTATCTTGGAAGCGGGTGGTAAACCTGCATTCAAAGGGTACAAATCTCGCAAAAGTGACCCCGCATTTCCTTCCACAATTTGTTTTTCTATAAACGATGAAATTGTTCACGGGATTGCAACGAAAAAAAAAGTTATCAAAGATGGTGATATCGTTTCTATAGATATTGGCATGAAATATCCTGCAGAAGGTGGCTACTTTACCGATACTGCCATTACTGTTCCTGTAGGGGATGTTTCTGAACAAGCAAAACAACTGCTTGCGGTCACCAAAAAATCATTATACAAAGCAATCAAACAGGCTACCGTAGGCAATGTCATTTCAGACATTGGAAAAACGGTAGAAGACTATATTGAACCACAAGGCTACGGCATCGTCCGAGACCTTGTTGGACATGGCGTTGGGCATGGTGTTCATGAAGAACCACGCGTCCCAAATTATTTTGATGAAGAATTAACACGGTGGAAACTTGAGTCTGGTGTTGTTATTGCCATCGAGCCAATGATTACCATCGGTTCTTATGAAGTAAAAACCGCCGATGATGGATGGAGTATTTCCACCGAAGATGGTAGCCTCTCTGCTCACTTTGAACATACGGTAGTTATTTCCAAAGATGGGCCAATTATTGCAACACTTCGACCCTCAGAAAAAAAATAAATAGACAACGTCCACAGTAGTGAAGCGCAACAAAAAGTGCCGATGTGGATATTTTATGATTTTGTACGTATGAATATTCTTGCATTAGACCACGGCATAAAAAACATTGGTCTTGCGTGGTGTCAAACAGGACTGGATGTCGTCCTTCCGTTTGGTGTAATACAAACAACAAATTGGAAACAACAGTTACCAAAACTTATCAAAGAAGAAGCAATTGATAAACTTGTAGTTGGACTACCAAGAAATCAACATGGGGAACGGGGAGAAAGGAATATGAAACGAGTAGGAGCATTTCTTGAAGAGCTTAAACACATGGTTTCCATTCCTATCGATGTACATGAAGAAACACGATCATCCAAACAAGCAGACGCTATGGCAAGTGAAGGATCTGGAAGCAAACGAGACGAACGTGCGGCTATGGTTATCTTGCAAGCATACATAGAATCAACGCAGTCGTAGTTCGTGGTGTATCGTTCAATGGAAATAGCAAAGATAATCGAGTGATCCAAAAACTCTGAGAACCATGAACAATATATGATTGCAATTATTCTCTCTCGTCGCGACAGTAAAGAAGACGATCAAATTGTCTCCATCTACACAAAAAAATATGGGAAACAAGAACTTATCGCTCGTGGAGTAAAAAAAATTATCAGCAAAAATTCGACACATCTTGAACCATGTACGCTTGTTGATATTGAGATTGCTTCCGGAAAAGAATGGCAAGTGCTTATTACTTCAAACACAAAACACTATTTCCGAGCAATAAGAGAAGATCTCAAAAAAAGCATCATCGCCGAACAAATTGTGACACTTACCAATCACATACTCAAACAAGATGACAAAGATGAAGGAATTTTTTCACTTCTTTCTCATGCCTTGTATCGACTAGAACAAACGTCACAGCCAAGTTTGCTACTTATCGATACCTACATTATCCGCTTGCTCGAATGTCTGGGGTTTTCTCCACAAATTGATACGTGTGCAATTACGGGCGACAATAGCCATCTCACGCATTTTTTGCCAGCCGCAGGTGGATTTATTTCTCATCAAGCATTTCTTGAAAGAACAGATCGTTCAAGCACTGCCATTCTCGTCTCAAAAGAAGCCTTATTATACGTTCCATTTTTATTTCAAAAGGGATGGGAAGATATTGCGTACATTCCCACAGAACATCATGTGGTACTTCATCGCATTGTCTACGAGTTTCTTATCTATCACCAAGAAAAACATATTCCCGATTGGTTCCGATATACAAAAATAGTGCAATCATTATAAAAGCCAGCAATTGCTGGCTTTATTCGTGAAAGAACATACGCTAGGCAAGAAGTACCTGATCAACAAAATGGGTAACCAATGTATTTGCCTCTGCCGTTTTTTCTACGGCATCACACATTTTTTGGAATTGTTCCTCTGACATATCATCAAAATATGATTTATGGCGGTAACGCAACAATCTGGCACGAAGGTCTTTCTGATCAATTTCTGGATGGAATTGAAATCCATAAAATGGTTTACCAACAAGTTTTATTGCATGAATAGGACACAAATCCGAAGAAGCAAGTTTAATAAACCCAGGAGGCAAGGTATTCAATCGTTTCTTATGACCAGAAACAGCAACAAATGACTGAGGTGTATGAGAAAAAAGAGGATCATGCATACCATCCTCGGTAAGGGATATAGGGTAGGTGCCCATCTCCATGTGTTCTTTATCAATAATCATCTCACCACCAAAACAATTTCCCGCAATTTGAAATCCCATACAAGACAAAAAGGTTGGCGTGCCAGTATCTGCTGCGTATTGGAATATTCTTTCCACATCCGTAATAAATGGATAGATGGCTGGATCAAGATTCACCCGGTCATCAGGATCATCACTCGAACCGCCCATAAAGAGTGCGTCATACGTATCCAGGATGTTTGGATCAAATGAAGGGGTAGAAAATACATCAAGTTGCGTAAACTGATGTACACCAAGACCGCTATATCGAACAAATTCCAGTAACTCTTCCTGGCGAGTTTCATCATCTTTTCTCATTTGGAGTAAGAGAATGTGTAATTGTGTTTTTTCTTTTTTCATAAGGATAAAATAGGGGACCAAAGATACGCGGTATTGTAAAGAAAAAAAAGACTATTCGTCAATGATAGGAAGAGTAAAACAACAATACAAAATAGGAATACCCTGGGCACGGTATTTTTGTTCAAACATTGTTTGCACGCGAAGCACATCATCCTCAGCTAGTGCTTCAGGATGAATAGTTTGTTGTGTTTGTATTGTTCCACCGAAAGCAGTAATTGCGTTAATTGAGTATTCAAAAAATAACGCATTATCTGTTTTCAGATGAAGCTTCCCTTTGGGTTTTAATAACAGCTGGTATCGTGTCAAAAAATTAGGCGAAGTTAATCGTTTCCGAATATATTTTCCTCGAGGCTGTGGATCGGGAAACGTGATCCATAGTTCATTAACTTCGTTCTTCTCAAAATACTCTGGTAAATGATCAATATACGCCCGTAGAAACGCAACATTGGCTAACTGTTTTTTTGTCGCAGCTGTTGCGCCGTACCAGAGGCGTTCTCCTTGAATATCAATGCCAATAACATTTTGGTGAGGATTTTTTTCTCCAAGTGCGACCGCATATTCACCTTTGCCACACCCAAGTTCAAGAATAAGCGGATTGTTATTATGAAAGTATACTTCCCTCCAGTGACCGTTCATTTCTTTGGTACAGTCAAAATAATGTGGAAACGTCGTCAACTCAGCAAATCGTTGTGATTTTTTTCTTGCCATATATCGCCCATACTAACAAAAAATAGTATTTTGTCCACAGTTTTCTTTGACCTGGGGAAAAACCTATGGTTATGTATATGCATATGAAACATCAAGCAATCTATAGCTGCGAAGCACTAAACCGCCGCAACAATCGACTCTATCGAGAGTAGGTTGTTTTGATGCATCAATTATTATCAATCATTATCAATCAATATAGCCTCCTCTCGACAGAGAGGGGCTTTTGTTTTCATACAGAAAACAACATGAAAATTCATGGCATATAGCAAGCCAACAGCAGCAAGGAGTAGATCCATGCGCTATCATCATCGCAAGCAGGTTCCTCCCCGTCGGTTCTATGTTCCTCGCGACTTCATCAACGGCAAGTGGATTGGTCGCCCGTCCGTGTGGTATGGGATCGCGCGGCGGCTGGCATACTCCGAAAGGATCACGCAGAAGGATCCGTACCTTCGCCTGCATTTTGCCCATGCAGGGAGGAACGGTGACCCTTGGGGAGGGATGTCCCTCGAAGTGAATGGGGAAACCTACCACTTCGGCGCCGGAATGCATCGCTACCCGCACTGCATCACCAAAGACCGAGACGTCACCGAAGAAGGGCTCAACATGCTGGCAACGGGCATGCCTGGGTACCTCACGGTGGAGTGGATCGACTGGCGGTGGGTCCAGATCGAATGTGATGTGACTCCGCTGTTTCAGCCGGAGGACATCAAGAAGATTCACGTCCTCTACCAGAAAATGGCACAGCATCCGGAACTGGTCCCCCCGTACCAGTCTCCCACCTGGGCCAAAAGGTTTGGGAAGCACATTCTGCTTCCCGATGGACGCAACTGCACTACCATTCATATGAAGAACATGGAACCCTATCTGGGGTGTACTGTTCAGGAGCATTCACCGCTTCTTGCGATGAATACGTTGCAGCAACATCTGGCAGCTCGTGGCTACACGAGATTGGCGACTTCTGGGGATAACGCCGTATCCCATCTGCTGTGTTTGCCCGAGGAACAGCTGTGGGGGAGGGTTCTCGCCTATGATGATCGGGTTGACTGGAACCTGGTGGCAAAAGGCGAACAACCGCTTCCCAGCGGGATGCAGCTGAAAGATCTGCGCTAAAGTGAAAACAGCGCAAAAAATAAACATGCAATTCTGCATGAAAAAGGTCACCTAGCAGAACAACCATCTGCTAGGTGACCCAAAAATAGCTACTTGCAAAACCATAGATCAAATGCTAGAGTAACACCTCAACTAAGCCAAATATATGCAAATTTTTATAAAAGACATAGACAAACACGTTGGACAAGATATTCAACTCAAAGGATGGCTCCACAACAAACGATCAAGTGGATCACTTCATTTTTTTACCATCAGAGATGGATCAGGATTTATGCAAGTGATTGTGAGCAAAAATGATGTAGATGAAAAAGCATGGGAAGCCGCAAATTCATTAACACAAGAATCATCGTTTTCCGTTGTGGGCACCGTGTCTGCTCATCCAAAAACGCAAGGAGTTTTTGAACTTCATGCAAAACAATTAGAAATTTATCACATTGCAGAAGAATATCCGATTGGAAACAAAGAACATGGTCCAGATTTTCTCATGAACCAACGGCACCTCTGGCTTCGCAGCAGCAAGCAGTGGGCAATTCTTCGCGTTCGTGATGCCGTAGAAACGGCAATCAACGAGTATCTTCATCAACAATATTTTATTAGAACAGATTCTCCTATCTTTACACCAAATGCGTGTGAAGACACCACCGAATTATTTCCTGTGCCATACTTTGATCTTGGTGAAGCATTTCTTTCACAATCAGGACAACTTTATATCGAAGCCGCCATTGCAAGTGTTGGACGGTGTTATGATTTTGGTCCAGTATTTCGCGCAGAAAAATCTGTTACAAAACGGCACCTTACCGAATTTTGGATGATGGATGCTGAAGCCGCTTTTGTTGAACACGAGGAAAACATGAAAATCCAAGAAGGACTCGTACAAGCAATTGTAAAATCTGTCCTCCACACATGCAAAACAGAACTTGAAATTCTTGAACGAGATACAACCAAACTCGAACATTTAGTTAATCATCGGTTTGAACGCCTTGAGTACAAAGATGCCATTGAACGCCTCCAATCACTCGGCTCTGATATTAAATTTGGAGAAGACCTCGGAAATGATGATGAAGGCATGCTCACCCAAGACAGCGATGTGCCGGTATTCATTCACAAATGGCCAAAATCAATCAAACCATTTTACATGAAAATTGATCCAGAAGATCCAACTCGTGTACTCAACAACGACCTTATTGGAATTGAAGGCGCAGGAGAAATCATCGGTGGATCACAACGTGAAGACAGCTATGATTTGCTCTTAAAACGTATTCGCGAAGATGGACTTACCGAAGCTGATTACGATTGGTATCTTGATTTACGAAAATACGGATCAGTACCACATTCAGGATTTGGTATTGGAGTAGAACGTATGATTCGGTGGATCACGGGCGCTCCACATATTCGCGAAACAATTCCTTTCCCACGCCTTGTCAATAGAATTAAACCCTAAACAAGTGGGGCAATCTTGTTGATATATCAGTATGGCCAAAAAGAAAAGACAAAGAATTCCTATTCAAGATAAACTTGACAGATTTTTTGATAGGCTATCAGAAATGTTTGGCCCTTCTTTATCTCATGAGATAAAACAGACGTTCGTCGAACGGCTAACAACTTTTCGTATCAACACCATAAAAATCGATAGGGAAGAGGTAAGAAAAATTCTTCAGCAACAAGGGTTCAAAATAAAACAACTCCCGTGGTGCAAAGAAGCCTACGTCCTCACAAATAAATCAAAACGTGAACTACAAAAACTTGATGTCTATCAAGAAGGAAAAATATACGTCCAAAGTCTTGCTAGCATGGCACCTGTAGTTGTTCTCGACCCGCAGCCAGGAGAAACAATCCTCGACCTCACCGCAGCACCAGGAAGCAAAACCTCTCAAATTGCTGCACGTATGAATAGAAAAGGAGAACTCATCGCAAACGACAAAGACAAAATCCGTTTTTTCAAACTCAAACACAACATGGAGAAACTTGGTGTATCAGAAAGTCATCCTGAACAGGGTGAAACGGAGTCGAAGGATCATGAGAAAAAAGAATGGACATTCACCCTCCGTATGGAATCTGGGCAAACACTTGCCAAAGAGTATGATGCATATTTCGATAAAATTCTTCTCGATGCACCATGTAGCGCTGAAGCACGAATTTGTTTAAAAAACCCCAAAACCTACGCCTTCTGGGACGAAAAGAATATTCAGGATAATGCCACGATACAAGGGATACTTCTTTCAGCTGCCTGGCAAGCACTCAAATCAGGCGGAATTTTGGTATACTCCACCTGTACCTTTGCACCAGAAGAAAATGAAGTACAGATCAGTAACTTTTTAGCAAAAACAAAGGACGCCAAACTCCTGAACACAAATATTGAACACCTTCACGAACTTCCTGTCATCACCGAGTGGGAAGAAAAAACGCTTCAAAGAAATATTGGAAATACATTGAGAATTAAGCCAACAAAAGAGGTTGAAGGATTTTTTGTTGCAAAGATACGCAAACAACCTACAAAGGACTCTTAATATTTTTGAGAACGGGATTTGAATCAACGTTAGATTATTTACGTGCCACATTGTGTGACATACACTTTAATCATGATTATTATAATGAAAAACTTCATCTTACACAGTTTGGCGGCAAACAGTATGATGTAGGTATTCTTGAAGACATAGCTGACAAACTTCCAACAACCGAATTTTCCTTGGAAGATTGAGCTGTTTTGGAATATACGTAATACAAAAATATCTATATGTATTTAAATAATAAAATAATATTTAGATTGCTATCACTTTTTTTTATACCTATTTTTCTGGGGGGTGTATTGGTATTAAGTGATATAGACAAGAAGACAAGTGTGTTCATAATCATACCAATAATATCCATCATACTGGTGTCATTTTTGAGTAGCTTGTTTAAAATGGCAAAACAAAATTTTTTTCAATATGATGAAATTTTTAAGAAATTAGGGTTTCAAAAAAGAAATATATTTTTAATATTAACAACATACGAAAAAACACTGGGTAATTCAACTTTACGTATAATGTACAGTCCAGGAAGAGCTTCTTATCAATCCATATTTCATATAACAGCAAAAGTAGTAGGTAAAAACGATCTCATTATCGGGCATAAAATTTCAATGAATATGAGACATGTAAAAGAAATGCCAAATGTATTTTCATTAAGTAAAGAAGAAATAAAGGTATTCACAAATAATATTAACTGGGCACAAAACATTTTTTCTCAAGAATACGTCACGACTGCTGTTCGTGAAATGTTTCCTAAACAGAGTCAACATGACACACTAAGTATCGTAAATGGACAACTTTTAGTACGAGTATTATTTCATCGTGTACATGAATTAGAAATTAAAAAGTTAATTGAAGGGATTGAAATTTTAGTACAGGCAACACAAAAAGTAGTATAATATAAAAAAGTATATAGGGGATTTTAATTAGTAAAAGTCGATTATTAAATTATATTGGAAAAATAAATAAGTATACGTATTATGACAGAAAAAAATGTATACGGTATCAACGAAGAAGATACTGTTACGCCCATTATGGTGAGAGATGCCATTATCCAATATTTTTTAGAAGCACATAAAGATTGTTTGGAACTTGCTATTTTTGACAAAAAAATGACAAAAATGATAATTATTGAAAATGTAAAAAAAGTTTTAGATAAACTGGTGGAGACTATGAACACCCAACCAAAGAATCATTGTTAGAAGTGATAAATTTCTTAAAAAGTTTTTCCAAAAATTTTCGTTCATCTAAAACTAGTGAAAAACATTTTAAATTAATAAGATCATTAATTGATAGAATTGCATAATAAATTGGTATTTAAAAAATAAAATAGCATCGAATAATCAAAAAATCTTAGCCTACCAGCCTGCGATTTTTTGTAAAAAAATTCCAAAAACGCTCCAACCCATAATTGATTTCTTTATGGAATTTTGTCACACTTCTCATACACATATGATAACGTAGTTTAACAGTAATCAATGGGCATATATGGAATTAGGAAAATATAAGCACTATAAAGGATCTTTGGTAGAGGTCATAGGAATTGTAAATCATAGTGAAACAGTAGAACAAATGGTTTTATATAAAAAAATAGAAGCACACAACGGGTATCCCGCAGGAACGTTGTGGGTGAGACCACTAAAAATGTTTTTTGAACAAGTACTCGTTGATGGAAAAGAAATGCCAAGATTTGCCAAAATAAATGAGTAAAAGAAATGAGTATGCGTATTAAAAAATCAGCAGCAAAAAAGTTTGAAAATTCTAAAAGTTGTACGGTGTGGGAATATGAATTGCCAAGTAACAAAGTAAGTTATGCAACTGCATTCATTGATGGTCGGTATCCAGAACAAAAAAGAGTAACAAATAGAGAGTGCGAAGAAGTATACTTTGTTATATCCGGTTCAGGTATCGTTCATTCGGAAAAAGGCGATGCCTCAATTCACGAAGGAGATGTCTACTTTTTTAACATAGGGGAAATTTATTGGGTAGAGGGGAATCAATTATTGCTTGCATTAGTAAATGCTCCTAAATGGACCCCTGAACAACATGACATTGTCGAGTAAATTATTTTTTCACGTTCATAACATTCAGGAAATTACCACTATAGTATAATCATTCTCTATTATTTTTTTTTACAATATGAATAGTATTCCATATATCATTTCCATTCTCATCGCCCAGTGTGCCGGAGGTATTGGAGCCTTTTTTACGACAAACAGCGTTGGTACTTGGTACACCACACTGTCAAAACCATTATGGAATCCACCAAGTTGGCTTTTTGGACCTGTATGGATACTCCTCTATACGCTCATGGGAATAGCCGCTGCACTTGTGTACCAACACAAAGGAAGTAAGCAAACAACGCGTGCCTTATCCCTATACACCGTGCAGCTCGCCCTTAATGCGCTGTGGTCTATACTCTTTTTTGGTATGAAAAATCCAGGAGGATCATTTGTAGAAATTATTATATTGCTTGGGTTCATTATTGTGACCACAATACTCTTCTGGCGAGTGAATACGTGGGCAGGCATACTCATGTTGCCCTATATTGCGTGGGTATCTTTTGCCACATATCTCAACTATACTATTTGGCAGCTAAACTAACTTTTATGTATATCGTCAAACTCATTGGAGCCATTGGACTCGTACTTATTTCAGTTGGTATTATAATAAAAAAAAGAAAAACACAGGATATACTCTATATCATTGGGGGCCTTTGTTTAGAAGTATACAGTCTCTATATTGGAGACATCGTATTCATTATCCTTCAAATTGTATTTACGCTGACCGCCATATACAATCTCAGTAAAGTTGTGAAAAAAAAGTAGCCTAACTCAAATGTATTTTGTACAAAATACAGATATACAAACTCAGCATATGAATTCCGTTGAACAATATTTAGAAGACAATCACATCAGCTACATCATGCACGAGCACCCCGCGGTGTATACCTGTGAAGAAGCAGAAACACACTGTGGCAACATTCCAGGACTCGCATGCAAAAATTTGTTGCTCAAAGATCAGAAAGGAAAACGGTATGTATTAGTAGTACTTCCTGCCACAAAAAGAGCTGATATAAAAAAAATTAGTGAAACCATTGGCGAAAAAAAAATGAGCTTCGCCAGTGCCGAAGCAGTAAAAGAAAAACTGGGACTTGAGCCAGGATCAGTTTCTCCCTTTGGGCTGCTCAATGATCCTCATCATGAAATAGAACTTTGCATAGACCAAGATGTATCCAATGCAGAGATTGTGAGTTTTCATCCCAACAGAAATACCGCCTCTATAGAACTAACAGGGGACATGTTTAAAAAATTTTTACAAACGCTTCCTCATAACATCTATCAAATCACATAGGCGCACTCATCTGTGGTACAAAAAGGTACCTGAACACAGGGGGAAAAAGCCACTCAAAAACACTTGCAAATCCTTCCAAATCTGCTACAATATTCCAGTATATTAAGCGAAAAATATGTATAGAACACACACCTGCGGAGAGCTCCGCACCGAGCATGTAGGAACAGAAGTAACCCTCTCAGGATGGGTCCACAAACGCCGTAATTTGGGCGGTCTTGTGTTTGTTGATTTACGAGATAGATATGGTCTCACACAAATTGTGTTCAATCCTGACATGGGAGAACATTTTGCTATTGCGGATGGACTCAAATACGAATACATCATTAAAGTAACAGGAGACGTGGTGAAACGGCAAGAAGGCACCGCAAATGACAACATAGCCACAGGAGATATCGAATTGATGGCAAAACATATTGAAGTACTAAGCACCGCAAAAGCCATGCCATTTGAAATATTTGAAACAAATAAAGGAGAGGAAGATGAAGAACTTCGGTTGACCTATCGTTTTCTTGAACTTCGCCGTGAACGTCTTCGAGACAATATACTTTTCCGTAATAAAATGGAACAACACATCCATGCATACATGCAATCACGAGATTTTGTGCATATTGCTACGCCAATTCTTACCGTATCTTCACCAGAAGGAGCGCGGGATTTTCTTGTCCCAAGTCGGATTCACCCAGGAAAATTTTACGCACTACCTCAAGCCCCACAACAATACAAACAACTGTGTATGGTTGCCGGATTTGATCGCTATTACCAAATTGCTCCATGCATGCGCGACGAAGATCCTCGAGCAGATCGATCACCAGGAGAATTTTATCAACTTGATTGTGAAACGAGTTTTCTTACCCGAGATGAATTTTTTACGCTCATGGAACCACTCTTTGTTGAACTGACAGAAAAAGTCGCTGGGAAAAAAGTCATGCAAAAACCATTTCCTCGCATTCCATACAACACCGTCATGGAAACGTACGGAAGCGACAGACCAGACCTTCGCCACAATCTCAAACTGGTAGAAATAACTGATTGGGCAAAAGAAACAGACTTTCAGGTATTTTCTAGCGCAGAACATGTTCGTGTTATGGCGGTACCAGGAGGACATGAATTTAGCCGAAAAGTTATCGAGTCAGAATTAGAAACAAAAGCAAAACAAGCCGGTGCAAAAGGACTCGCATGGATGAAATTCGTTGATGGAGCGTTCGATGGAGGAGTCAGTAAATTCTTCAACGACGCACAACAAACAAAACTCATAAACATGCTCGAACTCAAAGAAAACGCAATCCTCCTATTTAGCGCAGATAATTGGGAAATTTCTTGCAAGTCTCTTGGTGTTATTCGTGAATACCTGGGAGACAAAATGAATCTGGTAGACAAAGATCTTATTGCCTGGGCATGGGTCGTTGATTTTCCATTCTACGAATGGAATGACAAAGATAACAAAATTGACTTTGCACACAATCCATTTTCCATGCCACAAGGCGGTCTTGATGCACTCAACAATCAAGATCCACTTACCCTCCTTGCTGATCAATACGACATCATCGCAAACGGACTCGAAATTTCAAGCGGTGCTGTTCGAAATAAAGATCCAGAAATCATGTATAAAGCATTTGAAATAGCGGGATACAACAAGGCTGCTGTCGACGCAAAATTTGGTCACATGATTAAAGCATTTGAATATGGAGCACCACCTCACTGTGGATTTGCGCCAGGTATTGAACGCCTCGTTATGCTTCTTCTTGGAGAAAAGAATCTTCGAGCAGTTGTACCATTCCCAAAAAATCAAAAAGCAGAAGAACCCATGGTCGGTAGTCCCGCTGTCGTTGATGATGCACAATTGAAAGAACTCTCTATAAAAGTGGATATCCAACAACAATAGGGAAAATACAACATAAAAAATAGACACAAAAAAACAGACCGCAGTGGTCTGTTTTTTATGTAGTGTATAAAGTAATGGTGGTGTATGTTAAATTATTGCTAAACCCAGCAAAAACAGATATTATAGTGGCACTATGCTACGCCTTACCATTATCATTCCCATCTACAATGGCGCTACGTATCTTATCTCAACCATAGCAGACCTTGAGGTATTTCACAAAGCACACCCGTTTCACGAGGTCATTTTTGTAAACGATGGAAGTACCGACGCCTCACTCACAATACTAACGGACATACTTGCAGAGTCCTTACTTCCTTCAACCATACATTCGTATGAACAAAACAAAGGGAAGGGAAGTGCCCTTGCACTTGCAACAAAAAACGCAAAACCCACAGATATTATTGGATTCACCGATGTTGAACTTCCTTACGGATTAAAAAAAATAACAGAAGTAATCACTGTCTTTCAAATAAAGAGCTCTACCGATGTTGTCATCGGAAAAAGAGAACAAAGCCAAAAAGATTATACACCCTATCGTCTTCTGTATACCAAACTATTTCGCCTCCTGCTACCACAGAAAGTTAGGAGATTTACCGACACCCAGTGTGGATTTAAGTTTTTTCGCTATCATGCCGCAATCGCATTATTTTCCGTTATTCAAACGAGCAATTGGGTTTGTGATATAGAACTATTACTCGCCGCAACCGCGCAAAGAAAAATCATAGCAGAAATTCCCGTACAAATTAAACCGTCATGCAAAACTCGCGGTAGCATTTCCATACGGACCCATGGCAGACAAATAATCAACGATATTCAGTACATAAAATCACATGAAAAAAAAGGCCACTACCATACTCAACAATCATAAAGAACGGCTCGTATTTTTGAGCATAGGGGTTATTATATTTCTTGTCCACGGACCATTACTACGGTTGGGATTTTTTAGTGACGATTATCACATGCTGCATATCGTTGCACAGAACACCCAGTCGATTATAGACATATTTAAAACCAACCTTCTTGGCACCAATATCGGACACTCATATGGACCAGTATTCAAACTGTTATTTATCGCAGAATATAAACTGTTTGGTCTCAATCCATTAGGGTATCATGTTGTGTCTCTACTGCTTCATTTTTTTGCCACCATTGCGGTGTATTATGTTGCAAAAATATTTG
>Ga0100403_1000146_pt1 | contig 65269 bp, 62 predicted proteins | sample CryGeymet201501t_FD_83663 | JGI IMG/M metagenome (GOLD analysis project Ga0100403, IMG submission 83663) | Groundwater microbial communities from Crystal Geyser aquifers in Utah, USA - Crystal Geyser metaG 2015-01t | ecosystem: Environmental > Aquatic > Deep subsurface > Groundwater | place...
AGTATTAGCTTCGTTCTTGTGAAAATGCTTCCAAACCTGTCGGTGTCCCCTTAGGAATTTTTTCTCCATTAGGCGGATGTTTTCTCCAAGCGCTCCGTTGTCGATTCTAAAGCGCATAAAAAGTAGAGGAGCCCACGGATAGAGTCTTATCTGTGTGACCGCTCGTTTAAGGCGAGCAAATTGAAACTTTTCCCAGCTATCATAGGATTTGTAATCATCTATGGTTTCAATTTGAGTGAATTTAGATATCCCAAAGGTAACGGCGTCGTCGAGTAGGTCCTTAAAGTTCGATCCAAAGTAATAATAGAGAGTCGATCTGGGGACACCTGTAAAACGAGAGACTTTTGAGAAGCTCAAGTCGTGAGGTTGATGTCTTAGGAGTAGTTCAATCACTTTAATCCTGGTCTCGTCTAAATCGAACTTTTGTCTTTTTGTCATAAACTCCTCAATTGCATGGTCATGTCTAACAAAGCCAGATAACCCTTTTCAAGTCAAAGAAAGCTCGTGCTAAGCTTAAAGGGATGAGTAAACTGGGAGGTCTTTGGATTTTAGGGTTTCTGGTGTTTTTTGGACGCTGGAATCTTTTGGGTTTGTCTCCTGATGCAGCTTTATATGCAGGCTTGAGTCTTAAAGTGCATCAAAGCTCAGAATTTTGGTTCTTAACGGCTAGTCAGAATTTTTTCCCACATTTTTTCGAACACCCTCCCTATTTTTTTCAGTGGGGTTCGTTTGTCCTAAACATCTTAGGAGTCGGGGATGGCGCAGCAAGAGCGATAGGGGGAATTCCAGGCTTCTTAGGGTTTATGGCTCTTGTTAGCTGGAGTTTTTTGAGATTGGGCTTTTCTCGAACCTTGGTTTTGGTGATTATGCTTTTAAGTTTTGGGCACTACACCAAATATGCAACTACGACCATGATGGAAGGACCTCTAAGCTTAGGGGTCGTTTTGGCAATGATCGGAGTGGTAGAATTCATCTATCTCGGCGCTCGTGAGAAGTTTCCTTACCTTCTTTGTGCCCTTGGTTGTATGATTTCGGTTGCATCAAAAGGAGTTGCTGGATTGGGAGCTTTCGGTGCAATTGTCTTAACTCTACTTTTGATAAGATCACTCACCCATCTTCGTTTTAGTCTCAAGTCTAGTGTTGTTCTTTTGTGCCTTTGCTTGTTTTTTTCTTTGCTTCCCTTGGGCGTGTGGGCACTGGCTACCCATCCTATTTACGGGTTTGCTCACTCAGGAGACCAGCCTTGGTATTTTATGGAATACTTTCAGCAACAGGTTTTACGGTCTTTTACGAGTAATCGGGGTTCCGATTTACATAGTGTAACAGGAAGCCGCTGGTTGTATTTTCAGGTTATTTTAAAGTATGGATGGCCTTGGTGGTGGACTGTTCCCATGGGCTATTTCTATCTATATAAAAAGAGACTATTACTTCATTTGAATTTGCCAGTTTTTTCTATTTGGGCATTCGCCTCTTTTGCTTGCTTTTTGAGCTTCTTTGTTCCGTTTTCGTTGAGCACCTTTCAGCTCCCTCATTACATCCATCCTGTTTACCTACCTCTCGCGCCAGTTGGAGCTGTCTTTGTTCACTATGTATTGAATAAATTTAGCTCAGCATTTTTAGGGTTTTTGGAGAGGAAATGGTGTCTGCCCCTACTGGCCTTGTTGTTGTTGGTTTTTATGTTTTCCTTTTATCGGGGAGTCAGTAAGTCGAGCAACCGTGGTCAGGACTTTATCGAAGTTTCTGAACTGGTAAATTCTTCCAAACCTGAGTGTGAAGTCGTTCTAGAAAGTAAAGATATGGATGCGTATCGAATGGAATCTTTTTCATTATGGTATTTTCGTGGCAGAAACTGGAGCAGAGTTGATTCTTTGGACTTGAACTCAAAAAGCAGCGAAGATCGTTTGATTTGGTATCCTCAAAGTCATCGAGACTTGAGAATGGTTGTGGGAAAAAACTGTCAATAGAGAATCTTCTAAACGATGGTTGTGCGCCGTGCTAGATAATTGAACTTAGTCTAGAAATTAAGAAAGATCTGGTTCTATTATGTGGGTCGCGGAGGCTAGTGTGAAATTATGAATTTACGTATTTTGGTATTGCTCCTTGTTTTTAGCTCATGCAGTCACATGAATGGTGGTGGCAGTAAGGCGCTTCATCCAGATTGGTCTAAGGCTCAGGCCACTGGCGACAAGTTTGTTGTTAGCACTCAAAGCGAAAGAGCTTCTCAGGCGGGCAAGTTGATGATTGAGCAAGGTGGAAACATCATTGATGCTTTCGCGGCTACCTCCTTTGTTTTGGCGGTTGAAGAACCTTATGCCACAGGCATTGGTGGCGGAGGGTTTTTACTGTTTCGGCATGCAGCTACTGGAAAAGTAGTCGCCTATGACTTTCGCGAACAAGCGCCCGCTAAAGCAGGGGACAAACTTTTTTTAAAAGCCGATGGCAGTGTCGATGCTGAAAGATCCAAAACAGGGGCCCATGCCGCGGGAGTTCCTGGATTAGTAGCAGGTATTTTAGAAATTCATAATTTATACGGAAGGCTTTCTAGAGAGAAAGTCATTAAGCCGGCGATTGAACTTGCCGAAAGTGGATTTAAAGTTTCAAGTGGGTTTGCCTACACGTTAAAGGAATCTAAGGACAGATTATCGAAATACAGAGGAAGTCGTGACTTGTTCTTTAAGAATGGCGAGGTTTTAAAGGAGGGGGATCTCTTTCAGCAAAAAGATTTAGCGGAAACTCTAAGGACTATCTCAAAAAAAGGGCGTGATGGATTTTATAAAGGCAAGATAGCATGGGCCACTGTGATGTATTTGCATAAGAATGATGGCCTCCACACGATATCTGACTTTGTTAGATATCGTCCTAAAAAGCGAGATCCGATCAAGGGAACTTATAATGGATACACAGTTTACGGAATGCCGCCTCCTAGTTCTGGAGGGATTCTTGTCCAGCAAATCTTAAACACTCTCGAGGGAGCGAGGCTTGGTAATGGAATGCCTTTCGATGTGGACAATGTTCACAAGACAACCATAGCTATGCAAACGGCTTTCGCGGATAGAGGTAAGTATTTTGGAGATGCCGACTTTATTGACTTTCCTCAGGCAAAACTATTGAGCGAGGATTGGGCTGCCGAGCATCGAAAATTGTTAGACAGCAAGCGTGCGTTAAGTGCGGATGAAATATCAACAGCAAAAGGTTTTCCTAAAGAGCCTGATCATACGGTGCATTTTTCAATGGCTGATCAAGAGGGAAATGTTTTGGCGTCGACTCAAACCATCAATGGTTGGTATGGAAATGCCATGGTTGTTCCTGGAACGGGAATCTTGATGAATAATGAAATGGATGACTTTTCTGCAGCTCCTGGAGCCAGTAACTTATTTGGTGCTTACGGATCGGCCGCCAATAAGGTTGAAGGAAGAAAGCGACCCCTTAGTAGTATGTCGCCCACTTTAATTTTCAAAAATGGTGAGCCTCGATATGCTCTAGGAAGTCCTAATGGAACTCGAATAATCAGTTGCGTGGCCCTTACGACTCTTAATTTGGTGGAGTATGGAATGTCTTTAAAGAATGCGATTGCAGCGCCTCGGTATCATCACCAGTGGAGGCCAGATGAGTTGTGGGTGGAACCTTATTTTCCCACGAAGACTAAGGATGAATTAGCGGCTTTGGGTTACAAGATTCAAGAGAAGACTTGGGGTTGTAAGGTTCAAGGTGTGTCCTGGAGTCCGGGGAAGCTGAGTGCGGTCGCGGATCCTCGTGGATCTGCCTCGGCATTAGGGCTTTAAATGGAGAATACGATTCCTGCTTTAGAGTTTGAAAATGTTGTTAAAAATTTTGGCGACTTTCAGGCTGTCAAAGATCTTAATCTGAAGGTGGAGTCTGGAGAAATTTTTGCTTTGTTGGGACCTAATGGAGCGGGTAAAAGCACTTCTATCAACATGATTGTTGGTTTGAATAAAATTAGCAAGGGGTCCATTCGAGTTTTTGGTTTAGATACTCAATCTGAATCTGTAAACACGCGCAGGATGGTTGGGATCATGCATCAAGAGATTATTGCTGAGACTTTCTTGCCTGTGCAAGAATCGTTGGAGCTACACTGTGGCTATTTTGGAATGGCAGTCGATCGAGACTGGATGAATGAACTCTTGCGGCGATTGGCTTTAGACCCTCATCGGAATAAGCGCTCTGGACAACTGTCGGGTGGGATGAAGCGCCGTTTGATGATGGCTAAGGCGCTCATTCATAAGCCTCAATTGCTTATTCTGGACGAGCCGACAGCCGGCGTGGATGTGGATTTGAGGCGTATCATTTGGGAGTTTGTTGAGGAGCTTAACAAAGTTCATGGAGCCACGGTTCTTTTGACAACGCATTATTTGGAAGAAGCTGAAAAGCTTTGCAAGAGAATTGCCATATTGGATCATGGGGAATTGATTGTTCTCGATGAAACTAAAAAGTTGTTGTCCGATCAAAAGTCTAAAAATCTTGAAGAAGTTTTTCTTAAATTGACCCAATCCACTGAGGTTCAGGTGTGAGTAGTTTTTATCAGAATAGAAGTTATTCTCCTTATCGTTCTTTTTATACCTTGTTGCGGAAAGAAATTCGTCGCTATTTGATCATGGCTCCTCAGACGCTATTGGCGCCTCTGATAACGGTTTGTTTATATCTTCTTGTTTTTGGGGTTAGTCTTGGCAGGCGTATTTCCTTGGGAACTGAAGTTAGTTATTTAGATTTTGTTATTCCGGGGCTGATCTTGATGGGAGCAATTAACAACACTTTTGCCAACATTTCTTCCTCCTTATTTCTCTCTAAATACTTGGGAAATATTGCAGATATTCTTGTGGCCCCTATTAGTGCCATGCAGTTTTTAATGGCTTACACCTTAGCTGCTATGACCCGAGGTTTATTGGTGAGTGCGCTAATCTATGGAGTGAGTTTGTTTTTCAGCCAGACACCTTGGCAAAGTCCTTTCTTAGGGTTTTTTATTCTATTTTTAGCTTCTTTTATTTTTGCCCAGATTGGAGTCATTGCCTCTTTGACCTCAGCAAGTTTTGATACTCTGTCAATGTATACAAATTTTTTACTTTTACCGTTGATTTACCTGGGAGGTCTTTTTTATCCAGTTTCCAATCTGCCCGCTCCTTGGTCAACACTATCTAAGTTCAATCCTTTGTATTATCTGATTGAGGGCTTTCGTTCTGCCATGTTGGGAGCTACGGAGTTGTCAATAGGGTCGGCTATCTTCGGGGCGACTATAGTGGCTTTGATACTGTTTTCGATAACTTATTGGCTGATTAAAACTGGCTATAAGTTGCGAAACTGATTTTGAATCAAAAAAAATCTTCTTGGCCGTGACTTTAGTAGTTTGAGTCGATAGATCAGTCTAATCATGGCTCGCTCTTCTAAATCGTTGAATGAAGTTCTCGATCAGCTTCGTGAAGTTGGTTTGAAGCGAACTCAAGCGCGGCGAGCAATCTTAGATCTGTTGGTGAGAGAGCATGGGCCCTTTTCCTCTGAAGAGATTCACGCTAAATTAAAAAGTCATGGTTGTGATTTGGTGACGGTCTATCGAAATGTGATTGCTTTGGAGAAGGTTTCCTTGATTAGAAGATGTGATTTTGGAGACCGTGTTTATCGCTACGAGATTAATGATTCTCATGATGACCATCATCACGTTGTTTGCGCAAAGTGCTCTGGGGTTACGGTGATCGATTATTGTATTCCCAAAAAGGTCTTAGATTCCCTCAAAAAGAAGGGGTATCAAAATCTAGAGTGCCGGTTAGAGATTTTTGGTCTTTGTCCTCAATGCTCTAGAGGAAAAAGCCTTGAATCTAGTCTCTCTGACTCTCGCAAAAACGCTTCGCCCAATAACTAAGAATAATATCCGCGCCAGCTCGTTTTATCGAAGTTAATGATTCCACAAAGGCTTCGTTTTCAGTGAATAGTTCCTTTTCTACTCCCGCCATGAGCATGGAGTATTCTCCACTAACTTGATAGGCGGCAACAGGAACGGGGCTAAAGTCCTTTAGGTCAGAGATAATATCCAAATAGGAGAGAGCGGGTTTGACCATGATCATATCTGCGCCTTCTTCAATGTCTAAGGCGGCTTCCCGGTGAGCCTCTCGTCGATTAGCTGGGTTAAGTTGATAGGTCTTTTTGTCTCCCTCTTTAGGGGCGGAGTCTAGAGCTTGCCTAAAGGGTCCGTATAAGCTTGAGCAATACTTAGCAGAGTAAGCGAGGATACCAACCTCCTCGAATCCGCTTTCGTCGAGAGCGCTTCTAAGGTAGCCAACCCGGCCGTCCATCATGTCGGATGGTGCGATCATGTCTGCGCCGGCCTTTGCCTGGCACAAGGCCATTTCGGCTAAAATAGGCAGGGTTTCGTCGTTTAGGATTTTCCCATTTTTAACGAGGCCGTCGTGACCATCACAGGAATACGGATCCATGGCCACATCGGTAATCAGGGTTAGGTCGGAGACTTTGTCTTTTAAGGCCTTGATGGCATTTGGCAGGAGTCCGTTAGGGTTGCTTGACTCCGTAGCAAGGGGATCTTTCTTCGAGTCGTCAATCGCGGGGAAAAGCGCGAGAGCGGGAATTCCCAGGTGTCTGGCTTGGATGGCTTCTTCGATTAGTATGTCTATGCTCATGCGGAAAACGCCAGGCATTGTGGAGATCGGTTCCTTTCTTCCGTTGCCCTCGATGAGAAAGACCGGCCATACAAAATTCTCAGGCCGAAGAATAGTTTCTGTGGAGAGTTCTCTCAGCGAAGAAGTTCGTCGATTTCGTCTTGGTCTTTGAGGCATATTCATGATGACAATATGTTTAGCGGAGTATGGGGGAAAAAGACAAGTTTTGTTGTTGAGCTACGGGTTCTGGCCCGCTGTATGGGGCTTTTAGGGGTGATTGAGACCAATGTGTAAGATCTCGGTATTATGAGTTTTATTCAGGGTTCATGAAAGCTTCATGAAATGAAGGCGGTAGTTTAACCTGTTTACTAAGCACTACGGTTTATAATGAAGTCATGAAGCATTTTGGCAATTTTCTATTCACTCTATCGTTTTTTGCTTTCACAGTTCTCCATGTATCTGCGAAGGATTCCGCAAGCACAGGAGAGAAGAAGGATTACGGTAAGGACAAGGGCTCTTGCACAGCTAAAAAGATGAAGACTATTCCCACTCATGTTGAAAGATTGCAATCATGTGATGGAGAAGAAGTCCCTAGTAATTCTAAGTTAGCAGAGACAAAATTCTTTGAGGCCTGTGAAAAATCTGCAGAGGCAAAAGAACATGATGGGGCGGCTGAGGGAATGGCAGCGGGGGTTCATTCAGCAGTGGAAAGTAACACCTTTTCACAAGGCAACGTAGGGACCTTGGAGGCTGCTTCAGGTGAAATTGAGTCAGGAGCTAAAGCTCGTAAGGAAGCTCTTGAGTTGTTTAATGAAGCCAAGGCTGCTGCTGAAGCGGCCAAAAGTGAAGTGGCTGACCATGAAGACAGTAGAGATGGGCACAATTACTCGTCGGAATCTCTGCTTGCTATGATTCTGTGGACGATTGATAAAGAGGAAGAAAAAGAGAAAGGTGCCGAAGAGTTGGCCGCTGGTTTGGCTGAAGCAGCCGCTGTTGCCGAGTTAGGGTTTGCCGAGGAACCAACGGACGAAACGGCTACCGATGATGCTGCAAATGATTCTGAGAGTTCTGATAGTGATTTACTTTCTTGGACTGTTCCTGAAGACGAGTTGGTGGAATGGATTGAGAATCCAGAAGAAGGTGCTAGCCAAACGGGCGAGCAAAATGGAGCAGCGACTTCAACTGATGATGAAGCGGTGGCTGGTATCTAATAGTTGTTCTTGAGTGCTTATAGAAAACATTGGGCTACTTCCTGGCCAGGAAGTAGCCTTTTTTGTAGGTAAGCCGGGCACTTACACCTTGTCGTGAGGTTGACGTGGAGAGCTCCTAAAATCAATTGCTTCTTCAGTGATAGATGACTAAGTCTTTGAATATGGAGATGGATAGAGGCCGGCTTAAATCAAACAATCAAAGAACAATGCCAGATGTGGCATCTCAGCCCGAGCTTTCTGTTCAGGCTAAAATTGATCAAGTCGGAATGACGGGAGTTGAAGTTCCCGTTAGGATGAAGCGTTCTGATGGTGTTGAATTCATTAGTGCTGGTAGGGCGGATGCCTTTGTCAGTTTGGATGATCCTCATGCAAAGGGAATCCACATGTCTCGCTTGTATCTAGCTCTTGTAGAGTCGCTGGAAAGCGAGACTCTAAGTTTGTCTCTTATGGAGAAAACTGTGGAAAGTTTTCTTTCTTCTCACAAAGATCTTAGTCAGACGGCTTCATTGAGTTTGGCTTTTGACTTCATGGCTCTACGCAAATCGTTGTTAAGTGAGAACGCAGGATGGCGCACCTATCCTGTGGAGATGAAATGCTCTATCGGCGCTAACCGTGCACTTGCTTTTTCTATGAGAGCTCAAATTAGTTATTCAAGCACTTGCCCTTGTTCGGCGGCTCTTGCCAGACAACTCATTAGTGATCGCTTTCTTAGTGATTACTCAAAGGAAAGGGCGGTTTCTGTTAAGGAGGCTTCAGAATGGCTTCTGAAAGAAGAGTCTATTTGTGCAACTCCTCATTCTCAACGCAGCTATGCCACGGTGGATGTTGTTCTTTCCTCAGAGGGGAAAAGTCTGTCTCTAGAGGAATTGATTGTATCAATTGAGCAAGCATTAGGAACTGCCGTCCAGGCTGCTGTGAAACGAGAAGATGAGCAAGAGTTTGCTCGCTTGAATGGTAGAAACTTAATGTTTTGCGAAGATGCTGCTCGAAAAATGCGCTCTGTGCTCGAGTGTGATTCAAGAATTGTTGATTATAAAATCGAAGCCAAGCATGTCGAATCTCTTCATCCTCACAACGCTGTTAGTATACTTGTGAAGGGTGTTGAGGGCGGCTTTAGAGCTTCTTCTTTGTAGAAGAGAAGAGTTTAGGCTCTTTTTTCAAACCAGCTTAAACCAAGGCTAATTATTTTAGATAGGCATTCTTCGTAGCTATAGCCAAGACGTTTAGCGGCTTCTGGAAATTCTTCAAAAATAGCAATTCCTGGATTTGGATTAGCCTCCAAAATAAAAGCATTGTTCTTGTTGTCTACCCTTAAATCAATTCGTGCATAGCCGCTTAGTCCAAGTCGTTTGTAACAACGCTTTGCAAGCTTTTGAATCTGAGCGTCCAATTCGGAGTTAAGTCGAGCTGGAACCGAGCGAATTCCATACTTGTTTCGATATTTTTGACTCCATTTAACTTGGCTGGTTGCAATGGGTTCGGAGTCGTCTTTTAGGCGATTGAATTGTAGTTCATAGGTAGGGAGTGTTTGTAGGTTCTTGTTTCCCAAGACGCCAATGTAGAACTCTCTGCCTTCGATGTAATGTTCAATGAGTGCATCGGTTCCAATGCTTTTATGGATGAAGGCCACTCTATCAGATAGTTGTTTGTCACTTCTTACCACAGAGGCTTGAGATATTCCCAATGAGGCTTCTTCTATTAGAGATTTAACAAAAACAGGATACTCGAGGTTTTTTGGGAGCGAAACCTTGTGGCCTTTGGCAATGATCGCAAATTTTGGTGTGGGTATGCGATGGTAGGATAATATTTTTTTTGAGAGAGCTTTGTCGCGAGCGAGCATCAGGCCTTGAGGATTACAGCCCGTGTAGGCTTGGCGTCTAAGCTCTAAATAGCTTACGACATTATGGTCGTAGGTGGCGTTACCATCAAACTCTTCGAGTAGGTTAAAAACGATGTGAGGCTTGTGTTTGAAAAGGGCAGTTCGTAGGACGTCCACATTTGAGTGAACTCCGGTGATTAGGACATCATGGCCAAGCGCTTTTAGTCCGTTGAAAACGTCAAATTCAGTTTTCCAGGGTGCACCTTCGGATAGCTTTTTTGTTGCGTTCTCAGGAGGGATTAACTCCTCATGAAGCAGAAGTAATATTCGAAGTGTTTTCATTGGTGTGCAAGGGGGCTATGGATGAGCAAAAATGAATGCCGAGATAAAGGAGGGAGGTGTAAATCGCCGTAGATAACAATGAGTTTTGAAAGAAGGGTAGGGCAGCTTCAAAGCAATAGAGCAATCCAAGGAGTGTTTTGGGATAAAAAGATGAACTGAGCCATACTGCAAAATTGGACGTAATGAAAAAAATAACTGGACCGATAGCACTCATCCGAAGTGCAGACGAAAAACGTCCGTTATTCGTCTGTCGACTTAGCCAAGCTATGAGGGCCAAGGTTCCGTAGGTCAACGGGACCAGAGAGTGAAGGCCCAAGAAGAGATCGCTGACGATCATTGCGCCAAGAGTGCTTAGAATGGCAAAGCTCAAGGACCTGGAATACATGCCTCCGATGATGGCGATGGATAGGATAGGGGTGAAGTTTGGAGGGTGGGGAATCAGTCTACATAGAGCTCCTATGAAAACTGCAGTTAAAACAATGAGAGCTCTATTATTTCTGAATATATTCAATTTGCTATTCCTTCCCCAATGCTCTTAGTGCAACATCCACCTTACCAAGGGGGGCGCTAATGGCAAAGCCTTCGCAGTGAGCATCGAGTGCGCTGATGACTCTTTGAGCAATTTCAACGCCTCGCTTGATGGCTTCTTCTTTATCGTCGCCAGCTTTTTCCATTTCATCAAGGGCCCATTGGGGAACGGTCACGCCAGGCACTTCGTTGGCCATGAATTCTGCGTTTCTTAGGCTGATGAAAGGCCAAATGCCGACTATGTGTGGCCTAGAGTTGGCTGCGGTCAATTCTCGCCACTTTAGGTAACTTTCAGGATCGTAAACAGGTTGAGTGACGGCAAAGTCTGCGCCCATTTCACATTTAAAGTTCCAACGTTTAACCTCGAGTTCCATGTTCATGGCTGTTGGGTTGCTCGCTACGCCAATCCCATAATCGGTAGAAGATCCAAGCTCACCACCTAAAGGGCTAAGACCCTTGTTCAGACAGTCTACTAGGCGAGTTAGGCCGATGGAATCTAGGTCGTATACCGCAGACGCATCCTTGTTGTTGCCTAGTTTTGGGGGGTCTCCTGTGACTAAAAGTAGGTCGCGGACCCCGTTTAGGTGGGCTCCGAGTAAATCAGATTGAAGAGCGATTAGGTTTCGATCGCGAGTTGTGAAGTGGGGGAGGATCGAGATTCCGCAGTTCTTGTGTGCATAGTAACTTGCAATGTGAAGAGAGCTTGCTTTTGTGCTAGCTCTGGCCCCGTCGGGAACGTTGATAAAGCGGACGCCAGCTTTTTTAATTGTTTGCACTTTTTCTTCAAACTTTTCAATTTCAATGCCTTTTGGCGGAGAAAGTTCTACGGTGATGACCTTTTCTCCAGCGCAAAGAGCTTGCCCGATGTTGGAAGGAACTCTCTGCCGAAGGGGCCGCCTTTCAGCGTTAGCTGCTTTGAGTTCCTCTCCCATTTGAATGGTGGATTGTTGCACGTTGGTCATCAGTAGAGCTTGTCGTATGGCTGCAATATGATGTTCATTCGTTCCGCAACATCCTCCAACACCATTTGCACCCGCTTCTACATAGCGTTTGGCATATTTTGCTAAATAATCTGGGCTGGTCATGTAAAAGTAACGACCGTTGATGTTTCTGGGCATGCCAGAGTTTGGTTGCACAATGATTGGTTTTTCTGTGAGAGGTCTCAGGTGTCGTAAGCAGGTGAATAAACCGCTTGGCCCCTCTGAGCAATTGAGTCCGAGAGCTTGAACCATTGGATTCTTTCCAATTCGGTCAGCAAAGGCCTTGAATCTTCTGGAGGAAGTTGAGAGCACCGTTAGAGAAGCAAGGATGGGGGTTGTCTTGTCGACACTTCTAATCCCTTCAATCGCTCTTTCCATTTCAGCCATGTATCCAAAAGTTTCTAGGATGTAGCAGTCGATGCTTTCTGAAGCTTGAACCATTCTGGCGATGTCTGCATATTCATCAAAAACTTCTTCAAGGCTAATCTTTCCCAGGGGTTCGATGAGCTCTCCCATTGGGCCGATAGAAAAAGCAATCTTTGCAGAGCTGCCCTCGCGGGCTTTGTTGGCAAGCTCGATGGCGCTTGAAATTAGCAGCTGTTGCTGGTTTTCAATGTCGTATTTTTTTAATTGAATCTTGGTCGCTGAAAAAGAGTTAGTCGTGATGACGTCTGCACCGGCTTGAATATAGCTTTTGTGTAGTGCTACAACATCTTCGGGTGCGTTGAGGCAAAGCTCTTCAAATGGCCGGTTAATGTAGAATCCTCGGTCGTAAAGTGCTGTTCCTACTGCACCATCAAAAATTAGAACTTTTTTTGCGTTAAACATTTGGTGGTGATCTGAATACTAGCAAAAGATCCGCTTCGCACAACTAATTTTTATATTCTTAGTCTTGTTAATGAGGGTCATGTCCGGATAATCAAAGAAATATGTATTGGATGACTTTGTTAGGGACCATTATGCTTTTCTTTGGAGGCGATTGGCTTGTTGCTGGTGCTTCTTGGGTGGCCAGGCGATATGGAGTCTCTAAGCTTGTTGTCGGCTTGACTCTTGTTGCTTTTGGCACGAGTGCCCCTGAGCTTGCTGTGAGTGTCTATTCCGTTTTGAAGGGTGAACCTGACATAGCTGTTGGAAATGTCGTTGGTAGTAATATTGTAAACATATTACTGGTTCTGGGGGCCTCTGCTCTTGTTCACCCAATCCAAGTTGGATCCTCGCTTCTTCGATCTGATTTGCCTTTTTTGATGGTGGTAAGCCTTCTTTCTTTTTTCTTAGCTTTCGATGGGAGCATAGGGCGCTTTGAGGGTCTTTTTCTGTTTTTGTTACTTGTTGGGTATTTGTTTCGATTGTTTTACAAGGCTTCAAAATTAGGAGAGGTTTCAGAAGTTATCGATCTAGATGAAATTGACGAAGCTGAGGTGGGCTCAGATGAAAGTGCCATAAAGGAAATTTCTAAACTCATAGGCGGGGTAGTAATTTTGATTGTTGGTTCAAAGTTTTTTATTGATGGAGCAACCCAGATGGCTCATAACTTTGGAGTTAGTGATGCCGTCATAGGGTTGAGTGTAGTTGCATTGGGGACCAGCCTGCCTGAAGTGGCAGCTTCGGTTGTAGCGGCCTTTCGTGGGCAAAGTGCTATTGCTTTGGGGAATGTGATCGGGAGTAATATATTTAACCTTCTTGCGGTTATGGGAATCACTTCTATGATTAGTAAGGTTGGAGTTGAGGTGAGTTCCGAAATTTTAACACAAGATTTTCCGCTTATGATTTTAATCACAGCTCTGTGCTTCCCATTACTGATTACAGGCAATATTGTATCTCGCGTTGAGGGTGGTTTTTTGCTTTTATCCTACGGAGTCTACCTAGCTTACATTTTCGGTTTTATTGCAATCGGCTAAGGTTTTCTATTTTTTCCAAGACTAAGGAGTCTTTTTGCTCCCCACTTTTGGAAAAAACTAGAAACAGATTCATGGTCAAGGTTACTGTGTTTTTCTTGTAGGCGCTCAAAAGCTGTTTCTAATGGCGTATTCCTTAGAAGCTCTGCGAAAAAATCGTGTTCGAAAGTCGAGATCGATTCGTAACATGGTGTAGAGCCTTCAACGCAAAAAATATAACAACGGTTTTCGGTGGGATGTATTTCTTCATCCTCATAGATCAAATCAACTGGGAAGGAGCATTCTTGTAAGACGATAGAACGCTCGATTTGAATCTGCAGACTTCCTGTGCTTTCTTCTAGTGCTATCGCTTTTTGCTTGTTGGAGCCTTGAAAGCGGCATTGAATCAGGTTCCATTCAAAAAGAGATAATTCTTTCCAGAGATTATTTTGTGGCTCAACTTTAGCCAAAAAATCCGGGAAGGTTCGACTATATTCATTGAGAGTATAATATGTGGAGGGATTCTCAATTATGAAGGATTCTATGTTTTTAAGGAAGAGATCTTTACCCATTAACTTTTCTGTAATGGGAAAGTCTTCAATCAGAGCTTCCTTAAAGCGGATGTTGCATCCGTTTTTATAGATGTTGAAGCGCGCGTTTTGCTCTTCAGTATCTTTTGCTTTAATCCAAGCTAGCTCTCCCGAGGAGTCTAGCCTCGACACAAAGCGTTTCTGAAAGTCAGCTAACCATTGGCTCATTCGAGAGAACCTCCTTTCTTGGCTTTTGCATTCTATTGAAAAGGATTCGAGCCTTATCCAATTCGGCTTCCAGTCTTTGAAGCGAGGGAATCTTCGAGTCCCATTCAATCATGGTGCTTCTATGGCCAATTTTTTCTAGGGCGTATTCATATATCTTCCATGCTTCGGGCATCATTGGGCCGCTATGGGTATCTATGAAAAGGTCCCCCTTTTTTGAGGGGCCAGCCAGATGATACTGAACAATGTGTTCTGCGGGGAGGGTGTCTATGTAATCACGTGGATTGTTCTGGTGATTGTGGGCACTTACGAAAATATTGTTAATGTCACACAATAGACCACAGTTAGAGGTTTTTGCTAACTCCGCTACGAATTTCCATTCAGACATGGTGGACTCTTTAAATTCGACATAACTTGAGACGTTTTCAATGACCATAGGTCTTTGAAGGTAATCTTGAACTTGCAAGATCCGAGTGGAGACATGTTGGAGGGTTTCTTTTGTATAGGGAAGTGGGAGTAGGTCGTGAAGATTTCTACCGTGCACTCCTGTCCAACACAAATGATCGGAAACCCATTCGGGCTCCACTATTTCAATAAGTTGTTTAAGTTTTTTCAGATAGGACATATTCATGGGGTCGCTGCCTCCAATAGACATCGAAACTCCATGGAGAACAATGGGGTAATTTTCTCGAATTTTCAGCAAACGCTTTAAGGAGCTTCCACCTACGGCTGTATCGGAGAAACCAAGAAAGTTTTCTGAGATAACCTCGAACCAATTTGCTTTAGATTCGCCTGAAAGCACTTGTTTGTAGTGAGGAGGGCGCAGACCAAGGCCAAAGCCTAAGTTTCTGAAATTAAATTTTGAAGTATTCATTCTTTGAGCTTTTTGTAGAAGGAGAGGTTGTTGTGACCTCTCCTATCTGTTTAGTTAATCTTTATTCTTCGCCAGAACAAGTGTCTTTGCCGCAGCTATCTTTCTCTTCTTTACCTTCACAGCCATCTTTGCCTTCACAGCCGTCTTTTGCTTTCTCAGCTTTCTTTTTTTTGGCTTTGTCCATTCCTTTGCAGCCATCTTTACCTTCACAGCCATCTTTTTCTTTTTTCATTTCTTTCTCGGCGGAAGAACTTTTGGATTTAGCGTGGGCTGTTTCGTTTGCGATTAAAGCCCCTGCAAGAAGTCCAGAGATTGCTGCTGTTGTTAATGTTGCGGTTAATTTTTTACTCATTTTTTTATATATCCCTTCGGTGAACTGTTTAGTTCGAGAGCTCATTTTAGAGCCTCATAGTGTAATACGTCAGGAATATAAAATTGTTACATCGACTTGCCGCGGAAGAGGTTTAGTCAAATTGCTCAGGATTCATAGAAAGTAGAAGTTCAATCGAAGTGTTGCTTCTACAAATAAACCGCCGAATCTACTCGTCGCCTCAGTTGTTCCATCTTCCAAATATAGAGTCGTCGACTCTCTCGGGACATCGAAGAAGTCACCGCCAGGGCTCTTTACACTCCAGGTTCCCCCGAGGGAATGTTGGTAGCCGGTTGTAAGGCTTAAGACCCACATGTCCACTAGCCATAGTTCTCCAGTGATTCCTGCCCCTATCAAGTAGTTCGAGGAGTTCAGTGTAATAGTCTCTTTGTTGTCCAAGTCCGGTTGGAAGGCGAGGATGGCCTTATTCTTTATGTATTCAGCACTTAAAGAAAGCATCAGGCGGGCCGCCGTGTCTCCGGTGAGCATCAGGTCGAGTCCTGCGCCTACGCCCATACCCTTGATGGTAGTTCTTCCAACTCCCGTTGGAGCGTTCAGCTTGTTCCAAGTTTTTTTGTTGTTAAAGAGATAGCGTCCGTAAAGATGAAATGTATTGAAAGGGCCTCCCCAAAACAGTCCAATTCGACTGGGATAGAGAGCATAGTCTTGAAGTTTTGTGAAATTGTCGTCCTCGCCAGACAATTGTTTGACGGGTTCAAATTGAGTGGAGTGGGGAGATAGGGAGGGAAAGCTTCGGCCTATTCCAAAAACTAAACCTCGTTGTTGGTCGTTGAAGCTAGTTTTAACTGCATGGCCTAGTTCAGAGTGCACAAGGAATGCAAGCGAACAAAAGATCACCCTGACTAGGCTTAGGCAGTAGTTTGAGTCTAGCGTAGACATTAGGGATAGAATATCAAAGTCTAATGCCTACGTGCGGCCCCTATTTTGACATATTAAAACTATTTTATGCAGATTTCTTAAACTGGGTCACAAAGACTTTTCCGGAAATGAATTGGTCAATGTATTCGTCTAGAACGTCCTCGCCAACTAATTGTAACTCGTAGTCTTCGAAGCCGGTAATATCTTTTAATTCTAGAAGCGCGTCGTTTGTAAGTGGTCTACGGGCAATTAGACACAATTTCTCGTGTTTGATTCCAACTGGAAGGATGTTTAGTTTTATCAAAACATTTTTTGGAATGATGTCTCGAACCTCTGTCTGAAAAATTAAAGATGATGCCATCTCTTCGTCCTACTCTCTCTCTTTCAACGTTCAGCTTGGATTTTCAACATACATGAACTCCGCCTTGATTCTCATCGGGCTTGAGACAAAAAACTTAAGCATTTTAATGTGTTAAGATATGTTAAACATCTTAGTGCTGGAGTTTATAGCCATTACGGGAAATCTTAACCGTATTCGCAGCATTGCGAAGGATGTTAAATTAAATTGTTATTTTGCGCCTGTGTTTGACTTTTTTAACGCGCCGTGGTAAGAAACGCAAATGCGATCCGTTTTATATTTTTTCTCTGTAATTCTTATTACTTGTGGCCTTATGCTTTTCTCAGGTTTGGCTCTTAGTGCGGAGCCACTCAACGAAAATATGGTTTTTGATTTTAGCGTTTGTGATGAATTGCAGCCCTTTGAACTCGAAGAAAAGCACTTTTATAAAATTGAGCGTGGAGATAGGGGCGAGTTCTTGATGGGAAAGATAAGCATGAACGAGGGGCTAAACTATAGAGTTCAATTTGGGGCGGTAGAAGGCGATTATACATTGGACGAACGCTTTTCAATTAGACTTTGCCAAATAGAGGGGCAGAAGCCTTCTGTTAGCCGTTTTTTCATAGAGCAAGAGCTTGGAGTTGATCAAAAGTATTACCTCGTGCGCGAGCTGAATATCCGCTCCCACAAAGTGCTTGGGCAGGACGTTTTCGCTTTTGAGACAAGAGCACTTGTTCCAGGACAGGGTTTCTTTGAGTCTATGGGCACCCTTTTTCAGCTAGTGCGAACACCCGAAGGAGGGGCCGTCTTTAGTTTCTTGTCCCCAGCAGTTGAGGAGAGACCTGAGCTTTTAGAGCTCATCAAGGAGCTGTTTGAGCCTGCCTTTGAGGAGATCTCTACAGATAAGCTTATAAGTCGTTGATTTTAGGAGTCCAACTTATGACGCTATGAGTAAAAGTGTGTTATTCTGTATAGGCGCATGGGGTGGATCTTAAGAGGTAGGGGATATTTCCTTCCAATTTTTTTACTAATAGGACTGTTGGGGTCTTGGCCTGTCTTTGGGGGTTTGTTTTCGAGAAAATCGAAATCTGCTCCAGCGAGGCGGTCTAGTGAAAAGGGGCCTAGTCAGCAAGAATTAGAGAAACTTCAAAAAATTGATGACAGCTATTTTCTCAGCAAAGAACATTATCAAACCGCATTAGCTTCAAAGGATTTCAATAAAGCCAAAGTGTCTTTAGTGAAAAAGAATAAGGAGCGGTATGAGGGGGCCTATTTAAATTTTGAGCATGGTGTTGAATCGAAGCTAGGGTTCCTGCCTCGTCGGAGTGCAGATTCTCTGGTTGAAAGCTACACCTCGGGCTTGCTGAAAGAATATTACGGCTTGAAGTCCAGGCGCAAAGCCAGCATCGTGGATGGGTTTTCATTGTTCGCAAAACTATTGATAGGTAGTGGCGACGTTAATTTGAATCGCGGAGAAGTTGCTATAGTTGATGGTATTGTTAAGCGTGAAGATTATCAAGATAACTTCAACTACATGATGGATGCCATTAGTGCAGCTTACCCCGACCGGGAACAAGCTCAGCGTCAGTTGACGAGTGTGATTCCATCAAGGAAGAGAGGTTTGCTTCCCGACTTTGTTTCAATTCCAGAGTTTTGGTTAATGCTGGATCAAACTTCTGATTTAGCTTTTAGAAACCTCGCAACCGACTTAGTTATGGCTAAGATTGAGCAGCTAAAGAATCAGTCTCCAGAGTTTGCTAATATTAAAGTTTCCAAAGAACAGCTCAGCGCTTTCCTTCTTCAGTTGGCTGGATATGAAAAGGGAGCTCAGCCAGCGGCAGCCTTTCCGTTTTTTCGCAATTCAGCTAGGCCACAGGCGAGCATTCCAGTGGGAACCTATCAAGAGTGCTTAGGTCGAAGCCTTGGAGCTACAGCTAAAGCCGAGTGTTTAAATTCATTTGTTGAAGCTTCAACGTATCCTGCCTTTAAGTTCTTTGCTGAATCGTTAGCAAAACAAGGCTTCCAGCCTTCTTTTGCGTCCGAGGGTTTTGCAGATGATTTGAAACATGCGATCGATTCGAATTTAAAAAATTATCAGGATTTCGCGAGCCAGAAAAAAGCTATTGCCGACATGGCGTCTGAGATGACTGGCAAAATCGTGCAGAACTCGTTTCGAAAAGCGGCCGACAAGATTACTCTAGAGAACGGATTGCCTGATAGTTTGAGAGTCTCCCGGCATGATTCAATCATGGAGCTGGCGGATTCCTTGCAGAGCTCTTTTTCTGAGATGTCCGAACAGCTTTTAGAGCACTCAAGGGGAAGAGATTTGAATGACTTTATCTTGAAGGATGTCATTTCTTCCGAGGGCAAAGGTAGGGTCGCGCCGAGCGACAAGATTGTTTTGAAAGCTTTCAACGATCAAATTGCAGCTCCTGCGGGTATAAAAAAATTAAAAAAGGCTTTTGCCTCAATGTTTTTGAGTGAGAAGAAGCTAGAGGAATACAATCAATATCTAGCCAGCCCCAAGGGCGAGTTAAAAGACCCCATTTTGCTTCGCTTCGAATCCCATGTGGAAAGTCTTATTAAAAACGGAGAGCTTTCGGCTAGAGGTGGCCAAGAGCGAGTCGTCGATTATGTGGAACGCCTTTTGACATCGAAGCCTGACCGACCTTCTTTGCTCAATCGATCGATCGCTAGACTTGCGCCTGTTTTACAGCAGAGCTTATCGGATCGATTTGCGCAGATAGAAGCTGCCGACGAAGAGGGTGAGAAGCTTAGATTTGATCAAGAATTTAGTCCCGAGTTAGAGTCCGTTCTAGATCTCTTCCAAAAGGCTCACTCTGTTCCCGACTTTAGAAAAGGAACACAGACTCTCAGTTGTCGCTCTACAACGAAGAGTATTGTTTCTTTGTTAGATAAGAAACTGTTGGATAATGGAGGCAAGTCTTTTTCAGTAAGTCAGACAGAGTTCTTGGTTCAGTTCATTGATGAGAGCGCAAGAAGCTACACACCGTCTCTTCTTGATTGTATCGTGCTTGGTTTTGCAAAGACGGGAACAACTCTACTAAGCGGAAAGACTTTTAATGATTTGATAGAATCAATGGGTTCTTCTTCTTTCTCTGGGGAAACAGTTCCATTTTTGAGAGGTCTTCAGAAAACGGTAGAACCTGCTCATATGCATGATTACCTGAATTCGCCTAACTCATCTGCTCATACAATTAAAGAAGATTTTAGGGAAGAGTTAGTGAAGATTCTCAGAGATCCCTCAGGTCCCTTGGGTCCCTCTGTTCATAATTTGAGTTTGAAATATGTTCCCAAGCTTGTTTCAGACGCGGCCACCTCAAGTGTTGCTGCTGATGAAATCTTGCTAGGAATGTTTTCCTCTATGAAAAGTTTGGAGAGTCGGACAGAGTTTTCAGGAGTTGCGGAGAATGCATCTAAGCCATTGCTTGCCAATGCTACAGAGGAAGACTTTCGAAACTTTCTTAGGGAGATACCTGCATGTGCTGAGTTGGTGACTAAGTATCATTGGGGAGTTTTGGTTCCTAGCATTGATCATTTCACAAAGATTGTCCTGAATAAGTTGAATGAGGAAAAGAGACGTCGAATCAAGGCAGGTGAGAATCCAGGCCAAGCCGTGGAGTGGAGTGCTGACGAATTTTTTGAAGAATCGACAGAGGCTAGCAGGATTCAGCTAATGGATGATTTTTCTAAAGTTGCCAAAGGCTTCTATGCTCAGTTGCCACTTAGTGATCTCCAGTTAAAAAAACTAGAAGATCAGTCGCTAAACTTGACGGCATTGTTGACCGAACTTGGCTATTATATATCTGCTCATCCTGAGAAGTTTCAAGAGGGAGCTGGATGGTCTGTTCTTGAGGTTATGGGAGTTGGATCTGATTTTAATATGAAAGATCACTATTTTAAGTTTAACGATCAAACCGTGCGCGCTTGGTTGCCCGCTCTAGATAAAAATAATCAACTTTATAAACAATGGCAGGCTAGAGAGGTTGAGCGCAGGGCGGCGCTCAAGAGACTAGAGGAAGAATCCGCTCAAAGGGCGCCTTCGGGGATTGAGGGTGAGAAGCTCAGAAGAGAGATTGATTTGTTGTCCAAGCCCGAGCCCTTTCCAGAGCAAGTTGTTCCAGCTTCGACACACTCAAAGGGGTCGATTTTGTTTTCTTCTTTGATTGGAAATATTTTGGCACCAGCTCATAAACTCGGGTCCTGGGCGTCATTCTTAAAAACGATTGAGGAAGATAAGGGTTCGAATCCTTTTAAAGCCTATTTAAATGAGTCTTGTAGAAAGGGCGAAGGATTTGTTTTGGACACTTCGCTTGGGATTGAGGCCATCTACGAAACCTGGCGTAGAGGTTTCGAGGAAGAGCCAAATTCGTCTGTTCCTGGTCACAATTGAAGCAAAGATTTGTGCTAGAATCCTCCTTTGATGCCCAAGGTGAAGGAAAAGTTTAAACTTGTTACGGAGTATAAGCCTGCTGGCGACCAGCCCGAGGCCATCAAGGAACTGGTTAGCTCGCTCAACGCGGGTGAGAAGTATCAAACTCTTTTGGGGGTTACTGGATCTGGGAAAACTTTTACGATGGCCTCCGTAATAGAGAAGGTTAATCGACCTGCTTTAATCATCGCGCCGAATAAGACTTTAGCAGCTCAACTTTATAGTGAGTTTAAGGGATTGTTTCCAAACAACGCAGTTGAATATTTTGTGTCCTACTACGATTATTATCAGCCAGAAGCTTATATTGCCTCTACGGATACGTTTATTGAAAAAGACTCTGCGATCAACGAAGAAATTGATAAACTTCGGCATTCAGCAACTCGATCCTTGTTGGAGCGACAAGATGTGCTGATTGTGGCCAGCGTATCGAGTATCTATGGTTTAGGTTCTCCCGAAGCTTATTTAGAAATGATGCTCGTGGTTGAGCGTGGGCAGAAGATACGACGCGATGATTTGTTAAGGCAGCTGGTTGAAATTAGTTACAATCGGAATGATTTAGATTTTCACAGAGGAACTTTTCGTGTGCGTGGTGACACAGTAGATATTTTCCCTGCTTATGAATCGGCCCGTGCCGTGAGAATCGAATTTTTTGGCAATGAAGTAGAAGAGCTCAGTGAGCTGGATCCCATTCGTGGTGAGCGTCTGGCTCGATTGAACAAGATTGCGGTCTTCCCAGCGACTCATTATGTGACGCCTGCCGATTTGAAGAAGAAAGCTGTTGCGGCCATCTTTGAAGAGTTGAGAGAGCGTCTCGTTCAACTTAAGAGTTTGAACAAGAAACTCGAAGCGCAGCGTTTGGAAACCCGAACTCTTTATGACATCGAAATGATGCAAGAGGTGGGCTACTGCCCTGGTGTTGAAAATTATTCAAGGCATATGTCGGGCCGCAAGGATGGAGAGGCACCTCCTACCTTATTGGAGTATTTTCCAGACGATTGGGTTTTGTTTGTAGATGAAAGTCACATAACCATTCCTCAAATTGGCGGAATGTATAGAGGGGATAGAGCTCGAAAAATTAATTTGGTGGAGCACGGCTTCCGTTTGCCTAGTGCTTTAGATAATAGACCTTTAAAGTTCGAAGAGTTTGAAAAGCTTACTGGGCAAGTCATTTACGTGAGTGCAACTCCAAGTGATTTTGAGCTGGAGCGATCAAAGGGAAAAGTCGTTGAACAGGTGATTCGTCCCACTGGATTGCTAGACCCAACATTTGAAATTCGCCCTGCCACAGAGCAAGTGGCTGATTTATTGAAAAGTGCCAAGGAGCGTGTCGCGCAAGGGGATCGAGTTTTAGTGACCACCCTTACAAAGAGAATGTCTGAGGATTTGACGGATTATTTGAGAAAAAATGATGTTCGAGTGAAGTATCTGCACTCCGACATCGACACGCTAGAGCGAGTGGCTATCTTGCGGCAGCTTCGAGAGGGTAAGTTTGATGTTTTAGTTGGGATCAACCTTTTGAGAGAAGGTCTAGATCTCCCAGAGGTTTCTTTGGTGGCTATTTTAGATGCCGATAAGGAAGGTTTCTTGCGCTCGAAGACAGCTTTGATACAGACCTTTGGTAGGGCGGCTCGAAATGCCAAGGGGCATGTGATTCTTTATGCGGATAGAGTGACCAAGAGTATGAAGGCCGCCATGGACGAGAGCTCACGAAGAAGAGTTATTCAAGAGCAATATAATAAAGATCATGGAATTGTGCCCAGAACCATCATTAAGGCCGATAGGGCTGACGTGACGGATCGTGTTTCACGGATGGATTACTGGGAGCCGCCAGAACTGCCAAAGGACGCTTCTGGTTCGGAGCTCAGTGTTGAGCAATTACGTGAGAAGATTAAAGAACTTGAGACTGAGATGAGAAAAGCTGCTAAGCAACTGGACTTTGAGAAAGCTGCGGAGACACGAGATGAGCTCTTGCAGCTACGGGAGTTAGAGTTGCAATGGAAAAGTTCAAAAACGCCTTCTTCAAGTCTAGAATAATGAGTCCAGGGCCGACACCGGTCCCAAATTTTGCTTTGGCGGCAATGGCTGATTCGGTTCGCTATCATCGCGGACCTGCTTTTTCCGAGATTATGAGTCGTTGTCGAGAATTGCTCCCACCTTTATTTGGAACCAAGCAAGAGGTGCTCATTTTTTCCGGCAGTGGAACTTTGGCCATGGAAGGCGCAATTTCCAACTTTTTTAATCCTGGCGAAGAAGTCATCGCGGTTAACTCCGGCAAGTTTGGTGCCCGTTGGGCAGATCAAGCTAGGGTTTACGGACTCAAGGTTCACGAAATATACGTAGAGCGTGGAAAGACTGTAGACCTAGCTGAGATTGAAAAACTAATGAGTCCCAACATTCGAGGCCTCTTGATTCATGCAAGTGAAACAAGCACAGGTGCTAGGCACGATGTAAAAGGGGCTTCTGAAATCGCCCACCGTCAACCCAACTGTTTGGTTGCTGTGGATGCGGTAACAGCACTAGCCGTCTATTCTGTCCCGACAGATGAGTGGGGAATTGATATAATTGTAGGAGGCTCTCAAAAGGGCTTCATGCTTCCTCCGGGTCTTTCTTTTGGCTCTTGTAGTCCCCGAGCGTGGGAGAAGGCTCAAAGTGTAAAGAACGTTCGCTATTATATGGACTGGCGAAAAGAACGGAAAGCGGCAGAAAAAAACACGGGGGCGTTTACTTCTCCTGTTACTTTGATCGGCGGATTACGGTCTGTATTAGAATACTTTAATAAAGTTGGAGTCGATTCCATCTATCAAAAGAATTGGAAGCTATGTTTTGCCTCTCGTGCTGCATTGAAAAAAATGGGGGCAACGCTACTAGTGGAAAACGATATTCATGTTTCCCCGGCTTGCACGGCCTTTATGATTGATGAAAAATTTAACGCTAAGGCATTTCCCTCAATCTACTCAATGACTCTTGCCGGCGGGCAGGATGAATTGAAAGGTAAGATTGTTCGAGTAGGGCATCTTGGCTATATGGATGCTTGGGATGTTCTCAATCAACTCATTGCGATTGGGCGCTTGTTTGAGAAGGCAGGTCGTAAAATTGATTTTGGAGCTGTTGTTGAAACCTATATGGCAATAGTGGAGTCGGAAGAAGACTTCACTCCTGCTGATTTGAAGTGAGAGTGTTGTTATGAGTTTAGAAAAATGGACTGTTGTTGCCCCTGATGGATTAGATGTTGAAGCTATTGACCTTTTAAAGTCTCACGATTGGGTTAAGTTAGACCAATGTGAAGGTTGTTCGTCTGACGAAAAATATCAGCGCATTTTAAAGGCCGACTTTTTAATCGTTCGTTCAGCCACTAAGGTGACTCAAGCAATGTTGTCTGAAGCTTCTTCTCTAAAGGGAGTTATTCGAGCAGGTGTGGGAGTGGATAATATAGACCTTAAAGCAGCGGAGTCGGCTGGAGTTTGGGCTTGGAACGCTCCAAACGGAAACTTTCAGTCTGCAGCAGAGTTGGCAATTGCGCTTATTTTTGCCGTGGCACGCAACATTGGACCGGCGTATGTGGCGGGAACTCAACAAAAATGGGCTAAGAAAGAGCTCTCCTCTTCTGGTCGACAAATCTTTGAGGCAAAGCTTGGATTGTTTGGAGCGGGCAACATAGGTAAACGAGTAGCCAAGATGGCAAGCGGTTTAGGCATGCAAGTGAGTGTGTGTGATCCGTTTTATAAGCCTGATGATCTCCATAGCTATCCTTCTATATCTTTTGAGCAGTTGTTGTCTGAAAGTGATTTCATCTCCATACACTCACCCTTATTAGATTCTACAAAAAATGTTTTCTCTAAAGAGGCCTTTAAGAAAATGAAGAAAGACTCCTTTCTAGTTAATGCTGCAAGGGGCGGCATTATAGATGAGCCAGCACTTCTTGAGGCTTTAGAGCAAGGTGAAATTGCGGGCGCAGCTTTGGATGTTTTTGCGAGCGAGCCTTTCGAGGGAGATTTCTATAAAAAGCTTCTTTCTTCTCCAAAATTGATCACCACACCTCATATTGGAGCTTCAACGAGAGAGGCTCAACGTCTGGTTGGCTTGGAGTGTGTCTTTATAATTGAGCAAGTTCGAGCCAGTTTGGCCGAGAATGACCTCCGAAAGTGGCCAAAGTCGCTAAATTCGCCCCAAAATCCACGAATTTCATGAATTTAGGGCGAAAAAAGTGCTTTCAGACCTTGCTGGCTTAAATATTCGTATTTAATATCAAAAGGAACACATCAGGAGGGATTCTACATGAAACGCATTTATAACCTTGGATTTTTGCTATTTTTAGCTACGGGCTTCGTCTATCAGGCGGGCGCTGTGGACGTCACAGTTGGGGGTTACGTTGATGCTCAATTTAACGCCGGTTGGTCGAAAGACATTTCGACTTCAGCAACTAGCGGCGGCGCAACATTCTATACAAAAGAGGACGCTGATTATCAGACATTCCGTTTTAATCAGGGAGCCATTCGATTGTCTTCTCAAGTAGGCAGTTCTTCTGTAATGGTTGATATCGATTTGTTTGGGCCAGCGATTACTAAATCGACTGGGTTCTCTACTTCTACAACAAATCAAGCAATCTCAATTGGAGAAACTCAGTCTCAAGCTTTTGTTGCAACTAAGTATGAGAATGGCTTTGATTGGATGTTGGGACAGTTTGATTCACGATACGGCTTTGAAGGTAACGACACTGATACCATTCGTTTCTCTGCCCATGGCATACTTTGGGACTTGATGCCTGTAACTCACGTTGGTGCAGTTCTTGGTTACGGTTTCTCCGACCAACTTCGCTTTGAAATCTTGGTAGGCAATGCTTACAATCAGGGTCACCTTAAAGAAGGCAACGTCGATATGGGAGCTAAAGTCTACACTGAAATGGGTGGATACAGCTTTAATCTTGGTTTCCTAGGAAGCACAGGAGATCACGATCAAGCCGGTTTTGAAAAGGAATTCGGTTACCTTGTTGATCTAGACATTGGTATGGAAGTCGCTGGACATGATTTTGCGATCTACGGAGCTTATAAGAAGCCAGATCATAAGGATTCTATCAAAGATTGGGGCTTCGGTGCTGATTTTGGATATGGTCCTGATGTAGGAATGGGTTATGGCATGCGCGTTGAGTATGCTTCTATTTCTGACGATAAAGTTTGGGAAATGACCGTTGGTCCGCAATATCGTTTCAATAGCGATTTTGTAACTAAGTTTGATTATAGCTATAAGACTACAAACTTTGCGGATGCGATCAAAGACGATCAACTTGATCACTCTTTAAATCTTGCTGCAGTATATACATTCTAAGTAGATACCACCTGAATAACCTAAAACCGGAGTGAGCCTTTTTGGCTCACTCCGGTTTTTTTTGTTAGGATGAGATTGTGAAAAAACCCAATGCAAGGAATGAACTGTCTAAGCGTAGGAAGCGTTTCAAAGAGAACGCCGCTAAGCTTGCACAAAAAGATGATGCTTCTCTTAGTTTTCTAGCTGCAGGTGTGGCTCATGAATTTAATAATTTACTAGGAGCGGCTCACGGTCATGCGACTTGGGCGCTTAGTTCAGGTGACCCTCAAGACATGAAAGAGGCTCTTAAAGTTATTGAGATGGTCTGTGAGAGAAGCGCATCGATTACCAAGGCCTTGCAGAATTTTTCCCAGCCCAAAGAAGAGAAATTCGAATTATTGAACCTATCTGATTTAGTTCATCAGGCTCTGAAGATAGAAGAAGCGGAACTCAAGCAGTCTGAAGTTAGTGTGAATTTGGATTTAAAGCCCGTTGAGCTAGAGGTGAACAGCGATGAGCTGCTTGAGGTTTTTCTGAATTTAATTAGAAACTCTTTAGATGCTTTTTCTGCCAACAATTCAAAACAGCGGCCCGAGATAAAACTTCAGTTTAAATTAAATAAAAAATATTTAGCTTTTCTTTATTCCGACAACGGCCCAGGGATTGATCCTGTTTACGGTGAAAGTATCTTCAACGCATTTTGGACGAGTAAGGGTGTTTTAAAAAACGTGGAATCGGGATTACAGGGCTCTGACACGTCGCCTCAGCGAGGAAGCGCTGGGCTTGGTTTGTTCCTTTCTCGAAAAATAATTAGAGAGCATGGTGGCGAGATTCGCCTGCTAAAGCAAAAAAAAGCCGGAGCTCAGTTCGAAATTTTACTTCCCTTGACTCGATGAGCGCACAATAAAAGAGCATCAATTACAAACACTTGATTGTTTTGGGGGGTGTCTAGTCTTCCTAGGCTAAGGCTAAGCCTAGGACTAGTGTTAAGTCCCACCACCAAGCTGCCGAATAGAATATTGGATTTTTATGTCAGGCAAAAAGATAGCTATTTTCGGAACAAAGGAGGCGCTTGGGCAGACTCATGCCAAAGAGCTTCGCGAGAGCTTAGATGCCTTAAAGCATGAAGTCATTTTGTTGCCTATCCCCAAGGTGTTGATGAGCTTTACTCGATGGAAAGAACTCGTTTTTGATTGGGTTATTTTTGTGGGTGACAAAAGCAAAGCTCCATCCGACTTCAAGCCTTGGTCCGAAGTTTTTTCTCAGCTGAAGCATCAGCCTCTTTTTGCCTCTTGGACATTTGAAAAATTAGCCCAACCGTTTCGACTTGAACTTAAGCCTGATTTTGAATTTATTGGTCCTTCTGCAAGAGGAGAAATACTAGAAAGTCTTGGGTTGAAAGGGGCTACAGAGATTAAGTCTGAGCACTTTTTAAGTGATGTCGATTTGAACTTGGTGGAGCTTTCTCAAAAGGTAAGTGAAGAGGGGAGCACGGGGTTGCATACAGCGGCCTTTTTAGATGAGCCCTCGTCTTTGTCGGGAATGCCTGTGGATTCAAATGGTGGATTTGAAGTTGAGCAGGCTGGAGAAGAGCCTCAGCTTAACAATGGTGAAGATTCAAAAAGTTTAGATTTATCGGGTGACTTTGCTAACGAACCGAGTCTTGGTGGTTTTTCAGAGGTTTCCCAAAAGACGGATGAAGTTTCAAAATACAGCAGTCTAGATGATTTGTTTGATGATGATGAAGCAGTTCAAGGTGATTTGTCTTTGGCTGGAGTTGAGGATTCGGAAGAATCTCAATCCCTAGGCTCTGCTTCATTAGGGGATGAAGAGCCAGGTGGATTGTTTGCGGGCCTCAATGATTCGGAGAAAGAAGAGGATCAAGAATCAGGATCTTTGTTTGAAAGTCCTGACGCGGCCAATGTGGATCTTCATTCAACACAAGATGAGAGTAGTTCGAAATCACCAAACAACGACTTGGCAGGTCTGTTTGATCCTGATGAAAAAGAAGAAGCGCTTGATGCCGAAGATCAAGCGGACTCTTTCTACAATGAAGAAGCTTCTTTTATGGATGCCATCAACGAAGAGGTGGAAAAAGAAGCCGGAGAATCTTTTATGGCGCGAGAGCCTAAGAAAAATTCTCCAGCGAAGAGTGAGTCGGCAGGATCAGCTAATAGTGGCGTAGCTTCCCTAGATGTTTCTGCTTTTGAGGTGTCTATGGAGGAAGAGCAAAAAGAAAGCGTCACTCAAGATCCTAGCATTCACTCTTCTCAAACAGTTGTAGATGCCATTGGGGCCAATAGCACTCAAAAAAGTTCTGCGTTGTCTTCTTCTCAAACGATACAAAAATCTAAATTCAAAGAGCCTGTTCCCAAAGAAAGCCTGTTTGCTCATGACGACATGGATCTATCTCAAATATCATCCAATGATAGTGATGATATGAAGACCATCAAGCGTTACGCTCTTTTAAAAGAGCGTGAAGCTCGAGAAAAGGCCTCTGCCCTAACGGCGCTTAAAAATGAATTTTCAAAATGTCAGCAGAAGCTAGAAAATTCTGAGATTGAAAGAAGAAAGATGACTCTTAAAGTCGAGGAGCTTGATCTTCAATTGAGAACCTCTCTGGATAAGAGTGAAGAGCATCGCCATCAGTTTGGAAAGATGGAGCAAGGTTTTCAAGAGCAGCTAAAAGATTTGAAAGTGCGCTTAGAGAGTGCTCAATTTCAAACCTCCAAATCGGAGCGGCGTTTGGATGAGTTTCGAGAAAGAGTTAGAAACGATATTCAAAGAATTCGAGTTCGCGAAAGAGAGCTTGCCAATCGGTTGGAGTTACAGAAGCGAGATGCCGAAGCTCTGTTGGCCGTTAAAGACGAGAGATTGCTCCAGCAGAAGAGAGAGATCGATCGTTTGCAGTTTGAGGTAGATTCTCTGCGAGAGCGCTTGGAGGAAGAAGTAGAGCGTTCTGAGGAACGCTCTAAGAAGCTTGGACGAGCCATGCAGTCGCTCAAACTTGCGCAAGGTATGTTGAGTGGGTTAGAGGACGTGGACTATAATGACGTCAGTAGTAATGATAATAGTAGTAGTGGTGAGGGAGAAGCCGCATAAGGTATAAGCAACAAGGAAGTTAACAGCAGTGTCACGGAAGTATAAATTAGTCGTATCAGACTTTCATTTGGGAAAAGGGCGCATCTTGGCAGATGGCTCCATTAATGTTCTCGAGGACTTTATCGCCGATAAGGTTTGGTTCGAATTTTTAGAGTTTTATTCCAGTGGCCCTAACTACGATGCTGACATAGAGCTCATTCTCAATGGCGATTTATTAAACTCCATTCAAGTAGATTACCGCGGCTACTATACCCCGATCATTACTGAGAGTATTGCGGTCGAAAAAGTTCGCAGCATAATTAAAGGCCATGAGAATTTCTTTAAGGCGCTTAAAACGTTTTCCGAGTGTCCAAATAAATCTGTAACCTACATCATTGGCAATCACGACGTGGATATGTTCTGGGATAAGGCCAAAGAAGTTTTTGTAGAGGAAACGCAGGTTCCGATTAAATTTAAGCATTTTTCTTACCGAGTCGATGGTGTTCACTATGAACATGGACAGCAATATGAAGCGGTCAACGCTCTTAATAAGAAGCAGATTTTCATGTCTAAAGGCTTGAAGGAACCCATTCTGAATCTGCCTTGGGGCTCGCATTTTGTGATTAACTTTATTATTCCGATTAAAAGTGAGCGCCCAGCCATCGATAAAGTTCGCCCAATTTCAAGTTTTGTTAGATGGAGCCTTTTCTTTGACTTTGTTTGGGCGATTCGTTTGATGGTTCGTGGTTTTTTGTATTTCTTCGGAACAAGGTTTTCTCGCTCAATTTATAGAACGACTAATTTGGTGACGACCCTTAAAATCTTAAAGGAGATTACAGTTTCTCCTGAACTAGCCACTGCTGCAAAAGAGATCCTTCACGCCAACCCAGAACTCCATACAGTGATTATGGGTCATACTCATAACCCTAAGTATGTTCAGTTTAATGATGGTCGGGAGTATCTGAATTCAGGGACTTGGACCGAGGTGACTAGTCTCAACCCTGAAACCCTTGGAAAGCACACTCGCTACACCTACATCCTGGTGGATTACAACCATAACCCTACGCGTCCTCATGCGTTCTTAAAAGAATGGAAAGGCCGCTGGCATCAGGATATGGACTACTATGCGGGATAATAATGGCTCAAAAGTCTAAAACACCAAAAATTGTTGTCATCACTGGCGGAGTCATCTCTAGCTTAGGAAAAGGGCTCTCAAGCGCCTCCCTGGCTCTGCTGTTAAAGCGTCGCGGACTCAAAGTTGCTCAGCTTAAGATGGATCCCTACTTAAATGTGGACCCAGGCACAATGTCTCCTTTTCAACACGGGGAGGTTTTTGTCACCGAAGATGGGGCAGAAACCGATCTGGATTTAGGGCACTACGAGCGTTTTACGGATCAAAATGTTTCTAGGATGCAAAACATCACTAGCGGCCAAATTTACGAGCGAGTCATCAACAAAGAGCGTGAAGGCCGTTATCTCGGTGGAACCGTTCAGGTGATCCCTCACATTACTGAAGAAATTAAATCTCATATTTTGAGTGTGGCTAAAGGTCGAGACGTTGTTCTTGTGGAGATTGGTGGCACAGTGGGTGACATTGAGTCACTTCCCTTTATGGAAGCTACTCGACAGTTGCGTTTTGATTTGGGCGAAGACAATGTTTGTTATGTGCATTTAACTTTGCTTCCCTACATTCCAACCGCTGGAGAATTAAAAACAAAGCCAACTCAGCACAGCGTGCAGGAGCTTAGACGCATTGGTATTCAGCCAGATTTGTTGCTTTGCCGAACTGATCGCCCGATTCCTGACGAGATTCGAGCTAAAATTGGTCTCTTTGCTAACCTTCAGTCTAAAAACGTAGCGGCGGCCATGGACGTTGATAACATCTATAAACTACCTTTGGTCTTTCACGCTGAGGGCTTGGATCAAAAGATCGCCAAAAAACTTAAACTCAAGACGAAGAAGGCTGAATTGCAGTCTTGGAAAGATTTCATTGAAAGGCTTTCTCATCCAGAAGGTCAGGTTACCGTTGGAATCGTTGGTAAATATGTAGAGCTTAAAGAAGCCTATAAAAGTTTACACGAAGCTTTGGTGCACGCTTCCGCCAGTCACCGAGTTCGCTTAAAGGTAGAATACATCGACGCGGAAGCTTTAGAGGCTAAAGCCTTTGAGTCGGTTGAGCGCCGCTCTAAGTTTTTCGAGAACATAGATGCTATTTTGGTTCCAGGGGGATTTGGTGCCAGGGGTGTGAATGGGAAAATTCGCACGCTCGAATATGCAAGACTCAACGATGTTCCTTGTTTGGGCATTTGCTTGGGAATGCAGTTGATGGCTGTGGAGTTTGCCAAAAATGAATTAGGCGTTAAAGGAGCTACTTCTGCCGAGTTCAATGCGAAGACTCCAAAGAAAAACTTAGTCATTGATTTTATGCCAGGACAAAAGGTTGCAGCTAAGGCGGGACCATGAGACTGGGGGCTTACGATTGTAAATTAAAAGCCTCTAGCATCGCCTACAAAGCTTACAAGTCTTCTAAGATTTCTGAGCGCCATAGGCATCGTCTAGAATTCAACAACGCTTTCTTAAAGCGCTTTAATAAGGCCGGCTTTAATATTAGTGGAACCAACCCTAAGCTTGGCTTGGTCGAGATCATCGAACTTAAAAAACATCCTTGGTATTTGGGCTGTCAATTTCACCCAGAGTTCAAGTCACGCCCAGAGAAAGCTCATCCAATTTTTAAAGCTTTCTTAAAAGCGGCGCTCGATAGAAAGTAAACCCTTTCGGAGGGTTTCTGCAGCCAACCCAGGTTTTTCTGCATCGATTAGATTTTTCAATGAACTTGGAGATCGTGTCTTTTCATGTGTGCGTATGCTAGAGCTTTAACAATGAAATTATACCTAACTGGTCCGACTTTATTGCTCTTTTTTTCATTAGGTTCATGTCAAGGCTTAAAGATTAAGCAAGAGCCTCCTGCATCGAGTTTTGTAGTCAATGTTTCTCGGGAAAAGTCTCCTGTAGGTGGGGCCTATAAGTTAGAGGAGTGGGTTTTCTCTTCTCGATTTAAAGATTGTGGCTTTAGATGGCATGCTTCTGTTCCTAAGAAGGCGCCCACGACTGTGGAAATATTTACCTATTCTCTGCCAATTGACCGAAGCTCTAGTTGTGAGGCGAGTTTTGAGGAAAGATTGGATGTGTTTGAACCAATTTTGGCTAAGATCATCGAGAAATTTCCGAAGCATAAGCTCACTCAAATTGTCCTCGGACATGATACATTTAAAGATCTAAGCTTCGACATAGCAAGAGCTTCGTTGAGGTCTTCTTCCTGGAAAGCTTTTCAAAAAGAATTAAAAACGAATAGGTATGCCAACGGAAATACAGCCTTTGTTGGTAGTTTCAACGAAGCAAATATTGCCGCAAACTTAGCTGAATTGTTTGAAAGAAAGAAGATCGGTCTTAGCTTAAGAAGAGTGGAAAAGGTTTTTACCTCTCAAGTCAGAAACTCTAAATTTGCTAAAGAGCTTCGAGCAGCCTTTCCAGCAAAAAACATTGAGCGAGAACAAGTCGCTTTGAACGCCGGAATGTATGTCTTTACTCTGGAATAGAAGGGTCGCTTAGCTTTCAGAACTTTTCTATTATTTTTTCTTTATTTCTCGGCCAGGTCCGCGGCTAAGTTCTAAGTATTGCTGAAGGAGGCCTTGGTCTTTTGGCACGCGGAGGAATACCTCAAGGGAAGAAGGGTCTTCGCCCGCTCCCCAACTCTGTTGGCGTTTTCCTTCTCGTCCAACTCGACCGTAAAGGTTTGCGATAGCGATCTCGACCATCGAGTTTAACTTTGCGGCATAGATTAGCTTTGTTCTAGTAGAGACATATTTGTTGTCAATTTTTCTGTCATAGGCTCGCAAGAGCTCATAGGCTGCTTCAATGTTGTAGCCTTTGTTGAATGCAAGAAAGTAGGCAAGGCAACCAGATGCTGCCGCTACTGTAGAGTTTTTGTGATTCACATGTAAGTCCAAGGTCGGAATAAGTTGCTCTACTAAATCCCTGGCAGATAGACGGCCATCACGGGTTTCAGTTTTACAATAATCCCAAAGAAACAGCTGTGCGTTGAAGTGTGCTTCTTCTTGAGAGATTTTCCCGTCTAAGGATTTTTCAATTTCGTTGTAACGAAGCATTGCAGACTCCACAGTCTTGCCTTCTTTTGCAGCTACAAGGACGGGTAACAGGGCGGAAAGGAGGAAATACTTCGTAATTTTTCTCATTAAATGGCTTCCTAAAGCGGGTAACGCATCTTGTCAACGGTTCTCTCGATTTCGCCCAAAGGGGAAGTGCCAGAGTCGACCTAGCTCTGCATGGGGGAGGGCTATGTAAAGGTGGCTAATCTTGTCAGATCCTTCAAGTCGATCTATGACTAGGGCCCATGGGTATTAACTACGAAGAACTATTAGGGTCCGACGCGCAACAACTATTAGAGCATAAGTGTGAAACAATCTCTCAGGATCAGATTTATGTTCACACTCCTGATCGCATTGATGACGTCATGTTGGAAAGCTCTCGTTCTCCTGCCGTTCTAAGAAATCTTCAAAGTCTTTCTACGACTGGAAGATTGGCTGGAAGTGGCTATGTTTCTATCTTCCCAGTGGATCAAGGCATTGAGCATTCAGCGGGTGCTTCCTTTGCTCCTAACCCATTGTTTTTTGACCCAAATAACATTGTAAAATTTGCCTATGAAGCTGGCTGCAGTGGCGTTGCTTCAACTCTAGGTGTTTTGAGCTCTACTGCTCGACGTTGGGCTCACAAGATTCCCTTGGTATTAAAACTGAACCATAATGAATTGCTAACTTACCCAAATTCATACGATCAAGTTATGTTCTCTAGCGTGAGGCAAGCGGCTGATATGGGCTGTGCGGCTGTTGGAGCGACTATTTACTTTGGATCTCCAGAAAGCTCACGACAGATTCAAGAAGTTTCTGAGGCTTTCGAAATGGCTCACGAATTAGGTATGGGAACCATTCTTTGGTGTTACTTGAGAAATGGAGCCTTTAAGGTTGATGGTGTGGATTATCACTCAAGTGCCGACCTAACAGCTCAAGCCAACCATTTAGGCGTGACGATTAACGCCGATATTATTAAGCAGAAGCTTCCTACCAATAATGGTGGCTACAAAGCTACTAAGCATGGAAAAACCCATGACAAAGTCTATTCAGAATTGACCTCTGATCATCCTATTGATTTGTGCCGATACCAGGTCATGAATTGTTATGCGGGCCGTATTGGACTGATTAACTCTGGTGGTGAGAGCAAAGGGGCTACCGATCTTGCTGATGCTGTGAAAACGGCCATTATCAACAAGCGTGCAGGCGGCATGGGTCTTATTGCAGGTAGAAAAGCGTTCCAAAAAGACTGGAACGAGGGAATCAAGCTACTTAATGCCATTCAAGATGTATATCTTGACCGCGATGTTACGATTGCGTAGAAGTAGGGGTATATATGGGTGATTCAAACGTTCTATCAAAAAAATTCATTGTTCCTGATGGTTCAGTGGTTGTTCCTCACTCTTTTGACACGCGAGTGACAGATAAGAACCTATCTTTAGGGCGAATTACAAAAAAGCAGTTAGATGAACACCTGGCCGCACTTGTCGATGATTCGGCAAGTGCCGACTTCCTCGACTATGGAAGTTTAGTTGAGGGAGAGCACATTGATTCAGTTGAGACGAGTGCACCTTCAGCAGATTTTGGATCAAGTCAGGGACCATCTAGTGGTGGATCCGTCTACTAGAACTCTTTTAAAAAGAACTAGCGATTGTCGGATTGTTCTCGTATGAGTTCTGATTTGCGATTTAAGAGAAAAGTTCCACCTTCGCTTAGGCGCTTTCTTTTTGTATTACCGAACCTTCTAACGACAGCTAATTTATTTCTAGGTTTTTTTTCTTTGATCATGGCTTCAAGAGAAAAGTGGGAAGTGGCTGCGATTTCAATTCTAGTGGCAGCTTTTACGGATGGTTTAGATGGTCGTATGGCCCGACTGACGAAAACTCAATCAGAGTTTGGAGAGCAATATGACTCTATGAGTGATCTTGTTAGTTTTGGTGCCGCTCCGGCCTTTTTAGTTTTTCAATGGGCTCTTATTCCTTACGGGCGTCTTGGGTGGCTTGCTTGTTTTCTGTTTTTAACTTGTGTGGCAATGCGCTTAGCTCGCTTTAATGTTCAAAAGCAGAATGAAGAAAAAAGATATTTTTTAGGTTGCCCGAGTCCGGTTGCAGCTTCGTGTGTAGCGGCTGCCGTTTTGTTTTATCATGAGTTTCAATTGAGCGCTTCGCGTGATGTATTTGTGTTGAACATCATGATCATTTTAGCACTCACAATGATTAGCTCCATTCGCTACCGCAGCTTTAAGGATTTAAACTTTAAATCTCAAAGAGGTTTCGGTTATGCCTTGATCATCGTCGTGATTTTGCTTTTGGTTTCTCGTAAACCAGAGACCTATCTTTTTCCTATTGGTATGTATTACGTGTTGAGCGCTCCTGTGATTGCTTTGCTCATTAAGTTGGGTCTATGGCGCTCGAATGTGGAAACCGAAGTGGAAGAAGACTCCTCAGAAGACCGCTTTGTCGACCTTTGAACGCCTGCCCTTTCTTTTAAACCATTAATATTATTGGGTAGATGCTTATGGTTTTTGGCTTCTGCGACCTCGCATAAGTGCTTGAAATCATAACCCTTGTGGAAAAACGGGGCTTCTGCTATAGTTTTTGTCGCACCAAGTCATTTTGGGAAAAGGAGTGCCCAAAGGTATGAAACGGATTTTTATTGAAGGGCACGGGCTCGTTTCCGCAATTTCGGGGGTGGAGCTAGTCAAAGACCCTACTCAAGCCGATTTAATTCTTAGCTGGAGTTATCCCTCTAAAACTTCAGATAGGCCGCTTGTTTATCTGTGTTCGGATGCTGCCTTATCTCCCTCAGTCGCCACGCAGTTAGTTTCTAAAGTCGAACTTTCTAATTGTAATTTTCAAGAGCCACTTGCTTTTCCGAGTTCGGATTGCGAATTGATCCTACTTTGTTTGAGTGCTTTCAGCGACTTTGGTTTGCTTTCTTTTGATCTCACTTCGTGGGTTCCAGAGGCTGAATCTGAAATACGTAAATCTTTGGTAGCTTCTGGATACGCTGAATCGGAGTGGTCGCTGATTCAAGAGCTTCGTTCTTGTTTAAGAGCCAAGGCGCTTCCCATACATGTCAAAGCTCTTCAGTCTGATTCTCGTCAGTTTTCAGTTTCTGTTTCGATGATCCTAGAAGAGGTCGTCGAGGAGGCTGAGCTAAACAAAGCATGGAGTGCATTCTCCCAAAGCGATGTTTGTTGCCCAGCCATTACTTTAGAGCGTTTGCGTGTAGACGCTAGTAACTTTAAACGTCTTCATTTTGATTTAGCTTGCGATCGTAGCCTTTTTGAAAAGTGGCGCGTTGAAAAGGTTTTATCTTTTTGCTTCGAAAAGGCTTCTGTAGAATGAACCAATTCCGTTACTGTCTCGTTTTAGAGTTTAATGGAAGTGATTTTTGCGGCTGGCAAAAACAAAGTAGCTTCCAGGAAGATGAACAAAAGCCATCTATTCAAAATGTGCTGTTGTCTGCTTTGCAGACCATTACTCGGCAAGATGTTGTGAGTGTAACCGGATGCGGTCGAACGGATGCCGGGGTTCATGCTCAAGCTTATTTTGCACACTTTGATTTATCTCAGAAACTTGAGGAGCCTCGCAGGATCCGTTTGGGGTTAGATGCTGTTTTGCCCAATTCGATCGGAGTTTTGGACTTAAGAGAAGTTTCTTCAAGCTTTCATGCGCTAGAAAGTGTGAAAACGAAAACTTACGAATACACGGTCTTACTTCGACGAGGAAAGGATGCTCTTGGTTTGTCAAAGAGATGGTGGATTCCCATTGAATCTGAGCCCAGCTCTGACCAATTTGATTTTGATGTTTTGAATGATGCCCTTCGGCAGCTAGAGGGAAGTCATGACTTTGTGGGATTTGCTGCCAGTGGGTATGGAGCTAAGACTACGAAAAGAACTCTTCACTCGGCGACTGTTCGGCGAGTGCCTCAAGGAATGTTACCCTCTCAGGGAACCGAGTTGATTTTTACCTTTACGGGTGATGGCTTCTTGCGACACCAAGTTCGAAACATGGTGGGGACCTTAGTTAGAATGGCTCAGGGACAATTGGAAGCTAATTTTGTAGAAGTGCTTTTAAAGACCCCTCAACGCCCTGAGAATAGGGTTCAGGGGCTTCACTGTGCGCCTGGGTTTGGGTTATCATTGAAAGAGGTCGTTTATGAGGAGTGAGGCACGATTCGTTAGAAGGAACTTAGTGGTTTCGTGTTTGCTCACGCTTGCTTTACATATTTTGTTTTTGTTTGGGTTAAAGCATTTTGAACCAGTGCTTTTGGATCAACCAAAAGTTGAGATCAAAGATAATACAGTCGTCACTCAATTAATTTCTCAAGATGATTTTTTACAACAAACCAAAAAATCAAAGATTGTTGAGACCGAGATTTCCGAGGAACAAGTTTCTGATAGCGAGGGCCCGGTTTATTTGGGGGAGACTCGTCAAAGGGTCAAGCGACAGATGGTGAGTTCGCAGTCTGGCAGCGTTGAAGGTGGAGCTGGTCTTTTAAATCCCGATCCTTTGAATCTTAAGCGGAGCGTTGAAAACTCTAGAAACGACATTCAAGAGAAAGACACTGCGACTGGAATTCTTGAGGATGGTCGTGGTGAAGCAGCAAGAGACTCAAAAATTAACTCCATGGCATACGGTTCCATGGATTCCTCCGATGTAGATGCAGAGTTTGGACCCATGACTCAGCTCAATACCGACGAGTTTAGGTTTTCGTCTTTTTTTAATCGTTATAGGCGCTCTTTATATGGGTTTTGGCAGCCAACGGTCTGGAAATATTCCTCAAAAGAATCTCTTGTCTCAGACACATCCTATCTAACAAAACTTGCTATGCATTATTCAAAAGAGGGGAGGTTGGAGAAAATTGTTTTACAAACCAGTAGTGGAAAACAAGCTCTCGATCAAGCTGCTATCGATTCCGTGAAACAGATGGGTGATGTTCAGAATATTCCCCAGGGTTTGTATGTCGAGTCGGGTGCTGCGGTTGTTCCTATCACCTTTGCTTTTCAGTTGATACGCTCTCCTGTAGAGATGCGGGTTGGTTCATCTCCTCCGAGAAAAAGCATCTTTCGTTAGAATGCGTTCTTGGGGGCGTTGTAGGCTGCTGCGTTCTTGGGTAGAGTTCTCTGGGTATGAAGGTTTTTCGTATCCTCCTTTTTATTTTCGGTATCGGGCTTCTACTTTTATGGGGGGTTGATTATGGCTTCCGAAGTTACATGGGGTCGGATGTTGAGACTCTTGCTGTCGAATCTGAAGAATTTAAATTCACGGCCGCTAGAGATGAGCTTGGGGTTTGGAAAATCGATGTAGAGACGGAAGAATCTCTTTGGTTTTCTTTGGGCTATGTTCAGACGGTTGATCGAGAGTTTCAGTTTGAGCTTTATCGTATGCTTGCTCGTGGACGTTTGAGTGAATGGCTGGGAGAAAGTCTTTTAAGCACGGATCGGCTCAATCGACATATCTCAAGGGTGGCTAAGCGAATCTGGGATCAGCTTCCGGACACAGATCTTTCCAAACGTGCTGCTGAAGCTTTTGTAAAAGGTCACAATGCATTTATTCAAGACACAGAAGGCGCAGAACCTCTTGAGTATTTAGTTCTTCAGCTTTCACGAAAAAAGATTGAACCATTGGAGGCCTGGGAAGTGTTTGCGATTGCTCGTTTTCAGAGCTGGCAACATTCTTACGACCTTGGAGGTGATCTTGTTACCTTGGGCTTGAGGCAACGTTTGGGTGAGAAGTTAGGGAGCTTTTTGGGGCAGACTTTTAGCTATCCAGACTCTTCTATGTATAAGCAAGAGAGTTTGCTTGGACATGTGAAAAGTCGTTTGGGTGGGAAGGCACCTGCGGCCTTATGGGCCTCTAGCGACCAAGATAGAGCGAGCACCGCTCAGCTTTACAGTAACTCCTCTCAAGAATTGGACTTGAGTTTTCAATCTCCGGCCTCCTTGGGGGCCTCTAATCTTTGGATAGGTAAAGCAAAAGAGGCTGACGAAGTTTCTTTGTGTAATGACACTCATCTGCTATTTAGCTGGCCGACGCCGCTCTATCCAGTCGAGTATAATGTGTCGAAGTCGGTTAAAGGTCGTGGCTTTATGCTACCTGGAGCTCCTCCAATGGTTATTGGAAATGTCGAACATTTGGAGGGAGAGTCAGTTAAACGTTCTTTAAGTTGGGGGATCACAATCGGAGCCTTCGCAGACACTCAAGATTTGGTCGAGTTGTCGAGCCGGGAGTTGCGAAAGGCAGAAAATTATAAAGAGAACTTCAAAGTTTTAGATTTAAAGGCAATGAAGCACTCGACTAAAAGTTTTGATGAGCAGTGGACGTCTTTAGGACCTAGAGTGGATGGCTTATTAAAAAAATATGATTTAAGTTTTCAAAAGCCCCTTGCTTTGGATTGGATGGGCTTTCGGGGGCTGCGCTCACCTTCTAATTTTTTCCTCAAAAGAATGTTAGTCGGCGTTGATGATTTACAAAAAGACATGGTCGAAGATTGGGGTTACCCCTCTGTCAATTATACTTGGATGTCTTCTTCTAAAGGAGTTGTAGAGGCGGGTCATATCCTAACCGGAACGATATTTGAAAGAAGCGGTCGAAGTGTAGATCGAATATTGAATGAAAAGGAGGCTGCAGCACGACGCCTTTCTAAAGTGAGTGATCGCCCTTTCTTTACAAGACAACTTAAAAAATCTGATGAGTTTTTTCTTAATACTGCTAATCAGTCTATTTTTTCAGACGACAATCTCAACAAGAGGTTGGCAAATATCTGGATACCTCCGTTTAGAAACAATCAAATTTTAAAGGAAAGATCTAACAATCACAAGACTGTTGGATATTCTCAGACGGATTACACTGTTCCTTCTTTTCAATGGTTTTGGGCAAGGGTGGCCAACGAGAACCCTCAAGATCTTTGTGCCCGCGTTGATCAAAAACAACTTTGCTTAGATGTTTTGTATGGACTGTCCCGTTGGGACTTTAAGGCCGAAAAGAACTCTTGGGAGACTTCGGTTTTGTCTCTATGGATGGAAAAGTTTAAGCAAAGTTTTTGGACCAATGATCAGATTTTTTCTTCCAAAGAAGCTACCGATTTGTATGAAGAGTGGGCCATGAGTTACATTGCTTTGGCCTTTCTCAATCAAATTATGACAGAGCCTAAGATGGAAGAAGCTTTCCAGAAGCAATTTAAGAAATCCGTTAAAGAAAATTTATATGCTTCATTTAAAGAAAGCTTTGAACTCCTTTCCGCACAATGGGGAGTTGATCGACAAAGATGGACTTGGGGAAGAATGCACTTTATTGAATGGCTTCATCCCTTTGCCAAATTTCCTCCTCCTATGAATGAGCTTTTGATGTCGGGAATGTTAGGTAAGCCGCGCTCTGTTCCTGGAGCAATTGATAGTCCAGGGCGATTTCAATCGGCTTGGTCGCCCAAAGATAGTCTGAGCTTTCCTGTTAGGCATGGAGCCGCTCTTCGCTTTTGTTCAAGTGTAAGTATGAGCGATCCGCAAATTAAATTAGACTGGTCGATGCCGGCCGGTGTTTCAGGAAAAGCTTTTTCTAAATGGGGTTGGTCTATGTCAGAAAAGTTTTATAAGGATTAGGTCTCGTTTGAGAGAGGGGTGATGGAAATGTTTGAAGATGCAAAAGAAAATGAGGATGGTATTTTAGAGATTGGTCCGGAATCATTGGCGAGAGCGGATTCTACTGTGAAAATTGTAGACGTTCGAAGGGATGAAGAGTTTGTTGGTGAGTTGGGTCATATCGAGGGAGTTGAGTTGATTACACTTGAAACAGACTTCGAGTCTAGGTTGAAGACTTTTGATAAGGATCAGACTTATGTTTTTGTGTGTCGATCTGGATTGCGCTCTTCGAAAGCTGCATCTCTGGCTCGGGCAATGGGCGTGAAAAAAGTTTATAATTTAGCTGGTGGAATGATGGCTTGGAATCAGAAAGGGCTACCAACTAAGTAGTTTTTTAAAGTTGGCGGCCCTCTGTCGGTGATTTTTAAAATGAGTCTATTCGAGGTCCATGGGACTTTTGGTTAGCGATTTTGAGTGCCTCAGATCGGCTTTCACAAAAATGGAAGTCAGAGTTTTCTTCGAACAATCGAAAGAGTTTTTTAAACTCGTTTTTAACCCCGCAGTAGCGAGGCTTTAAATTGAGCTTATTGAATGTTCTAAGTCCTTTTACAAAATTGGATATTCCAGAGCTTCCTACAAACTCTAGATTGCTTAGGTCAATGATGAGCTGAACCTTGGAGTCATCTTTGTAGATGTCCTCAATGGATTGTGTGAATGGTTTTGCGGTTTCAAAGTCTAGATACCCACTTACTTCCACTATTGTGCAATTCCCCGCATTAGAAATCCTAGTCTTCATATTCTGCTATCCCCCCAAAAGGCCATTGTCTCAGTCTTTGCATCTAGTTTAGCGTCAAAAATTCAGACAAAACCCTAGTCTTGGTTAGCAGTGCATTAGAAAATTGTGCGCCTTGCCATGTTTGCGACTGCCGAGAAGACTATGATTCATGGGTGATTCTACAAGTGACGGCCTTACCCCTGGGAAATTATGAGGATGTTAGCGCAAGAGCGATTGCTGCCCTAAGGCAAGCTGAGGTTATTGTTTGCGAGGATACTCGTAAGATTAAACATTTACTCCAAACCCTTTCAATTGACTCAGAGGCCCGCTTTTTCTCGGCACCTGCTGGTAAAGATGCTGAAATCAATTGGCAACAATGGTGTGAGCAAAACAAGGGCAAAAAGGTTGTTCTGGTGAGCGACGCTGGAACGCCTATAGTAAACGATCCTGGGCGGCAGCTTTTGTTGGCTGCAAAAAAGGAAGGGGCTCAGATTGAAGCCCTTCCGGGGCCTTGTGCACCTATTTTAGCCTACCAATGGTCCGGAGGTTTTGGCCTTCCGATTCATTTTGCAGGTTTTGTTCCCAAGAAGCAGATGGCCGAGTTTTTCAAAGAGAATATGCACGGGAGAACTCTGATATTTTTCGAAACGAAACATCAATATCGAAAATCCTTATCTGCTTTGGTGGATTTAGGGCTTTCTGACCAAAAGATTTTCGTTGCAAGAGAAATGACCAAAACGCACGAAGAGTTGCTGTCGACGACAGTTGGAGAATGTTCGCGTTTGCTTGAAGATCGTCAAGGAGATCAGAACGGTGCGCTTGGTGAGATGACTTTTGTTCTAGAGCTTCCGCCTGCACAAGTGACGGGAAGCGCCTCGGTCGAAGATTTACTTCAGATTCGATTTACTCCGCCGAAAGAGGCTTCCAAAATTATTGCCAAGATTGGTGGCGGAAACGCCAAAGACATTTATAAGAGGATGGTTGAGTGGAAAGCTTAAAGAAATATCTTTTACCGATTGGTTTTAGTTTATGTTTTCTTGTTTTAGTGTCGTGGCTAAGTCTAAAGAAGGCCGAGTTTTTAAATGCTTTGCGCTATTATGAGAGGACTTATTCAAGTCAGGGCCTCCAGGCTAAGGCTGATTCAGCCTTAGTTCAAGTTTATAAAATTATGCAAAAGGCTGAAGGCTATTGGTATGATTTGAAGTTTGGCTTGAAGCCTCGAAAGCATGCGAGAAAAGTCGCTGTGGCCACGATCGATGATTTGTCTCTGGATGTTTATGGCCGCTGGCCTTGGGATCGGCAAAAATTCGAGGTCATTTTAGATAAGCTCTATGCGCTGGGGGCTAAAACGGTTGCTTTTGACGTTGTTTTCTCTGAGCCTGAAATATCTCGAGATTACATTCAACTTAGCTTTTCTCAACCGCTTCCTGGGTCAGATCAGAGCTACCAACAAAAACTTGGTTTAAGTGACGCGCAAGTTGCTCAACTCGTGGATATTGTCCCGGGGGTTGGAGGGCAATACTTTTCTCAAGCCTTAAGGAAATATCCCAAAACAGTTTTAGGATATCTGTGGCAAGACTCGAATGCTTGTAGAGTCTACAACCCTCAGGATCCAGAATGGTTAAAGCTTACAAATGGCCAAGAGCTTTCTGTGAAAGAAGCAGCGGCTGCTGGTTTTCGTCATGTTGAAGATTTGATTGATAATCTAGGAGCTATTGGTGGACAGGGGATAGTTGTTGACGGCTCGGCCGCCTATCATGTGAACTCAAAAGCTCTTTTCCCGGTGATGAGTTGCCCTGTGTCCAACGAGAGTTCCATCTCGACCTATGCTCAATATCAAGGTTTTTTTAATTTTATTCCGGATTTGGATGGCCTTTTTAGAAAATATGCTGCTGTTTTTGCCTTTGCTACGGAAAAAATCCCAGAGGAGGAAAGAGATTTTTTGCCAGGAAGTGCAGTTCAGTGGTTTGAGAATGCAACCTTTTTTTCTTCTTTGGGAATAAAGGCTTTGGAGAGTTATTGGGGCGCAACACTAGAGCCTGTTCTTAAGAAAGATGAAGATGGGCGAGAGTATGTAGAGACCTTGAATTTTAAAAAAGAAGATGGAAAGGTGTTTTCATTGCCGCTCCGTAGAGACGGCACCTTTTATTTGGATTTTTACGGAAACCAGGCAAGTGATCAATGGTTTAGCGAATCAAGCAATACCTCGGCTGCACCGCCGATATTGCAGTTTTCACTTGCCGATCTTGATGTTCCAGATTTGAGAGCTCCTGAGTTTGCCAAGAATTATAATCTTGATATATCGCAGCCTCTCAAGGACTTTGTTGTGTTTATTGGCCCGACTTCCTTAGGTGTTTACGATATAAGGCCAACCCCAGTTCAAACGGATATGCCAGGAGTTTTCTTGCATGCAACTGCTGTTGGAAAAATTATTGAGGCGGCGGAAAGTAGTTTTCCTTCGTTCGGCATTAGAGAAATTGATGTCAAATGGGAGTTAGTGTGGCTTTGGCTTCTATCTTTGATGGCCTTATTCGTTATTGGATTTTTTAGGGCTTCTATTGGAATTCCTCTGATCTTTTTCGTGATTTTTGGTTTGCTAGTCGTGGATTATTATTTGTTCACTATTTTCTCCCTGAAAATCAATGCGGTTCTTTTTGTTGTTAGTGGGCTGATAGTTTCAATGAGTATGTTTTTATATAAATATTTCACGGAAGAGCGCGATCGCGCTTTTGTAAAAGCAGCTTTTGAAAAATATGTCTCTCCAAAGGTTGTTGATTCCATTGTAAAAGATCCCAAGAAACTCGACCTCGGTGGTCGTAAGGAAGATTTAACAGTTTTGTTTAGTGATATTCGTGGTTTCACAACCATAAGCGAAAAGTTAGGCGCCTCCGAGCTGGCCTCCTTTTTGAATGATTACCTAACGCCCATGAGTGACATCATTATGGATAACAGCGGAACCATTGATAAATATATGGGCGATGCGATCATGGCCATATTTGGTGCACCCGTGCCAATGGAGAATCACGCTAAGTCGGCGGTGGATGCGAGTTTGGCGATGTTAGAAAAGCTGAAGTTGATGCAAGTCGAGTGGGCTGAGAAAGGTCTTCCTCACATTGATATTGGCATTGGTTTGAACACAGGTGAGATGAGTGTAGGCAACATGGGCTCTAAGAAGATTTTCTCCTATACGGTGATGGGCGATTCTGTGAACTTAGGATCTCGTCTGGAGGGGATCAACAAAGAGTATGGGACCCGCTTGATTGTGAGCCAGAGCACTAGACTAAGGCTTCCAGCCAACTACGTTTGTAGACAGCTAGACCGAGTTAAGGTGAAGGGAAAAACAGAGCCCGTGACTATTTTTGAGGTCCAGGGGGTTGATCTGGTGCAAGAGCGGATTGATTCCGTAGCGAGTTTTGAAAAGGCTCTGGATCTTTATTTTAAGCAAGATTTTAAGCAAGCACTTCAAGAGTTTGATCGCCTAGCCGAGGCGGGCGATGCAACGGCCGTCATCTTTGAACAACGCTGCGAGTTATTTATCGAGGAACCTCCTCCTGAGGGCTGGGATGGAACTTGGGTTATGACCTCTAAGTAGCGAGCATATGGCGACTTTGTTTTATAGCTGCTAGAATCGAAAGCGTTATGCCACTTGGTATTCAGCTTAATGAAGAGTTTTTAAAGAAGTTTGGAAAAAAGGTTCCCCCTGAATCAATTTTGGCGAAAGAAGGCCAGCAGGGAGACTCCATGTTCATCATTTCTACTGGAAAAGTGGCTGTGCTGAAGAACACTTCTACGGGCCAGAATCAAATTGCAGTTTTAAAGGATGGGGATATCTTTGGCGAGATGGCCCTTATGGGGATGCAGCCAACTCGAACGGCCACAGTTAAGGCTCTAACTGAGACCTTGGTTTTGGAGCTTAATAAAGCCGCCTTTTTACAGCTGATCAAAAAATCTCCTGAATTAGCTATGTCCGTAATCCGAATACTCACGGAGCGACTGCGAGATACAAACGGCCGAGTTGTTGCCTTAAGCCACGATGACCACAACAAGCGATTGAGTGCCTACGTAAATCATTTAGCTGTCAATGTCGGGCGGCCTGCCCCCGAGGGAGAAATTGGTCGTTGTTTTGTTTTTGATATGACGTCTATTTCAAAGGCTTTAAATGTGCCGCTAACAACGGTTCAGAGTTATTTTACATCGGCTCGAAAAGCCTGTGTGCTTGGAGTCAATGGCGAGTGGTGCTGGGTTCCTTATCCAGAATACTTGTTTGGTTTTGGAGAATATTTAGCCAAGGTAAATAAGGCTTAGAAAAAGTATTATGGTCATATTTAAAGACCGAAAGACTCCGGGAATAAAGGGTCCAAAAGAAATCGAAGGTAAGAACCCTGTCGTTGCTCCACAAGGCTTTTGGGTTAAGTGTCCCGAATGCTCCGAAATTTTGCAGCAACCTAAGGTGGGAGAAAATCTCGACGTATGCCCTGAGTGCGAGTTTCATTTTAGAATCAGTGCGCGCAGACGGATTGAACTGCTTTGTGATCCAGGCGCCTTTGTTGAAAAAGACACCTCACTACTTACGACCGATATTTTAGAATTTTCTGATTCTCAAAAGTATCCTGATCGCTTAAAAGCCTCTAGGTCGAAGACTCGCTTAAACGACGCCTTTGTTTCAGGCGAAGGTAAGGTCAAGGGAAGAAGTGTTCAGATAGGGGTTTTTGAGTTTTCTTTTATGGGCGGATCGATGGGAATGGTCGTCGGAGAAAAGATCGCTCGCGTCTTTGATCGAGGGACGAAAAAAAAGCAGCCTGTTGTTTTGGTTTTGGCTTCTGGTGGCGCTCGTATGCAAGAAGGCATTATGTCGCTTATGCAAATGGCAAAAACGGTTGCAGCGCTTAACAATTTTAGAAAGAAGCAAGTTCCTTATATTCCTATCTTTACTCACCCCACCACAGGCGGTGTAGCGGCTTCCTTTGCTTTTCTGGGCGATGTGAATATTGCAGAGCCGAATGCTTTGATTGGTTTTGCTGGCCCTCGAGTGATTCAACAGACGCTAAGCGAAAAGTTACCGCCTAAGTTTCAAAGATCCGAATTTCTATTGGAGCATGGCATGTTGGACGGGATAGTTCATAGAAAAGAGCTTCGCCCTTATTTGGATAGAGTGCTCGGATTTCTGATGGACTGAGATGAGTTTTGATAAAAAGCTGTTTCTATTTTTGTTACTTTCTTCCCCCGTCTTAAGTTCTGCGCAATCTACGGGAGAACGCTTCACGCATAAATCAGATACCTTCCGAACTGATTTCGAAACCAACGTCACCATTATGGAAGGCGATGTTTTTATCGAATCTAATGAGCGACGTTTGACTTCTGACAAAATGGAGATCATGGGGAAAACAGGGCAGATTCTATGCTCTGGAAATGTCACTTATAACCAAGGTTCGCTTTCGGTTTCGGCTGAATCTGGTGAAATGAATATTAAAAGTGGCTTGGGAACTTTTAAGAATGCTGTTTTGCAATTTGGTGATCAGTTGTATCTAGAGGGTAAATACATTGATCGATACGAAGAAAATCGTTATCGAGTTCGACATGGTAAATTGAGCTTGTGTCAGGATTGCCCCCAAACTTGGAGTATTGCTGGATCAGTCATTGACGTTGAAATTGAAGGGTATGCCGAGGTTCACCATGCTCTTGTCCAGGTGAAGGATACGCCTGTTGCTTATATCCCGATTTTTATTTTCCCGATCAAATCGAAGAGGCAGTCCGGAATGCTTCCGCCAAAATTTAAGAGCGAAAAAGATATGGGCTTTCAAATGGGAGTTCCTTATTTTTGGGCTATTTCCAATGATGCCGACACTACGATAGAGCTGCGGCCGATGACTAAAGGTGGTCAACGAGTTTGGAATGAATTTCGCTATAAGTATTCGGACCGAAGCTTTATTGATGGGCATTGGTCGGTAAATAGAAACAATCTAGTCGATACTTTGCCTAGTGTTCGCTGGGGTTCTTCTTTCGAAGAGCGCATACAAATTTCACCATCGCTTGTTCAACGCTACACGGGAGAATGGGCAAGCGATACAAGGTATTCGGGACATTTTGAAGAAGATTTTAGACGGAGTCGTTTGCCTCAACTAGTTCACGACTTCAACTTTACCTATCAAAAGCCAAACCTTTTTGCTTTAGCCGGTGCTCGCTTCAATCGGGACAATGTTCCTAGGGTTTTAAATAAAGATTTGCCGCAGGGTTTAGATCAAAAGCCCGTTCAAAGTTATCCTGATCTTAGTTTGATTAACCCAAGCTATCGTTTGCTCGGGCCATTGCGTATGGATGTAGATTCTCAATACCTATCGCTTAGGAGGCCTTACGATGAGAACTCTCCTAAGGTTTCAGGCTCCATCGATCCCGAAACAGGGTTTATTCGCACTGGAGATCGCGCAACTATGCAGGTTTCCTTGGTTGCCCCCATCGGCAGTCGGTATTTGAGTTACCGTCCTGAGATTGGATCTCGAATCGATTTTTATTCTTTTCATCAGCCGGTTTATCCGGGCTCAACTTACAGGGTTCGGAGTTTTATCGATCAAGAGTTGAGCACAGAGGTTTGGAGGGTTTTTAATTTTGACGATCGAGTGGATTTAAAAGCAGTCAAGCACTCGGTTCGTCCCTTTGTTCGTTGGAGCTTTTCGCCGGAGGACGTTCGGCAAGAGCATCCTTCCGAGTATCGTTGGGACAGTAGTTCTGGATCCTTTCGAAATGATCATCCATTTTTTACTCAGCGAGATGATCAAGGGCGAAAGTCTCCGAAGTTTGATTTATTTGACCCAAATTCGGATGCAGAGAGTGTCTCTCTTGGAACCATTTCAGAGGAGCAGCGTTTAGGGCATCATCACTTGTTAACGCTAGGCTTAGGAACTCGAGTGGTGGGCCGTTATGGCGATGAGCGTAGGCGTTATGAAGAGCATTTTGGAGCGAATGTTAGCCAAGACTTCAATCTACTTCCGGAAGGAGAGCGCTTGGGTCGAATTCTTTTTGATGCTTTTGGAGCCTACTCTGGATGGCGACTTTCAACAAACATGGCTATAGATCCTCGCACTCGAAATGCAGACGTTTTGAACAAGCTTCAATATTCCAAATATTGGTATAGCGCCAATGTCTTTCAAAGCATTCAAAGAGGCAACCAAAGCGTAGGTGGAGGCGGATCTTTGAACGACATCGGGGCGTTTTCATTTTCATTCTTAAGTAAATATGATCTAGTTTTAAATGATTGGATTGAGCAGGAATACTCTTTTCTCTATAAGAGTCCTTCAAAATGCTGGCTTGTGCAGTTAACAACCCGAAGCACTGATGGTTGGTGGCCGGTCGATCCGAGGGTTGGAATCCCGACCTTTAGTTTAGACGTCGAGTATCGTCCTGAAGCCCCAAAATCTAGAAAATCCAAAGACATATAGACCTCGCCCGCCAGGCTTGACCACGCGCCATTTCTGACTATGATAGGGGCCGTTCATGAGTTGGTCGCTTAGCTCAGTTGGTTAGAGTATCTCCTTGACATGGAGGGGGTCGGCAGTTCGAATCTGCCAGCGACCACCAACTTTCAACATCAGTGAAGAATCGAGTTCTGTTCAGATTGGATTTTATCAATGAGCTCACGGCGCGGATTTTTTCTTTCTTTCTTGGTTTTCGCTTTCTCGGTGTATGCTGGGAAAGACAGGTCTAAATGCCAGGCAAGATTAAACACTAAGGTTAAGGAAGACCAAGGAATTAAAACTTTAGAATTGTATCAGCAGTCTTTGTCTATATTTAGAAACAAATGTGCTACTTGCCACTTTGGATTGGGGTTAAGTTTTGTCAACTTTCCATTCGAATCGAATAGAAGACATGGTTCGAATGATCAATTTTCTATTGTTAAAGACGCCATTCGTCGGGCGCGACTACCTGAGTATCAAACTGTAGCGAGTGGTCGTATTGCGATTCCTAACAAAGAGAGAATGCCCCCCTTGAATGCACCTCAACTTACGGATGATGAACTGAAAACTTTAGAGCAATGGCTTAACCTTGGTTTGCCTGAGTCTTGACCCTAAGGGCAAAGCTTTTCTCTTGTTCCTCTGATCTCAAATCTTTTAAAGTCTGGGGCAACGGGGATTCGAAGCAACTTTGCGTCGTTTGCGCATTGGACAGTTAGCTCGTCCAATTTAGTGGACCAAGAGTAGTCAGTTTCTCGTATAGGTAGAGGGATTCGGTGAAAAGAAAGCCCAAGATAAAAAATTGCAAAAACACTTAAAATCCACTTTTTCTGAGAGAGAACTCTTGCGTGCAGTAGAAAGTAGAAGGTTACTATTAGTGAGACTCCTTCGAAGATGAATCCATATCGGAAAAGAGAGAAATTAATCTGGCGATGCATTCTATTGAAATAAAGCATGGTCTCTTCACGAGCGAGAATCATTAAAAGGTGCAATGCAAGGTAGCAAGCGACAAGGATGACAATGTTTAAAGCGACTTTATCTTTTAGACTTCGCTTTATCCACCAAGCGATTAAAAAGACAATTAGGCCCCACCACAAGAAATCGATGTTCTGGGCAAGGTAAAGGGTTAGGTGGTCGCCGATAAGAGATCTCAATAGGATCTGATTGCTCAATGTGTGAAAGAGTGAGGAAAAAATCTTCGGTGAAAAATTAAATTGAGATCCAAAGCGACTTTCTTTTGCAATAAAGCAAGCAAGGGCATTCAAACAAATTAGTGTGAATGCAAAAAAGTCAAAGGACCTCAAAAGTTTTGAAGGTTGAAATTTGTGAAGGAGTGGAAGGAGTCTCCACGCTAAAATAGGAAGAAAAATGATGCTTTCTCCAGAAGAAAAAACAGCAAGAATGAGTAAAGTAAACTCCCATAAAGAATGTGGAGTTGTTGAATCGACGTTTCTCAAGGACCAATAGCCCATCCAAAAAGTGCAAACCCAATGCAGATTATTTGTATTCGCTAGTGCTTCCCATAAGCCTGGGGCGAATGGAATGAGAATTAAGAGCAGGGCTCGCGCGGAAGGAGTTGGTAAAATTCCTGACAATCTTTGACTTAGAATCGGGAGCAAATAAATCCAAAAGACAAGAATGGACAGTATTGAGTTAGCAATCGGCCAAAACTCTATTGGAAAGCTGGATGTGACAATCGCTGTGATGAGTCTTGGCCATGTATGGTAGTAGCCGTCGTGAGGGAGGACTAGGCTTGCCCAGCCATGTTCTAGAAAATCTCTAAAAAAGATGCCGTCGTCAGCCCAGAAGTTGGGGTCTACGATTCTCCAATAACCTACAAGGAAGAGTAGAAAAAGAGCCGCCAAGGCTGTGAGAATTCTTAAACCCAATGAACCTCTATTTATATGTAATAAACCGCTTTCTTTCAATCAGAAGCCACTTGAAAAGCACTTTACCTTTGGGGCCGTGGGCTCTAATCTACTTAGGATGAAAAATGTTTTTTTGTGCCTTTTTAGTTTGAGCCTTATTTTTAGTTCTCATGCGCAAAAAGTTTCAAACGATGGTTGTCAGACCTGTGTGCCGCAAGATGTCGCAGATGTTTATGCAGAGGCGGACGCTGTTTTGGTTGTTCGAGCTAAAAATATTCCGAATCGAGAAAATCCTGTTGGGCAATATACAGTTTTACGCACTTTAAAGGCGAAAGAAGGTGTTTCTGTGCCCAAGAGTTTTTCGCTGAGGGCGACCTTCGATAAATGTAAGCGTGGTTTGTTTTTGCCTCCTGGTTCAAGCTTTGTAGTCTTTTTGAATAAAGATGAAGACTTTCATTTGTTGCCCTGTCGAGCGCGCGAAATCGAGGTAGAAAATGATAAAATTAAGCTTAATGATGAAGAAATTAAGGTTTCGGCTATTTCTAATTGGTTCGAGCAGCGAGCCGTGCCCGCGAAGCGGGAGAACGACAAGAAGGATAGTGTTACTGAACCTGTTGTAAGGAATTTTTGTATTCAAAGCAGTGATTGCACCTTACGTCATGTGGATTGTCTTGTTCATGAGTGCGCTTGCCCCGTGCCAGTTAATAAGAAGTGGTTTCCGGAATGTGGACAGCAAGTTAAAACGTTTTCTACCGATAAGAATATGAAATGTAGGTCTTGTCCGAAGGCCGAGCTTAGCTGTGTTAGAAATAGATGTGTTCAAGTTGTAAAAAAGTAAACAATTAAAAGGGGGCTAGAGTTTGGTCGCCTTTAATCTCTTGAGTAAGACTTGATTGTATTCTTTTAAAAAGCTCCGCAGTTGCGAGCGCATCTCCCATGGCTCTGTGCTTTTTTCCGTGGGAAATGCCTAAAGAAGCGGTCAGTTTAGGTAGGCTGTAGGAGGTCTCCTTTGGAAACGCCTTTCGAGCGAGCCGGACGGTGCAGTGGGTTTGCGCCTGATAATTGTATCCCAGTTCAGAAAATTCGTGTTGTAAAAAATCAAAGTCAAAACGAGCGTTGTGAGCCACGAAAACTCGGTCTTGAGTCATTTCAATTATTTTTTTTGCAACTTTAAAAAATGGTGGAGCTTGGAGAAGCATCTGATTGTCAATCCCAGTAATTTTGCTAATTAAGGGGGTGATTCTTCGCTGGGGGTTGATGAGCGTTTCAAATTTTTCGACAATCTGACTTCCATTCATATTGATGATGGCAATCTCTATAATCTTATTGTCGGATGCTCGAAGTCCGGTTGTTTCGGTGTCAACTATTGAAAAGCGCTCAGTATGAACCACTTAATCGCTTTCTTTTGAATTTACAATTTGTCCATTGAGGATGGACACCTTTATGGTTTTTGCTTTTTCATTGGTTGAGGAGATAAAGTTTCCGTCTACCTCTCCATTGGTTACATCTAAGCTATAAGAATAATCGAGGTCTTCTCTGGGGTGGATTGAGACTTGTCCATTTTTTATTTTCAGATCGACGTCAAAAGCAGGTTTTTGAATTTGAATGTTTCCATTGGATCCGTGAATAGAGAGTTTCATATCCCTAGGCAGTTCGATGTTGCAGTTTGCTCCCTCGACCTGGCTCATGTCTAAGTTGTATGTGTTGTTTTTTTCTTTTAGTGAAAAGTTCTTAACTTTAGAGTCCTGCTCAATTTTACAGGTCCAGCTGAGTTTGTCATCTTTGGAGTTGTTAAGAGCCAAGATAGCATTGGCAAAGGGAATGTTTATGTTTTGATTTTTTCCTGAAAGCGAAGCGGTCCCGGATATTTCTCTTTCTTGAAGGCTTCGATCTACTTTCTTCGTGCTTGAATTTGAGCTGGTGTGATCGCTTATGTCGATTAAGCCGCCAAGTATTCTGACGCGTCCTTCGGCTTCGTTGACTTCGATTATGGGGGTGAGTTGAGTGAATAGAAACATGGCTAAAACCGCAAAAACAGACAATGTGCCGACTAGGCCGAAGGCAGCCCATTTTATAGCTTGGTGTTTCGAAGCTTTACTTGGACTTAATCCTCGTTCTAAGAGGTAACGGTTGGCAACGTGCTCAGCTTCACCAAGAGAAGCCAATGTCTTGTCTAGGTTCTGATTCGGGTTTCTGCTTAACTCCGATAGAATATGCGATTTGAGCTCGGTAATAATTTCTGCTTTCTCACTAACCGCGATCGATCCAAGGGCTTTGTCGATTTTAGTGAGGTAGGCTTCAAGTTTTGGATTTTTATTGTTCATAATACTTTATGCTCCTGTTGTTGCTTAATTCTTTTAAGAGTTGATTCATTTTCAAAAACTCTTCTTTCATTTGAACGGCTTTATTTTGTCCTTCATCGGTTACAGAATAGAACTTTTTTGGGTTTCCTTTGTCTGGGGCGATTTCCCATTGTGCGCTCAAGACACCTTCTTTGCTCAGTCTGCTTAGGAGTGGGTAGAGGGTGCCTTCTTTTATACTTAGGCCATGCACTTTAAGTAACTCGAGAAGCTCAAATCCATAGGCTCTTTTTCTCTTTTTAATCAAGAAAAGCAGGCAGAGCTCCAGATAGCCTTTTTTGATCTGGGTGTTCCAATTGCTGAGGCCGATTGATTTATCCACGCTTAAACAAAGTGCATAGTATACCTAGGGTAGTGGAGCAATTTTTTAGGGCTGGATATGACGGCGCGCTGCAGAGTATCCGACCTATGAGTCTTATGCTAAGAAGGCTCCATGCAATCAAAAATGATTTTTGCTTTGATTTTAGCTCTGGCGGCGAGCACATCTGACTCAAGGGCCTCAGGGCTAGACCCCCGCCTAGTTGAGCTTCAAGGGGTTGCGCATATTTCCTCGGCTCTTCTTCAGCTGGAGGGCGTTGAGATGGGCTCCGAGGAGCGCAGTTTAGACCCTAGTGCTGATACTTTTCTTAGTTTTTACGAGTCTCCGGATGTTCCGCTTGAGAAGAGGCTTCGTGGAACGGTTTGCTATTTTAATTCTTCTTATCTTTGTTTTTTCGGGGAAAAACTAACCTTGGTCCTGTTTTACCGCGATCCATTGGCTGGTTTTGATGTTGGTCGATTTTCTCGAGATTTGGTCGATACCTTCGAGCGCAGAATTCTAAAGCCTAAAGAAACGGCATTGAAGGCAAACCTTTATTTTGCCTTCATTCGGGACAACGAAGCCATTACCGTCGACACTGCTGTGATGAGATAGCCTAGACTTTATCTTTTGTGTTGATATTTCTTTTTAGGATTCTTGAAGTTCGACTCGTTTCTTTTAGCGTTTTGCTTGTCGACAGTTTTTCGAATATTTGAAAGTTGCTTCCCTGATTGCCTAGCATTCAGGGCTTCTCGGGCGCGCTCAAGGCCAAAGTTCCATTCGGCTTTAGCTGTTCTTTTGTAGAGATAGTAATTACTTGGAACTCCTTCAACGAGTTTAAAGAGTATCAAGTGCGGGTTAAATCCATTGTTCTTTCCGTGAACATCAACCCAGTTAACATTTTGTTTCGAGACATGTGCTTGGCGATCTAAAGCGCTGTAGCCATAGGTTTCTTGGACAATGTCCGACATGTATTGGGGGAATCTCAAGGGATAGGTTACCATGACCTCATCTGCTAAATCTTTAGCCAGTTCAATCGGATAGAGATTGATTCCACCCGTTATATAGTAATCTCCGTCAATGAAAGCAGGCCTCATAAGAACAGGATCGGAAATGCTCGCTCTTGCGGCTTCCATGGGGCTGATGTCGGTGCGGACCTCAACGTTTCGATCGATGAAGCTGTTAGGATACTGGAGGGCTATGGCCGACTTGCGGCCCCGTAGATATTGGGCGGTTTTTGAATCGGTGAAGTAAGTTTCGCGAAAGCGAACTCTCATTGCTTCATAGTTGCTTTGTGGGCCAAAAAGAGTTTTTCCAGCTACGATGATGTATCTAGTTCCCTGAGTTGGAAATTTCCCGGGAGCATTTTTCATGAATACATTGTCGGGTGCATCGAGAATATATTTTTCAAACATAGTGCTATTGAGCTCAGAAGTGACTGGAGAGATGAGTTTATTAACCTCGAAAGCTGATTTGAGAGAAATTTCAGGAATTCTCATGAAGTCATGAAATTCTCTTGAGAGAAAGAATTCATTCAGGTCATTTCTATTTGGGTGTCCCATCAGTGCGTTGACTGACAGGGACGATCCGCAGGTAGCGATGATGAGGTCGGGCTTCCATCCGAGGTCTTCAATGTGTTTTGCAATACTCGCATAGGTGATCGGCGCTAGACCTCCTCCAGCTAATATGAGAGCCCTTTTAAATGGCTTTGCGTCTGATAGAGAGGTGGCAAAGAAGGAAATAAAAAGAACGATTCTAAAAAAGCTATTCATGCCTTCGCTTCTAAGGATTGAGCCCCTACTTTTCAAGGTTAAAATTGGGCGTAACCGTTGAGAAGTGCCAGTATCAGGGGGTTATGCGCCGCTAACCACCTTAAATAGTCTGTTCAATGTTGAGTCTCTTGAAGGTAAATCCCGTTGACCCGGTTGCAAATTTTGGAGCTTCGCTAAATTGATCCGAATAAATCTCTTTCAAGGCAGCAGAGCGGAGCTTCCCGGTTGCCGTCCTGGGAAATTTGTTGAGAACAAGTATCTCTCGGGGAAGATATTTGTTGTGAGATACGCGCTCTTTTAATTTTGTCTCAATTAGGTCTTTGCCTTCATTTAAGAAGGATTCTTCTAACTCTGGTGGGATCTCTAGGAAGAGAACTGCTTTTGCTCTACCGATATTGGGGCCATCAAAGGGGAGGCATTTTACGTCGCGAATACAATAGTTAGCGACAAGTGCGATTTGCTCGATTTCTTTCGCAGAAACACGCTCACCGTTAATCTTGAAGATACTGTCAGAGCGTCCAATGATGGTGAGGCGTCCCTTGTGGTCGAAGCTTCCTATGTCACCTGAAGCAAAAAAATCTCCTCGGGAATTTCTCTGTGCTGAAGGACTGTCGTAGCCAAGTGTTACGTTTGGGCCTTGGATATGAATTTCTCCGGCTTTTCCTGGTGGTAAAACTTTTCCTGTTGAAGATCTAACTTCAACTTTCTGTCCGGGCCAAACATATCCGGCTGTATCGTTGAGGAAGTCAGGATCGTTGCTGTTGATCATGGAGACCCTAGTCGCTTCCGTCATGCCATAGCCTTTGTGGATGACTGCATTGGGGAAAAGTTCTTGAGCGATTCTTAGGTGGTCGCGATGAATAATGCCGCCCGCAAGTTGAATATGCTCTACCGAAGTGGCGGGGGGGAGGTTGCGTCTTTTCTTTTCTTCAAAGCAGATTCTAAGCATGTCTCCTATCAGACCAATGAAAGTGCCTTCAGAAGCAAGTAGGTTTCGATAAATTCTAGATAGATTTTGTGAAGTGTTTACAAGGTGTGACTGGCCGCCTGCAAAAAACGTAGGAAAAAACTGAGTGTTCAGTCCCATGCTGTGAGAGGTGGGGAGAAAGACTGTGGCTTTTGTGCTTCTATTTAGGCCAAAGTATTCGATCAAATAATCAATTGTATAGAGAAGTCCTTCTTCTGGAACGAAGACACCCTTTGGTTCGCCGCTGGAGCCAGAAGTAAACAAGATGAGCCCTGTTCCATTCGGGCAACATTCCGAAGGAATCGTTCTTGTTGAGTATTCGAAAATGATCTTACCCTCGTGATTTATCTGGGTAGTGGGGTAGGGAAGTTTAAAATTGTTTTCTATGTAAGCGTCGCAAAGAAGTAGAGTTATGTTTTTTTGTTTGGAAAGAAATGCGTAAGACTCCACTGCATTGAAAACAGCCGGGACGCGGCCCATCTTTAAAACGGTTAGGATGCTCATCATTTTGGCTGCAGAGTTTTGCATGACGATGCCAACTCGAGTGCCGGGAGCTGAGGTGTTTAGAATGTAGTCTTCGAGCGTGCGCATAATGGTTTCTGTCTCAGCGCCGGTCCAAGAGCCACTCTGATCTGAAAGTATGACCTTGTTTCGATTTTGTATAAGCGCGTTTGTGATGCGCCCAGATAGCTGACTGTTTACGTTTGTGCGTGGCGACAACAATTTTTCCACGGGTGACCCCTCTCTTCAATCTCTTGATTCCCCCCAAGAGATACGGCAGGTCTATTATTAAAGTAGATACGAATCGAATCGTCTAAGATTTTGTAAGGACAAAATAACCAGTTTTTTGTCAATTTTAAATGCAGCGCATTGACTTCGTGTTGTTTTTATATCTTTTGGAGGCTTAGAGCGTGGAGCAATCCTTTGCGCACGCCGTCAACACTGTTGATGTGGATGAAATGCGAAGAGTTTTGTAGGTGAATTAGCTCGACAAAGGAAAGCTTTTCTAGACGCTTCAAATCTTTATCAGAAATGCCACTCATGTATTCTGCTTTAAAAACTAAAAGTTTTTGTTGGTCGTTGAGTTTGTTTTGAGTCTTTGCGAGCATTTCCCAAAGTTCGTCAGTTGTATTTCGATCCAGAAGTTCTTTTAGGCCTTCCATTCCATTGCGCCATTGGCCGGGACCATTTTTATTTTCGTAGAAGATCTGACTTTTGATGAGGACTCTAAAATTTCGATCTGTAATCGCATTCGAAAGATCTTGTTTTAAGTCGTTCCACGGCTTTGTTAGGTCGAGACTTTCTACGGTGTTGATGACCGTGGAATAAAGGTCTGTATCTCCCATCAGCCCCGGTGTGATGTCTGAGACGACTCCGCTGGCAAAAATTTCTGGGTAATCGCAGGCAAAGTGATAGACGATTTTTCCACCAATGCTTAGTCCAATGAGTGTGGCGCTTCTTCCCGGGTGGTTTTCGGCCAAGTAATCGGCAAGGTCATCCGAACAAGCTCGGTAGTCGACGGCGTTTACAGCTTCTGTGCTAAGTCCCTTAAGCCCTTGTTCCTTGCGTTGAGGGTTTGTGTCGACCAAAAGGATTCGAAACTCTTTTTCAAGCCCCTCTATGATCTGTCTGAAGTCTCCGGCGCCGCCAATCATGCCAGGCAAGCAAGCAAGAAGCTTTCCCTCGGGGTTACCTATTTCTTGAACTTCAATTGTCATATCAACTTGATAACGTTTTTCCACCGTCAATAACAATGGTTTGTCCGACAATTTGCGCACTTTCTGCCGAACAAAGGAATTCGACAACGCTTGCAACATCTTCAGGGGTGCAGAGTTTTCCAGAGGGGGTTGCTTTAAGAACCTTGTCGAGGCGCTCCTCTTTGTCGGGAAACGCGTCGACAGCATCGGTGAGAACAAGTCCAGGGCAAACCATGTTTACGTTTATCCCCTTTGGAGCTAACTCGGCGGCATAATGTCTAAACAAAGACTCCATGGCCCCTTTGCTGGCACCAACAGCGGCGTAATAGGGGATGACTCGCGTTCCACCGGAAGAAGTAATGCCTACAATTTTTGATCCTGGAGACATTCTTATGCAAAGTTCTCGAATAAGATTGTGGATCGCAAACACATTTATGTCGAAGGTCCACTTCATGTGCCTTTCGCTGAGTTCGTAGCTTTCCTTGTGAACGCCACTTGCAGCAGAGTGAACCAGAATGTCAATCGCATCTGTTTTAGAGCTTAGTTCGTCAATCACTGATTTAAAGTTAGCTTCTTTAGTGAGGTCGCCTCGTATAGCTACTATGTCGAGGTTGTTTTCTTTGGCTTGAATGCTAAACTCTTCAGCCGTTTTTCTGTTTCTGCCGTAAAGGGCGAATACTCGAGCTCCTTGCTGGGCAAGTCGGAGGCTTATAGCTTTGCCTATTCCTCTAGTTCCACCTGTTACAACAGCAGTCTTGTTTGAGAATTTTTTAATCATGAAGCAGAATCTCCCAGGGATCGTCCCCCATCAATTACCTGGACTGTGCCAGTGATATAAGCGGCTTCTTGAGAGGCCAGAAAGGCAATCAATGCCCCAACCTCTTCGGCGCTGCCGGCGCGTCCGGCTGGAATTCTAGAGCTAAGGTTTTTGTTTTTTGCCTTTAACTTCTCTAGTAATTTTTCAGTCATAGGAGTTTCTATGAGTCCGGGGGCGATGGCGTTTACCGTGACCCCTCGGTGGGCGACCTCTAGGGCGAGTGTTCTTGTGAAGCCCTCTAGCCCTGCTTTTGCAGCAGCGTAGCTAGATTGTCCTCTTTTTGAATAGTGGGCGCTGATGGAGCTCATGTTTAAAATTCTTCCAAAGCGTTTTCGATACATGGATTTCACTGCCAAATGAGACAGTGACATGCTCACAATGAGGTGTTCGTTGATTAGATCGAGGTGTTCGCTAAAGTCTGAACCAAGAAAAAGACTGTCTCGTATTCTTCCCGCACAATTAACAAGAACAAGAGGGTCTTGTTGAAAATGTTTTTGAACACTTTCGTAGAGCGCGACACAGTCTTCGTGTTTAAAGAGGGGTTTTTGAAATATTTCGACTTCGCAGTTGGGATACTTGTCTTTGATGTGGTGGAGGGCTTTCTTTGCTTTAATTTCATTTTGAGCAAAACTTAAAGCAAGGTCGTGAGTGGGGGCTAATTTTAAGGCGGCACCAAAGCCAATTCCTGAGCTTCCCCCCGTGATTAAAGCTAAGTTTCTAGATTCGGCCATTATGAAAACCTATTGCTTCCAGACCTTGAGAACGAGGCAGGCGTTTTGACCACCAAAGCCTAGGCTATTGCTTAGAGTGTATTTTAACTGAGCCTCTCTGGCGGAGTTGGGCACATAGTCCAGATCGCAATCAGGGTCTCTTTCGTCAAAGTTAATAGTGGGAGCCACTTTTTGATTTTTTAGCATTTCGATACAGGCAACGGTTTCAACTGCACCCGAAGCAATGGTTGAATGGCCAATCTGAGACTTCAATGAGCTTACGGGGATTTTATAGGCGTGTGCGCCTAGAGCATCTCGTATAGCTTTTGTTTCTAGACGATCGTTTAAGGGGGTGGAGGTTCCATGAGCATTGATGTAGCTAATTTGCTCGGGTGAAATATTGGAATCTTTAATAGAGGATAGGATTGCTTTGATCACGGACTGACAATCTTCTCTTCCATCGGTAAGACGGTAAGCATCGCTTGTGAAGCTATATCCAGTGACTTCAGCAAGTATTGTGGCGTTTCGAGCTTGAGCGCTCTCCAAGCTTTCAAGCAGAACGGTTGCGGCTGCTTCGCCCCTAACAAAGCCAGAACGGGTTTTTGAAAAGGGTCGGCTAGCAGTTTCTGGTTCAACCTCAGCGGTGGTGAGCGCACCCAGCATATTAAAGTTCAAGAGATTGCTGGGCTCACAGCGGGCATCAACCCCTCCGGCTAGAGCTCGTGTCCATTCTCCTGATCGAATTCTTTGAAAGGCCACTCCAATAGTTTGAGTGCCTGTAGCACAAGCGCTGTTTAAACTGATCTGTTTGTGGGGAGCAATTGGAGGGTGTCCTCGCTTTTTTAATATGTCTTCAATAATTAAAAGTGGGGATTCTGAGCGAACGGTGTTCCAGTTGAATTGATCTGCTCCGAACTCTCGAAGAGAGTCCAATACGATTTCAAAAGAAAGTCCGTCGGCGGTTCCGTATACAAATCCGTCTATAGGGGCGCTGCCATCTAGGTCGTTTAGAGCTTCTTCGGTGGCCAGTGCGGTGAAGATCCAGGATTTCGGGAGTGAGCTTAGATCTTCATAGTTAATAGATTTCTGCAAACGAGTCCGGTCTATAATAGCCGCATAGGGAACTGGAAAGTTTTCTTCCGTGAAGCCTCCGCGAATATTTACGACGCCAGATTTTCCAGCAAACATATTTGTTGAAAAATCTTTGGTGGTTGTCCCTATGGGAGAAACCACGCCAGCGCCGGTGATGACTACACGATTTTGCACTTCAACCCTTTCTTCAGACCTTAGGCAGGATTTGCTTCAAGATAAGCAATTACATTGGCCACAGACAATTCTTTAGCAGCATTTGGGTTGTTTGCATTCTTGTTCACGAATTCGCTAACATCTTTAAAGTCAACTTCGCGTCCGATTGCATTTTCTAATTCACAACTTACGTCCAAAAAGTCAATGCTCTCCAAACCCAAGTCTTGGACAAATCTGCTTTCAGCCTTAATTTCAAGTTCGTCATTATTGAGAACCTCTTTAATTGCAGTTCCAATGGTTGATAATAGTTCCTCGTTTTTGTTTGCCATTTAATTCCCTTTCATTTTCTTAGTTAAATTTACAATTTCGTCTGAAATTCCATAGTAGGTATTTGAGTCTGATCGAACAAGGTCTGACCAGTTTGTGCGGTCTCCATTGTTCGTTAACAAGATTGCGGCCGCACCTTCAGAAATAGTGCGCTGTGGTTCGTCTCGTCTTATCCGGGCGTTGATTAAGGGATCTTCGAAGCTGAAGGCTGTGCAGACAAGTGCCGCTTGAACGTTATTGTGAATCAAGTCAAACTCGGCTTGTTCAAGTGCCTGCAGGCCAGCGTGAGTTGAATGGGTGTAAACATTTAAGGGGCCCTGAATCTTTAAAAATATTCCAGTTTGAGCAGGAGCTAGATTTGGTAGTTGTTTGAGATACATTTTGGGGTTTCTCAATTTTTTATAAGTGCTTGCAAACTCCCCTTCCGGTAGATTCGTCATTTCTTTTGTGGTTGGCACGTGGATGGGGCCGTTTTCTACAGCGGCATACATTCCAACACTGAAAGGGTCTTTTCCCAAATAGCTAGCAATGTGGGATTCGACACTTTGGCAAGTTGCGCTCAGCAAAAGTGCGGCACGGCTCATAGATCGAAAGGCTCTTGGTTCCGCAATTGTTATGTCTTTGTCCGTGAGTGGGATTCCAGCAAATCCTTCTAAGTTTTGCATGTTGGGATACACGTCATAAGTTAAAGTGCTGGGGTTTTGCTCCTCAGGGAGAATGCTATTTGTCCAAAGTATCTTGCTCACAATGAAGACTCCACACTCTGAGTTGGGACGTGCTGTTGGCGTGACAAAAACTCTTGACTCACTTCATCGAAAGACTCTGAGCTTAGATTTTTTCGGTCAATCAATCCAAAAAGGATTTCGGCTGCGGCCATCTTTTGATCATTTACAGTGATGATTCCAGAGGCAATGCCATAGGCTCTGGAAATCTTTTTTACTTCGATGGAAATGATGCATTGATCGCCAGGTTTAATGTTCTGGTAGAATTTTGCAGACTTTACAGAACCTAAAACGGGTAAGACCGCAGGGTTCTTCATCGCCATGCACTTGCCGGCCATCTGAGCAATCATCTCAATTTGAAGAACACCTGGAACAATGGGCATGCCTGGGAAGTGATCTCTAAAGAAATCTTCTGATCGTGTGAAACATTTAACTCCAGACGCTCGAACGCCTGGTTCACAATCAATTATTTTGTCTAATAGCTGCCACCTCATCTTAGAACCCAAACCTCTCTTCTAAGGAATTCCCGACCATATATTAAACTTCAATGAAATTGCAAGTTTTAGCTATTCATTTCAAATGACAGAAATGTAGTTAAAGCGTCGAATTTAAGACTCAAAAGGCCCAAATGCTCGAGCCTAAAAACGCCTTACTTCACACTTTTTGTTTTTCTGGCGCTTAAGTTGGTTCAAAATGTTCTCTTGAACCAACTTATCTGATTTTTAAAGGGTGATTAAACGGGGTGACCGAAGTTTGGGTGTCGCCTTTTTTTAAACAACCAAGAAGATTGTTGATCTCAACTTGATTTTTTAAATTCGTGGTGATGATTGATACGCTCCGAATCTGTTTTGCGGAAAGACGCTCTTCCATTTCGGAGCAAACGCTCTTCCATTCTGAAATGTGCCGAACAAGACCGATGGTCTTGGTCTTACTTCTTTTTTCAATTGTTTTGACTGTTTGTCGAAGCTCGTCGTAAAGCCCACCCTCTTGGATGTCTATTGTTCCACCCGTAAGGGCGATAACAGCAGAGGATGGGCTTCTGTGGGTTTTGCCTGAATTTTGTTTCATTGTTTCTTGGTAATAGGGGTAGGCTCCCACCAAAGCGCAAAGCAGGCAGCCGATCGCCGTCCAGAAGATTGGAGTAAAGATGAATGATCTCACACTAATAACTCGGCGCGTTGTGAGTTTTCCTTAAGCTTTGGGGTTTTTTTTGAGCTTCTTGTTGAAAACTTAATCAGTTGGTTTCGTGTCCCGTTGACCTTAGCTGAAGCTGCTCAGGGTTCTTAACTCAAATTTCATTTGTTAAAAGATCTTGAAACTCGGTATTCTGTAACAGTCGAAATCAGTTGCATGTAAGCCAGAGACTAACAAGATCTAGCATCTACCGTGGCTCGGCGCATGTAGTTCAAAATGCCAAGGTGGAAAATACTAAACCGTAAAGGTAATAGTCATGTCACATTGGCAACGTTTAATCTCATTGAGTGCGATCCCACTCCTGGTCGCTTGCGGCGGAGATTTGCCAGGGTTTCGAGTGGATGAAACCTCCAATGCTTTCGTTCAAAACTCATCGGTGAACGACAAGGTGGATATGCTGTTTGTGATAGATAACTCTGGCTCTATGGCCGAGGAGCAGGCTGCTCTCGCGGACAACTTCGAAACTTTCATCACTGAGTTTTCTAGCCGTGATTTAGACTTCAGAATTGGTATCATCGCTACTGATAACAGAGATACACCAGCTTGGTGGGCAGGAGCTCCATATGCTGGTATTTTAAACGACGGAGCAGGTTCCTTGCTTTCTAAGTATGCTTCTTATAGGTGGCTAAGTCCTGAAACTCCTTCTCTTGTGGATAAATTCAAAGATAACATTCAGCTCGGCACTAGTGGAAGTGGCTATGAAATGCCCATTACCGCATTAAACACAGCAATTACGACTAAAGCTGCTACTGGAGAATGGAACGAAAATTTCTTTAGGAGCTCGGCTTATCTAGCTGCGATTATTGTTACTGATGAAGATGAGTCTGTTTCTACGGCGGATGCGAGTTATGTCATCGATAGCAATGCCACAACAGCAGCTTCAAGAATCACAACACTCAAATCAAACTTAAACACTTTGAAAGGAAGTAGCAGCGATTACTCAGTGTATACGATCGCTGCTGAATCCTTAGCAATTTGTCCAGCTGCCCTAGGGAAAGGGGAGTTGGTTAAAGCTGCTGCCGAAGAATTGGGTGGTGAATTTGGAAGTATTTGTGATGACTTCGCGGATACGCTTGTTGCCATTGGGGATAATATCTTAACAGCTCTCACTCGCTTTTCTCTAGCTCAACCTCCCGAAGGAGACATTACCGTAACTGTGAATGGATCATTGGTTGCTCAAGATACAACTCATACAAATGGCTGGGATTATCTGCCTGCCACTCAAGAGATTGAGTTCTACGGCGCTGCCGTTCCTCCATCCGGAGCAGTGATCGACGTTGATTACGTGCCAGCGGCTCCTCTTGATTGATCTTTAGGCGATGTGTAAGTTTAATAAATGATTCGTTGGGGATTGCTCGGTCTAGGAAGAATCGCTCACAAATTTGCTGATGGAGTGAAAGTTTCTCAAAGTGGAGAGCTTTATGCCTGTGGAAGTCGCTCTGAGCAAAGAGCCCGTGAGTTTTCTGAGCTTCATAACATCCCAAACGCTTATTCTACCAGTGACTTTTTAACGTTACAAAAAATAGCTAAGCAAAAAGGTCTCTTTCTCATGGAGGGAATGTGGAATCGTTTTAACCCTGTGTTTCGCGAACTCTCCGAGCTAAAGCAGTCAGGAAAAATTGGCTCAGTCGACGTGCTTCAGTCGAGGTTTTCATTTCAAGCTTCGGTGGGTTCAGAGCATCGATTGTGGAGCAAAACCCTTGCCGGAGGAACGCTTTGGGACATCGGGGCCTAACGCGCATATTGAAAACAAGTAGAAAATTAGAGTCTAATGAAATCTGTCCTGGGGGCGCTGCGGCTCTTCTCGACATCAAGTGGGTAAATTCAAGGGCTTGTGTCTTGTAAAGTTTGTGTAAAGCTGTCCGAGGATTCCGCAACGTTGCAAGATTTTGAGCATAAAGTATTGAACATTCTTATA
>Ga0100403_1000148_pt1 | contig 64472 bp, 91 predicted proteins | sample CryGeymet201501t_FD_83663 | JGI IMG/M metagenome (GOLD analysis project Ga0100403, IMG submission 83663) | Groundwater microbial communities from Crystal Geyser aquifers in Utah, USA - Crystal Geyser metaG 2015-01t | ecosystem: Environmental > Aquatic > Deep subsurface > Groundwater | place...
ATGGAGGAATGTGTCTAGGGAATGCAATGAATACAGAGGTCAGAAAGCTTAGGGCAACAAACAATATTATAAATCTGGCACATCTTCTTATAAATTTTTTAGAAGAGCCTAACTATGGGTCCCCGCATATTTCAGATGAGCAATTCTATTCGGCACAAAAGGTAACTATAAATCCAACAGACCAACGCGATTGGTTCAGTTCTAGCTACTGGTCCAAACACGAGGCCTGGGATGGCAAGGCATATACGGAAGACCAAAAGAAGCTTTCTGAAAAATTAATGGAAAAGAATGGTCCTCTTGTCGAAGAGCAACCAGCATCCCTCGTTCTGTGTCCTGACTGTGAAAATGAATTCGAGATGAGTGAAATTAGAGATAACGATGGGAATTGTCCAGAGTGTGGTCATGATTTAGGAATTAATTAATCCACTAAAGTCGCTATGAAAATATTACTAACAAACGATGTAGCAATCAAAATGAAATACTACACTAAGTTCGCGCCTGGTGAAGTATCGGGGATGGCTAAAACCTCTATAAACGAAGATGGAGATATAGTGGTTGATGACATCGCACTATTCGACCAACAATGTACATCTGGGACAACAGACCTTGACGATGCGTCCATGGCAAAGTTTATGTATGAGATGGGACAGCGTGGTGAAAGTCTAAAGGCTTGGAATCTCTGGTGGCACACCCACGGTCATCTAGGTGTCTTTTGGTCTGGGACAGACACTGGAACAATCAACGCACATAAAGATGTGTATGACTTCCTTGTCTCTGTTGTGACTAATAAAGCAGGAGATTTTAAAGGACGGATAGATACGTTCCCGAAGGATTTATCTCCAGCTGGTTTGGACATTCCGTCTAAGCACGAGGATCTAGCCGTAGAAATCTATATGGATACAGAACAGTTGAAATCCGTGGAGGCAGAAATACTAGAGGTCGAAATAGAGAAAGAAGCTGTGAAGAAATATGTCGAAGAACTGGATAAGAAGATATCTGAACTAAACGATGGACTGTTAATAGACGAAGATGCTGCAGTTGTCTGTAAGGCTGAGGTCGAGTCCAAGGTAAGACAGAAAGTCTATAGCAATGTGCAATCGACTAATTATAGGGGTGGTAGAAGTTGGTCCTACGAGAAGGGCTGGGCTAGTGATAAGGGCCAGAAGGTATCGAGTAAAAAAAAAGAAAGTTATTACGAAAGAGACGAAAAAGAACAAAGAAAATTCGAGAAGGTTCTCGATGATATTATGTGGGGATATCCTGTTTGTGATGTTGATGATGATACTGAATATTTTGAAGATGATTTAGTCTCACCAATGGACTTCATGGAATCATGCCCAGAGTGTCAGAATCCAATTCTGCACTGCGATTGTCCAGATGCTTTATTTAAGTATGGAGATATCATAAGGAACTCTGGTGTCTACTACGACGGTTTCGGTTGGGTAGACGAGGATGAAGATAAATTAACAAGAGATTATAAACGGATAATGAGAGAGGAAGGCTTCGGATTACAAGGCTCCCTACTCCCAAGAGTATATAAAAATGGCAAATAGATACGACAGACAATCTGGCATCGTAAAGTCTGGCGAGCTAATGTTTCCAATCCATGTTCTTGGAGCTGGTGGCATTGGTAGTTGGACTGTACTGCTGTTAGCTAAAATGGGATGTACTAATATCACAGTATATGACGATGATAAGGTTGAAGACCACAACGTAGCCTCTCAATTTTTTAAAGAGGGACAACTTGGTCAACTAAAAATAGATGCTCTTAAAGAAAACGTCTTAGAGCAAATAGGCATAGAAATCTCCACTGAAGAGAACATCAGAGCAGAGGAATATATTGAGGATGGGCTAGTCGTTATAGCCATAGACTCAATGGAAGGTAGAATTAAATTGGGGGAGATTTATAAAGATAAACCAATACATATTATAGACGCTCGTATGGGCGGACTTGTTATGGAGTTATATAATTGCAAAGCCAAGAACTACCTAGCAACTACAGTCCCACCAGAGAGCGTAGACACTGATTCATGCACGGAAAAATCTATATGTTTTAACTGTGCTGTTATCGGTGGATTTGTGGCTAACCACGTAAGACGCTATGCAAAGAATGATTTTTCTTTTGGAGGAGAGTTAATCTATTGCTTCAACACTCAGACATTACTGAAGAAACCTTTTTCTCCTACTGGCATTGTGCACTCTGGAACAATCGGAGTCGCAAGTGCTGCTGTCTCTGAGTTTGAGGGAATAGTCGGAGCGTCATCTTCAGATGATTAAGCCAATAAGTATTGGGGACATGGTCAATGTGGAGATGACCACACATGATGGGTTTATAGCATTCAACGGAAAGCTGATTAAAGAGACCGAGGATAATCTTTATGTGTTAAATAATTTCCATTGGGGGGACGCACCGTTTGGTGTTGACCCCCGTGACCATGGATATCTTTATTGTTGGAGAATAATAAAGTCTCAATACGAGCACAAAGTTATAAAAATAGATTGGACTGAAGACGATGAAAACAAGGAGAAGTTATTATTAATGGATATAAAGGATGCTCCTCGTAAACAAAGAACGTTTGATGATTGGGATGCTATTCTTTTTTAAGTATGAGCAACAAAAACTTTAAACCACTCATTAAACAATTATTAGAATATAATATAGAATTCAAAGGCTACCCACACAGGCGACACAGGACTGGGATAAAAACAACCAAGTCTAATAAATCTTTAATGTTAAATAAAATTATAAACAAAGAGCATCTTCGGATGATTAAGGATGCCACATAAGTCGCAATAAATATGTTTAAAGTCAGAGACAGAGTTATATATACTAGTGGAAATTTTGGAGATTATATAAGAAATCCAGTCTGGGGTGGAGAGTGCGGTGAGATTATCGGAACCATAACGGGAATCGATGGGGTCTACTTTAATGTTGATTGGGACAACGGGGAGGACAACTCTTACAGGAGAGAAGACATTAAGCTCTATGTGAAACCGTTCGATAATGAAGATGATTTTAATAAGTATTATATAAAATAATTATATGTTTAAAGTCGGGGACAGGGTCGCATATACAAGCGGAAGGCATGGAGATTCGCGTTATAATCCACTTTGGGGTGGTGTACACGGTTATACTGTTGGAACAATATATTATAGATATATTAACGCCTGCTATGTAGTCTGGGACAACGAGTTTAAAAACTCATACGAAGATGGCACCCTGACACCCTATGTGTCCATTAACGAAAACGAAGACGATTTTAATAAATATTGTTTAAAAAAATCCAATGTTTAACCGAAAATTAAAAAAAGAATACAATCACAGGCTAAATGGTGAGATAGAGGATATTATTACCGAGGCAAACTACTACGAAGTCCATGGCTCGCGGAAAATTTTTAAGCTTAAATCAGGTAAATATGGAGTCTTTGAGCTTATTAGTTGGTTACCGTTTGAGGAACCTGGCGTTAAGTATGGAGCTCCAGAAACTGCTAGCTGGATGATGCTATGCTACAAAGGGGATGTAAAGACAGTCTATGAGATGTCTTTCCGTGAATTTAAATCATTCCGAAAGGAGCTTAAAAGAAACAAAGATGTCTTATAATAGCTATGGTATTTTTAAAAAAACAGTCCCAACCTTCGTTGTCGGAGAGGAATATACTTGCGATAATGATAACAGATATAAAGTAGTTAAAGTTCAAGGAAGCTTCACTTACTTCCACACAACAAAAAAAATCAATTCATCACAAAAATCTGGGGATGTAATATATCCGTTCACTTATAGATTGATTGAGAAAGATTATGCCCACGGATGGTCTGTTGCTAAAAACCTAGTTAGAGCAACACCGCTTAATGCAGATAGTTATAATCGTTTTTATTTATAGATATATGATATTTTGGACAACAGAAGCAGGTGATAGGATTTTACCAGAGAACATGGATACTCAGCATCTAATAAATGCAATCAACTATGTAGATAGGAAGTTTGATGGAATCCCACACCATATGGTCTCAATCATATCAAAAATGGAAAGGGTAGTCGAACAAAGAAGACCAGGATATTGGAGGAGAAACCAAGTCGTGTCCACAGTATCTGCAGACGAGTACAATCGTTTATACCTTAATTAGCAAAGTTATCCACAGGCAAACTTTTAAAAAAAAATAAAGTTGAAAGTTTCATTTCCTCTGTCGCAAAGGACATTTAATCTTAGCACTAATTCAGGACTTGACAAAAAGCTCTCGAGTATGCTATACTTATAGTATAGAGATAAGAGATTGTTTATTTCCGTTGTCGATGTAGTTCAACATAGAACGGAGGCACCTAAGCCTTCAATGTGTGTCTGGAATCACACCATCGACCGCGAAAGTGAATAATCGCACAAAATAATTTTAGTTCTTATCTTAATTGATATACCAATAGAAGATTGCGGTGTAACACTTTAACAACTCATACGTATTATATAGTAGGGGGATAGTAATATGCTATCCCCATCCACATAAGTCACAATACAGCAGGATAGAGAAGAGGCTTTCTCATAAGACCCATAATCTTAAGACAGTGGTTCGAATCCACTTCCTGCAACAAGACGACCAAGCGACAACCGACGGGGATGATAAACAACCACGACAATGACGTTTTCATTGGGTAGGTATATAAGAAATAGTTTATCCCCAGAGGAAAGAGTGCAGGGAGTCTATAAGGGCCCTTATGAGCAACAAAAGAAAAAGTAGGTTTAGTAGCAAGGTGCGAGTTGACCCAAAACAATTAGAATGGATAAAAGAAAACAAAACATGCTCAACAGATGCTGGGTTTTTAGACATAATAATAAATAAATATAAAGGCGACAGAGAGACAGAAAACCGATAAAGGTATATTGTACCAACTAAACTAATTAAAACGCGTAGAACCCCCGTGAGTCGCTTAATTTGTACCAATAAGGGTGTCATTGGAGGGGTAAATATAAATATATGATAAGAGTTTTATTAATAGCATTGATTTTATTGTTCCTAGCTATTATATTGGGGTATAAATTATTCCCGATTGTCTATAGTCGATATAAAAAAAATAGACGGCTAGCAATAACAAAAATAGATAATGCTGACAAGAAGTATAAATAAAAAAAGTATTAAAAAAGACCTTACAGACCAAGAGTCTGCACCGAAGACGAGTATCTTTAAAGATAGATAAAGAGGAAGATGGTATAAAAGCTTTAGCAGATGCAGAGATTGCAAGAAAAAAGGATAATTATTAAATAAAAAGTATGCCAGATATTTCGATGTGTTCTAACAAGACGTGCCCAAAGAAAGATACGTGTTATCGTTTTGCAGCTACACCAGATGATATGTGGCAATCGTATGGGCTTTTCAGTCACACAACAAAAAAGCCATGTGACGCTTACTGGCCAACAAAGGAGGATTAAATGGAAAGGAACGACTTTTATAAAGTTATTGAGAGCGATGATAGAGTAGAGGTTGAATGGTCTCCATACGGAGAGAAGAATTGTCGGGTAAGACGAGTAACAGAGTGGGTTTATTTTAACTGCAAGGACGCAAGGGATGCAGAAAGTAGCGGGAAGGCTAAGCTCCAAGAGCACGAGGTTACCAGTAAAAGAATAGGCTGGTAGCAAGATGAGTTTAAGAGGACTTCTCTAAAAAGTCCTCACAATTAAACATATGATATATTTTATATTACTATTGCCAGCGTGTATATTATTTACAGGATTTATAGGTTTGCTTATTATTACGGCTTTCTATCAACGAGGCTATTGTTTAAAACAAGTAGACACTTTCATTAATATTCTCGCATTCAACATAGAGGATATTCCGAAATTAATAAAAAAGAGGAGAGAATATAAGCAGTCCCATTATTATAAAATAACTACGGACGCTGATTATTTTAATAAATACTTTAATGATTAAATACATTTCAACTATAACCCTAATCCTTTTAGGTATAGGATTGTTTGGGCTTATTGCCCTAGGAGAGAGTAACTCTAACCCACCACTAAGCACGGATATCCACTACATAGCAACATCAACAACCCCAGTGATGGAAGTCCAATCCATGATATGGGATATCCATATGACTGGGCACGTTGACACAAGCGATTTAGTAAGATGTTTGGCTAAGTTTGATTGCCAGACCTGTAAACAATTTTTTAATATAACCTGTAATTAGTATGATGAAATACAAAGACATTTATCCAGGGGACAAGTTCCATACTGGAGACTGGAGACCAATGCTTAGAAACAAGATAGGCTCAATTGATATAGCCACTGGTGTCGCAATACCAATTAGGCAAGAGGAGCGTATATACTTGATGTCTAACGAAGACGTCGAGGCAGCCCTAATTTAAGCTTATGAACAACGATAAACACTGTATTGATTGTAAGTATTGGCCAGGGAATACTTGGGTTGATTACTGTAAGATAAAAACAACAGATGGAAGTCGTTTAAATATGTTCGTTAGCAACAAAGAGAAGAATTGTCGGCATTACAGGCCGACTTTAATTAGAATAATAAAGGACTGGTGGCTATAGTTCAACGGGAGAGCATCTGGTTGTGATTTAGCTGATATGGGTTCGATTCCCATTAGCTACCCTAGTTCCACCCAGCGTACCCATGTCTGTCAAGCGCGACGGATATGCGACTGGGTTTTTAGACCAGTAACTCAGCGGAAGAGTACCTCGCTCTTAACGAGAAAGTCGATAGTTCGAACCTATCCTGGTCTACAATATTTTTAGGCGGAGGAATTGGTAACTCATCTGTCTTTGAAACAGAAGAATCCAGGTTCGAGTCCTGGCCTAAGACCATCTAATAATAAATAAAACTATGAAAAATTATTCTCATTTACCACCGTCAGATAGAACAAGAGAGTTGGAACAGGAGTACCAAGACTTCAAACTAACAAAAGAGTGGGAACGTTGTTGTTTTTGTGATAAACAAATGCTAATTACTGAATATAAGCATTGGATACTTTTGTGTAATCGGTTTCCATACAATATGAAGTGGAAGATATGCCATATGTTAGCACCGAAAAGGCACGTGAGATGGTGCAAGCTTAATCTGATGGAGTGGATAGAGCTTATACTAATAGTTAAAAAAGGATTATTCAATAAATATGATAACGTTGGGGCTAACTTCGGAGCAACGAGCAGCATCCAAGACCATGTACACATTCATTTATTTTGGGGACAATTACAAAGTAAATAAAACTATATGACTCCCAAAGAACTTAAAAAACCATACAGTGGAATAGCAAGATAAGATGCACGAAGAGATGCAAAGATGCTAAAAGAAGTGGATAAAATTAGAAGGATAGACACAGGAACAAGCTTTTATGGTAGGACTTGATATTTATAAAGAAGAAGAAATATAAATAATTAAATAATATAAAACTTTATGGACTTAACAAAACAAGAAGCACTAAAAAAGATTGAGGAACTAAAATTATACATTGCCAAGGAAGACAACAAGGGAACCAAAAAAGTGGTGATTGAAATTAAAAATCGTTTTACTGGTGAGGTACAATTTACAAGCGAGAAAACAACAATTAAGGAAGCTGTGGTAGACAATAAGTCTAACTTGTCTGAAGCTAAACTGTCTAAAGCTAACCTGTCTGGAGCTAACCTGTATAGAGCCAACCTGTCTGGAGCTAACCTGTCTAAAGCTAACCTGTCTGGAGCTAACCTGTATAGAGCCAACCTGTCTGGAGCTAACCTGTCTGGAGCTAACCTGTCTGGAGCTGACCTGTCTAAATCTAACCTGTCTGGAACTAACCTGTCTGGAGCTGACCTGTCTAAATCTAACCTGTCTGGAACTAACCTGTCTGGAGCTGACCTGTCTGGAGCTGACATATATGGAGCTGACCTGTCTAGAGCTAACCTGTCTAGAGCTAACCTGTCTAGGGCTAACCTGTCTGGAGCTGACCTACATGGAGCTAACATGTGTGGAGCTGACCTATATGAAACTAAACTGTCTGGAAGGGGAGACGAAACTAAAATTAATAAATCTCAAATTAACGATTTTTTAACTGCGTTAGGAGTAATTGTTGTTGAATAAAACTATGAAAACAATCCCCCAAATTTTAGAGGAGAACTCCAAGAGCATATTAAAAAACTAAATGGCGATATATGAAAAAGAAAAGTGACACTTGCTTGCGGTGCGGTTACGACCCAAAGACCAGGGAGAGAGTTATCGGGTGCTACCACTGGGGAGTGAAAATAGCTAATAGGCACTTATACACCTATGATACGGAAGATAACGACGGTGATTTCTTGCAGGTGTTTAATAGAGTAGATAAAAAACAACCTCCAGCCTAGTGGCGAGTATCTCAAGGGCTCTATTGGTTAAGGTTGAGCGTAGCTACATCAAACTAATGAGCTTGTAAAATCCCTTTTGAATAACCCTTGCCGCCACCAGATTGCGGGTTATGTTCTCTGTTCGGTTGTCGGTGCAGCTTAATAGATAAATAGTCACCTTGCGGTAGAACTGTCTAACTACCAAACCGATTGGTTTTTGCCAATCCTAATCACCGCTATCACCACTCCTGTTTTAAATAACAAGCTATTGTGTAGACGACTTGGCGGAGTGGTGGTAGGATATATTAATTATAAAAAAAATGAAGATTTGGCTAACAACTGACACCCATTTTAACCACGACAAAATGACAGAGTATTGTGGAAGACCAGATAACTTTGAGGATATAATTAAGGCAGAGCTGTCTAACGTAGTAACACGAGACGATATTCTAATCCACCTCGGAGATATTTGTATTGGCAGAGATAAAGAAAAGAACACATGGTTCGGGACACTTCCCTGTCACAAAATATTGGTAAGAGGAAACCACGACAAAAAGAGTAACAGATGGTATTTAGTGCATGGATGGGATTTTGTCTGTGAAGCATTTAGCGATAGACTATACGATAAAAACATCCTATTTAGTCATCATCCTAAGAATGTTGACGGTTATGATTTGAATATTCATGGTCACTTTCACAACTCATTGCCAAGATTGTTGCGTGGAGAGTTCGTTGTAGATGGGGAGGAGGAGTGCAACAGGCAAGACCTACACAGACTAACAGAAGACAAACACAAACTCATAGCGCTAGAGAATACGGATTATAGGCCAGTTGACCTGGAGAAGCTATTAACTAAATTGTAATTATGAAAAAAAAAGAACGTATCGTAATAGAATATTTACTAGACGACCAGGCAGAGATTAATCTTATTAAAGATTGTTTAAACTATTGTTGGCATCGAGCAACAAAACACAACACGCCAATGTCTGGGAAGGGGCAAAAAATTAATGACCTGAGAAGACAGCTTGGTATTATTAAATAACAATCGTGAATACTTATCCACAGGTAAAAATTAAAAAAAATAACAAATAAAAAATAGGTTATAAATAACTGTGTTTAGTGGCTAATATTAGTATACTTGACAAAGGTACTTCGGGATGCTATACTATATATATAGGTATAAACATTTGAAGTTAAACGATTCTTTATAAAAACGCCATGGCTAAAAAAAAAGAAGAGCTGACACCAATGACAAGAGCTGAGTCAGATGAGAAGATCTTACAATATATAAATGACAGGAGCAATAAAGACGCTCAGGTTATAGGGCTGTTAGCTAAGGCTAAAAAGGTAGTCTTTGAAAATAACGTACAGCTTAATAGATTCTACCGCCGTCATTTAAGAGCAGCCAAAGAGTTAGATTGCTATTCCAACGAAAAGATAATTAGGGTTATGAAGTATTTAATAGATAACGCTAATTACAAGTGGGAGTTGTCTACTGTTATAAAGCACATAGACGAAGACTTTAATCAACTAGAGGGCAAGGAGCCTATAATAAACTTATCAGATGGAGAACAAGTATACTCTTCGGAGCGCATCAAACAACTCGAGCGAGAAGGTCGAGTCTACTATGTCGGAAGTAAGTGGAAAGAAATCGTGGAAGGATAAAATAGAGGAAGGACGTGCATGGAAGAAAGATTTATTAGCTAAGGGTTATCAGGAAACACCTGACGGATTACTTCCGATGTCTGAGGTCAATAAAGCAGGATATGTGCTGAAAGACAACCAATGGTTTATTCCTAAGGAAGAGTATATCGCAGATGGAAATTATGATAGAAAGGCTGGGGAAAAATACATTGGTGCTAGTCAACAATATCTACATTGGAGACAACAAAGACAAATAGCAGATTCAAATAGGATTAGCAATCCACAAGACAAGCAATTAAAAATGATAAAAGAAGTGGTAAAGAGTCCACCAATCTTAAATGATGAGATTGATATCTCGAAGATCCCCTTCTAAAAAAAACAATGAGTAATGAGAAAACATTTATCCCAGAAATCACGGTGAACAACACAAAAGAAGAGCGTGAAGTAACAATCGACGGAGTGGAGCAAAAAGTAGAGGTCCCAGCACAACAAGGATTTAATATCAAAACAAAAAGCCTTGAGGGAGATTATCAAAAAGGATTCTTCGTTAAAGACTTAGAGGCTGTGATTCTATTTGACAGATATCAAATACAGTCCAAATACAACGTTAAGCCGATGTTCATGTCAAATGAATTCGAGTTTAGTGGTTCGAGGAATAACGTAAGGGTATACTGCCCAGAGAAGAAGGAAGTGTTATATGAAGGTCCGTATTCTGGAGCCAAAGATTTCTTTGCCACTGGGCAAATAACATCCGCTGGTACACCAGAGAAATCGTTCGATACATTTTCAATTTTGTATCTATTAATAGACGGAGAAGTTTTTAGATTCAGATGGAAAATGAATCAGAATAATACGTGGTTCAGCTATAAAGATGGCGCAGAAGACGAGAGAGGAGACAGAGGGTACAGAGGAATTAAAACAAAGTTTGCACTAGAGAAAAAGAAGTTCGGGTCTAACGAGTTCTGGGCTTGTCATTTGGAGAATGTAGGTAAGGTAGACAGAACAGAGGCAGATGAGATTGGAGATAAGTTAGAAGATGACATGGATGAAGAAGTATCTAAGTTTAAAAAAGGCGCGAATGGAGATAGCCCACAAACAGTAATGGATCTGGAGCAAATACCAATGGACCAAGATACTGTCGATGTGGACTCAATCCCGTTCTAGGCCACATAAGTCACAATAAAAATGAGTAAAAAAGTAGAAAAAATATCAACCGCGATTAAAGCAACCATAAACACTGGGAACTATGAAAATATTGTTTACTCAGTTGGTATTGATATAGCTGGGTTCGATAGTGAATCCGCAAAAGAAGTCCAAGATGCAATCAATTTTGGCAGAGAACTATGCTTAGAGAATGTAATGAGTTATTACAACGAGGTTAAACAAAGTCCACGAACAGGAGAAACACTTGTTAAGACTACTGATAAGAAGTACCTGCTATTAGAAGAAAGAATCAACAAATCAGAAAATGAAGAGCAACTCCGTACACTCGCAGGGAAAGTTGAAGAAATAAAAGATGTAGAAATGCATAAAGTTATGCAACAGAAGTTTAATCTAAAGTTAATATCCTTAAAGAATGAGTAGTATAAGCGCGACTAGATATGGTGTTTTCACGGCGTGTCCTAGGAGATATCAATATCAGTATCAGTATAGATTATTGCAAACGAAAGGGACGCCACTTCTAGTCGGTTCTCTCTACCATGAAATGCTCGAACTTTATCACACAGATAATGAGCTCGCGGCTAGGCGAATCATTGATGATAACAAGGAGCACTCGGATATTCTGGCACACCTATTTACTAAGTACTTGGCACAACCAGTACTCGGTAACGTGCTAGAAACCGAGTACGAGTTCAAAGAATATATTCCAGGGATAGAGTATCCATTGTACGGATTTATAGACAGGATAGATGAGGACAAAGGTGTAGAGTACAAAACTACTTCGAAGAAATGGAACGACAAAGATGTAGACACTATACAGACAGATATATATATGTATATATTGTATAAAAGGTTTGGAGAACCATTCCCACTTGTCTACTCTATAAATAATAAGAAGACTAACACGTTGCCGCAGATTATACGTGTTGAGAAAACAGAGAAAGAAATACTCAGTGTTGAAGATAAAATAAGAAAGTATATCGAAGACGTCAAGAGTTCAGATTTCACACCTACTCCAAGCGGAGACTGCTACTTATGTCCGTGGGGCTCTATTGGAGACAGGACGTGCGAATATTCAAAATAGCTTTGATGAGGAACAATAAGTGCAAGCATTGCAAAAAAAACAATTGTTAGAGATGATTTAGATTCATGGAAGTACAATAATCTAAAATTTTGTGATGCCAGGTGCTTGAAGTTATACCGAGAAAATAAGAAAAATAGTCGAGATTCGAAAGAATGTTTGTGGTGTGGCAAACTGATTGTGAGACCAGAGCTAGACGCGTGGCACTACAACCAGCTTAAGTTTTGTGATTTGAAGTGCTTAGGGAAATGGAATGGAAGACAGGATGACGATGGACAAAAACAACCCGACAAGACTGTCTAATATCGGTAGGACAAGGAGTGACGAGGTGAGAAATAAAATAGCTGAATCCAAGCGTGGTTCCAAGAGTCATTTTTGGGAAGGAGGTAAATCTTATGAAAAATACACCGCCTCGTGGACAAATGCCCTAAGGTCAAGGGTGAGGAAAAGAGATAATAACAGGTGTGCTGTTTGCAACAAAAAACAGAAGAAAAGATTATTCCACATACATCACATAGATTATAACAAAAAAAATTGTACCGAGGGAAACCTTATCACTTTGTGCGCAAGCTGCCACGGGAAAACAAACTCTAATAGAAGCTCTTGGATTGCATATTTTAATAAAGGCGACAAGACATGTTTAGATAGTAAATAGGATGAATAATTATATAAAAGATAAAGTTGAAGAAATAAAGGCATGCGTTAGTGCTAATAATGGCGTGCTAGACAGTGATGAGATATCACAAATACTCAACACAATCTATGACGACGGGTACAGCGACGCCTACGAAAATAAATAGCATGAATTTTGAAGAAATAAAGCTACGGTTTGACGAGGATATGTCCAAAGAAGAGGGGCATAAAATAATGTTAAAGGTATCTGAGATTATAAACGATGTTGGCTCTAACTTCTTAACAATGAACGGAGGAGAACTCGCAGAGGCACAGTCAAAGTTGGCTGGGTATAAATTCTACCTAGCAGACTTCATGGGAGAAATTAATAGGATGTTCGAATCGTTAAAGCTCGGGATAAAGCACGTGAGAGCTACCGAGTGGGATAGAATAACAGAGGAAGTTAAGGCTAAAGAAGGGAAAGTCAAGAACAAGGAGCAGATTGAAAATGTAATAAATAAGATGACGTTTGAAGACCAGGCACGCTGTATGTTATATGAAACAACATACAATAAATATCGGCTAAAGATATCGTCGATAGACAGTATCCTAACAGCCATAGCACAGCGTGTGGCAGAAATTAAACGACAGATGACACAATAATGAAGAGTACAGATTTTAACGAGTTAGTAGAATATATAACAGAAAGAGTAAAAAGTGTTTTAATAACAAAGGCTGGTGAATACGCATCGGATGAGGATAGGCTTCATAACTTCGCTGGAGGGGCCAGGATGAGGAAGACAACTAGGGCTAAGGCTCTAGACGGGATGAAGTTAAAACATGATATGTCCATACTAGACTTGATTGAGTGGAACGATACTGCCCCAGAGAGAGTCACTAACGAATTGATAGAGGAGAAGCTCACAGATGCTATTAATTATACGATATTACTTTGGGCTATTTTAAAAGAAGATTTAGAAAAAAATTGAGGAACGCGACGATATATACAATAATGTTTTTTTTGTTTGTTATGTTGTTGTTGATATAAAAGTATGGGCTTCAAAAAATATAACAAAATACACAGACTCGGCAAAGACGAAACCAACGGGATTTTAGATGGGGTTTGTTTCATACAAGAAAAACTCGATGGAGCTAACACATCTATCTGGGTAGACGACGGAGAAATACAAATGGGGAGCAGGAACCAACAACTTAAAGGAGGTTTCAACGGCTTCTGTGATTATGTTAATGCTCATGAAGGTATAAAATCTCTACTATCTATTATGCCTGATTTTAGACTGTACGGAGAATGGCTAGTCCGTCACACAATATCCTACAGTGAGACTGCATACAAACGCTTTTACCTATTCGATATTATGGTAGATGATAAGTACTTACCGATACCAGACGTATACACTATTGCTAACCAGTTTAATATAGACGCACCTTATTTGTTGGGTGTATTTAAAAACCCAACAGACGCTGATATTAAAGCTCTTGTTGGGAAAAGTATGTTAGGGGACGTTGGAGAGGGTATTGTTATTAAAAATCCTGAGTTCATAAATGAATTCGGGGACCAAGCCCATGCAAAGGTTGTAACAGAAAAGTTTAAGGAAGATAACGGGATAGTGTTTGGTGGTAATAATAAATACTCAGAGTCCTATTGGGAAATGTGGGTCGTAAATAAATACATTACACTAGAGCGTGTACAGAAAATACTCCACAAGATAGAGCCAACAATTGACGGCAAGTTAGACATGGAGCACATCCCAAGGATAGTGAATACTGTATACAACGACATGTTAACGGAAGAAATCTGGGTCATACAAAAGAAGGTCCCGTCATTAAAATTTAGAACACTTAAAAGATTAGTAATGAAGAAGGCCAAGCAGATATTTGTGGATATACTTAATAACGACATATCTGTTGCTGATAAAATAGATGAATAAAGTATTGATACTGCGTGGACTACCTGCATCTGGAAAAACGACACATGCGATGGAGCTTGTTAAAAGAGGGTATAAAAGAGTTAACAAGGACGACCTTAGAGCGATGATTGATGGTGGGAGGTATAGTGGGAAAAACGAGAAGTTAATATTAGAAATGAGAGACATGATAATAGATTTGGCGCTCATCCACGGCTACGATGTTGTGGTAGACGATACTAACTTTGCGCAAAAACACTTCGACCAAATCGCAAGTATAGCTGAAATAAACGGGGCAGAGCTTGAGGTCAAAGTATTTGACACTCCACTCAAAGATTGCATACGCAGAGATGCTAGAAGGAAAAATAAAGTGGGCGAACGCGTTATCAGGGAGATGCATGACCGCTATATAGCTGATTATGAAGAACAATTTTAGTGAAGATGAAAAGAATAAAAATAAAGAATAGGTACTGTCGTTTCGATAAAATCAACAGCTTAGAAATATTGGGGAAGAATTGGCGGTTGACGTGGAATGGATATGCCGTTAACGAAAAAATGGTCAATTATAAAAAAACAAGAATGTTAATGCATCACCTAGTCCTAGGGAAAAAAGACGGATATGAGATAGACCATATTAATGGGAACAAACTAGATAATCGTCTATGTAACTTGAGGCACGTTACCCGCTCACAAAATAACATGAACAAAAAAAATGTTAAGGGATACATCAAGACAAAAGAGGGTAACTATCAGGCTAATATAGGCAAGGATGGTAAAAAAATATGCCTAGGAACATATAAAACAATAGCAGAGGCAAAAGCTTCGAGAAGAATTGGAGAGATTAAATACTTTGGGGAATATGCAAGATAGTTATTCTCCTAAAAAATATATAAAAGAGTTTTTAGAAACTAACGGTTACGTGTACTGTGAGCTTTGTGGATTATCTAACAGTTTAGGATTCAGCGTACATCATATAATTTTTAGGAGTGAGCTAGGTAAAAAACAAGACATGCACAATAAGTTAAACCTAATATTGTTATGTTATGACTGTCACAACAACTTCCACACACACAAACAACTACGTAACAGATTAGTAGAAAAGCGTAAGTTAAACGAACTATTTGGACGTAATTTTATAAATAATAACAAAAAGTATTATGAAGAAGTATGTAGCACCAGAAGTTTTTGAATATGATGACGGAGTTGTCTCGTTTGAAACTACTGATAAAAGATTTGCTGTTTTAGCATTCGAGTATGTAAGGGATAATATCCACGAAAGCTTTGAAAAATATAAAACAGAAATGTTAAGTGGATTCAAGGCTGATATCGAAAGATTGACAGCAGAAATAGAAGCAGAGGATGATGCTAAATAGTATTATCAATGCAGATTGTATAAGCGTGATGAAAGATATGGAGGATGGATATATCGATTTATGCCTAACGGACCCTCCATATGGGATAAACTTAAAGCCTAACAGAGAAGGCTCTAAGTTCCATAAGACACTGATAGAAAACGATAATGACTTGTCGTGGGTGAGAGAGTTCTACTCAGAACTCTTCCGCGTTACTAAAAATGTCTCGTATATATTTTGTGGGTGGTCTACAGTAGACACATTCATGATTAAAGCCAGAGAGGCTGGGTTCATACACAAGAATACAATCGTTTGGGATAAAATGCACTTTGGGATGGGCTGGAACTTCCGACCGCAACATGAATTTATACTCGTTCTTTGCAAGGATAAATTTATGACCAAAGACCATAATGTCCCGAACCTATTGCATGTAAAACGGATGCACCACACAAAAATGGTCCACGTAGCAGAAAAACCCGTGGAGCTTCTGAGTACACTAATAGAACAAGCATCGGATGAGGGGGATATTATATTCGATCCATTCTCTGGAAGCGGTTCGACATTAGTAGCTGCCAGTAAACTAAACAGAAACTACATCGGAGTTGAGCTAGATAAAACACATTTCGAGCTAGCCCGAGATAGATTAAAAGAACAAGAATGCCTACTAAAAAGGGAACAAAAAATCCAAACATGTCCAGACCAGGAGATAAAAATGGTCGGTGGAAAAACGGAAAAAGTAGCGACTACAGAAGAAGGATAACAAATGCAAAGGCTGGTGAGTTAGTCCACCACAAAGATAAGAATAAAGCTAACAATGCAAAAAGCAATTTCGCTAAAGTAAAAGGGATTGGGGAGCATAATAAGCTTCACCCAGAAAAAGGACGGAAAAACGGCAACAAATAAAAATGGGAGATTATACAGACAGTGGCTGTATCGATATAGTCGGTGCAGCCTTCAAAAAGGGACTTAAAAAGACAAGCAAGATAGAGGAAATTAAAACGAACCTGCAGTTTGTTGAGGATAGCGTCATCTTCCGCCTTTGGTGCATCGTCACTGAACAGAACGAGGAGAGGTTAAAGAACTTAACAAAGATTAGGAATCACAGCTTTATTAAAGAGATAAGAAATGGAGAATGTCGTAACAGTACCCCTATTCGTCCTTTTGCCACGGAAAACTAAACCAGCTAAGAAGATGATTTTAAACCTGAATCAATATCGTAACTGGCACTACATAAATAGCAACAACGCAAAAAGGGCTTACAAGGAATCGCTTAAACCGCAACTAGAGAACTTGAAATTTGATAAACCTATCACGTTACACTTCAAGTTGTTTAAGGGCTCAAAAAGGAGAATAGACAGAGCTAATGTTCTGTCTATACATGAGAAATTTTTTTGTGATGCAATGACAGAATACGGATGCATCCCAGACGACAACGATGAGTTTATTAAAGAAACAAAATATACAAGTGGTAGCATTGACAAAGATAATCCAAGGGTTGAAATAACGATAGCCACATAAGTCGCAATATAATGGATACAAAAAAAATAATAAACGAATACATAGACGGCTCAGATTGGAGAATAAAGGAGAACTCCAACATGGCATATAGCCTGCAAGGACTCAATAATCATGTCGTCTCACATGCAATATCGGATTACTGGCTTAAAGAAATATATCCGACAAAGATAGGCGAGGCTCATCTTAATGGAGATTATCACATACACGACCTGTCCAGTCTCGGATCGTATTGCGGAGGTTGGGATTTGAAAGACATCTTGATACACGGGTTCAATGGTGTCAGCGGAAAGGTTGAGTCTAGCCCTCCCAAGCATTTAAGGAGTGCGCTTGGGCAGTTGGTTAACTTTATGTATACTCTACAGGGGGAAATGGCAGGAGCGCAAGCTGTCTCGTCATTTGACACATTGTTAGCACCATATGTGAGGTACGACGGTTTAGATTACACAGCCGTTAAACAGGCAATACAGGAGTTTGTCTTCAACATGAACGTTCCAACACGGGTCGGATTTCAATGTTTATCTGAGGATACAGAAATCCTAACTAGCAATGGGTGGGCCACACATAACGAGGTTGGGGTTGGAGAGCAAATCCTCACATACAATCTAGATAACGAAACAATAGAAAAGAAAAATGTTAAAGAATTCTTTAGAAGGGACTATTCTGGTGAAATGTATCATTTAAAAAATAGGGATACAGACCAACTAATCTCACCAGAGCATAGAGTTGTGAGAAGAAAATCGAACGGAGGAGAGGTCGAACTAATTAAAATAGAAGACTTACTTGAACTCAAAGGACCATATAATATCCCAGTTAAAACAAATGGGTACGATAGTGGAGACAATATTAATAGGTATAAAATGCTCTTGGCAGCTTGGATAATCTCAGAAGGCACAGTAGACAGACATGGGCGTGGTGTTGGAAGAATTTCTATCGCGCAGAAAAAGGGAACTAGCGGATACGAAAGAATACAGTATATCTTGAACAAATTAGATTTTTACCCATACGAGAGAACAAGCACCAGCGAGTGGGGTGAGTGTACACAAATCAGACTTTCTGCTGAAGACAGCAAAATAATGTATGAGTTCTTTAACAGCGACAAGCAAACTGGGCTAAAGTTTATCCCAGATGTCATAAAGAATTCAAGCAAACAAAATATAATCGATTTCATAAACGAGTACATAAAGGGGGACGGGAACAAAGAGGATTTCACAACATCTACTATTTTCCCACAGCTCGTGGACGATTTTGGGGAGATGGCGGTGAAAGCTGGGTACCTAATGAACGTTTGCGTCAAGAAGCCTGGTAGAAATAGCAAAAGAGATTTATACTCGCTTAACTTCAGGAGTGTGTCTAACGCGTATATCCAAAAAGAAGATGTTAAAAAGGTAAACTATTCTGGGATTATTTGGTGCCCGACGACAGATAATGGAACAATCATCGCAAGAAGAAACGGTAAAATATTCCTAACTGGAAACTCGGTTTTCAGCAACATCACGATGGATATTGTTCCAGATAAGGACACTGGTAATGAGAATGTTGTTGTAGATGGTAAGATAATGAAGGAGAAATATAAAGACTTCGATAAAGAACGAGACACGATAAACATTGCCTTCGCCGATGTGATGATGGAAGGAGATGCCAAGGGGAGGATTTTCACATTCCCTATACCGACATACAATATAACAAAGGAGTTCAAGTGGGGCTCACCAGTAGCGAACAAGGTGTTCGAAATGACTGGTAAGTATGGGATTCCATACTTCAGTAATTTTATTAATTCGGATATGGACCCAAGTGACGTCAGATCGATGTGTTGTCGTTTGCGTATCGACAACAGGACGCTCAAAAAAAGAGGAGGCGGTCTGTTCGGTGCCAATCCCTTGACTGGTAGCATCGGTATAGTGACAATCAATTTACCAAGAATCGGATACTTGTCGAAAACAAACGATGAGTTCTTCGGGAGAATAAGTGAACTAATGGATTTAGCAAAAGAAAGCTTGGTCATTAAAAGAAAGGTTATCGAAGAGAAAACAGCCCGCGGCATGTATCCATACTCAGCGCATTATTTGAAGTTGGTTCACGAAAGGTTCGGTGAGTATTGGAAGAACCACTTTTCAACAATAGGTCTTATAGGGATGAACGAGGCAAGCCTTAATTTGCATGGATGTACAATCGCAACAAAAGAAGGCAAGGAATTCGCAGAAGAGACACTAATCTTTATGAGAGATAAGCTGATAGCGTATCAAGAAGAAACTGGAGATGTTTGGAATCTAGAGGCAACACCAGCAGAGGGAACGACAAGAAGATTGGCTGCGTTCGACAAGAAAAAGTACCCAGACATAATTGTTGCGAATGAAGATTCATTCAACAAAACAGGAGCAGCTCCATACTACACAAATTCATCGCATCTACCAGTCGACTATACGAGCGACGCCTTCGAATCTTTAGACCACCAAGATAGCTTACAGGCCCTATACACTGGCGGTACAGTAAGTCATATGTACCTAGGTGAGTCAATAAAAGATTATAGGTCTGTGGAAAAGTTAGTTAAAACAATTGCAGAAAAATATACTCTGCCATACTTTACAATAACACCAACATTCTCGGTATGTCCAGTTCATGGATTCTTGTCTGGTGAACATCAGTATTGTCCGAAGTGTGATGCAGAGTTAAAAGAACAACACAATGAAGAAAACTAAATGTGAAGTCTTCAGTCGCGTTAATGGTTATCTAAGACCAGTAGGCGCATGGAACGATGCTAAACAGGCAGAGTTTAAAGACAGAGTAATGTATAAAACAGATGGAATTAACAAGAGAACAAAGACGAGAGATTAAAGCTTTTTCTAGGGAGGTAGCCCCATATTATAAACTCTTCAATTGGAGGTGGGGACAGGAACAGTTAATCCCGACAGCGAGAGAAATAGAAGAGTTAGTGTATAATCACATGGACTATATAAACAATAACCACGCGGACAATGTATCCAGTGGTGGTATCTCAGTAGAAAAAAACGAAGAAGGCCAACACGAGGTTTCGTGGTCTATCACGAATAGCATCTGGATTTAATTCCAGGCTAGCAGGGGTATGTTTCAAGGTTGACGACATTGTCTCCAAAACAACGTGCGGTAAGTTCGATTCTTACCCATCGTGCTTATACTTAATATAAAAATACAATGAGAAGAGCAGAAGGAACCGAGAGTCTGCCTCCACGGACAGACAACAGAGAATTTAGCGGTGGTTATGTGGATAATAGTGCCTGGGGCACATTTACGAGAATGGAACCAGAAGGCGAAAGCTTAGAGCCACCACTACAGATAAGTGATAGCGCTAGAGATGCATTGCGTTCATATGCGAGCTCTGTATATCAGGACATGGCGGCCTCCGTGTTCCAACCAGAATATTCGATGGATTATGAAAGAAGGGGAGGCGACGATAGACACATAGTCAACCGTTATAGATTAGCAGATAGTCCGTCAACAAGGATAGAATTCAGCGATGGGTCATCCGAGACTATTCTAGAAGAGTATTCGCGGAGGCAGGGGAGCACTGATGTCATGGCAGAATCGGTCGATGCATTCACATGGTTATGTAATAAATATAGGGAGAGTGGTCCGCCAATATATACCTCACCAGACTACCTTCTTATGGAGTTTTTCACCCTGTATGGACTTGAAGACAAGACATTAAAGGAGAGGGAAACGCACGTTAAAAAAACAAATAACGACGCCGACTATTTTAATTCGTTGTGTTTAAGAATTATGGAAGTAATAGAAAAAGTAAATGAATGATTATAAAATATCTGCAATAATGCTATCTAAAATAAAGCCTAAGATGTTTAACAAGGACTGGATGGACGCCAACAAGCTGCTTGGAGAGTTCCAGAAAAAGGCGTATAAAAAAGATGAGCTAAAAGAAAAGCATTTCGTTTATCTAGTTAACAAAATTTTCGAAGAGGAAGAAAAGAATGAAAATAGATAATGAACATATTTTAAAAGGGGACTGGCTAATGTATAAAAAGCCATATAAGATTAAGGACATGAGGCATAATTCCCCTTTAATAGATAAAGGGATATATGATGCATTTCACGTAGCGTTTAATGGGATAGCTGTTAAGTTGACAAATGGGAAGAAATATGTTTCAACAAAAGGGATATTCGATAAAGACAAAAAGGAAATAGATGGGATGTACTATATAGACTCCTGGAAAATATTCTAAAATAAACGACAAAAAGAGCCACCGTAATTGGTGGCTTTCTTTGTATCTAAGGGGTGTTATAGTGCTAAATTACCGTATAGAACACCCCGTATTGAGATATAAATGTAAAAGATGGTGTATGGTACCTTTATTTGGTTAACTCCTTGTTATCGGCTATATATGAGCCTACAATGCCAGCTTCTGTTTGGTATTCTTTTATTGCTTCGTCATATTCTTCCTTGTTAAGAAGGTCTACAACTCTAAAGATTGCATTAGGTATCTTTGTTGGTATAACTACATCCTCGTTGCTGTTAATCTTTCTTAACTTTCTTAACTGTTTCTCTACGCCAGAGTATGTTTTTTTAACACGAGACGCTCTCTCTATGTCTGGTCCAACTCTAGACTCCTTAGCTTTCTTATAGTCTGATTCTGCCTTTGTTAATCCATCGTAGAATTCAGAATAGCCAGCCCCAGTAAACAAATATGTTTCATTTTTAACAATCCTTGTGAATGTTTCACCAAGTCCTTTTAATGGACCAGACAATACTCCTTCATCTATGTACTTGGTTAGGGCATCTGTTCCTCTACCAGCAGTCGCCTTGATATAGTGTTCTATTTGTATAGGAGAAAGTCCCTGAGTTTTCATTAAATCTGTTTGACCTAGCATAATTGCCAAATCACTAGTCCAGGGATAATACCTCTCTTCGCTAGGTTTCTTCCTCATATACTCAGATTCTAGTTCTTTGTATTCTGGGAACGTTTTAGCGTTCATAGCTATCTCTACCATCGGCTTGATAATTTGTGGAATCCAACTTGTTGCTGCCTCTTTCCATTTGGTTACATCATACTGATTTGGTGTGTATATATTTTTTATACTTACAGCATAATCCTTCCAACTATACTTCTTATCAAGGAAGGCCTCTGCCATAGCCATGTTGAGCATCAATCCGACTTCGTTGTAATTACCAGCTATTCTAACTTTTGTCAGCTCTTTCAAATCCCCATGCATTGTATATATGTGGTTCTCTAATCCATAGGCATTTTGGTTAAGGTAGTCGTTCATCAAGGATTGAGCTTGTTCCTTTTCTTCTCCTGTTCCGTTTTCTACAGCGTTGTTGTATTGATTCAACATATAAAGGAAACCAGCTGCACTCATCCCACCTGCTATTAATCGGACCGTGAGCGCTTTTTTGCGTGTGTCCTTATCTCTCACCGCCTTAAGGGCAGAGTATATGTATTGTTTAGTTGAATTTGCGTAAACGATTGAGTCTTCCCATGCACGTAAATGTTTACCAAGCATCTTCCCTCTGTGGCTGAATGCTCCCGTAACCCTGTTGGCTTCTTCTAGCGCGACTGCGTGTATCTTGCCAGCCTCTATTCCTTTAACATACTCTGCGAATCTGTTCATCGTCTCTGTCCTTTCTCCTACATAGGCCATAGCGTTTCCAATTTTGTCTCCTGTCCACCCTATATAATCTACTAATCCGTCCTTAACAATCTTCGCGCTTCTAAGTGTTTTATATGGGTCATCTTCGTATTGTCTTACAAGGGTGTTCCCTAGACCAGACGCTACCTTATATTGTTCCCACAGCTCTCTGTATTTTTTCATATTTGGGGACATTTCTGATATCTTGGTGTTCTTACCCAAGCCAGCCATTGACATGTATCTAACGCCATCAACTATAGGGATGATAAAGTTCTTCGATTGCGCTGCTGCTGGAACCCAGTCAATAGCTACGTTTGTTATTGCAAAAGCTGGGTACATTATTCCAGTCGTTGCCTTGACAAATACGTTAGAAAATGCTTTAATTACTCTATGGGTTCTATCGGTTTCTCTCATTGCCTTGCCAGTATCGAAAACGTCTTTTAATTGGTTGCTGATTTGCATATCAACCCACTCATCTTTATATCTGAACTGGACCATGTTACCATTAATAGTTGGGAAAAATGTAACTTCATCCTCTCCTATCGCCCGTCTACCGACAATTTCTATCTCTCCTTTAGGGTCAAGCTCGTATAGTTTCTCTAGGGTTGTTTGCAACATAACCTTAGCCCCTATATATGACTGGGCTTTGGCGGTTGTAACAAATGGGTCTATGAGTGCTTTTTCTGAACCCTTGAATTTGCGCATAGTACTAGGGGTTGTGTCTTTCCTTCCAGAAGTGAACACTCCGTCTACTGCACCACCCTCAACTTCGTCTATAACACTTCTTGCGAAAGTTGCGTATCCTTTTTTGTTTATAAGGTAGTTACCGTAGTCCTTGCTAATCAATCCTGAATCCATTAACAGTCTAACTGGCTCATTTGCCATCGCATCGAATTGTTTATTGAAATCAGCGAATGCTTCAGCGTTATCCTCCACTATCATTTTAATGTTCTCCATGTCTGGGTTAGACCTCTCTAAAATAGACTTTTCTTGGGACAAGACGTCTTGTTCAAATTCTGTCAATATATCTTTGTCCTCAAGTCTTTTTACGTTTTCTGCTACCTCGTACAAACGTCTAGACCCTAGGTATGCTGAGTAATCTTGGTATGCGCCAGTATTAGACACATCTGTGCCGAGTGTGTACCAGTTATATTCGAACTTCTTGATAGGCGTTCCTATTTTGTCTGTAATATAGTAGCCGTCTGGTCTTGTCATATTGCTTATGGCAATTCTTGGCACGGTGTCTATCAATCTGTAAAAGACAGATGGGTCAGATGCTGTCCCGTCTAGCCCGTTAGCCTTTGCTAAAGCCTCCATTGGTCTAACGTAATCGACAGCGTGTTTTATAGCATAGTCTTCTAATGTATAAATTGATTTTCCACTAGCTTCTCTTTTGTTAAAGACCATCTTAGCCTTCTCCTGCTCGAGCGCGGTTAATGAAAGGTACTTTGCAATAACTTGGTTAACCTCGCCGATCGCTTCGCCTACTAGTTTGTCATAATATTTACCAGTAGATTTTATAAAAGATTCAACTAAAAATGGATAATCTTTTGCTATTTGTTCTGGTATTAATGCGTTCATTTCTATCAACGTCGCGTATCCTTCTCGTAGTATATCTTTAGAGCTAAGCGTTTTGTTTGGATTATAATATTCTGTATATATTTTGCCTAGGTCTCTGATAGCTTTAGCATCATTGTTAGCTACAACCTTGTCTATTATCCCAAGCTTGAAATCTAAACTATGCGCGACTTCGTGTGTTGTGACCTGCACGTTGTTCATTGACTTCACGCCAATATTCCCACTCTTGGGTCTGTATACACCAGCCCTGCCTCTCCCTACTTTCTTTTCAGATGCAAGGTTAGCATATTTGCTTATAAGTTTGCCCATCTCATTGTAGAGTTTGAACTCTTTCTTTTTAGAAAAAAGGCTTTTAAGTTTAGATGTTGTTGGTGTTTTAATCTCTCTGCCTTCTGGCTTAACTTGTCTTGCTGCCTTTTGTGAATAAAGTCTTTCTGCATCGCTAGCCATGTTCTCGTTTATGAAATCATCTATCGCTATTGATTCGTCTGTTTTAGTCTTTCCTTCAAGGAAGTCAAGATACTTCTGTCTGCTCATTTCTGCAAATTGTCCTATGTCTGTGCCAGCTCGTTTCATTTCTGCTAGTTTACCAGATATAGTTGTCTTAGGTTTAGATATTCTAGCAGCAGATACTGGGGCTTGTTTCGGTGCTGTCTTAACAATAGATTCTCTTGTTCTGCCACCAAGCACTCTCTCTACAGCACTAGATGTTTTTGGTTTATCTTTAACTCTGGCTGCTGCAACTAACTCTTTGTATGATTTCGGTTTAGTTGTTTTTACTGTGGCTGTTTTCGGAGTTGTCGGCTTGCTTGTTTGTTTTAAAATTTGTGTTTCTTTTTTAGGCTCTAGAGCTTCTGCGATAGCTTTTTGCCCAGCCGTATCTTTAACACTGGATATTGTTTCAGAGATTGCTGACGCTGGCTGTTGGATGGCTCTCGTTGCCTGTGGCGCTTGTGTTCCTATAATTGTTGGTCTGACTGGTTCAGTCTCTCTTAACGGACCAGTTGTCCTGGTTGCGGCCATTTGCCCTTGTTGTAATTTGTTTTGTGCGGATTCGATTAGGTCTTGTATTTTAGCAACAGCTATTTTGGTTTCTTCGCCACCTCTTCCAGCGTCTATCACTGCTTGTTTTTTGTTCTTTAGTTCTGTAAGCTTGTTGCTCAAATCTATTATCCTTTTTTGTTGAGTTGGGTCTACCATTTGGAAAGCAGCTTGTGGTGTATCAACTGGGGCTACATAGAACGGTGCCCCCGCACTCCCTGCTGCGAGTTGGCTTTCTGGTTGGAATCTTGCTAGTCTCTCCTCCATTGGAATTGCTGTCCTACTTATTGCTCTTGAGACAGCGTTGTCCATTTGGTATTTAGCTTCTACTGTTGGGTCATATGGCCTTTCAGTCGCAGCCTTGCGCTCCATATAAGTATTTGTTTCTTGATATGGGTTATACTTATTCTCTCCTCGCATCAAGTTGTTGTATGCTGCAGTTTGTCCTTTTGTTGCTTTGCCTTCTTTGACAAGGCTCTCATATTTCAGTGAAACCTCTCTTCTGCTGTCACCCCACTTAAGTCCCAAAGCACGAAGGTTGTCTATATGCTCTTGGTTCTGTGGGGTTGTTCTTTTGGTTACGTCTTTTATCTTTGGATTGTAGTTCTTCTTAAGCCACTCGTTGGCCTCTGTCACCTTCTTAAATGCAGCTGAATCCCCACCAGTTTTGTCTGGGTGGACTTCTTGTGCTTTCTTGTAGTAGGCGCTCCTGATTTGAGACTTAGATGCCCCTGGTGCCAGGTCAAGGCGGTTAAGCATCGCGATGGTTTTACCTGCAGCCTCTGTTTGTTCTAGAAGCGTTAGGTCTTTACCCTTGAACTGGTTTTTTAAAGCCCCCTTCATTATGGACATGCCGAAAAAAGCGTCTATACCAGTCGCCGTGAGCGCGGATGACCAAGCTTTGGCTATTTCCCATGGGTCGGTATTATCTTTGTCTCCTTCTAAATTACCTGTTGTTAGTTGGTTTTTGACCTGCTTCTTTGTCAGTGGGACTCCAGGTTCAAGACCGAACAGTCCACCCATTTTGCTGACATCTGTATTGTAGACCTTTTGGAACTCGTCTGCCGTATAATCTATAAGGTCATCCTCTTTCCCAGAGATTGTATTAATACCAGCTTCGCTGACATCTAGAAATCTGTCTGCTAAGTGTAGAGGAAACTCCGCGATTCCACCAGTAACACCACCGACTATATCTCCTCCGAATTTTGCTGTCTCTTTGGCTGATTGTGCTGCTCTTTTTAAATCTCCTCCAGATGCTATAAGGCCAGTAAGGAATCCAGTTCCACCACCAAGGATTCCACCAGCTATTTTACCAGGTAACGCACCTACCTTACCAGCGACTTCTGCTGCTGCTTCTGGTAGTTGTCTGATTGTTCCTTGATATAGCTTCGCTTTGTCTGTTATTCCCCTGGCTACATCTCCGAGTGTTCTTTTTGGTTGCTCTCTAATACTTGGCGCAGCTTGCTGTGGTTCCTGTGGCTGCTCGACGGTTTGTTGTACTGGTTGTACTCTTTTCGGTACATTGCTTGCAGAGTCTGCATAGCTGGTACTTCTCCCAGTGTATGGATTCTCTATAAGTGGAGCGGTTCTTGTGTCTGTCTTAGGCTTAATACCAAGTTTCTTTTCGGCATAAAGCTTGAGCGCTCTTTGCCTAACTTTTTCTTTGGCTGTTTGTATTGACATAGTGTTTTTTATTCTACTTTCCAGTAATAATCTCCACTATCATATGTCATATAATCCGATAGTGCATATTTAAGAGCATCGTCTGATAATGCCCAAGAATATTCTGTTTTAAGTCTATTAACTAGTTTATTCGGGTCCTCCTTCTTTATCTTGGCCGCGGATAGCTCGTCTTGAACTTCCAAGATTGCACCATCTCTTCCTATCTCAACAAGAGCAGTCCAATCGTCGTGGGTTGTTATCCCCAAGTCTTTGGCATCTTTCTCGGTAAATCCAGATGATTTTAATATAGCTTGCTTTTGAGCGTCGGTTAGTTTTATCGGTTCTTCCTCTGCTGCTGGCTCTCCCATTACTCTCCCAAGCGATCTCATTACTTTGTCAACATGACCTGGAGTATCATATTTAACACCGAATGAATTTGTTCCCCTATGGTTTTCAGCATAAGCGTTTGGTCTCCCCTCGCCTGCGTTCCACATTGAAACAATTTGTTGTGGTGTGTACCCACCGTCAAGCCATTTTTGTATCTTATGGACCGTGACTGCGTCTTGATTTTCTTTTGTCATGGGAAGCAACTCTGAACGTCCGAGTACTTCTTCAGCATATTCTTTAGAATATCGTGCCCACGTTCCTGGAGTATATTGATATGCACCAGATTCGTTAGACCCACCTTTGGCGTCGTAGTTACCACCGCTCTCGACACCCTTCATCGCCATAGCGATTTGTTCTGCAGTCGCTGACGTGTAGTCTCTGGCAATATTACCTTCTTGGTCTGTAGTATAGCCAGTGCCTTTTAAGTCTAGATAATCATTAATGTTGGCGCTCCTACCAAGTCTTGCTTCTTGGGCTTGTCTTAATGCAAGATCTTTGTCTGCCATCTCCGCTTCGCTTGCCCTTGTGACAGAATCTATTGTGTCACTTAATCTGCCCTCTCTGTATGCCTCTTCTTCTCCTAGGCCCTTTAATGATGCATTAGCTGTCGCATATCTAGCTTCTCTTATTTGTTGTTGTTCGCTTGGGGAAAGGAGTCTGAGACGTTCATCCGAGAACGTCATTGGGTTGTTTAATTGAGACCTGAATGTTGTTTTGGCACCCTGGATATCTTTGTTATACCCTTGCTTCCTTTTAATTCCCTCTTTTATAATATCTATTAGTTTGTTGTTACCCTTATATGTCCCGAGTCCGCTTGTTGTTTCTCCAGTTCTAACTGGCGCGGTTGGTGTTGTTGGGGTAGCCGTTTGCTCAGTGTAGCCTGAACCACGTCCGAACTCTGTCGGCCCTATATAGCGGTCTGTGCCGACCTCTTTGAAAACTTCTTTCCCAGTTTCTGGGTCTTTAGCTCTATAAAAATTCGTAGCCATTTTAGTATCTTGTATAAGTTTTTAATCTATCTTCTTTACGAAGTTGTGCCTCTTTCTCTTTTTCTCTTGCTATATCGGATTGTGTTGAGCTGACGTATCTGTCTTGGCTCGGGTCTTTCTTCGGGTTGTATAATGCAGCAGTTCTGCCTTGGCTGTAATCGAGTCCTCCTCCGTATGGGTCTGGAAGTCCTTCTGGGTTTAGGTAGTCTCTGCTCTGATATAACTCATCACTTCCGTATTTCCTTTCAGCTGCTGTTCCTATATCTCTTGCGCTTTCTTGCCACCCAGCTCGTTTGTCTTCCCAATCGTATCTACGTTGTTGTGGCACACTTCCTTCAACTCCCTTGTCTTCAAGCGCTCCCTCTTTGCCCAACGTTGCCCTAGATGAACCAGAGAATGTCAAGCCTCTAGCACGTAGGGACTGTTTAGTTTGTGCTAGTGTATCTGCATAGCTTTTACCTTCTTGTTGTTGATATCTAGTAGCTTCATTCCTAATATCTGCATATGTATTTCGGACATCTTCTAAGTCCCTTTGTTTTAAATCTGCATAATATGGCTCTAGTTCTGCTCTAGCTTTTTCTAGCTCTTGTTTAGCTAGGTTGTTCCACTCTTCATCTGTATATATTTCTTGACCAGTACTTGTATCGGTGTTGTTTATTGCACCTTCTGCTATTGCTCTTCTGTCTCCAGTCAAGCCGAGCTCATCTAAATATGCCTGTGTGCTATTGAAAGCCTCCATTTCAGCTGGTGTTCTTTTTCTGCCAAGGTTTTGGTCGAAGTCTCCTCTGCTTTTAAGGGCTTCTGCTAACTCGGCTTCACTCTTCCCAGACCAGTATGTATTAAAATTAGGGTCATTCGCGAAATCACCTGCTGTGAACCCCAGTTTTTGTGCAACCTTCATTGGGTCTATCCCTGTTCTGTTAGTGGTGGTACTAGTCGCATTTTTCGATAACAAAGCCTCAACCTCTGTTGGCGCCTTAGTCATCAAGTTATATACGTTCGCCCAGTCTTCATCATTGACTGGATTTCTACCAACGTATTTATTAAAGTTTGCAACAACATCTGCTCTAGATGTTTTTGTATCAGCCCTGCTTGGTGGTGTTGGCGCTTTACTAGTCTGCGCTGATTGCTGTGTTGTTGGTCGCTGAGCTGTTGGCTGTGCTACTTGCCCACCTGGTGTGTATGTGTCTAAAAGCACAAAGCCAGATGGTGGTTTGTTTGCCGATACCATTTTACCAGTGCTTGGATTAATATAAAGTGCCATATTTGTTATTATTTAATAAGTTTAGTCCTCTTGCTAGAAATAGAATGATTAGATATGCCCAGCTTTATCCGTTATTTTTTAATTTGTTTTAAAATTGACTCTAGAATTCCAACGAATTCAAGTGTCCCTGCCACTTCTGCTTTGATTACTTTGAAGTTGTTCCCGTCTGTTTCAATTAAGATTTGTCTAGGCTTAGGTAGTTTTTCTGCTTCTTCTGTTTTGTTGCTCATAATGTTATTGGTCTGTTGGCTCGACGAACGAGTCAAGTTGTTTTAAATTATTATATGCTTCTGAGTATATTCTATCTAGGTCATCTTCACACTCTGTCACGCTAGCCCCACGATATAACAGTTCTCCTCCTTTTTCTTTATATACCTCATATTCTATTTTCTTCATGAACTTTGGAACATCCGTTCCAGCCATCCCGTGTCTGGGTGTATATTGGACATCCACAACTTTTGTGTAAGTGTCGATTGGTTCTTCTTTTGTGTTGTATACTTTTTTAGATTTTATTCCCATATTAATATCTATTACTATTTATATCTCCGTTAGAAATTCTAACTTGTGTGCCGCTATAATTTATAAACATTAGGGCGTGGCTATTAAAGCCCGACTCTGTCCATATGTGACCAGGTGTATGTCCAGTAGAGCCAACTCCATCACCAGTCGGGATCCAGGAGTCCAAGATATCACCGTTATGTGTTCTGCGTTTATTACCGCTGCTATCTATATATTCAAGATACGTGACGGATGAGCTCGATGGGACCCAGATTGCTCCAGTAGCTGATATCCCAGTGTCGTATACAACCCCGTCGTGTTTTATTATATGCTCCCACCCATAAGTCGAAATGAAATTTATGTTAGCTCCCTCTACCCATATCATGCCAGGAGTTCTAAGTGTATGTTTGCTTGTATTCACGCTGAACACTGCAAGAGTTTTTACAACAAGTTGTGTCGCTCCACCGTTTTCATAAATTCTAAACTGACACTCATATTCGTCCCCTGCTGTATAGGCGTCTTGATAAATTTCTTTCACATCTCCAGGGAGGCTGTCTGGCTTGTAACCTATGGCAAAGAAATCTGTGTACCAGCCTCCTGCTGATATGGCTGGTGGGCTCCATTGGTACTCTCCTATTAAATAAGGGAGGTTCCCTTGTACCCAACGGATGTATGCTCTTGTGCCAGTCGCTGGTGGAGTATACGGCCCAAGGACTGTCATGTTACCCAATGAAACCTCTGTCCCTGGGTATAGTGGCGCCATATTAACAGAGGTCATTTCGTCTTCTGCCGTTGGTCTTTGTGCCCCGTATGTTGCGATAGAAAGAACTCCATTATAGTCTGGGGGATTAAAACTGTGTCCGTACCACTCTAAAGGTATCCCTGTCACCTGGTCGTAGTCTGGGTAACGCCTTACTCCCTTAGCGATAAAAGCTTCTATAGATGCCATATTAGTAAAGATTACTTCCTACTGGTAATTTAAGTTTGCTTGCATAAAACGTGTGGTTGCAGTCGATAGATGTCCCGTCTGCTGACATTTGAATATATTTCTCAGAATATCCGCTCCTGTCGAAATAGTACGTTGTGGCGTACATTGTTGAGAAAGGATAGCTTGCCACACCAACACTCCCTGTATATGCTGGTATTGGCTGTATGTTCTCCTGCGTCACGAGGTTTCCAGTCATAGAAATACCGTCACAGTAGACATCTCCCCAGTAGTTGCTGCTACCACCAATGTTTTGACTTGCGTTTCCAGGAATTAGATTTCCAGACAAAGTCCCGAGCGCCAAATCCCCATGAATAACCACATTACATGGTTGTGTTGCTAGCCCAAATCTAACTCGGTCGCTATCGTTGCCACTGTCTGGAAGGATATTTAAGTCGCCAGCTGTCCATCCACCACCACCGTATGCTGTATAAAACACGCCCCAGCCCTTGTTAGTTGTCCCGTCTGTATTAAACCCTAGTACTGGGAATGCGTCTGTTGTGTTGTTTGAATAAAGATCTATATCGTTCCCAGTTATAACAGTTCTAACTCCACTAACAGCTGTTTGTAGTGTTCCACCAGTAATTGTTGGAGACTCAATTGATGTTGATGTAATTTTTGTTGATGTTATATATGATGCTGTCGCGCTTTCTGGTATATTTGTAAGGTCAACAGCCCAATCTGCTCCAAGTGTTGCGTTGTCCTCTGGCTTAGCACCGTTATCATCTATAACCTCAGACCAATTAGCCTCTGTTGTATCTATGACCCACGCAGTGCCATTCCAGACATATCTTTTATTGCCATCGTTTGTGTCATACCATATGTCTCCAATATTTAGGTCTTCTGTCGGGGCATCATCTTGCGAGTATACCTTAACAAATGCTTTAGATGCAAGACTTTGGAATTCTGCTGTCCCGTCGCCTCTTATAATCCAACCAGTTTGTCCCCCTACAAAATTAGAAGACCGAAGAGTCTGTTTCCCAGAAATTACGTTAAGAGATGATTGCTGGTAACCGATTGCTCCAGCCTCAACTATAGCGTCTACATTAGCATCTGTGATATTTATTTCACTGTCACTTGTTCTAGACAATCTTGAATTGTACCCGAGGTCTAAATAACTCATAGTTCGTGTTCTTTTATCTTTGTAGCGATTGTGAATCCTTCGAACTCGAAAGATTTATTGTCGCTCTTTTCGTAAAATTTATAACTGTATCTGTTCCCAGATGAAGTTATGTCTGCGTGTCCTATATTTTTGTCAAGTTGTGCTATGTTCGTTTCGTTGAATGATCTGTTTTTGTTGACGTCTATCGCGCATTTGAGCCCTTCTGCGTGTGTGGCAAAAGTTGTCATATGGTTAACGAACTTGACATCTTCAGGTACACCATAGTCGTACGCTTGTGTAACGAAGAATGAATCTATCTCGTTCCCGTCATCTGCGAACAATTTGTCAACCTTTGTTGCAAAGTTGTATACATATCCGGCGTTGTCCCCGAAGTATGCTCTTACCTTGGAACCTTGCTTAAACTCTGCTGCTGACTTAACTTCATTAAAAGTACATCTAATATAGCAAGTCTCTCGTCTTGTATCCCAACAGAACCATGCGTTCTGATATGTGTATCCGTCTACCGTTACGTCTCCGATAAATGCTCTGTATTCGAAGCCATTGTATTTTGTTGCTACTACCTCATTAAGTTTAGCTTGGTCTATTGCGTCTATGTAACTTTGTGCTTTAGCTGATATTAATTCTGGTTCAGCCCCACGCCATCTCCAAAATCCGAATCTATTAAACCAATAAAGGATGTTGTTAACCTTGATTATTGATTTGTAGCTGTCACATCCAAAGTCTGCTATCTTCTTTCTTTCGGATTCATCATACTTCCACATAGACCTCTCTTTGAAAACAATTAGTCTATCTAGTGCTTCTGCCATCCCAGTTATTTCGTCCCCGTCATCGTAGCCGAACTCAACAAATTGTGTTAATGTGTTTTTCCACCCTATTTCTCTATCTGTTGGTTCATCTGAATAATAAACCCGAGATGGGTATACGTCTGCGCCAACTTTCGTGTGTCCGACATAGAGTAAATCTCTATACCTAACAACATATTTAGCTTGTGGCATATCCGTTAAGCTTGTATCCGTTGTACTAAATGTCGTTCCTTTAACGGTCGCTGATGGCAAGTAGGTCGTTCCTGTTTTATGGCCAACAACAAATGTTCTGCCTAAATAATTCTCCATATCTACATTGCTCCCAGCATATGTATCCCAAGAAGTTAAAATGCTGCCTACAGTTGTCCAGACTGTTATAGGAGATGTTGCATCTGGTGCGATGTAGCGTAATGTTAAATTACTCCCAGTGTCTGATACTGCGAACAAATAGTCCGTTTTGGATGTTGTATCAAAGTACCAATGGAGATAATCCACATCTTCACTCGAAACAACAACTGTTGCTGCTGCCTTTTGATAACCTGGAACCTTTTCAAGTCTACCAAGTGTGTATGTCCATACATTCTTAACGGCCTTAAGTTCATCTTGCCCCATCAGGAAGTCCGATGTGTCGGAATTCAAAAGTCCGTCGAAGTTAGTGTATCGGATTGATGTTAGTTCATTTGCCATAGTTATACTGCTAAGCCTGCGAATGTTTCGTCGTCAAGCGTGCTTGTTCTTTCTATATACTCTGCAATCCCGTCCTGCGCTGGACCACTGTATTCTTCTACTTGCTCTTCTAATAGTCTAACATACATTTGGTATAAGCTGTCTCCTTTTTTGTCGTTTCCTCTAATGTATGCGAACTGACTTCCGCAATAATAAATTAAAACTGGTACCAATGGTATCGCTATCTCTGTAGACATATTGCTGATAACATCTGGAACTTTGTAGTATGTGAACTCTACATCATACGCTGCCATCGGTGTTGGGTATAGATAATATTTATTACCAAATATAGCGAAGTGAGAAGGTTGTCCAGTTGAGTTTACACCTTCTGTGTATCTGTTGTAGTCATGTTGTGTAAATAAGTCCAGTTGATATCCGTCAACTTTAATTCTAACTAGTTGTGTTAAATCTGTCGGGGATGTGATATAATTCTGGTCTGCCACTGTTTGTGTGCCTGTTGCTATCTCATACCAGAATGGCCATCTCTTTTTTCTTGCCCCAATCTCATCTAGTCCGTCTTGCAATATCTCCAATGCTATATCCCAGCTAAGTCTTGAGTTCTGGTTTTCATCTATTGTTGTTAGTGCTTTTCTTGCAGCAGATTTGATTATGCGTTCTGTTGAACGTCTAGTGAAACTTGTGCTGCCTATTGTTTCTGAATAACCAGAAAGCTCGTCTGTGGCAGATTTGTAATAAGCTGTTGCAAAGTAACTATAGGTTGTTCCAGTATAAACATACTCAGTAAATTGTTTCGTTGGGTCTATGTCTATCGTGTCTATTAATGTGTATACTGTTGCATCTGCGCCAGTAAGACCAAAGACCTGTACCTGGTTGTATCTTATAACCGTTACTGGGTCTGATGCTTCGTGGGAGCTAGTTGTCGCCGCTATGGTCAATGTTTTTCCAGATGTAGCGGAAGCGTCTATCAGCTTTATTTCAGCCTTCTCGTCTCCATAGACTCCAAGCAGAACATAGAAGTCATCGCTCGTTGTTCCTGGGAACCCAGAAATAGATGCAACTGGGATTGTTGTTTCCCCAACAGCTATATCTTGCGTTAGATACGTTTTTGCGCTATCTTCTATCGGAGGGTTGGCGACTTTGATTGAATTATTATTAGGTTGTGTTGCCATTTATTTAAATATTTTAGGTGTTAGCTTATCCTTTAATCTAGTTATCTTTGGGAGTGTGGCTTCTTTAAATTTGATTATTTTTGGTTTGAGTGTTTCAAATGTTATAGCAGTTATAAGGTCCACCAAGTTTCCAGTCAATGCGAATACTCCTTTAACTATAGTCAGCGTATACATCTTGGCGAGAATTGTGTTTATACCAGTAAGTATATACGCTCCGTTATCTGCAATCAAGTTCCTTCCTCTAGCCAAACCAACGGCAAGACCAGTGGACACGAATATCTCATTTGCCAATGATATAACTTTATTTTGAGCCAACACTATTGTGTTGGCCGTCAGCGCAAAACTATCTTTAGCCATTAAAATTATATATGTGAAGTCTCCACTATATGCTAGCGCTACGACGTAACCTACGGATTCGAATGTTCCCCTTGCAATCTGCACCACACGATTGAAGGCTGTTATTATCGCGTTCCCAGTAAGTACGAATGCTCCTTTTACGGCTGCTAAGACTCTGTTAAATGCGGCTACTATCGCCTTGCCAGTAAGTGAGAATGTCCCGTTATCTGCTAGGAGTTCATATGTGTCCCCCTCGGTATAGGTTATTTCTAGGTAGGGGTCATTAGCGGATTCTATATTACTAAATCCAACATATTGATTATCATCAGTTGGAGCTGAATTGGCTACATCTTTTAAGACTTCTCTAATACATAATTTTGTATTACCCGTTTTGTTTATTCCAGCTAAACCTGTAGCATTTAATGTCCAAGTGTTAATACCAGAACCAGAGAAGGCTGACTGTGTTATTGCCGTTGCCCAAGCGGTAGAACCACATAAATCAAAATCACTTGCTTGTACAGTATCAGAATGATTAGAATCGTATATGTTATATGACCTTGAACCTGTGCCAGTTTTGTTTATACCTAACACTACGTAACTTGCACCTAATATTGAAGCTCCAGCGGTTAATCCGCTTGTATTTATTGTAGAAAAATATCTTTCGCAATAATAACTTACAGTACTTTTGAAAGTAAACACATAAGAACTAGTCCCAGTTCTTACTGTAGCTGTTGTAGCATCTCTTGTTGAACTCCAAGACGATGCAGATGACGTTAAAGATTCGTCACTACCTGGGTAAAAGCTCGTCACCGTATCCGCCCTAACAGGATAAACCGCATTTTTCAAAAACTGGGTTGGCAGTACTTTGGCTTGAAAAAGTTTACCGTTATGTTGCTTCCAAAAAACTTTGATGTTCTCTTGGGTTGGTGTTTCCGCTCCGTCATCAATGATGTAGGCTGGTTGGATAAAAGATTGGGAAGCCTCGTTAGTTTCTTCTTGTATTCTAAAGCCACCTGTTTCTTCAAAGTAATTACCGCTTGTCCATTGTCTTAGTTTATCGTTAGCTTTTACTTTTAAGCCTGTGCCTGAATATTCAAATAAAGTCACTAGCTTATGGTTGGAAGTCGGCGGTAATTCTAGTTTGTTTTTAGCTTCAATAACAATTTCTTTTTTGAAGCCTGAACTAAGCAAAGTTATTTTAAAGTGCAGTCCATTGCCAAAAGCGTTATCGTATCTGATTACATTCCCCTCGTCAGTGATATAGCCCTGGACTGATTGCTGGTTTCTAAATACGGAAAAATCTGATAGGTCGGTTTTGTTTACCCAGGCCAACATTCTAGGTTCGTAAATTATTTCGTGATTGGCTCCCCTATATCTGTTTTGAAATTTAATCAGTTTATTAGCTCCAAAGTCTTTGGCGATAAAGATTTTGTAAGAAGCCTTGACCATTTGCCAGTAGGCGCCTTTGTCTTCTAGGGTGAAGTCAACGTCTTTTAGAACGTTATCTGTTCCGCTGTAGTGGATATGGCCTGTGTGGGGAATGGTAACATAAACCTGTTTCCCGTTATCCAAAACAGGAACAACCTCCCCGTTCTCATCGAGTATCGGGTTGCCATTTTCGTCAAGCTCTATCTTTTTGAAAGTCTTGGCGTTGTAACTACGTTTGTTTATTAATTCGATCATGTTTAAGCTATAGTTAGTAATCCGTTTGCGTCATCGAAGTCTAGTTTAAATGTTTCTGTGGCTGCCATTGTTACTGCTGAACCGTAGTCGAAGACTGCAATTAGTTCATCGTTAGTGGCTGTGTCATTATATATGTATACATATCTAAATGTTGCTACTGCTCCGCTTGCAGTCAGGATTAAGTCTGATAGAGTTAGTTTGTATGTTCCAGCTGTTTGTGCGGATGTACTTGTTATTATATTTCTCGAAGAAAGATTTGTGTAAGCTATTTGTGTTACGTTAGCTAGAACTCCGTTACCGTCTGCTGTTGGGTCGCTTGTTTCACTGCCAGGGGCGGTGTTAGACAAGGCTACTGCTAGTTGGTCTGTGCCAAGGTTGTGTTTGCCTTCTGCTACAGCCTCAACGAAGTCATGAATTTTTGTGAATGTGGCCATTTGTGTTATTTATTATTTTGATTAATTATGAGACACGGTGGGTTGCCCCGTTCCTGTCTTTGATTGTAAAGCTAATATTTTTCTTAAGGTACTTATTAACAAATCTTATTATAATCTGTCTACGCTTGATGCGTTTCTCTGTCCTTTTATCCATTTTATTTATTCTTAAAATTTCTCTTGAGGTAATGCATCCCATTCCTCGTCTGTTATCCCACGACCATTCTTCCTTACTGCGTCATCTAGGAGCATTAGTGTTCCTCTGTCTTCTGACTCCACGATCTTCAGTTTCCCCTGCATTATTCGTCCGAACTGACCAGTCTTCTCGTTTCTTATAAAGAGTAGGTCGTTTATTTTGACAAAATCTTCTACGTTTATCATATTTATTTTTTCTTCTAATGTAAACTTAAATCCATATGAGCCATATTTATAGCTCAGGACTAGCGACTTAATAAATGGGTCGTAGTGGTCAAATATTTGTTTTGTTACGCTTCTCAGTCTCAGTGTGGCGTGATTTATTTTTTCACTAGGGTTATAATATAATCCATTGTTATCTTTATACCAAGCATTAACAAATACCTGTATTGGTGCATATTTCAAAGCTTCGTCTATGTTGGTCATCTTGACAGCCTCGAACGCTACGTTGAATCTTTCTTTAAACTCTAGCCCAAGGTCTTTCATATCTTGCGGTGGGTCCTGGTAGTATTCGTCTTCTCCCATGTTGGGGCCGAAGGGATACAGCGATTCTGGTACTAGTCCGTTCTTATGGATTGAATTAGCAACGACACTCGCACTATTCCCAATCCCAACCTTTGTCCCAGCCATAGCTCCAGTGAACCTATCGCTGAAGTTTATTTCACCATCTACTATGTAGCCCTTCTCCTGAAGCCACAGGAGCCCCCTGGTGCTGATTTTATGCTCAGTAAGTAGATACTTACCATATACCTCTAAAGCGTTGTTAGCGCTGAAAGCTACACAATTCCAGGTGTCGAAAAGCGAATTAAATTGCTTCTCATTCACTGTCTTATACATCGTCCAAATTCCATCTTCTCTTACGACTACATTATCGTGTTTCGTATCTGACCCTAAGAATATCCAGTCGGTGATGTCCTTTTCGATTATTAGTCCAGTGTTTCTCATATATAAATTGTAATGTTATAAATTTGGGAGATTTCTCTCCCACCTCTTGTTGAGGATTTTATTTTTTGATTCTCTTTGTAAGACAATCTTGGCAATAGCCATGTGTCTCTGTTTTCGGGTCGTGCTTTGTTTTTCTAACTAGGCAATGGTTGTACTCGCTACAAATTGTAACGTAACCGCTACTGTCTGAAAAAATACACACCCTGTCGTCTTCCCCGAGCTTGCATCCGTAGACACACTCGTCTTTATGCTCGGTCCCTTTTGATTCTACGCAAACGATACAAACCCTGACAAAGAACTCTTCCTTTTTCTTCTCACATGGATATGGTGCTTTATTTTTTAGCATCATCTCGATTATAAGTGCATCCATCATTTTGAACACTCCTTGCAGACTCTAGCGCCTGCTGGTTCGATTGAACATCCAGTAAAAAACATTCCGTCTGAACACTTCTTAGCTTTGTGCTCCATAAGGAAGCAGGTACTACAGAACTCCTCTTTCCCAAGCTCATTGTAGCAGAAGTGTTGCTTGCATATACTGCAAAAGAACTTTTTGTACTTAAGGTGAGCGACTGCTCTTTTATCTGCCTCCCCAATCTTCATCATGATTTCTGCGAACTGCTTAGCGATATCGTCTATCGGCTTGTACTTTTTCGGTGTATTCTCTGTGTTTCTTTCTTTATGCTTCTTCTCTCTCCGTTTCTTTTTCCTCTTGTCGTGTTTGTTCATCTAGACTCCTCCTCTGTAAATGATGCTTTTGTTTAAAGAACAACCCTTTTAATTGGGAGGAGCTCTTGCGCCCCCCCCGCTATCGATTACTTTTTATTTTTATTTTGTATATTAAATGTTTTCCTATCGGAAAATTCTGCTCTTTTAGCGTCGTTCCAGCTCGTCACTGGTCTCATGTATCCATTGACCCTGCTGAACACCTCACATTGTTGTCTTCTTAGTTGATTCATACACCGTGTTGTTAAAAATAAACTTATTATTTATAATCAAGATAGGGTATAAGTTGAAACTCCCATCAGGCATTATATAGACAACTCCAAATCCGTTTATCCACGCACTTGGTCTATTTTTCATGAAGTCTGGGGCCAAGTCACACAAGCAAGGCAATCCGTAGGCAGCGTGGAAATCGTTTGAATCCATTCGCTTTGTTTTAGATTGCATTTGCGGACTATGCATGTGGCCATAACACACGCTCTCCTCGAAGGCACCAAGTGTCTTGTCGGCGTGGTATTTGTTATGATAATAGCCATGTATTATATTAAGCTTCCCCAATTTATATATTTTATTATAACGAACAATTTCATATCCCCTATCTTCTAATCCTAAGCAAATCTCTGGTTCTATGATTCCTTCAAGTTCTGGATTCTTATCAATATACTGCTCTGCCCAATCTTCGTGATTTCCGTTTAGCCAGACAAACTTTGTTTTTTTGCCTACTAACTTTTCTATTGGTTCAAGTATATCTTTGTTGAATCCTATATAATCTTGCTTAAGTCTTTTCAGTTCTATCTTACGTTTTTTGTCTTTATTCCAGTGTGAAATTACCCCCATATCTAAGTTATCGCCTGTATAAATAACCTCGTCTGGGTTGAAGTCCTTGATGAACTTCTTAACTAAATCTATTGACCCTGGAGCGTGCTCTGGGTAATGAATATCTGGTAGTAATACCGCTTTCCTAATTTTCATACATCTTCTATATTAAGTTTTTAAAATTATTATCCTAGATAACCACAAGAGCTACTATCCCTCCAAAAACCGCGCTAAGGATAATCCCCACAATGCCGAACACAATCTTTTGTGTGAGCTTTGTCGCATACTTCTTGTCGGCTTCAATCATAACATGTTCGTGTATCTGATACGGCATCCTCGCCACTATCTCCTTTAGCTCTATTTTGAAATCGCCGAAATCTTTACCAAGGTCTTTTATGTCAGCCTTGAGTTCTTTAATTTCGTTCATAATTGGTTTTATGTTTGTTTTGTAGCAATCGCCCTGTGACCGTTCTAATGCTTCTCTTGTAATCGGCGTATCCATTTTAGTTTCCTTTTAAATATTCTTTTATTACGTTAATTAAAAATGGAACCATAAAAGCTACTAATGCGGCCACGTTTGTATTGGTAAAATCTACTCCACCTAAGTAGTCTAGCCCGTATAGTGCAGCGGCGCCAGTACCTGCAATTAATGCACCCTTCGTAATCTTAACAAGTGTCGAACTGTCGAAACTATTTTTTGTTTGCTCTCCCATCCCTAGCTGAATAAATTTGTCGTATATTTTCATAGTTTTATTAATTGTCCTCATACCACAATTCGAATGTGGCCCCACCGCTTGTTGTCCCAGCGGAAGTTGGTGTATTAAATCTTGTCTCTATGTCTGTTTTTTCTGATATTTTTATTGGAACTTGGAATCGAAATTGTTCGCTTCCACTAAACAAATAGGACCTATTCCTTATCCTCCATGGATAGAGAATTCCACCGTCAAGTTGTCTTGTGAACAGAGATATTCTTGCTCCCTTATTAGAATTAGTCGATGCCTCCATCCCTATAATGTAAGCATCTTTACCAGCCGGAACAGTCCAGGTTGTCATTAAGGTTTGTGAATCACCAATCGTAATCACCAGTTGTGTTGTTGTCCCTGCATTATTTGTAACCGTAATCAACCCTTCGTTGGCGTAAGTCGTCCCGCATGTCGTCCCATATGCTCGATAGATTCTAAGATAGCTGTTGGCAGTTGTCACTATAGTTAGGCCAGCCATGTTCACAGTCTCAGAGATTCTGTTTAGGTTGGCGTCCAGTCCCTCCAGTGTTAATGTCCTTATACCAGTGCCTCCTACAGTGTCGTTTGCAGACGTGCTAGATATCTTCAACTGTTGTGCGGTGTCCATATAGATATATCTATCTGTTGGCCCCTCCCAAACTGTGCTCTGTATCGCCGCTAAAATTGCTGTTCTTGTGCCGAATTTCAATAAAGAGTCATGTCCAGCAATTGCCCCTTTCGCGATTGAGTATGTATACGGAGGAGCATTAACTCTAAGCAGTTTATCGAAATCTGTCTTTACATTCTGGAAAACCCCATTGTCGTCTTCTCCTGTTATGGTTGCCTTAACCAACTCTGCATCGTCTTCGCCAACAATGGCATCACTCGTTCTATGAGAACTTGGTTTGACGTAACAGCGTCTTAGAAGAGATGTCAAATTGAATCTCGTTTGTGCTATCGGACCGTTAGTATAAACTATACGATAGTATCTTTCTGCTGGTCCGAATGTAAAGGTTTTTGTCGCATCTGCGAGTATCGTGAATTTATCATACTCGCATGCGGTTATCCCATCGTTACTCCATTGAACCTCTAGCCCGTCTGTTGCGCTTGCCTGGTCTGCCGATACGTTAACACTAAGCACTCCATAGTCTAGAGTGTCTTGCCACCCACTGCCAGTGAAAACCTCGTCTGCCCCTAAAAGAGTCGTAGCAGTGTTTTGCAAACACTGGTGTCCTTCAAGATTAACAAGAAGCTCGTTGTTTGTTGTGTTGATGTTATATTTAACAGCGACAACGTTACCAGTTCCATTAACTATTTGTGTTTTTTGGGTGCCGTTTGTTTGATTAGAAATAACAGCGTCTTGTTTATCTTCTGTTGACGGGTTAATCTGGTTCCCTATTTCGTTTGTTAGTCCTATTTGTGAGCTTGTTCGTGTCATTCTTTTATATCTATTTTAGGCATAGTTATCCCAGCGTCATCATACAGTCCTTTAATGTGGTTATAGAGCAAACCTAGATCCTTTTTGCCTTTAATGATTGAGAATTTTTGTGACCTGACTTCGTTAAGGTCTTTCTGTGCTATCGCGTGTTGTTTGCGAAGGTGCTCTAGCTCTTTTGAGTATTTATCTTTGCTTTTCTCTTGTTCTAAAGTAAGTATTGTAAGTCTGTCTTTCGCCTCGGCTGCTTCGTCTAACGCCACAACTGCTTCCTTCCTCGCTTTGGCAATAACTGCGGTTAACTCTTCAAGTCTTGCGGATTCTTCTTTAAGCATCTCTTGGGCGTATTTGTAAGCCCCAAGCGCGTCCAACTCTGCTGCTTTAATCTTTTTTGTTTTAACAGCTATTGCCACCTCTAGGGTCTCTTCGAGCATTTCTATTTCATACAGCAATTGTCCTTTTCTATCCTCTAGCTTATTAAGTTCTCCCTCTTTTGCTGTCTTTTCTTTAGCTAGTGCAATCACCTTTTCTTCTAGTGTTATCGCTTCCATTTGCTTGGAAGAAATTTCTTCTTCTATATCGAGTCTGAATTCATTTGCTGCTGCCTGCATTGCGGCTATAACTTCCTGTTTATTATTTTCTGAAGTCCTAATAAAGCTGTCTCTGTTTTTCTTAGCTGTTGCAAGTTCCTTTATTACGCCGAGTAACTCTCCAGTCTTATTGTCAATCGCGGCGTCTAGTTTCTCCTGCTTTTCTATCATATCTAATACGCGCTGATTTTCTGCCTCATATTGTGCTTCTGCATCGCTGAGTTTTTCAAAGATGTCGTTACATTCGTATGCTTTCTGTTCTGTAATTCTTGTTACATCCTTGAGTGTTTTGTTCTCTTCTTTTATTTCTTTTTTTATTTTAGATAGTTCTGCTTTAAAGCTACTTATTGTTGCTAAAAGCTCCAATGATTCTGTTCCGTTCTTTGTTTGTTTAACAGGGAATCTTCTTACTTGTTTAGCCATAAAAGTTTCTTTATTCGAATGATGATGCTACAACTGTGAGCTCACCAGCTGTGTAAGCTAAAATACTCACGGTTAGGAATGTTAATCCCTCTGTGTTAACCTCAAATATTTTATATGCGTCTGCTCCTACAACAGCGAACCCAACGTTTCCGTCTTTCAGGTCACCGTTGTATGTGTCTATTGTCTCTACATAAGCCCACATGTTGCTAGCAGATTGAGCTGCACTAAAGTCTGGGGGTGTAATTGAAATAGCTCCCTGAACCAAGGCTGTAAGTGCTGCATTTCCTCCTCCGTCTGTTGCGAAGCTAAGCATAACTGTGTCGTAATCCCTAACGTCTATCGTTGTTCCAGTAGTAGTCTCGCTAGCTGCGCTTAACAGTACATGAGTTTGATATAATCTTTGTCCCATTTTTTTTTAATTAATGAAGGTAGAGCCACCGCTTATCATAAATTCCGCTAGGTCTTCATGCATGTTCCGTGGGTCTTTCCTATTTCTTATCGCCCAATTCTTTCTCATGGCGTTCCCAACAAGGTCGTGCCTTGTGGTGTCCATGCTGATTAGGCGTTTAAGAACCCATTTGGCGCTCCCAACACGTTGGTTCTTAATAGTAAAGAGAACGTGTGTCTTCTGGGCGTCAAACGGACTCTTTCTTAATATGTCTACCGAACCATCTAGGTTCTTTTTAAATGTGAGCAACTTATCGTATTGCTTTAATACTTTTTCCATTTGATTTATTTCTTTGCGGGTTTTTTAACTTCAGCCTTTACTTCTGTTTCAACTTGTTTTTCTTCAACAATCGTTTTGATTGGCTCTATTGGTTGGATGGCTCTTGTATCTGTTTGTCCTATTTTAATAACATTAAGACCCCAATCTCTTGCCTTTTTAAGAATATGAGTAGCGAATCCTTCGTTTGCGACATCCATTTCACCTTTAGGAACTGTCAAGTCTTTTGAATCATATCTAATTTCAAAGGCTTCCCCTTTATTTTCTATTTTCATGTGTGTTTGCTTTAAGTATAACTAATTATACAATACTATTTATAAAACTGTATAGTTGACAGATGCGATAAATGTTCCAGTCCCGACTTTTCCACCAGCGTTAGCTACTGTAAAGATAGTCCCTTTTGTTATGATATCTGTTGTTAGTTCTGCTCCGTCTATTGTTTTAACATATCCAATTGCTTTAGATAATTCAGAGGTAGTTGTTCCGAAGGTTGTTGCTGATGCAACGTTTCCGAAGTTGATTGCAACTCCAGCGTCTGCGGATGTAGCCTCATTGTAAAAAAGTGAAATACTGTTAATTCTGATATCACTCTTTGCGTTAAAAAGCATTATTTCAGATTCTGCAGCACCAGATAGGTCAAAAATTGTGTTAGACTTGACTGACATTACATCACCATCTATGTTTCTTCCTTTAATCATTTTGTTTAAGCTGTTTAATTTTAATAGTCAATTAATAGTTTTCCCCCATCCAGCGTTATGGGATACTTGACTTTATGTTGGTCGGGGAGCATCCCGAAGGACACTCCCCTAGCCTTAACCTAAAATCTATTTAATGACATCGGCTAGTCTAGCATTTTTGTTCGGAGCCTTAATACAAAGGTTAGAATAATAACGTAGAGTTGCATTCCAAGCAGGAGTTGTTGCACTTCTGTCAAGGATTGAACCGTCCTCTTTCAAGAAAGAAATAGGAGCGATGTCTTCAATCGAAAGGGTTGAAGGGTCGATGAAGAAAGCTTCATCATATGGAGCGTCATAATCAGCTACCATAGGAATTCCGTTGAAGTCTACACCAGTGAATCCACCGTTAAGTTTCATATCACCGTTTGTGTAACGTCTGTCTGGAGTAAGTAGTTGACCGTATGCGCTTTGAACGTCCCAAGAAGTTAGAATGTACTTAGTATCACCTTTCTTCTGAGCTTGAATCCACGTATCGTGTAGTAAAGCATCTGTCAATGAACGTTGGGTTGTGTTGTCATTAACATAAGATTTCCACCAAATATATGTAGCTCTTGCTAGCCCTTGAAGAGAAGCTACGTTGGTTCCGTCATCGATAAGACCTTTAAGTCCCATGATTTCGTAATCCTTGTTAGACTGTGTTGCAGATTGAGCGATATAAATTGCGTCATTATCTGCGATTGCTGCTACTGCTGCGTCAATTTCAAATGTATCACCATCTGTGATTGAAGCTACTGTTGCGATTGTGCTAGCTGTTGCACCGAATCTGATAACGTTTCCAATTTCGATGTAATCTGTAGCGTCTTTTCCAACCATTGGGTTATCGAGTTCAATAGTTGTTCCAGTGGTAGGATCGCCGTTAACTTTAGCGATTTCACCAGTACCCAGTTTGTTATTATCTCACATGAGATATACTAATCATTTCTGTTAGTATCTCACAGTTGTTTTTCCTGTGAGGTCAGACTATCGCTTCCTATTTCTAGGTTATCACACTTAGTCGTTACAGCTGCACCATTGTCTAATTTATTTCGGTATTTTGACTCTTTATAAACATGTTTTAATTCTCTGCATCTGAGATAAATCTTTTCTCTTATATTTATCTCATTCTCTGTCAGCGGCAATGCTTTGCCGTCTGCGTCTCTAAGAGTTTTTTGTAATCTATTTTGCAAATTTATAGCTAGAAGGGCTTGGTCTCTTTTATACTTTAGGAACGGGAGGACGTCCTTCAGGACAGCAGACGCTTTTTTATGCGTTATGTTCCACACATAGCAAGGATAATCTTTCTTGTCTTTCCATTGCACCGTACCTCCAAAGTTCCCAGTTAGCCAATCCATTATTGCACCGTCTCGTTGCGAAACGGTTAACAACACTGAATAGCTAACGCTTGTCCTTCTCCTTCCGTTCTTGTCTGTGCGTGGATTTCTTTTTGCTACCATTATACATCCCTCTCCGTCTATAAAGCCTGCTAAATATGCTAACTTTATTGCTTTTGTTTGTTTCATAATCCTAATGTTATAAAACCGAAATAAATTGTAATGTGCTTGCTAGGGGTTGCCAATTTCAGGATTCCCCTTATCAGTGATAATTTTGTTTGTTTGTTTATAGGGCAAACGATGGAATCAGTAACTTGGTGAAAAGCCTTTTAATACCATACCCTTGACGACTAAGTTGGCGTTGCATATCGTTCTTAGCTCCATCATATTCTGATTCAAGAACGTTTACCAAGAACTCTTTAGAACGTTTTGAACCTTGTAGAACAACGTCTGTAAGAGAGATTTGGTGAAAGTTGTATTTCATTGGGATGTTAGCTTGTACGTAAGCTTGTTGCCCAGCTGTTGGAAGGGTCAATGTTTCAGAACCAGCGGCTGATCCTGTGTTCAATATCTTATCTCTACGTTTCCGTAGAAGTTGAGACTATATCTTCATCCAAGAATATCTTTAATCCTTTTAGGATTCGTCTTGGAGACTAACATGTAGTCGTTGAGAATTTTTCTAATGAAATTTATTTTAGCCATTTTCCTTTCTATCCGTAATCTTATCTTTAATTTAATAAAGTCTAATGTGTCGAAAAATAGTCTATACGTATTTTTACTAGCTTTGATTTTTGTTGGACCCCAATTCTTGAGTTGCATCTTGTTGCATAGCCTAGAAATATTATTCATCATTATTTCAGACCCACTCAATCCTATTTGCCAATTTAATCCTCTACCAGTACCAGATACGTTAAAAACAGCCCAACCATCTCCATCTACCATTCCAGCAATAAATTCTTTTTTAATGCTTTCCTTACCATTCAAAATCCAAGTTGGTATCTTTGTTTTATTTTCTGTTTGTATTGTTAAATACTCGAACAATTCTTTTTCGTATATGCGAATTGTGAACATATTTTTCTTCCCGTATCCTGTCGGTTTACTTTCATAAACGGATCCTGTTTTACCGATTAAATTATCTATACATTTATTTGTATAGTTTATATAATCCATGTCAATGGATGATAGTTTAAAAACATATCCTCTATTTTGCTTAAAACAGCTTCCGTCTGAAAGATACACCCCAGTTAAATACGCGAGATATTTGTTTTCTTTCATAGAAATCTTTTCTGCGGATTGTCCAATCCTTTGGGTTTTTACACTTTGGTACCAAAGGCTCTAAGGAGTTTCCCGCATTTAGTTAGTTTAATTGTCAAAGAAATTACTTTCTGCGGGTCGCAACATATTTACGACCATAGTGGACGGTTATCATTTTACCACCACCACCAATTGCTGATTCGCCTGCTATGCTAACTGCACCTGTATCGTGTGCGACGTTTTTTAGAATATTCATGAATAGAACATTCTTTGTAAATACTTGCTCGTGAACCACTTCGTCATAGACTCTAAGTGCTGCACCAGCCATATTTGTTACGGATTGTGACATTTATTTTTATCCCTGCGAATCCGTACTTAATGAACGTGACTCGTAGAGTTTTAGTTTATATTTTCATCGGAACTTGCCGACATGGCTTCCAATATAGCACTCCGTAGGTCTTCTGTGTTCTTTGGTTTAACCGCCTGTGGTTCTCTCGATGGAGAGCCTCCTGGGGTTTCGACGTTCTGAACTTCTGGTTTCTTGTTTAATCTTTGCTTGATTTCATAGTCAATGATTTCTGCTCTACTCATTTCGTTAAAAGCCTCACCTGGTGATAAGTGTAACTTGTTGTTAGCTTCTTGCCAATCCAAGACCTTCTTATCGTCATATCTTGGCTTTCCTGCTTCACCGTTCCACTGTTCCTCAAGTGTTTTTACTTCTTGTTTTATTTTTTCAACTTGCGTTTGCTTTTGCTGTTCCTCTTGCCGTTGTTGCTCGCGCCTGTCTAGCATTTCTTCAACTTGTTCAGCTGTTAGATTAGAAACCTCTTGTACCTCGGGTTGCTTAGGGTTGAGAGCTTCTTTGAGTCTTTCCTGTGTTTCGAACGTTTGATTCAGTCTTGCTTCTAACTCTTTTTTAGATTCTCTCTCCTGTCTAAGTGCTTTGTTCAGATTATCAATCTGTTCTTGCGTCTTAGAAAAGTCTACGTTGTTATTTTGCACTGGCTCTGGTTGTGCGTCCATTCTTACTTCTGGCGAAGTTACTACTTCTGCAGTTGGTGTAGCGGTAGGGTCTACGGCTGCTGCTGCAGCTTCTTGTACTACCTTGTTTTCATTTTCCATTGTGATACTATTTGTTAGTTATTTAACGTTGGTTGGTAACGCAGCCCCAAACGCTCTGCGTATGTAAATTTTAAAGTCCTCTTTTCTTTTTTTCCTTTTTAACCTCGAATTTAAACTTGGTCACATTCTGAGGAGATTGGGACATCCCTGCTTTCTCAAATCGTTTTGCAACAATTTTGTCAACGTTTCCACGAGACTTTCTATTGGTTTTCATTGTTTTAACAATATTACCAGTTGCCTCTTTTGCTCCAGAAACACCTTTTTTGATGTCTTTCATGAAGCCCTTAAAGTTAATCTTTGCCATGTTTGTTATTGTTGTTGTCCGCCATATTGCTCTTCTTGCATTATATGTTGGTCAAATAATTCTTTGTTAGGTTCATAGGCATCTCTGTTTTCAGAAATGAATGCCATATGAAGTTGTAAATGTTCTGGTGTCCACAACGCTTTAGGGGTTGCTGGCACTTGCTGACCTGCTGCCATTTGCATGTTCTCTTGGTCTGCCAAATCTGCTGTATCTTCTGGACCGTTTCCGTCTGTTCGATGACTCTCCCGTTGTTTCATCATATCTTCCTTGAACTTCTCATCTTTCATCTTCTGCATCCTCCCCATTATATCAGCGATGTTTGTGAACTTGAATTGTTCCATTAAAGTTTCTGGGTCAATGAGTTGAGCCTCTGCTAATCTCATAATCCACTCCTTCTTATTCTCTTCGCTGTATGATATCTCTGGAACAATGGAGACTTTTACCTCGTCTTCGCCAGTAATAACAATAGCACCTTCTGGTCTGTTCTCTGCTGCTGAACCGATATATTTAATATCTGTTTTACCTTCTGAAATTTCCTCTGTAGCGATGCCGTAGTCTGCTATTAGTTCTAGGATGAATGTCCCCATTTCTTGCAACATCAGCTCAAGGTTCTCTATTGGCTCTGCTACTGTTCCAGCGTCTGCTGATTGTAGAGCCTCAATCCCCTTACCAGATTGGAGTGAACCAGTTGCCTTACCTAGCGAAGCTTCTCTCACTCCACCAAGCTCTTCTATCCATCCTTCTATGTTTCCCATGAACTGGAATGGTGTCCCTGGCAATGGCTGTAGGTCCATTTGTTTTGGTGCAACATTACCTTTATAGTAAATCTTTTCAGCACCTTTGTCTGTAATCATTGAAACTTCAACTCCTTGTTTGATAAGATATTTACCAGCAAGCATACGTTGTATATACGCTTCTATTTGTGATGCTGTCTTATCTAGCGACTTGTTGAGTGTAATCAAATCCTTAATCCATGGTTGGCTAAAGATTGATTCGTCATTTCTTTCTGGTGTATATAAGAAAATTGGGTAGCGTCTATATTTTGGCATATAAACTCTCAAAATATTATTCCCACAGAAAGTAATAACTTTAACTTTAACCTCATCGTCCTCCACCCACTTCATCCAGAGTTCTTTAACAACCGCTGTTTCTAGTTCTTTGTTACTCTTGTTGGCCTCTCTGTTATATTTCTCTAGCTCTAAGATGTTTTTATAATCTGCGGCGGCCTCTCTGTTGTCTGAGATATTCTCGTCTTCAACTTTGTAATCTTTGTTGCCCTTAATCGCCTCTACTGGTTTGACAAAGGTTTTAAAGATGTATCTACAGCCTTCTATTGTTGGTGAGTATGGGTCTGGTAGGATATCGTATGAGCTGTTAACCCAAAAGTCAATCTGTTCTTTCCCGTCCTTTTTAATCATCCCACCTTCAATAAATCCTGCCGAATACTTAAGGCCATTAACAATAACATCTGTGAGGTTTTGTTTTATTTGTCTTTTTCTATAGATGTTTTGTAGAATTTTATTCTTTGCTTCTGCCTCTTTATATGCCTCATCTTTAGCACTGTTTGGATGAACCTCCCACCTTGGTTGGCTTCTCTTAACAAAGTTTTTAATCCCACGGAGTTGCGAACGTATTTTGTTTATTGTACGTCTGACTTCTCCCTTTGCTACTGGTATTGTTTGGATTCTATTTAATGTTTTATTAAAAACAATCCAATGGTCGCCTCTAACGAAGCGGTCTATAATATACCAATCTTTGTGTTGTTTTAAATACATGTCCGATGTAGACTTGTATAAGTTATCTAAGAAATGGATAGCCTCTGCATTTCTTCCAGTACCATCGTATGTTCTTAGACTTTTCAAATTAATCATTCTCTTTATATTTATCTGTAATTGCTTGCTCTAGCAAGTAATATAACTCTGCTGTCAGCGGATAAAATACTGAAATTTTATTTTGTCCAGCTTCTTTGACCGGGAAAACTAATCGCAGACGCTCTGTTTCACCTAGCCTTGTAAACACCGCTATGTTTCCAATATACAAGGAGTCATCAATAACACAAGACGCAAATGCAACTAATCCTTTATCTGGAGATACTTTTTTGATTTTAATTTTTGATAGTTTCATATTCTTTGTTTAGTTGTCTAATCAGAAGTTTTTCGTCTGTTTCATTAACATCTTCTAACTCGTCTTGCTCTGGCTCCTCTTCCACCTCGTTATCTTCTGGTATTGTCTCAACATATTCTTCTAGTGTTTGTGCAGTTAACGCTTTGGTAATTTCCCTTACAAGCTCTTTTTGCTGCTTAGAATTTTGGGCCATTACGTATATAATGGTCCCGAATGCAGCAAGTATATTAATTATTAGTATTAGTTCTATCATTTGGTTTGATGGCTATTGCAACATTTGATGTAAGCATTGTGCTTGCGGCACCTACTGCGTTAGCTAGTTCATTTTTAACACATCTCACTGGGTCAATCACGCCATCTTCGAATAGGTTTGTGTATTCGTTTGTAAGTGCGTTATACCCGTTTTCTCCACTTTGTATTTTCGCTATGATTGCATCTGCTGGTAAACCTGCATTAAGCAATATTTGTTTGCATGGCATAAGCATAGCACGTTTGATTATATTCCATCCTGCTACATGCTCTTCATTCTCGTTGTCTGGTGCTAGCATCAAGTCTGCTGCCCTAACGAGTGCTGTTCCTGCTCCTTCTACTATCCCGTCCTCTACTGCAGATTTTGTTGAATTCAAAGCGTCTTCGATCCTGTACTTAACTTCTGTTTGTTCTGTCTCAGATGCTCCACCGACACGAATGTTCGCAATAGATCCATTCAATCTTCCCATTCTTTTTTTTAATTGGTCGATAAGGAAGGCATCTTTGTATTTTTTGAGTAAGGCATTAACGCCAGCAATTCTTTCTGTGACATCTCCGTCTGCCCCTGTAAAGATTGTTGAGTCTTTACTAACAACAACGTGTGCGGATGTTCCTGTGTGTGCTAGTGTACAGTCACTTAGTCTAACTGACTCTTCTTCTCCGAGGACTGTTGCCCCTGTTGCTGCTGCTAGGTCGTAGAACAAATCTCTCTGGTAGTCGCCGAACGATGGCATGCTAACTGGAACACATGTGAACTTACCAAGCATATGGTTTTGCGCCAAGAACGCTACTGCTGGTCCTTCAACAGACCCTGCTACCAAAATCATGTTTCTTTTTCCTTCTTTTAAAAGTGATTGGAGCATTTTAACCAACTGACTTTCCATGTTAATCTTATCTGTGGTAAGAATAATCGTTGGGTTCTCCATTTCAGCTGAAAGCATCTTACTGTTGTTTATAAACATATGAGATGCATATCCTCTATCCAGCTTTGTTCCTTTAACATATTCTACTGTAGTATCTACAGAGTTAGAATTTGTTACAGTAACAATTCCATTAGTTCCTGTCTCTTCGATGACATCTGCGATCATTTGACCAATCTCTTTGTCGTTGTTTGCAGATATTGTTGCAATTTGCACCTTCTCATCTTTAGATGTTACTTCTTTCTTAGAACCGTCAACTATTCCTAGCGCTTGCACTAGTGCTGCGTCCATCCCTCTCTTTAGAAGGATTGGGTTCATTCCTGCTGTTATATATTTGTGACCTTCGTTCGCAATGGCTCTTAGAAGGACTACTGTTGATGTTGTTCCGTCTCCAGCCTCTCTATTTGTGTTCTCTGCTGCCTCTCGTGTCATCATTACCCCCATGCTTTCGAACTTGTCTTCCAGCATTACCTGTTGTGCAACTGTAACACCATCCTTGGTTACTGTTGGATATATTGATTCCTCAAATATCACATTTTGTCCACGTGGACCGAGTGTTGTTGCTACCGCGTCTGCTACAATGTTAACTCCTTTTATAATTTTGATTCTGGCATCTCCGCCAAAAAGAATTTCTTTATACATTTTTATACTAGTTAATTGTTTTATTATTCTCTGTACGTTGTGACACCTATTACATCATCTGTATCTAGGATATGGTAGTCTTCCCCTTGTAGAATAAGTGTTAAAACAGCATATTTTCCGAAGATCACTGTTTCTCCCTTTTTGAAAGTATCGCTTGAGCTTTCAATTACTTCTCCTGTAATTAGGTTCTTATCCTCATCACTGTCTTCTACGGCCATGTCTACTGCGAACCGTGTATTCTTGTGCTTCCTAATAAGCAACAAATTGTCCTTAAGCTTTATCTCCATCTTTTTCTTCTTTACTGGCTTCTTCTTGAGCCTTTTTTAATTCTTCTTCCGTAGCTTCATGCTTGTCTACCATTTTAAGTACTGGGAGTACTTCACCGTTCGGCATACAGACATTAGCTGCATAAATTTCTATTTCGAACTTTGCCATAGAATCGATTAATTCTTTTTCAAGTTCTTCTTTTCTTTCTTCAAATTTCATACTTTTTATTCGAGATCGAAGTTGTCCATTAAGTCATACATCTTCGGTCTCATTAGGTTATTAATGTCCTTCTGGATTCTTGTTGGTTTTTGTGTAACCACATCTGGTGAACTAGGTCTAGTCATCATAAGATATCTAAGTGCATCCATTCCGTGGTCATTCTTTTTAATTGGTTTTTCTGGTTCGTTGTTCTGTCTATCTGTTTTCTCTGTGTTCTCTCTATATCTATAGTGCCTCATCTCCCAACATAAGTTTGGGCACATATCTTCGAATATATAGAGATTAGAGTTACCAGCATTATCAATTCTAAGATACTCTCTTATCCTCGTTATCCCTGCATCCCAATCATTGTGTGCTCTTTCGAACTCCCATCCATTATCTTCAAAGTCTTCTATAACAGAGTACGGGATTTCTTCCCCCTCTATTATCTTGGTTCTATTCTTATGGCCTGTAGAAGGATCGATGACCTTTATTTGAAAGGTGTTATCTGCCAACACTTTCTTCTGTCTTATAGTCATGTTCGAGGAATAACCTGGCATTAGGTATCCGAACTTGTCAAACATTTCTCTACTCGCTACGCTCGGGATGGCTGGGTTGTAATATTCGTCTATAATATAAACAACATTATTACGGTCGATTGCACCAACCAATGCGCAGTTAGGGTTCCTTTGCCCAAAGTCTACAGCTAGGAATAATTCCACATCTCCTAACTCGAATGAGTTAATTGTATGGATGTCTGAGCTAAAGTCACAATACTCTGGTCCAAATACTAGTTTACCAGCCTTTGTAGTGAAGTCAATCTCATACTCCTTACACCAGACTGACTTCGGTGCACCAAGTCTCTCCTTCTCGTACCATTCCTTACCGTTTCTGTCTGGGTCTTTATCTGGGTCCGCGGAGTAATGAATCATCATTACATGAAATCCATTGTTAGGATTCTGCCAGAACTTTACTCCCTTTATTATCTCTGGCTTTTTGATTTCTTCATACATATTTTGGCTATTCTTTGTGTAAGGCGTTCTAATGCTTTAGTTGTAGCATCTTGTGTTGAGAACCTGTCTAACGCGTGTGTGTACAATTCGTGGGTTAATCCATGTATAAGCTCATGGTATACAGATTCTCTTAGGTCATCTTCCCCAAGGTCTCTGTAGTCTCTCAACATCGCTGGCATCCATGAGATTGTTATTTTCTCGTACTCTTGGGTTACTGAACTTAGGGCACTTGCAATAAATACTTGTCCAGAACCATCTTGATCTCCGTGTATCTTCCCATTAACGAACTCATTTATTATAGACCAGGAATTCATGTTGAGTCTTTCCTTTGCTTCATCTACCGTCTTTAGGACCAACCTTTCTTCTTTTTTAGTCCACTTATAATCTTTTGTCATAATACATTTTTGCTAACATCACATTTCTAGCAACTCTTTTCGTTTCTTAAAAAAGCTTTTCCACTTATCTCTTTTAAAGTTGGTTTTTGCGTGGCAGCTTTTGCATAGAGCAGTTAAGTTGTCTGGGTTACAGTTTTGTTTATTATAATCGATGTGGTGCACATCGTGTGCAACGTCCCCCTGCTTTTCCCCGCACAGCTGGCAGGTATATTTATCTCTTTCTCTTATGCTTATTTTAAGCGTTTTTGTCCATTCTTGGGGATACTCTTCCAGAGATAAACCCCCTTGCCAATTGCTGGCATTTTCTCCAGTTTTCCCAGTGTGTACTTTAACTTGTTTTTTTCTGTACTCTTTGTTCTCCCAATTTTTTTTACTATTCTCGCTTATCTTCCTCTTGGTTTCTTCCGAATGTTTTCTTCCTTTAAAAGATGGTTTATTGTTTTTTCTCATTTTAGCTAGTGTTTCTTCGCTAAATTTTCTTCCAATAAGCTTTTGTCTTATTTTTTCTTTATGTTCTGTGGTTAATGTTTTCCCACTATTTCCATGTGCCATATCTTTGCTAATATTAGCCTCACATTTCCAACCTGTCAAAACAAGCATCTTCGAACCAGGTATTATCTTCTGCGGTACTCACACAAGTAAGTTTTCCACCAGAACTGAGTGTTGGCTTTAGTGCAGTATATGCACTTGCCATTTCTGGTTGGAAAGCTGACTCATCCGAATTGTGGGATGCTATCCCCTCTGCAACGAATGTTCCTGTGGATGTTGTTAGTCCTATAACCTCTTGTTCTCCTATTGGCTCTTTCTTAATTAAGTTAATACCATCTATCGCGTTCATTGCTCCCCATGTATCTATATTAAATTTTGCCAATAATCTTTCTGGCCTTGTTTGACCGATGATTTTTAATATATCGCTCTTGACTCCAGTCCTCAGGGCATGATGTGGAGTTGAATACTTGTCGTTGTTTATTATTCTTTCTATAAAAGGATATCCCAGTTTTTTATAAATATTCCTTGTCTTCTCTAGCATCGCGTTCTCATTCTGTGGGAATGTTAGTCTTATCCTGCTTGTAACTATGGCGTCGTCTTCTACAACCAGCGCTTGGTCTAGACTTCCCTCTCCGTCTAGTGCTCCAGCGAGATAACCAGTATCATAGTCGTTTTTGTCTTCCCAGCGTTCAAGGACTTTCCACACCTTAGAGCCAGCCCTGTCTCCATTTTGGCACCGAAGGTCTTTCGTCTTAATCCACTTCGAATGTTGTCCGTGTCCAGCTAACCATCTGTGGTTCTCTGAGCTTACAACCTCTGTTCCATCTGAGAACGTTAATTTATAGCTTGGTTGTTTATTGACATGGACTGCCTTCACGACTGTATTTTTCCACCTTCTTGAATAATTGACACCATTTTTACCAGTTCCAGAGTCTCCAATGTTTTCGTCGAATCCTATTAAGTTGTCGCCCTCTTCTATTTCGTCTATTCTAACCCATTTTAGATCACTTGTTAAAACCTTGGTTTCTGGCCCTAGACACAGCATACCGCTTAAAGTATGCATACGCACGACATCCCCACCTTCTGGGATTCCTCTAATTTCAGACTTAATGTCTGGAAAGGCTAGAAGTGAATATGTATGGTTCCCCTGGTTATGTGGGTTACATTTTAATTGGTGGAATTCACCATTTTTATAATAACGTTTAAGGAACTTAGGTTCTTGCTCCCAAATAGTGTAGGCTCTTTTAACTAAGTCGTTGGCATCGTCTGCTTTCTTACTTTGGAAAAAGGTTAATCTACCGAAATGGAACTGTGTGTCCCAAAGATATAGAGCTGCGAACACCCAACTCATCATCATTTGACGAGATTTGGGGAATAAGAGGATTTGGTGCTTTAACCACTTCTCCACAACAAGTCTCAAGTATTCCTTTTCGGGGAAGGTCTTCTGTGGATTCTCATCATCATGTACGTCTAATGTATATGCCCAGTTGGTTAACCAGTAATATGGGTCGTCATGACATTTAGCCCACTCCAAATTCCTTAATTCAGGACTTTTAGCGAGCTTTTGTAAAAATTCTACATCTTTCATTCGGTTTATAATTCATCTAGAAGGTCCTTTTCTAATTTTTTCTTATCTTCATCTGATAAGCTTGTTGGGTCAATACTAGATAAGTCTTGTTTGTTGCTAATCTCTATTTCTTTCTTCTCTGTGAAGTCACCAGTAAGTTTAGCAAATAATGTTACAGCATCTTTTCTCGCTGTATAGTCTGGGACCTCTGTTCCGTCTTTTAATGTTTTGTTTGCAGACATCATTTCAAGTAATACTTGGACAACAGCCTTCTTGTCAATTCCTGCTAATTGGCCTAATACCCTGAAGCTTCCCTCTACCTGCTCTATTTCTTTAACGATCCGATTATCACGTAGCAGTTTATAGGCCTCAGAAGCGCAGACCTGCTTGTTTTCTTGCCCATAGGCTATCTGGTATGCTTTCGTTCCATTATAACCGCATTTAACGTATTCTTCTGCGAAAGCTTTCATTTTGTTTGTCATATTTTTGTTGCTAGGATACTTCTATAATCTTTTAATCCTATACTTTAATTATAGCATCTTTGAGAGCTTTTTGTCAAGTCCCGATTCTTAGCTAACATTAAGCGTCCTTTGCGACAGAGGAAATGAAACTTTTCGTTTTTCTGGAGTTTGAAAGTTTGACAGCTAATTTTTATTAACAAATAATATTGATTCGGCTAATATTAGTAGATTCATATAATTAACCCCCCATCCCCTATATTTTGGCTAATAATATGGTTTAGGATTCCCCGTGATTTTCCTCTTTTAGGGGTTTTTGTCTGTAATATTAGTATAGGCAAAATATAGTTTTATCGGGATTTAGTCTATTTTGGTCTATTTTAGCTCTTTTTGCCTGATTGTCCCCCCGCATTTGGTCTTATGTTGCTCTTTTTTTGTCTCCCATCTTGGCTCTTGTATATATTATATATAAAAACACTACCCCTAAATACGTGTTCGGTTTCTGTTCACCCCCAGGGTCTGTTTCAGGTGTGTAATATATATAAAGTACGGGTACAATCCTATATAAACATTGGCTTTCACTAGCTTATTAGTTTTGTGTTTCAGGGGGGGGGGGAGGTGGGTAGTTTATATATAAAGCTTATAAAGCTTATAAAGCTTATAAAGCTTATAAAACTAATAGAATTAATAAAACTAGTGTATATAAAAATTGTAAATACATAAACATTAAAACTATTTCTATATACAGAAAGGAAAACGCAAACAATAATTATATTTATATATAGCGAAATTATATAGTGTTTATATGGTTACAAGTTAAAACGCTTGCAATTATTTTAATTATATGCTATACTGGTATTAGTTAAGTAACAAGCCAATTCAAATTATTAATAATATAGCGAAATTTAACAATTAAATAGAATAATATGTATAGTAAAAAATATTTACTTGCACGCCTTGCACTGTTAGCTAGGTTATATGGGAGCACGCCTATAATAAAAGTATTAAAAATACAAGCTAACAGAAAGGGACTCCTATAATTTATAGTTATAAGTTATACACAGTGTATAGCTTAAATAGTGTAAATTATAAAATATAATGAATATAGCGAAATTAAAACATACTGAAAGCCAATAAATACGGGCTATTGCAATAATTTCAAAAGGATGGTATAGTGTAATTACTAAGGCAAGGAACATTTAAAAATTAATAATACATAGTTATTGCAAGGGTACATTTAAACGCTTGCAAGGCTATTAAAAACAATATGAATAAACAACAACTAGAGGCTCGCGTAAATTTCGAGGACGTGCAAGCCTTCAAGATTGACGGAGTGGAAATCGCTCCAGAGGTTATCAAGAGTACATTTTTAGCTAGAATATGGAGGTCGGCGACTGTAGTTAAAAATAAGAGGACTGATAGAGGCGTCAAGGCAACTATCCTGCAGAGCCTAGAGCTTGGAACGATTGACCAGATGGAGGCGATAACACTACTCGCCGACTCAACAGGTAACAAGACAAGAATTGCCGAGCTGAAGGCATTGCTCCCTGTTGTAGACAAGGACGAGGAGCCGAGCGAGGACGATATTATCAAGGGGATTGAGCAGGTGCTAGCTAACAAAGGTCAAGCTAGCTAACTATTAAAGAGGACTAATTACTAGAGTTAGTCCTCTCTATATAGTTATTATTAATATAAAAATAATATGATAATCAATATCAAGGGCAAACGATTCAAATTGTCCACTGATATAGTAGAAAAATGGTCGGAGATAAAGACTGAGGTCTTTATTCAACAGGCGAGAGTCAAGGCGAAAAAAGTCAAGGCAATTGAGGCATTAAAGACTAACAGACAATACATAGACCAATATATAGACAAGACCGACGAGGAACTAGACCGAGAGTTACAGGACTTGAAAAAAGAAAATATCAGTTACGATAGATTCAAAATGAATGGAGTACACTTTCCTTTTCGAGTAACAATTTAAAGCCTTCGGGCTTTTTTTTGTTGTTATAGGCGACGCCACTTAAGTCGCAAACATCAAGGCTCACAAATATTTTATTAATCTTTAAATAATTATATGCAATATCAAATTAAAAAAAACGAGTTGAACTCTTGGCTTTTCGAGTCCGCTCGCGGTGTAAAGAATATAAGAGCGGCTGGATTATCAAGGCTGAAAGACTTGCCGACATGTTTTAATATAAACGGTGATTGGCATATCTTTGAGCTTGTCGACAATGGAACAAATTATCCTAATAAAAAATATATCTGTAAAATTAATATTTAGACAGCCAACATGAAAAAAATATATACAATAAATATCTACGAGGAAGTCTCTGGACAACTAGAAGTCGAGGCTGAATCACGTGAGGAGGCAGAAAAGATTGCTCTGGATAAGCTAGAGAAGGATGGGATTACAGAAGAAATGTTCTTGAGTTCTGAGTTTACGGTTTGCAATCGTGACTTCGGGGCATTAGGAGACTAGGCTGATGGTATCATATCAGCGTTTAGGTTATTGTCTGGGTGTTATATGCGTATAAAAATATCTGATAATATAGTGAAAATTTGTAGGCATAAAGTCATACAGACCACAAATTCCATTATAGCAATAACTTAAACATTGATATGATATCCGATTAGGATTGACATCATTGTTCTTTCGACAATATAGCCAAGTTCCATAAAGAGAAAGGATTAAAGGGTCTCAAAGATTCCTGTGGGGTCATAATATAACGCCGATGCAAGTCGGTCCTAGGTAACTGAGACTAGGTTAAAGCTCTCGCCATACTAAGCAAATCCCTCGACGTATATCACTGCACGTATGATAAAACACGCTTCAAAAGGGTTGTGGTCTTAATATTAATAATGCGATTTTCCGTCCATTTGTATTAAGGCTATTGTTTTTTTGCCCGACAATCGTTGGGCTAAGTCAAAGATGTTCAGCAAAACGAGTATCTCTAGTTCATAGTTCACGAAATGAGTATAATAGAAAGCTGTCGACAGTTAATGCATGGGGATATATGGCATTACTTCTTCATACTCAAGACGCGTCTTTGGCTTAGCTTAATGATTGTAAATGGAGGTTGAGGAATATCCGCCCTCAAATAAAAACGTCTAGCGATAGGGACGATTTCCATTATATATATAAATATATGATAAAGAAAAATTACATTGCCACTGCAATTTGCGATGGTGATACAAAACACTTTACAGTACATAACGTCAGCGAGGGGAGAGCCACTTCAGTCGCTAGGGGCATCGCTCAATCGTTGTTCTGTGCAACGTGTGTGTCTATTCTATCTTTAACTATAATGAAGTAATCAAAAACTATATGATAATAAGTAATAATTCTAAATATTGTCCTCACTGTAACATGGAATTAAGAAAGCTAGAATATGAGGCAAGGTATTTCGAATCTAACTCTGGGCGCTCTTGGGGGGACTATAGCATAGCAGAGGAATATCATGAACTTTGTGATTCGGAAATTAACGATACCGATAGCTCAGATGAGGAGGATTACGTATATTCGTGTCCTGAATGTTCCCAAAGTCTAGAGATATCCGACCTGTTGGATGAACCGATAAAAGAAGAGGACGAAGAGGAAGACCAAGAAATATTATTGGACACAGAAGATAATTTTAATCTTAGATATTTAAAACTATGAGCAAAACTAAAGACTTAGTAATAGAAACGATGAACGAGAACAAAGCAATTATTGTCGACATCGACGGGACGCTATCGGATATGTGTAATCGTTCACCGTATGAGTATCACAAGGCAGTCCACGATAATGTGCATGAACATATCGCTCAAATGGTTAGGATTTATCGCAATGAGAATTATCGCATTATTTTATTATCGGGGAGAGATGAGGAATGTAAAGATGTCACTCTTGAATGGCTTGACAAAAACGATATTCCATATGATGGTTTGTTTATGCGTGTCAACAAGGACAGACGAAAAGATAGTGTTGTCAAGTTAGAGCTATATAAAAGATATGTACAGGGCAATTACGACGTCAAGTTTGTATTAGATGACAGAAACCAAGTCGTTGATATGTGGAGGTCGATAGGACTTCCTTGTTTACAAGTTGCCCCTGGAGATTTTTAATTAATTTATTTATAAAAAATATGATTAGAGCATCAGACGGAGTAAGGTTCGCTCCAATAAAAAAAACATTTGTGCAAATAGAGCTAGAGAAAAAACAAGCTAAGTGGAAAACGGAGAGCTTGACATTGGCGGACGCTAGTGAAATAATTTCATATGATACAGAGGATTTATCTGGAGTGTTGGAAGATTATTCGACAACAAAGTTCACACAAGAAAGCGATGGAAAAATTATTAATGGTAAAAGATTTAGACTTTTTTCATCTTATGAGCAGATATGTATTCTTGTGATAAATGAATCTGTTTTTGTGCTATTGTGCCCGTATGAAATGTCTGCGTGCGATTGGACGTCTGGTAATACTGTCACAGCCGTTGGAAGCGACAGTTGCCTGACATTCGACGCATCGACAGAGTCTTTCCACTCGATGTTTATACGTTAATTAACTAACTAAAGTCGCAATATATGTTTAATCATGACGATATAGTAGTCGTGCTAAAAGAACACGATGGATATTACTCTGCTATCGGGTTAGTTTGTAAGGTGATATATCTTGACGGTGAAGAAGCAGAGGTCGAGTTCCTAAGCGAAGATGCTATGAATGATACGTGGTGGTATCCTAATAGTTCAGCTTATCTTAAAAATATCGACGACTATACTGCAGAAGAGTTCAATAAATTCTTTTTAATTAATTAATTAAAAATAATATGATGAAAAGAGATGTAGTAATCATGACTGTCTTTCTTGTCTCCTTCTGGTTGGGTTTTTCGAGGAGCCAAGAGATAAAAAATCAAGATGTAGTGGAAAAAATAGCGACAAGCACCCAACATACCATAATCGTAGAAAAACCGCAGGACGAGGCTCCTGTGGGCTTAGAAGGGGTCGCTAGTTACTATGACTATGTGTTAGATAGTGGTTGGTCTAGTGTCGGTCACTTCGTTTGTGCAACAAGAGACTTCGATAGGGGGTCTTGTATTGAGGCCACTAACGTCGCAAACAACCAATCGGTATATTGTAAGGTAACGGATTACGGTCCAGATGCAAGTGTTTTTCCAGAAAGGGTTATAGATTTATCAAGCACAGCGTTTTCTGCAATATCTGACACTAGGCTCGGAATCGCCAATGTTGTTGTTAGATATACAGAGAACATTAATTGCGAGAGGTAAATGTCCCTTTCGGGATTTTACATATTATAAAGTAATGTGCAGTCTATGTATTCCTGAGTGTATATATAGTCGCCAAAACAAAAGTATGCGTCAAGCAGAAAACCAAGTAGACACAATCGAAGTAGAAATCACAAGAATGGGTTCAGACCTAAGAACTGTAACCGTTCCAGAAGATTCAACTTTGGCAGAGGTTTTAGAAAAAGCTGGTATCACTTTGGGTGCATCAGAATCCGCATGGGTGTCTGGTAATTCAGCTACCAACAACGATATTATCGAAGATGGTGATACAATCCAACTCGTTGGTAAAAAAGAAGGTGGTCTAAAATAGTTCTTAGATTATTGACGGAGGAGCCAGCCATATGGTGGCTTCTCTAATTAATAATTTAAAAGATATATGAAAAATAGAATAAAGTGTCCTCTTTGCGGTGGGCTGGCTCTAGTCAATTCTGAGGTAACATCAGATAAGGACGCATTAACAGATATGACATATGCATGGAAGTGCATTGATTGTCCGTTCGTTGGCTTTGAGTATTACGAACCAGCTAATATTGATACGTTACATGATATAATTAAATAATGGCGATTAGCCACTAAAGTCACAATGAAAAAATCTAAAAGAGGTCGAGCTTTTGTCGGGGATATTATCGTAACAAACGACAAATTCAGACCAAAAAATAAATTGGGGAAACTCATCAATATTGAGGGAAATTCCTACAAAGGGATGATAGTCCAAAGGACTGGAGATAACTATTTTGTTAGATTTGGTAAGGGGCTAGAATTTACTAATCCATTAAATGGTTTATTAGGTAAACCAGTCGGATATGTTCTTGGTCGAGATGACTTTGACATAGACGATGAAGTATAAAAAATATGAAGAAAATCACTGACATCTACCTTGGCGACAAGGTAAAAACAAAGAAAAGCTTCAAGCCACTCTTAAAAAACGATGAGCGGTTTGACCCTAAAGGGGTACAATATGATGGAATCATCGTTGGGAAACGAGGAGCCTTTGTGCTTGTTGACTTAAAGAAGACTTATCCCTTCACACATCACGCTGGAGGCATGTTCGCAACTCCAACGATTTGTGCTATCAACTTAAAGGACTTAACTATCCTTGAGACATACAAATCTGACGACAAGGATGAAAGAGAGTTTGTTGGGTTGATGAAGGAGGTTCGTTTTGAGGAGCTGCAAAAACTTCCACTTGAGCTGCATCGTATTGAGGATAGTTGCATGCAATATGCCGGCACTATTAAAAGGCTTTATAATGATATGGAGTCAACACAAAGAGATTTAGATAAACAAGAGTACACTCTTAAAGAACTGAAAGAGAAGCAGGCTGCTGCTGTCCTCGACACTACGCATATTGCTAATCAGTACAAACAGATGAAGAAAAATAAGAAAATCAAATCTGTAGAAATTATAGATACAGATAATGGTAAGTGTGTATTGATAACAACAAATGATTTAACTTATACCGCTCCACAAAGAAGAATGTTCGATTATAATATCGGTGCATTTAAAATACTTGTGCCTCTCAACAACGGCAACGACGTGCGATGTATCAACTATAAGAAACATGTCCGCAAGTTTGAAAAACATCATCCTTGTATAAGCAATGGAGGAATGTGTCTAGGGAATGCAATGAATACAGAGGTCAGAAAGCTTAGGGCAACAAACAATATTATAAATCTGGCACATCTTCTTATAAATTTTTTAGAAGAGCCTAACTATGGGTCCC
>Ga0100403_1000149_pt1 | contig 63937 bp, 60 predicted proteins | sample CryGeymet201501t_FD_83663 | JGI IMG/M metagenome (GOLD analysis project Ga0100403, IMG submission 83663) | Groundwater microbial communities from Crystal Geyser aquifers in Utah, USA - Crystal Geyser metaG 2015-01t | ecosystem: Environmental > Aquatic > Deep subsurface > Groundwater | place...
GAATAATTCATGGATATCATCACATTTAATTTTAAAGAAAGGTTTTATTATAATATATTTTTTTAAATAAATTCCAATACATAAACTTACAAAAAATGAAATAAGAATGGTTAAGGTTTTAACCCCTGGTATAAAATAACCTGAAATAGAGTTATAAGAAAGAATTATCCATAAAAACCACCAAGTAATAGAAATAATTACTAAAACACCTGATCTTTGTAAGTTTATATATACAAAAGAAATTATTAATAAATAAATTAATATAAAGCTAAATGTTACCATTATAATTTTTTATGTTGCAATAATCAAAAATTCTAAACCTAAATTGATTCATCTTGCACCAAATCCAGTTAATATTGTCTTAACAGTCTTAAAAGTAATCAAAAGATCTAGCCAAAATGAGAAATTCTTAATATAATAAAAATCGTATTCTAATTTTATCTTCATTCCGTCTACTTCTGCCGCATAACCTTGTTCTACTTGCGCCCAACCAGAAAGTCCAGGTCTAACAACATGTCTATAAGAGAAGAAGGGAACATCTTTTTCATACCATTTAGAAAGTTCATAAGATTCCGGCCTAGGTCCAATAAAAGACATCTGTCCAAGTAATACATTAAAAACTTGTGGTAGCTCATCAATTCGATACTTTCGAATCATTTGTCCTATCTTTGTAATTCTTGGATCATTTTTTGGATTCGTAAAACTTCCGCCGTCTCGATCTATATACATGCTACGAAATTTGAGCATATTGAATACTCGACCCCGATATCCCATTCTTGGTTGAATGAACAAAACCGATCCTTTTGATTCCAATCTTATGCAAATCGCAATGATTAAGAAAAAAGGCAAAAGTATGGGTATTAATAAAATTGCAGTAATTAGATCTATACAACGTTTTATGAATTCATAAAACTGCGAAGGAAGAAGTGATCCAAATACGTTCTCAGATAGGTGATTGATCTTAACTCTCCCTGTCACCGTTTCTCGAATCTTGGTTTCGGAATAGACAGGAATACCAGCTAGAGTACATTGAGCGAGAAATTTTTCCCATTCCGGATTGATTGTTGGGCTATTGAAATCCGCAACAATTGCGTTGTAGCGTTGGCCTTCCAGATCGGGTTTAGATAAAATTTTGAATAGGGCTCCATGGCTACTTTCTAATTCTTTGCTTCCTTTAAATGGGAGCATTGCATATCGAGTTAATCGATATCGTCGCCCCAGAAAAAATCCAGCAAAACACCAGAGTAGTGTTATACAAAAACCAACTAGAAAAATTTGGATTGAATAAGTTGTTCTAAAGAAGAGAATCAATCCTATCGGAATCGAATAACAAATAAATGTTATGGGTAGAATGTAAGATACCGATTCTGATCCTGGTAAACGAAAAAGTTTTCGAAGGCTAAAGGTTGAAACAAAAAAAGCAAACAAACTTGCCGATAATGATGTAAAAAGATTAGGATCTTGAGATTTCCAAAATTCCAATCCCCATATCGGTACAGCAGACGAACCTAGTAAAACCAAACCTCCAGACAAAAATTGAAATAGGTAGCTTAATAGAATTAATTCATACCATCTGGAATGCCTTCTTGTGTAATTTTGCTCAAGTAAATTGGGTTCCAGCATAAAATATCTATTTATTGATTGTTACTTAACAATTTTCAGAATAGTCTTGCTTGCGTTTTTTACTGAAAATTTCTGATTTAATAATATTTTACAATTAATAGCACAATCATTCCGAACTTTAGTGTCCATCAATTGAATAGCCGCATTTAAGAATGCTTGATCATCGCCTGATTCAACCACAAAACCTGATTTCGCTGATTCTATAACTTCTTTTAAATCATTACCAGGATTCACACTTCCAAGAACTGGCATTGATTGCACTAGATATCCCAAAATTTTACCTGGGAAATTATGCGTCGTATGATTGCTATTGAGACAGAATAAACCTATATCGAATTCGGACATTGTATTCTTAAATTCTGTCTGTGACAGAGGTTCGAGAAGAACAATATTTGTTAGAGATTCCCTTTGGATAGAATTCCGAACCAATTCAACTTCGTCACCAGATCCAACTAACACAAAAAATGCATTCTTATTATGCAACAGGTTTTTAGCTAATCTGATAATCTGGCTCATGTCTTGTGCATAACCAATGTTTCCTCCATAGAAGAAAACAGTTTTATCTTCAATTCGTAATCTTTTTCTGACTGGAAAGTTCTTGATTACAGTCGGTTGATCAGAAACCCAATTATGAAGGACTTCTAGATGCGCATTCCCTTTATAATAATTTTTAAACCATGTGAGGTTTCCCTCTGACATAAGTCCAATTGTATCCGCAGATATATAATTTAACCTTTCTATAAACAAAAAGAATTTAGTTAACGGATTATTAGATCGTAATATCCCATTATCTATTGCCCATTGAGGAAAAATATCTCGAAGAATCAGGTAAGATTTCGCTTTCCATTTTTGTTTTAATTTCTGAACTAGATATCCCCAAAAAATAGATGGAGAGTAATAAATAATTAAATCACATTTCCAAGTTTTGATTATTTTTCGACCATGTAATAAGGCTCGAAATGGTAACAAACATTCATTGATTAACCGAATTGGTTTAGATATATTTTTTAATCTACCTGATGGAAATCGAAATATTGTAATTCCGTCCAATACTTCAGTATGATTTTCTAAATTCTGGTATTTTTTATAACTATCAGGAGTAACGACATAGACTTCATGACCTTGGCTTTTGTATTCAACTGCCAATTCATGCATCATTTTAGCCGCTATCTTCGTGCTATCTGGAAGATAGTCATCGACTATTACACAGATTTTCATTTCTTCCAGACGGAACGATTGATATAATCTGTGTAGCTTTGGATTATACGAACTACTTTGATTGAAACATTATCTACATCATAGTCATCAATGACTTTAGGAATTTTGCCACTTAAGAATTGAGATGTAACTATATTGATTGATTCAATCACTCTTTCTTTTTCTAAACCAGACATGATTAAAGTACCTTCGTCCATTCCTTCCGGTCTTTCGTGTGCTTGCCTTATAGTAATAGCAGGAAACTTTAGGATTGAAGACTCTTCTGTAATTGTGCCGCTATCTGATAAAACACAAAAAGAATTCATCTGTAATTTTATATAATCAAACAATCCAACTGGTTTTATGATTACGATCAATTGATTTAAAGATCCATCTGGCAGATCATTTAACCTTTTCATTGTTCTTGGATGCGTTGAAAAAATGATTTTTTTATTATATACAGTAGCAATTTCATTTAAAGATTCTATTAAATTTGCAAAATTTGTTTCGTTATCAACGTTTTCTTCTCTATGAATGCTACACACAAAAAAATCAGTCTTATTTAGGCTTAACTTTTGCAATATATTTGAAGCTTCAATCTGCGTTTTATAGAAATGAAGAATCTCCTTCATGCACGAACCTGTTTTGATGACAGTTTCAGGCTTCAGTCCTTCATCCAATAAATAATTTCTTGCATGTTCAGTAAGCGGAAGATTAATATCGCTCAAGTGATCAACAATTTTTCTATTCAATTCTTCCGGAACTCTTTGATCGAAGCAACGATTCCCGGCTTCCATATGAAAAATTGGAATTTTTCTACGTTTAGCTGATATAACACAAAGGCAACTATTTGTATCTCCATAGATTAAGAGTGCGTCAGGCTTTTCCGATTCGAAAACAACGTCAGATTTACTTATAATATTTCCTATAGTTTCCGCCGTTGTTTTACCAACAGATTCTAAAAAATAATCTGGTTTTCTAATTCCTAATTGTTCAAAGAATATTTGATTCAATTCATAATCAAAATTTTGTCCAGTATGGACTAAAACCATATTCATATTCTTTTCAATTTCTATAAGAACACGACTGAGCTTTATAATCTCAGGTCTTGTTCCAACTACGACCATAACTTTAAGCATTCAGCTCTTCCTGAATGTATTCGAGTTTTGATAATAAATCTTTAATCTGAGAAATATTTAATCTCTCCGTATTGTGCGAAGTGTAATCTTCAAACTCTGAAATTTTTTCTTCGCCTTCTACGAAGTATTTTTTATAATTTAAATCTCTGTTATCCGCTGGAATTCTATAGTATCGTCCCATATCTTCGGCTTTAGCCATTTCTTCCCTTGAAACAAGTGATTCATAGAGCTTCTCTCCATGGCGAGTTCCAATGATTCTTAGTTCATTTTGTTTATTGAATAATTCTTTTATAGCAATTGCTAGATCTTGAACTGTTGATGCAGGAGCTTTTTGTATAAAAATATCTCCTTGATTCGCGAATTCGAATGCATGCAAAACTAGATCCACTGAATCTTCTAAAGACATGAGAAACCTAGTCATATTCGGATCAGTAACCGTTAAGGGATCGTTGGCTTTTAATTGGCTAATAAATAGAGGAATCACGGAACCACGAGATGCCATCACATTTCCATACCTTGTCGCACAAAAAATCGTCTCACCCTCAGGAACTTGTCGTGATTTAGCAACCATTACCTTCTCAGCCATTGCCTTTGAAATGCCCATAGCATTGATTGGATAGACAGCTTTATCAGTACTTAGAACTACAACTCGCTTAACTTTTTTAGCAATGGATGCGGATAGAACGTTCTCAGTTCCTAATACGTTTGTTTTCAATGCTTCCATAGGATAGAATTCACAGGATGGAACTTGCTTTAGAGCCGCAGCATGAAAAACAAAATCAACACCTACTAGAGCCGAGGCTATGCTATCGTAATCACGAACATCACCAATATAAAACTTTAGTTTATCATTATTTAATGATATCCGCATATCTTCTTGTTTTTTCTCATCCCTGCTAAATACCCGGATTTCTTTTACATTAGTATTTAGAAAGCGTTTTAGAACTGTGTTGCCAAAAGAACCTGTACCACCTGTGATGAGGAGGATTTTATTGTCAAACATGATTAGACTCCGTAGAATTAAGTCTAAAATCTAACATCTGCTGAATAAGTGTTTGCCATTTCGGTGGTATGTATCCAGTCTCTTTCCTAAATTTTTCGGAATTGAGAGATCGGTCGATTACCAATTGATCGTTTTCCATTATATCGATTTCTTTTTGATATTTATCTTTAACTATTTGTAACAAATCATACTTATTTATTGGATCAGCTGAAATATGGTATAAACCGCTCATATGAGGATTTGTGATAATATAATCTTTTATAATTCTTGCTAATTCAATTGTAGGCAAACCAGAAAATATTGCTTTTTTAAAACCACTAACCTTATTAGTTTCCGAAAGAAACCAATCAATCAATGAGTATCTAGAATTTAATTCATGTCCTATTATAGATGTTCTGATTGTAATCACATGATTTCTATTATGTATCTCACCTATATACTTTGATTTACCATATAAATCTTCTGCATCCGATACATCATTTTCTACATACATACCCTTCTTTCCATTGAAGACACAATCTGTACTTATATGTATCATTCGCGCGTCTATCATTTCGCATAAATCGCTCAATCTATGTGGAAGCATAGCATTGATTGGAAGTACATACAGGGGATCCTTCGCACTTCCTTGCTGTTTTATTATACCGACACAATTTATAACTAGATTGGGTTTTATTTTATTTAAAACATATACTAAACTATCTTGATTTACAACGTCGATTCCCGTAATAATATTGTCCTGTTCAACAGGGTTAAAATATTTTATTAACTCAATATTTCTTGCTGTTCCCCATACATTCAATTTATTAATTGATAAATATTTGAACAGGGTGCTACCCAGCATTCCTGTCGTGCCTAAAATAAGTATTTTCACATCTAAACCTATTATTTGTTGCTTTTTACGAGACTACAAACTTCATCCTTTTTAGTTTGTTCTGGATAGTTTATCAAAACTGCTTTATATGGACCTTTAAAAACAAACAGACTACCGGCAGCAGCACCAATAATTCCACAGGCTTCAATCAATTCTGAAATATCAGTTAATGATCCAGCTCCACCTAAAATCGAAATGGGGATATTGACTGATTTTCTTAAGTTAACAGCTAGATTAATATCATATCCTTTCATTTTCCCATCTAGATCAATGGAATTAAATACAATTTCACCAGCTCCAAATTCTTCCGCTTGTTTAGCTAGTTCAATAGGATTCTTCTTAGAATTTATTTTTGCATTATGAGTATAAACTTCATATTTACCAATAAAATTCTTTTTTACATCAATTACAACTACCACGCTTTGATTTCCAACTTCCTTAGCGATCTCTGCTATAAGTTTTGGATTATCAATTGCTGCAGAGCTAATAGCAACTTTTTCAACTCCAAGAGATATTATTCTATTCGCTTGCTCCGTAGTTTTTACTCCACCTCCATAGCATAGAGGCATACGACATTCCGCAGCAAGCTTTTGTATCATTGAAAAATCTGGAAGTTGATTATTTACTGTAGCATCTATATCCAAAACAATGAGCTCATCTGCCTCTTTTTCATTGAAAATCTTCACTGCGTTGATAGGATCACCCACATATTTTGATTCTCCAAAATTTACAGTTTTTACCAATCCTTTATTTTTAACTAGCAAACACGGAATGATTCGAGGTCTTAACATATTATATTTCTGCAAAATTCTTAAGCAATTGACTGCCAAAATGATGGCTTTTTTCAGGATGAAACTGAACACCGAAGATATTGTTCTTGCGAACTGCACAAGTAAATTCGCCAAAATATTCAGTTGTTGCAAGAATATTTTCGCTATCCGCACATTCAAAATAAAAGGAATGTAAGAAATAAAATCTTGATTCTGCCTCCAAATTTTTAAATAAGCTGCCAGTCTCTCTGGATTTAACATCATTCCAGCCCATATGAGGTAAATATGCACCTAAAGTATTATTGAATTGAAACTTTTTTACTGAACCTTCTATCCAACCTAAACCAGGCAAATTTCCTTCTTCACTTGACTGAGCAAGAATTTGCATTCCAACACAAATTCCTAAGATTGGAATCTCTTTATCAATTACCATCTCATTGATAGTGTTTTTCATTCCAGATTTTTCCAGCAATTGTATCGCATGATCGAAGGAACCTACTCCTGGAAGAATAAGTTTAGTTGCCTCTTTTAAATCACTATTTGATCTAGCAACAGTTATAGGAATGTTCAATCGACTGTAAATATTGGAGAAGGCTAGTATATTACCCAATCCGTAATCAATTATTGAAATCATTTATAGAGCCGCTTTTCTAATCCCAAAAATGTTAACATTTTTGAACCTATCTCAATGAAAAATCTTTTGCTTTTATAATCATAACTTGTTTTGTTCTCTGAATTAAAAATCTCTTGCAACTCTTGCACAGTTAAATCAAGTTTATGGGCTACATATTCAAACTCTCTTTCTAGAAAGTGATCATCCAATTCAGGCCTTGATAATCTTTCCATTGCTTCATCTCTAGTCATTTGACCGGTTAATATTAAACTTGAAAAATGAGCCTTCCGTCTATCAAATCCGAACTTTTTTGGAAGCCAATAATCTTCAAAAAATCGAGTAAATCTTGATTCATGATGTTTATGTTGAAATTTTTTCCATCCAAATTTAGTTGCTAATAATTCTTCCGCATCTTTTTTTACATAAGGGATTAAATTCAATGGTTTAAAAACTTCCATTCCTTTAATATATTTATAATAAATTTTTGAAGTAAATACATCTACTATCGGAAAAGATTTAAGTGGCCGGTTACCAAATTTATTGTGAATATCCAATATTAAAGTTTTATCTGTTCCAGGATATGCACCCCACTCTTCTGGCTCTCTTACGCATTCAGTTGAGTAATTGCCACCGGTCAAAACATATTTAATTTTATTCTCTCTAGCAAATTTATATAGCGTTGAAAAGAAAGCAGTATCCTGTGGAATATCTTGGTGAGGTATTTGTGATTTCAAAAGGGCAACTTGTAAATCTTTCATTTCCTCCCAATTGATTACTTCTGTATATAAATCTAAACCAAGTCCATCTACCAATCTTTCAATATTTCCAACCGCTTGATCCGTATTCCAACCAGCATCCACATGAAATAGTAATGGGCGTAGTCCAAGTTTTTCTTTACTTATGTAAGTCAAATAAGAACTATCCAAACCCCCACTAAGTCCTATGATACAATCAAAGTCTTTCCCTTTTCCTTCCTTTTTTATTTTTGCAGATGTTTTTAATAAGCTCTCCCAGCCTCTATCATCTGTATGCCAATTCGGTAGAATATTTTCTTTAAAATTACTGCAATAGACACAAACTCCTTCCTCATTGAACATAATCGTTGAGTCAGTCGTATCCATTACACAATTATTACATACTTGCAAATTCTTAATCGGATTCAAATCTAACCCCTTAAATTATATATTTTTTTAAGAATATATTTTATACTTACTTTGATAATATATTCTAAATTTATTTTTGGAAAACTCAATAATAGCTCCGAAAGATCCATTTTGTTCAAATCAATTCTTGCAATTAGGCATCCATATTCCAACCAAACAGGGTATTTATTTTTTCTTTTGTAGATTAAATTAAATTCCGATTCGTACCTTTTTTTTATCGATTCATTATTTTGAAGTGTTCGTTCAGAATGGCTGATATTACCACCGCCCACCCAGTAATATCCTAAACATTTTGGAATCCTCTGAAATTTTTCTGTGACTTTCGAAATACGAATCCAATATTCATAATCTTCCCAAGCTATTAATTCAGGATCTTCAGATAATAAACCAACTCTGTCTAAAATTTCTTTCTTTACTATTACACTTGAATTGTTAAGAGCATTGCCATTCATTAGCAAATCGAGAGTCACAGGAGATTTCAAGTTTCTTGTTTTTGCACGTCGAGATAAAAATGGAATTCCTTTAAGACCATATAACCACAAATCATGATAAACAATATCTGCACCGTTCAATAGAAAAGGAAGTGATTCACTCAGTTTATCTGGACTCCACCAATCATCTGAGTCCAAGAACGCAATATATACACCTTTAGAATTTTTAATTCCTTGATTCCTCGCCTTGGCTGGACCTCCGAAATTAATCATTTTAAAATATTTAATCTTTAGTTTAGTTTTATAACTTTGAATTATCTCGAATGTGTTGTCCTCAGATCCATCATCACCGATTAAAACTTCAAAATTCTTAAAGGTCTGATCTACTAATGATTTTAGACAACGATCCAAATCATTAGCTCGATTGAATGTTGGTATGATAATTGAAAATGTGATCAAAATTATTTTTTTCTAAAATTCACGATTAATACTTCTTAATTGAGTATTCATCAATATTCTTACCTATCTGTGCCAAGACACTCTCTATGTAACTGAAGGTCTCATATGAACATCTAGACCACGAAAACTGAGCTGATAGTTCCTTTGCGCGTTTCGAGATTTTTAATCTCAAAGGATTGTTCTCTATGATAGTTTCTAAGGACTGTGCAATCGAATTTGGATTTTTTGGGTTGAAGTATACACCACCATTCTGTAAAACTTCGGGCATAGGTCCTTCATCGGAGCAAGCGATCGGTAATCCCATTTTCATATATTCCATTAAAGTTATGGAAATCGTTTCTACACTGGAAGCAAATATACATATATCAGTATTTGATAAATAAGAGGCTAATTTTTTATGTTCGATATTGCCAACAAAGTTTATTAAATCTGGATTTATTGCTGATTTGTTAAACCATTTTTTTATCGATTTTCCGTAATTCGTATTGTTATCTCCTACTAGATCTAAAACAATATCATAGCCCTTTTTACTTAAAATCTCAATTGCCTCAATTACTTGTTTATGATTCTTATATTCGTGAAAAGGAGATACATAATTGCATCTTATTTTTGTTGACTTAAGTTTACTTTTTAGATTTGTAGGTATATCAAAATTTGAATCTATTCCATGAGCGATAATTTTGGTATTGCTAAGTTGTCCGGAATGTTTTATGATTTTTTTTCTTGAATATTCTGTAAGAAAAATTACGCCATCTGCATTTCTAAATGATGCTAATTGCACAAAGTATAAGGCAATTAATCTTAGCTTATTCATTCCAAATTTATAAAAGCTTAATGAATTATCTTCAAAAGTGAGCAAATCTTGGCTGAGAGTAACATAAGGTTTAAAAGCGGAAATCGAACCTGAATCAGAGTCAAACATCAAATCGCAGCCGAAGCTTTTAGCTTCCTTAGGTAAAAAATATCTCTGCCAAAACAATTGCAAAAAAAGATTCTGTTGTAGGAATTCTGATGTATGCTTTTTCAACCATGGATATTCAGGTATCATATCCAATAGTTCTGGATAAGACCATAGATGCATAGTCTCTATGTTATGTTTCTCTGGGTTGAAATTCGTTAAAATTCCAATGATATGATTTACTGCACCCCAGGATCTGTTCCTTGATGCATCAATCCCTAATATCAAGAATCATTCCATAGCTATTCATTTCAAAATTCATATTAATTACGCAAAAAGGGTTTATCGAAAACATATGATTTATTATATTTAATATTCGTTAAATTAAAATAAATTAATTCTCTATTAACGTTTTCCAAATGCTCAATTCATCGTGAAAATTAAACACATTATTTCTTTTTCCACCTGTCTGCTTTAAATTGAATTCATCTATGGAGTTTTTTAGTTCTTCACTCGATGATACAAATTTAATTCCTTCAATTCCGAAAAGTGGGCTTAAATTGAGATCTTTAGGATCTCTAGAAGATACAATTGGTAAACCTAAATAATAGGCCTCGATTGCTGCTGATGTAATATTGCTGGAGAAAACTATAGATGCCTGACTTAGTAAATAATCTGCTCGTTTATTACTAATTTCAAAATTCAATTTTGGGTATTCCTCAATAAGAATTGGGTATGCCGGGTGCGGTTTGACTATAATTCTAAAATTTTGTAGAAATGTTGCAGATTGTTCCAAAATTCTCATTTGGAATTTACTAACTGTTTCTAAATAATCAGTAAAGACCAATAATACATGTTGGGGCGAATTATCAAAAAAATCAATTTTCGGTAGATTTGAAAAACGTAGGGCTTCCACTTGAACCAATTTTACAGGGTTGTGACCAAATTTTATTAATTGCTTACTCGCCAATTCACCATTAGCTGCAACAAAATCAGGATAGCATTCGTCAGATTCAAAACCTGATTGTTCTTTACTATATGCATATCGCAGATCCCAATATCTTATAGTTGCGTGAGCAACTCCGAAAGCTTTACCTAGTTTATTCTTCTTCCATAAATATAAGAGGGCTTTCTCCCATCCTTGATTTTCCATTAAGTATATTAGCTTGGAGTTATTCTTAACCGTGTGAACAAAATCTAAAATAAAATAAAAGTAAAATAAATTCTGAACTGCAATGGATCCATAGATTGAATTAGTAACTTCTTTCCATAGGAAAAATACAGGTCTAAGTTCCTTACAGGATATCTTTTTATTATATTTGAAACTAATGAAGAATAGATAAGTAATAGCATTCTTTATTAAATTATAAAAGACTTTTAAAGCTAACGGAAAAGTTATATATTCGATTGAGTTATGCTTTAAATACGAATCAGTTATATTATTTAATTCTTTGATTTCATCTTTTGCTTTTTTAATGTTCGGATAAGCTTGACTGGGCACATATAAATGAGTGATCAAAGCTGATTTTTTCCAGTCTTCAAGCTTCTCGAAAAGTTCACCCCAATAGCCTGAATCGAATTTCTTATCTTTGTTTTTATCGATATGAAGAAAATAATCAAAGAAATACAACTTCGCATCATTAACAATTTTATTTTTTCTAAATTTTAAACCTCCGCAGAATTTTATAAATCTTAAGAAAGAAATAAATCCCAATAATAAATTAGGAAGAAAATCTTTAATCGCAATATTATAAAATTTTGCTCTCGTATTGAATTGATCTGTTAAGAAAGAGTTTGAAGATTTCGATATTTTTTTAAGATATTGAATAAGGTTATTCGGAGTATTACTAGAATAGAAAATTTGATAGTTTTTATTTAATTCCAAACAGTCTTCTAGAGCTATAATTTTTACTGAATCACATAGATTCGGAGACTTGCCATAATTTTTTTCTAAACTAAGATTCATCCACCATAGACTGAATCCATCTTCGATTTCAAAAAATTTAGAAATCGTAATATTTTTGAACTTGATCTGGCTTAATGTATCAATCAAATCTAAATATTTTTTTCGATACTTATCTGATTCGTTTTCTAAGACATATGGGATGGAATATAAATTGCTATTTTTTTGATTTTTTTGATATATATTCCATAAAAGAATCTTACCTTCGAATTTCGGTGGTAGAACATTTTCATACCAAATTAATACTTTCTCATCCAAAGAATTAGAGTTGGTTATCAATTTCTTCTTCAGGAACTGGATTCAATAACGGATCTCCATTGAAAAATCGAACCACTTCGGAAGCAGCTCCATGTTCCATAAGGAATCTGCAATCAAATGAACAAGAGCCCATATGTTCAGTTAAAATTACATCTTCTAATTCAGTAAGATTTCCTTGATAAGGTTCTTTCTCAAATACATCAATGGCTGCTCCAGATATTATTTTATTTTTTACTGCATAGTATAAGTCATTTTCATTTACGATTCCACCTCTTGCAGTATTGATAAGAAAACATTCTTTTCTCATGAGCTCTAATTGTGGTCTAGAAATCATATTATGAGTGAGCTTACTCAAAGGAGTATGTAAGGAAATAATATCACTTTTTTTATAAATTTCATCTTTCGAAACAAGCTCTACATCAATATTATGATTAATCAATATACTTGAAATTTCTTTAGATTTATCCTTCATATCATTTATTAAAATTTTCTTAGGATTGAATTCTTTAAGAAGCCTAAAAACATTACTTCCAACTCTTCCAAATCCAATCAAACCAATTGTTGACTCTCCGATCCGCTTGCCTGTGTAACGAGTCCAGCCACCATTTCTAATCTCATTATTTGCCAAATGAACTTTTCTTGTAAGTGAAATCATGAGCCCAATCGTAAGTTCAACAACAGCATGAGTAACAGCATCAGGAGTATAAGCAACCGTTATTCCCTTTTCTTTGCATAGAGCAAGAGGAACCGCATCTAGTCCAATTCCAACCCGTACAATAATTTTCAAATTATTATTAATATTGATCAGTGGAGTTAGATCTTCAGTGCCTGCAATGATTCCATCTACATCTTTAGCTAGCTCTGCAACTTCTTCTGATTTTAACTTTCTTTTTAATGGATTTAATATTACATTGTGTCCATTTTTCTCAAGTATAGTGATTGATTCAGAATTAAATTGTCCAAACGGATAGGTAGATACAAAAATATTTTTCATAATTTCTTATTCAACTCTTGCAAAAATCCAAACATGGGAACTTAATTTATATTTTTTTAAAAATTCTTGTAGTTCTAAAATAGCTTGCTCACCACGAGTTTTTAAAACATTCAGAAATTCGTTGTCAGGATCGTTAGACAAGACAATATCCACATCCAGTTCGCCTGGAGTAAGAATTTCAATGTCCTTGAAACCTAAACTTTCAAACAATTTTTGAAAACCTAATATGCTCATAAAATTAATATGATGAGGTGGAAATATACTATTGGATTTGGTTTGTAAAGTCAGAATATCAAATCCTTCATAGCCTAGCCCTGTTAGTAATACATAGCCACCAGGTTTGGTCAAATTCTTGATTGCAGATAGGAATTCTGTGGGAGAATAAACATGCTCTATCACTTCCGAAGAAATTACCAAATCAAATTTATTTTTCCATTCTTGAGAATTTTCTGCCATCGAGACTAGGGTATCAATTCCTTTCGATTTTGAAATTTCAGCCATCTCTTGGGATGGCTCAATTCCATAAAGAGATGAATCAGAAAACAATCTCCCAAGTTCCTCTAAGAAAATGCCATATCCTGATCCAACATCACAGATCTTTTCTGGATTGTATTTCTTTTCTAAAAGAAAATTATAAATTCTTTTTGCCTTAGGTCTAAATAATTTTTCTCGCCGTGGTTCGGCAACTGCAGGAAAAAATTTTTCAGCCCAAAACTTAGATGATTCGCCATTCTCATAGAATTGATCGAGCATATCCTTAGAAGGTCGCGGGTTACAAAATAAAGTTCCACATTCTCTGCATTTATGATAATTGTAATCTGATTTTGTTAAGTGCAATTCCGTATTTGCAGAATTACAAGCTGGGCATTCAATTGTTTGGAATTTTGACTTCTCTAAACCTTTTGCATCAATTTCCACTAAATCAAGATATTGCCTAAGCAATTCCTTGGGACGAATTTCATTTTCTTTCATATTCTGAATTGTGAATTTAGTTTTAAGGATTTGTAATTTCGAGTCTGATTCCAATTCCATCCAGTTGAACTAGCCTTGAAAACCTTGAAACCTCATCGATAATAATCTTAGATTTTGGATTCCATGGGTATAAATGAAATCGATTAGGAAGATCTAATTGCTCTGTCGTGTAAGCATTCTTGCCTACGGGAATTTTCTCAATTCGATTAGCAGTAAAAAAGTATCCGCCCTTTCTTAAGATTCGCTTCAGAAAACTAAAGTATTCTTTAATCTGGGGTTGAGGCATTTCTTGAAATGAATGGCAATTGATTGCTAGATCTATTGAATCTGTTTTTACCAAATTCAATTGGCTAGGCGTCAAAAACTGAATATCAAACTCTTGATTTTTATAGTTAGCTTCATGAGGTAGATTAATTTTTGCATTTGGATAAATGGTGCTTAAATAGCTGAAGCAAACAGGTATCATTTCTGGTAAATCAACAAGGTAAATTGATACATTGGGTAAATGATGAAATAGTATCGAGGGAAAATTTCCGTTCCCTGCACCGATTTCTAGAATCCTTTTTACTTTGATTCCTTTTACATAATTTTTGATAATATTGATATAATAATAATGAAGATAAATTGGCTCATCCATTCTTCTTCCAGACCAACTCTGATAAACTCTTTTTACATCCTTAGAGCTTAAAAATAAGTCACTGTTATCCTTCCATTTTAAATGATTTATTCGAAAAGGAGATAGATCTGGATCCGAGACGCTAGCATGATTTATTACTAAGTCAAATACTTTTTCATATGAATACATTTTTGGAAATTTAAAATATTTTTCTTTGATTTTTCTAAAAATAATTGTTGGATCTGCAAATACTCTCTTAAACTTTTTTGTAATATTCTCAATAAAATTATTTGATGGGGGTATATAAAAGCCTGAGTCACCTGAAATAGAGATATTCTGATTATCATATTTTACAGAAACTAAATCTGCATGTTCATTCCAGTATGTACTCTTGGAATTCTTAGACTCTGTTTTATAAAAAATACTATTTTGGTATTCTTGAAGCTTTTTATTTTTTTCAGGAGTGATTGTAAATTTATTCATATTGAACCAGTCTTATTAAAAAGTGAATTTTCCATTTCCAGCTTTAACCAAATAGGAATATTTTGTTGATGATGATTTATGGTATTCTATTCTACCGCCAGCTGCTTTTACAATTGCAAGACCTGCTGCAACATCCCATATTTGTATGTCCTTTTCGATATAAGCATCAGCGAGGCCACTCCCCACATAACAAAGCGAAATTGAAGCAGAGCCAATCAATCTAACTTTCTGAAAGTCTGTAAAATATGTAAACCAAGTATTTATAGTTTCTTTTTTTAGTTCAGAAGCTGCGGGAAGACCAGTCAGCAGTATGGAATCTTTTTTGAACTTTCTTTTACTTACTTCAATAGTTCTTCCGTTTTTATAAGCACCGACACCCACCATTCCTGTGTAAGTTATATTATTAAATATATCATATATTATTCCAAAAATAGGTTTCTTCTTATCCCATAAAGCAAGCGACACTGATGCAATTGGAATTCCCCTTGAAAAGTTAACAGTTCCATCGATTGGATCCAGAATCCAAATTTTCTCATTAGTAAATTCTGGTTTAGCTTTATGTTCCTCACCCAAAATTGGAATAGATGTCAGTTTTATTAACCTATTCTTAATAAACTCTTCAGTCTCTGAATCTTCGTTTAATTTAATATCGTGTTTTAATTGAGATTTCAATACAAGAGAATCTGTTTTTTTGTCCGATAATTTCTTGCCCGCAGTTTGTACAATTTTCGTTGCAATCTCAAGAAGTTTTGTATTCTCATTTTTAATTTCCAGATTGATCATTAATTAGAATTTAAGAATTTAGTTTTCCATTCATTATCAGCTGAATAGATATCATAGACCAATTTTAAAGATTGATATGCATCATTACTAGACCCAGTTACAATCGGTTGGTCGTTTTTGATTGCTTCTGCAAATTCGTTAATTTCATCTCTCCACGAATTGTCTTCTAGATATTGAATTGTTTCCATTTTCGGATTACCACCAGATTCCAATTCTTTTCTATAAATGGTTAACAATTCTTGACCATAAGATTTGGAACCAGATAAAATGCCTGATAGAACTAATGCTCCATCGGTTAAATTAATTTGTAAATTAAATCGATGGCGCCATTCTGTTGCAGTTGACTGAAACTGAACAATTATGCCAGATTTAGATTTCATCAAAGCAAAGGCATTATCTTCTACCTCTAAGTTCCAATAACTATTGGATATATAACTTTTGATTTCATCAATGTCACCTGCAAATAATCGAATTAGATCCACCATATGAATGCCTTGGTCAAGTAAGATTCCACCACCTGCAATATTACGGTTTGCTCTCCAACCATTTTCTACATTGACAATAGCCGATTTTCCATAAATACCGCGTATATTTATGATTCTTCCATACTCACCAGACTGAACAATTTTTATTGCTTCACGAACGGAATCATGATAACGATGATTGAAGCCGTATTTTAATTTCAGGCGAGGATTCGATTTCTCCGCAGCAATAACACTTGATACTTCTTTTAGATTTCTTCCGGGTGGTTTCTCGCAGAAGACATGGCAACCTTTATTAAGTCCTAAAATTGTTGCCTCAGCAGCGACATCATTTGTTAAACAAACAAATAAAATATCTAAATCTTCTTTAGAAATCATATTTGCAAAATTTGAATATACTTTTACATCTTCTCTTTCCAGTCTTCCATCTTGTAATGTTACATCGCAAACAGAAACGACATTTAGATTTGCATTTTGATTTATAAAGTGATGCCTTCGTTTTCCAACGACCCCATATCCAGCAATACCAACTTTATATTGCTTCATTGATTATAAATATTCCTTTATCAGAACATCGTTGATTAGGACTTTTTCTACTCTCTGAACATCCTCTGGCATATCAACACCGATCATCAAACCTTGTGTCAAAACCATTCGCACCTTAAAGCCATTTTCAATAGCCCTATTTATATCTACTGATTCGATCAGTTCATATTGAGTTGGTGGTAAAATTGCAAATTTTTCCAAAAATGATTTTCGAAAACCGATTAAACCAAGCTGTTTCAATTTCAAAAAATCATCTGAGCTTGATTTTTTTCTAGAAGGTATTGGTTCTCTAGAAGCATACAATAGATTCCAATTTTTATCGATAACAACTTTAGGTGCGTTCGGACTTAAGAATTCTTCTTCATCCACAATTTTTGTAACCAAATTCGTGCAATAAATTTCTGGATCATCGATCATAGGCTTAACTAGATCATCAATCATTTGAGGTAGGACCAGTGGTTCATCACCTTGTATAACAAGGAAAATATCGCCGTCGATACGTTTTGCAGCTTCTGCAACTCTATCAATACACCCACGATGAGTATCAGCCGTCATAATTGCTTTGCCACCAAATGATTCCACAGTTTCTTTAATGATTGAATCACAAGTTGCCACAATCACTTCATTAACTGATGTAGATAAGGCAGTACGTCTCCTTACATGCTCAATCATTTCTAAACCTGCAATTTTTGCTAAAGGCTTGTTTGGAAACCGTGAAGAAGCCATCCTTGCTGGTAATACTGCTATAATTTTCATTAAGATTTTTGATTCCGTTTAATATTTGATATTTGATTTAGCATAATTGCATCCGTTGAGAATGCTATAAAAGTTTTTCCACTATCAATTTCTTTCTGAAGCAATTGCAAATCTGGTTGAATGATATGAATACCGAGTGGTAGATTCGCCCTATTCGCTGCTTCCTGGAATCTATGTATTACTTTTTGGAAATCTGTATTATCGAATTGTCCCGTTAGATTCATAGAACCCGATAAATCATATGGACCGATCATGGCTGCATCCAAACCTGGAACTGAAAAGATTGAATCAATTTCGTCTAACGCATTAATACTTTCGATTTGGATAATTCTCACTAAATCATTATTGATATTTGGAAAATAATTATCAAAATATTTACCATATAAGTTCGCATTAGAGAATCCGATACCTCGAGTACCAACTGGAGGATAGCTACTCCAACTAATAAAATCTTCCGCTTGCTTTTTAGTTTCAATCATTGGTGCAATGATTCCCTTTGCACCTGCATCCAGAGCTTGTTTGATATCTTTTGATTTATTTTCGGCAATTCTAATAAATGGAATAACACCATGTATCTCAATTGCTCTAATTATATCTGGTATTAGATTTAGACTAAACGCTCCATGTTCTAAATCTAAAGTGACCCATTCATAACCATTAGCTGATAGGATTTCTGCAATAATCGGACTTGGAATTTGCATCCAGGTTCCAACGCTTGGAATTTTATTTTTTAATTTTTCTTTAATTGTTGTCATAGGATTTATGAATAGTAAAATATTTATTGCCCAAAATATTCATTTTTTTAAAAATAAAACAAATTTACTTCGTTTAATGAACACAACTGAGTAGCAGGCATCTCCGTTCCGGAAAGCATATCTTCAATAATCTTTTCTTTATTTTTTGATTTGGTTATAATCATAATATTGTCTGAATTATTAATTCGAGTCAATGACAATGAGATTCTATCTTTAGGTGGTTTCGGAGAATCGAAAACTGGGATTGCAGGATTTATAGAATCTATAATTCTTCCTGGAAAAAGGCTAGCGATATGCCCGTCATCGCCTAGACCAAGCAAAACTAAATCAAAAGGATATTCAAAATTAACGATACTTGAATATTCTTTGGCACCAAGTGAAGCTCCCAAGTGTGATGGGATTTTAAATATTTGATCACTATTTACAGGAATAAAATTTAAAAGAGAGTCTTCTGCCATTCGACTATTTAATTCAGAACTCTCAACTTGTACACATCTTTCATCTCCAAAATAAAAATACCACTTAGACCAGTCTGTTTCCAAATCAATCATTTTTTCGTAGACTTTCTGTGCAGTCTCACCTCCAGTGAGAGCAATATTAAAACTTCCTTTAGCTGTAAGATAATAATCCGATATCGACTTAATTTTCGTAATACATCCCGTAATAAAGGAATCTTCATCAGTAAATTTGTTCATTTTCATTGGAGAACTATTATATTGTTAATACTTCTTTTTGGATAAATTTTAACCAACTCTCTTTCCAGTTTGGTTCTGTATCACAATGCGCTATTCTAAACTCATTTAAAGCTCTCTGCCTTTCCGGTTCATTCCACCACTCATCTATTGATGAATATATAGAATTGATTTTCTCGGCTGCCAATTTTGCGGAACGAAAAACGACACCAACATTCTCAAGATTCTTGTAGAAAATTTCTGCTTCATCTGATATACCGAAAATTGTTTTATCAAAATAAATTAAAGTTGGTATGTTCATTGCAATCGAAATTAAATGAGAAGTAGCAATATGATCAACTACTATCAACTTATATTTTTTATAAATATCTGTTTGCTGTTTATATTTTTTCACATCTAAACTTACGTTTATCTTTAATATAGGTTCAAGTTTATCGGAATATCTAATTGGGTAAGGCCTGTAAACAAAATGCTTTTTTGTATCATTATTCAAATTTTCGTAGAATTCTAATTTGGTTTCTTCATAATTTACATGTTGATCTGAAAGCAAAGTACTCTGAATCTTATAAAAGCTTTTATGATGATCAGTTGAAATGAGCAAAATATTTTGACTAGAATTTTTATTTCCTTCATTCTTTACCTTAGATAATAAAGGACTTTTAGGTTCCGTTATAAAACAAATATCTTTCTGAATATGCTGATATTTCCAACCCCAAGTCAAAAATTTATCAGATAATTTATATTCATAGAATGTCTGTGGTAAAGATTTTAAGGCTCCATATCCACCACCATGCTGAATATTGATCCATCTTCCATTTTTTTCCTTCGTTAAGCCAATTTCAATTTCATTATTATTGAAAATATCAGTTCCAATCCATATCTTAGGTACGTATTGATCAATGCTTTCAATTGTTTTCTTGGTCGGAATAGGTAATACGCTAGGAAGAATTTTCTCGATTAGCGATTCAAATTGATTATCTGCTGGAAATCTTAATATATTTTGATCTAAAAAAAAGAACTCCTTGCTTTTGCGTGATAATTGAATTATATTCTTTATTAAATTTATAGAATAATTAGTAAAACCAAATGTCTTATTAAGTAAAAGAATCTTATCGATATGAGTCATACCGTATATGGATCCTAAATACAATTTCTTACTAAAGAACATTCGATACAGAATCGAAGATTTTAATGTTTCATCGATTTCAATAATATAATTATCTTCGTAGGTAATTCCTGCATTTCGGAAATAAATATTTTCTTTCTCGAGAAATAAAGGCTGAGTCTTGAGTCTATCAAAAGATAAATTTTTTAATATGTAGGAATAAAGGATTAAATTTCCTTCGGACCCAAGGAAATTTTGATAAAAAATGTCTCTAGATTTTGTTTTAAAACCACCTTCTATGTTTACAATTCTTACATTAAATTCTTCATTCATTCCCAATATTTTCACAATATTGAGGTAGCGATCATAAAAGATTCCAAGAAAATTTATTAAGGACGGGCCCAAATAAATATCCCAAAATTTACGAGAAAGATTAATACCAATTACTTCATTGAGTATAGAATAGTTCTCACTTATGATTCGTAGGGAAATTTTTTGGATATATTCTGCAGCTTGCAAAACACCATCCATGTTCTTATATGGCGATTTTAAAGTTTGTTTAAAAAACTTTTTATATTCCTCTGTAGTGTTTAAGCACCAATCTCCCAAAAAAACATATTCTTTATCGTCATCATTTGGAAAGAATAGTTTAGAATTTGTTAATACTAATTCTTTCAATTCAACGTTTGAGAATTAAATAATGATTAAGAATCAAACCATCTAATCCAGATCTAATAAAAACATCAAATGCATCATCTGGAGTACTTACTATTGGATAACCATGTAAATTAAAGGAAGTATTTAATATTGATCCTCTGCCTGACAGTTTTTTAAATTCTTGGATTAGATCATAAAGATCAGGGTTATGGCTACGATTCAACACTTGTGCTCTCACTGACTTATCTGCTGGATGAGCTGCTGCCTTCATGGAATTGTATCCCTCGTCTGTTGTATTAAATGCAATAGTCATATAGGGAGATTTTATATTTTTAGGATTAATAATATACTTTTTCTCAAACTCATCCAAAATTATTGGAGCAAAAGGCATCCAAAAGTCACGGCTCTTTATGGCTTGATTAATTTTTTCCTTCGCCTCTACATTTAATGGATCAGCAAGAATTGACCTGTTGCCAAGTGCTCTTTGACCAAATTCCATTCGACCACAACATCTTGCCAATATTTTGCCATCATAAAGATACTTAGCAATTATACTTAATTCAGGATTTTCTAATATTATGAATTTACTAGTATCAATTTTAGAGATAAGTTCTTTTTCATCCACAATAGTTAGCTCAGATCCTAAGTAAAGATTTGGAATGTCCTGAAAGTCTGATGACTTCCAAGTTTCTTTTTTCTCCCGAATTAGGTCTTCATATAAGCAAATCCCTGCGCTGATCGCCATAGATTCATCACTCGAAGAACCACCTACAAATATATTCTGAACTTCTGGCAATTCGGAAATTTTACCCATAGCCTTTATATTCATAGCTACTCCACCGCTTAGAATAATATTTGAAATTCCAAATTTATTAACAGCATTTTTAACCCAATCTGTTAATACTTCTTCAACCCATTTTTGTAAAGCAAAGGCGACATTATCAAACCTAACACCTTCCAATTTTTCTTTAAACCAAAAATAGCTATCCTTTGGCTTTTCTTTCCATTTGAATTCAATTCCATCTACATACAAAGTATTTCTAAAAGCCTCTAAAGCTTTTAATGAATGTTTCTCTTTTCCATAAGGTGCAAGACCCATAACTTTGTATTCATGCTCATTGGGTTTCATTCCAAGAACTAAAGTAATATATCTATATATCCGACCGATATTACATTCATTCGTTTCAAATACTGTTTTGTATGTTCCGTCTTTATCAAAAATTCCAATTGTAGCATTTTTACCGTCACCAGCTCCATCTATTGTAAAGGACAGCGTTTCCTTACCTTTAAAATCAGACATATAGTAAGAATAGTAAGCATGACATCTATGATGCTCGATTGTTCGAATTTTATTCTGGTCAATTTTCAAAAAATCAGCTAATATTTTTTTTCTATCAATGTTATATTTATCTTGCCTTTCAGATGTGCTTAAGCCTTTCAAACTATCAGAATAATTACTAGGGTAACCCATTTTTTTCTTAGATGGAAATATTTCCAAAATGGATCTTAACGGTTTATTATCATATATAAATGGTTTCCAACGCTCATGTTGTTCCGTCAGATAATCATCTATTGTCCACGTACTTTTTAGAAGTAAGTTATCATCAATGGGATGATAGTGACTTGCAATTGCAACGGCATCTAAATCTTGAGCATCAATGTTTCCAATTTTCAATACTTCAGAAATAGCAAATTGTGGAAATGAGTCATCATTTTTGGTTCTTGTAAAGCGCTCCTCATGAAGGGATGCTACAACCTTTTTATCTATAATGAGAGAAGCACTTGAGCATATTCCCCAATAAATTGATAGTATTTTCAATTAATATCTCCTTCAGCTTTATCAATAAGTTTAGATACGCTTAAAATAATAGTGTCGCATAATCCTAAAGACGAAAGTTTAGATTCATACGCTGCATTCAGTTCTTGGTCATCCAAAAAAAACCATTTTACGTGACCACCGGGTGAACCATTGGACAACCAATGAAGATGATTAGAAATTGGATATCTCTGAATTTGTTTTATCCAATTCAATTGCAATCCGCTTTTTTTTATTAAAGACTTCATAGTCTCATTGTTAAATAAAAACAAGTGATTGCTCCAATAGGTAAATTCAGAAAAGGGTTTAGACTTATACAGTTTTAGCAAAGCATCATTAGAATTTGGAACTTCAATAATAAGCTCTCCAGTATCATTAAGAAGTTTTGACAGTTCCGTAATTATTGAACAAGGATCAGGAAGATGCTCGACTACATGAAATGCTGTAATTAAGTCAAATTTACTTTTAGAATCAATAAATGCTGAGATACTATTTTTTGCATGAATTCCATTTTCTTTCAATCGTTCTAATGCTCTTTGCTCTAATTCAATTCCTGAACATTCTTTAGCAAAAGTTTGAGACTTATAGAGAAAACCACCTGCTCCGCATCCAAAATCCAGAATACTTTTGTTAAGAATTTTTTGTTTCAAAAATTTAAATCTTCTCTCATCATCCCCTTCTGATTCTTTAAGCCAATCTTCAAACGGTGCAGGGGTTGATCCATGCATTCCAGATTTTTCATAGTGAGCAGATTCAATATGGGAAAAATCCGATAAAAATACTAATGAGCAATTTTTACATTCAAGGATTTTGAGGGATTCAGAATCTCTAACTTTTCCAGGTAGCTCAATAAATTCTTCTGATTTACAGAGATAACATTTCACAATTAATTACTCATTTTTGAACATTTTAGACAGATAGGATTTTCATGGAACCGCCCTTCTTTGTGGATCTTTCGAAGATGCTTTGCTTCGTCAGAATTCCATAAATCATGAAGACTTTTTTCCGGAGTTTCTCCTAATTTCAAATAAGAACTAAACATTGCACAGCAAGGAGTAACCTCTCCATTCCCTCTAAGGTATAATCGTTGCCATGGCTGATTGCACTTAAAATTATAGTCAATCACCTTATCTGTATCAGCTGCCAGATCATCAAAATCTCCTTCTGTATCAGGAGTCATAAAATCCTGTATCACAATGAAATCCACTTTGTCATTCCAATAGTCTATAAAATCATCCACTTCAGCTTCGTTTTCTTTCATAAGCACGAAGTTAACACCCACTATTGGAACTTCTAAATTCATTTCCTTTTTTATCCGTAGGAAATTATTAATATTATTCATTACTTCTGGAAATTTTCCACCGATTCGAATTTTCTTATAGGTTTCTTCGTTGATTGCATCTAAGCTAAATCTAATTCTAGTTAGACCTGAATTCAGAATCTTTACTGCAAGATCTTCTGTGACCAAGGAAGCATTTGAGTTAACCATAATATCAAGATAGCCAAGATCTGATGCAATCTTAAACCAATCTGTAATTTCTCTTATGAGGAAGGGTTCATTGTCACCTTGAAAAGATACTGAAGGTGCATTGTATTTCTGACCTTCCTGAAGAATGTCGGTGATTTTTTCCGTAGTCATTCTCTCTTTATAGCCAAACTTCTTCTTAAGCTCCGGAATTCCTTGCACACACATTGGGCATTTAAAATTGCAATTATAACTAGTTTCTATATGTAAAAACATTGGAAATTCTGTTTCCAATTCAAATCGATTAACTCGTTCCCATTTTTCACGATAGTCATCAAATTTTTTACCTTTGATTCTTGAGAGAATTTTGATTGCATCAGATTCTTTTTTGTAAGTTTTCATTTACATCTCTCCGTATAGACTTTTTATTTTTTCAGCGGTGAATATCTTCTGCCAATCTTCGCCCAATGCATTTGTGAGCGGTCTTTCCATTCTCAAAGTCATTGCAACCATTCTGTCAATCGCATCAGAATCTAAAGATTTACAAACATTTGTCGGAAGCGAAACATTATGTATTTTAAGCATATTCCTAAATTTCCTTACATGTTCTCCATAATACTCATCTAATACGTTAAATGCAACACAGTTCGCAAATCCATGCCTATAACCTAATTCAATACTTAAACCGTATGATAAAGCATGACATACACCAACTTCTGAATTCACAATTGATACTCCTCCCATATAAGAAGCAGTCATTAGCATATCATCTGTTCCATCAGCCAAGAAAACTCTCTCACAAAGCTCTAACGCTTTATGAGCATAACCTTTTGCAAGTTCATTAATCATTGTTCCTTCAAGGCTTTCCACACAATGTATATAGCAATCCATACCTGAATAAAATCTTTGATCAACCGGGACATTTCGTATCAATGAACTGTCCATAATGATCGCATCAAACATACTAAAATCGCTATTGATTCCAAATTTTCGATCTTTACCCATTAAAACCGCAGTTCGACTTGCCTCAGCTCCTGACCCAGCAACAGTAGGAATTCCAACTTTATGAATACCAGGATTTGGTACTAGATCCCAACCTTGGTATTCACTAGATGAACCAGAATTACAAAGCATTACCGAAATTGCCTTTGCAACATCCATGGAACTTCCCCCTCCTATCCCAATTACAGAAATAGGTTTTTGAGTATTTTTGATTCCTATGATCTTATTCTTAATTTCATCTACTTGGAGAGTCGATGGCTCTTTTTTAGATGCAGGAAACCATTCTATGATATCCGAATCAGAGGGAGCAATCCTATTCAGAATAGAAGAATCTTTGTGAATATCATCTATGATAAAAACATAATAGTCATTTTCTTCCTTTCTGATTGGAAGCAATTCACTAAGTCTGTCAATGGAGTTCTCTCCAAACAATAAACGAGGGACTTGTTTAAAAATTCTAAATGAGGTCATTTAATTTCCTTAGTTTTAATTTGAACTGTATTTACGCAAAAGTGTATCTAATATGACAAAATCGACTTCATCATCTATTTCAAAATTTTGAAATTTGGAAATTTCATATTTGCAAATATTGCTTCCGAACCATAATCCTTGCTCTACAAGTTTTCTTGAGAGAATATAAACATTTCCATCATCATAAAAAAAACCTTTATAGTCCTGCCGTCTTAGATTGTTATGTGTTCCAAATTCTTTATATTTGCAAAAGAAACCTGTTGCTAGATTTGTGTAACTTCCAGAGAGGTACTTTTCAATGCAGGTATCGATTAATTTTTCCTCTCGCAAAGGAGACGTCGGCTGCAAAACAATGAAGTTTGATGCTTCACTAAAAACTTTGGAATAGTATTGAACTAGTGCAATTGTAGTCGACTCATCCGTTGCAAGTTCGGGAGGTCGCATCGAAACTTCTCCTCCCCATTTCCTTGCAACTTCCGCTATTTCTTCAGAATCTGTTGATACGATACATTTATCAATCAACTTTGATTTCTTTGCTGATTCAATACTCCATGCAATTAAAGGCTTACCGTTAATTTCTTTTATATTCTTTTTGGGAAGTCCCTTACTACCACCACGTGCTGGAATAATCGCAAGATTCATAATTAACTACGCAGTTCTACAATAGCATTCTTAACTGACTCAATCATATACTCAAAGTCTTTATCTGACATCCATACATGAAATGGAAAAGAAATCATATTATCAAAAAAACTATCAACTTCTTTACAATCAGAATCAGCTTGCTTCATCTTTTTGAAAAGATCATATCTATAGAGTGGATAGTACTGAACAATAACTTGAATCCCATATTTCTTACTCAGTAAGGAAATTAAATCGTCTCGATTCTTACTGTTCTTTCCCACGAATCTAGCTACAAGCAAATGATGACTATGTGATTCTTGTGAAATAATTTTTTGAAATTTCAATTCAGAAAATTCCATCAAACTTGATCTGAATTTATTCGCACGATCTCTTCGCAATTCTGTTAATGAATCAAGTCTTTTTAGAAGAACAGAACCTAACGCAGCTTGAGCTTCTGTTAAACTAAAATTATGTGGCCAAATACCTTCCATATCAAGATCAACATTTGACATGGCTGGTTTCCAATAGTCCGTTTTATTTTGGAATGGAGCATGACCGTTATGGCGTAATCCTGGAATTAGCTTTACAAGGTTTTTATCTTTTAAAGTTAAAATTCCACCTTCTCCCATAGTTGTGATATTTTTCTGACCATGGAAACTGTAAGCCGCAAAATCCCCAAAGGTTCCAACTGGTTTATTATTTAATATAGCTCCAAGTGCCTGAGCACAATCTTCGACCAGTCTAACATTTGCATCTCTTGCAACTTCTGCGATCTTTTCGATATCAGGAATGATCATACCATATAAATGAACTACTACAATAGCTTTTGTTTTGGTTGTGATAAGATTTTTTACTATATCTGCATTTACGAGAAAAGTATCAGGATCCAAATCTGCCCAAATGATTTTTGCTCCCTTACGCGCAAATGGAATAGCTGACGCACAATAAGTGTGTCCAGGAATGATTACTTCATCTCCAGGCTTTAAGTCTATTAAATCGGCAATGAGTTCCAATGCATGTGTTGCATTCGTAACCCCAAAGCAAGGTTGACCCAATAAATAGTTTGAAAAATCTGCTTCAAATTGTTGAAGATATTTACCTTGAGTCTGAGGATCACCATTGCGCATAACTTCAACAACTGTGCTTATTTCCTCTTCTGTATATTCGATTGCTTTACCAGACCATTTAATTTTTAATTCCATTTCTTACTCTTTATATTCTAATTTTATGTTTTATAATTTAAACTTTTCTAGTCTAGTTAATGCTATCATAAATCCTTCAGCATTATTTTTATGACCTTGCCATACTTCGGGAATGAAAGAAGCTTTAGGTGCTTTATCTTTTAAGATTTTCGATAGAATGGGAAAATCTATTTCGCCATCTCCTATCTGTAAACCTTCTCCATCGACACCTTTAGCATCAACTATATGCATATGAGCAACATGTTGAGCTACCTTCTCGATAAATTCTCCGAATGACCAATGGAAATGATTGCAAGCCAGCTTTGAATGCGATATATCCAGACAAATTCTCATATTTTCAGCACTACAGAATTCCTCAATTTCTTCTGCTGCTAGAAAAAGGTTGTGATACCTTTGCCCACCAAACAACCAGGGAAAAGGTGGCATCGTTTGAGGTATAATTTCAACTTCTTTTAAATCCAACATCGACAAGGAATCTTTTAATGTTTGATACATTTTTTTACGACTTTCAATATCTAGAGGATGATTTAAGGAAAATCCACCGACATTAGTAACAATCATTGTGCGAGAGGTCGATGATCTTTTAAAAAACTTTCTTAATTGTTTTGTAACTTGGATTACTTTTCTAATTTCGGAAACAGATTTTAGTCTATACTCATTATCCTCAGAACATAAATCCAAAAGATGATCGTTTTCAAATAATTCAGGACAATGTACAACGAAATCTAGGTCATATTCTTTCTTTATAAAATCATTCACATCAATTCTCAAGTCTTTGTAGCTGAAGTGAAACTCTACTAGATCCATTTCTAAAGAACCAACGATTTGCTCGAAGTCGTGGTAACGAACCGGAAGTCCCCAAGGTCGAATGAAACTAAAATTCTTTTTGTAATCTATAACTTCGTTCTTAATATCCGACGGATAGAAGAAGTCACCCTTCTTAAAATTTCGAATCGCAGGTTTACCGATTAGTTGTTCCTTATAATAAGGGGGCAATCCTTTACCAGGACTTCTTATATCGATCATATCAGATTGTACAATCTTTCCTGCGCTCAAATCCTGATTGATAATTAGGCTTTTACCTAAAGTTTCTCTGTTCATCAATTCACCTTGTGTAATCTGGCGAATATTTTTAGTTCCTAAAGATTCTTCGACTTCTCTAATTCCAATTACCATCTTTCGGAATTCGTCAGGTAAGAGACTCACTTTATGATCATTGCCCTCCATGTTTTGATCTAAAGTAAAATGTTTTTCTATTACTTTTGCACCTAACGCGACAGAAGATATCGCAACTAGGTATCCACGCTCATGTCCGGAATAACCAACGATACAGTTACCGATACTTTTCAAATGGCTCATATAACGCAAATTTATATCTTTGAATGGAGCCGGATATGTAGAATTACAATGTAGAAGTATAAATTGAGATCCTAAGTCCTGAAGTAATTTTATTGAATTTTGAATTTCAATTTCGGTTGTCATTCCGGTCGAACAAATAATTGGTTTACCCGATTTAGCGATTACAGTAAGTAAATCATGATTAGTGAAATCGGCTGAAGCAATTTTGTAAGCAGGCATTCCATAATTTTCCAGCTTATAGAAACTCTCGATATCCCAAGGAGTACATAATGGAAGAACATTTCGAGAATGGCAATAATCAAATATCTTAAAAAGTAAATCATCTGGAAGCTGAAACTTACTCAGCAAATCTAAAGTATATTGGGAACCTAAATCCTCTTCAGCATCATCTGCCACTCCAGAATTTCGATATAAATTACTTAAATTTCTCATTTGAAATTTAACACAATTGGCTCCAGCATAAGCCGCTTCATCTACTAACTTTTTAGCGAGTTCAAAATCTCCGTTGTGATTGTTTCCGATCTCTGCTATAATAAAAGAAGGAGAAAATTCATTAATAGTAAAATTACCGATATTAATACTTTCTGAACTCGGACGAGCAACCGCTTCCAAAATACCATTTTCATTTACCAAAGGAATAATCGATATTTCCGAATTCAACGAAGCTCTTATCCTGTCCGGAGTTTCTTCAATATAAAGATATCTATATGTCTTGTTTAAAATTTTCTCAACACTTTGATTCAGATCATGATCAAGAATATTCTCATCTATAATCCAACGTCGGAAATCTCCATCTGTGAGTATACCTACAAGTTTATTGTCTTCAGTCACGCCAAAAATAGTCTTGGCTTGATTGGCATCAATTTTCTTTAAAGCATTCTTAATCGAATCTTCACAGAAAACGACATATTTATATATATTTTTTTCAATTATCAATTGAATTTTTTCCGTTATTGATTGAATTTATCTTCATTTAATTTATATTATTTTAATTATTAAATTTTTTGAGTCGCAGCAGAATAAATTCTAGATTTACAATCTAGAATTTCGTATAGAATTAATTGCTTGTATTCGAAGATTTTAAAAAAACTCTTTCAATTTATTTCTAAAAATACTATTCCTTTCATCAAAAGGCATCAACTCGGATGCGTAATTTCTGCAAATTGCGTCCCATTCAGTTTCGCTTGTATTATTCAGAAAATCCATAATTGATCTGAAATCTTCGATGTTTTTCTGATTTGTCCAGAAAGGTCCTTTTTCTGGAAAATCTCCAGGCCAGCCAAATTTTGTGGCAGAGTTGTTTAAATCCAATCCTCGAGTAGAAAAAATGGCCGTTCTATTTCCACGGCCAATAGATTCGTAACCAAGTGTTGAATCAATACTCACTACAATTTTACATGAATCGATATAGCCATATGAACTAAATAAACCTACTCTTGGTAAGATCTTCCAATTATCCGATCTCAAGATTGAGCTATAATAAATCAATTCGTTTGAATTGGATTCAGAATAAAATGAACTGATATTAAGACTAAGATTATTTTCTATACACCATCCATCCAAAAATTCTAAAACAAATCTTTCGGAATCATAAAATTGGTAATAGGAATATTCTGTTCCTTGGGAATCGATCACAAAAGCATTACTAAATGAATCGGTATCTCGATATTGTGATATGAATAGTACTGAATTATCCTTTTCTTCTTTTTTAATTTGGACAAAATTATTTTTCAATGATCCACACACAACTGCTTCACCAGAAATGTAACTCTTATACTTCTTTGCTATATGCCGATTGAATACAAGCATACAATCCACAAAATATTTGTCGGAATATCGTAATCTTTCAAAAACGTCACCCAGTTCACCACGCCATCCATTTTGAATGAACATGGTTTTAGTGTTCGGGAATTGATTTTTTAATTCATAGAATCCTGGACTATTATCAATAAATGTAATAATCAGTTTTGGAGCGACGATTTGAATAAAGGTGTTCCTATACGAGTTCGCAATTTTCCCTCTCCAAAATTCATAACTAAGTATTGATATAAATAGAACGGATATGTATAAGATTTCGTTTTTTAAATAATATCCTCGGTTGTAGAAAATCTCAAATGAATATTCGCTTAAGTATTTAGATAAAATTTCAACTCCTGAAGAATCGTATATTAATATATCTGATTTCTTAGGTAGTTTCCATTTCCATTTTGAGTTGATTAGTAAGTTTAGAAAATATTTAATAAAATTCATTTATAATGACTAAATTCAATTTCTTGCAAATGCTTCCGCTACTTTAAAATCAAATTCCGTATCAATATCGATGGCTTCTTTTTGTGATTCCATAATTAAAGGAATGGTCTCTGAATCTATAAAAGATTTATTTTTACGAAGCTTTTCTAAACTAATAAGATATATTGAACCATTTAAAATATAAGCCGGATCAAGATCCTGAGACCTTTTATCAAAGCTTGCGTTTTGAATGTAAGGTTCTATACGATTGTTGTTGATTTTAAATGTCCACATAGGATGGGAATGTGTCGGAGAGACACTAACAATTGTATCTCTATGTAATTTATAAAGTTCAATGGCTTGGATTATAGAACTTCTATTTCGAAAAGGAGAAGTAGGTTGAAGTAATAACAATCCATCCAATTGGTCATGTTGTTTCTCATACCAATCGATCGCATGAAGAGACGCATCAACGGAAGTTGCTAAATCTGTTGATAGGAAATCCGGCCGCAACCAAGGAACATAACCACCATATTCTTGTGAAATATCTGCAATAGATTGATCATCCGTGGATACTAGAACTTCGACAATATCTGGAATATTTTTTGCAGCCTCAATACTCCAAGCTATTAAAGGTTTACCATCCAAAAGTCTTGTATTCTTACCAGGAAGTCTTTTGGATCCACCTCGTGCTAGGACTAGAGCTAATATTTTCATAATTCTAAGAAGGCTTTTAGAATATTTAATCCCACCTGCCCACTTTTCTCTGGATGAAATTGGCAACCGATAATATTATCTTTCTGAATAACAGCGGAAATTTCATGTCCTCCATACTCACAATATGCAAGTTTGTGATCGACATTAATAGGAACTGACATAAATGAATGCACAAAATAAACCGCATCATCTTTATTTGTATATCTTAATATCGAATTATTCCATGATGCATCTGAATTGGATGAATTCAATGAATACCAGCCCACATTGGGGATTTTTTGGTATTCCCCGTGAATTGTTTTATTAGGAATTGGAATTACGCGTCCTGGGATCAATCCAAGACCTTTTGTCAATCCAAACTCTTCACTTTCATCCATTAACATCTGCATACCTAAACAAATACCTAACAATGGAATTTTCTTTTCAGGAATTTTCTTGATAACCGATAAAAGTCCTCTATCGATAATTGCCTGCATTGCATTTGAGAATGCACCTACACCTGGTAATACAATTTTATTCGCATGGAGAATTAAATCTGGATCAGAAGATATTGTTACTTTAGCACCACAAAATTCTAATCCGCGCTGCACACTTAATAGATTGCCAACACCGTAATCTATAATTACAATTTCAGAATCAATCATACTTTCTTAGTTTTAAACCAGAATTCAAAGCAAATGATCTAATATCAGAAATCGTTGCTCGATTGTAGTGGAGAATATCTGCCATAGCCACTGCATCCGCTTCCCCTTCATGAACCACTTCTTGTAGATCATCTACTTTTCCCATACCACCACTTGCAATAACTGGAACCGAAACCGAATTTGTAACAGCTTTTACTAACTGCGAATCAAATCCTTTTCTTGTTCCCTCTCGATCTATCGAAGTTAATAATATTTCACCTGCGCCCAGTTGAACCGCTTTTTTGATCCACTCAACGACATCCAGTCCGGACTTTTCCCGTCCATTATTTGTATATGCCTCCCAACTATTAGGGGAAACCTGTTTCGCTTCAACTGACAATACCATGCATTGGCTACCAAATCGTTGGGCAATCTCAGCAACTAAATCTGGATTTTCAATAGCAGCAGTGTTAATTGCAACCTTATCGGCTCCTGCCCTAAGTATTTCGGTTGCGTCGCTTACTGAACGAATTCCACCGCCGACAGTCATAGGTATAAAAATATTCTTTGCTGCTGCTTGAATAATATCACCTAAATGGTTTCTACCATAAAGACTTGCAACACAGTCCATATATATAAGTTCATCTGCACCTTGAGAATAGTATTTTAAAGCATACTCATTGGGTGATCCAATAACGCGCAGACCTTCTAAATGGATACTTTTTATTAAATTTGGGCCTTTAATATCAAGGCGTGATATGAGACGAATATTTCTCAATTCAAATCACTCATTCACTCTCATGCCATACCGCATGCCGCAATTTCCATTCATCATTTTCTTTTTTCCAAATATGGTCAGAACGCCAACTATCAATCACTTCAGTAACTTCTTCATCTGTTATAGAACAAAAGTCTAAGAATTCTTTATAATATTTCTTTGGTGGTTCATGGTCATACCTTTTAACCAATGCGACTCCTTCTTCGCGAGTGATCTTTCCGTCTCGAATCTCATGTGCTGTATCAGATGTAGTTCTTCCAATTCCAAATTTAATATACGCTAAATAATAATGAAAACCATCAATCTCATCATCAAGACTAGCGTATTTGGAATATGTACCTTCTGATCTTTCTGTATTCGATGTAAAGCCAGTGTGTTCATGGCAGTAGTAATAATTTTCTTGTGGATCCCAAAATTTATAATAACCCAGAAAGTGAATCTCCGTCTTATTTTTTACTATCTCTTCATACTTAGGAGCCATAAAAGGCTTTAGATCATTTATGGAGACACCATGCTCTGCCCAAAATTCTGGTGGCAATCCAGAAAAATAATGTGAATCATGATCTTCTATATCTCGCGTTGGTCGAAAGGCGTTCTTCATGTTGCCGCCATACTCCACTTCCCCATTCTCTCCATACATAATTAAACTCACATTATGCTTAACTGCCATATGCATAGGAAAATTTGTTTGACCATAAATGAATGGTTGGAATGGATCACCTAAATGTTTGAACGATAAATGGGTCAGTCTCTTTGTAATCTGTGGATTAGGAGTTCCTAATATATGATTGAATCCTGCTGCGATAAAAGCGTCCAAATTCTTTCGTCCAATTGCGCTTGCTTTTAACGGAGCCCACGTTACAGCTAGAGGATTCATACCATATTTATATTTCAATTGATGAGCTACAAACCCTCCATCTTTTCCACCGCTACAAGGAACTATGACGTCATAGTCTCCATTATTCTTGCGATGTTTATTGCATAATTCTACAAGTTCAGCTTCTCTTAATTTCCAATCAATTTGGCTTCTTTTATACTCCGCAAAATTACAGGCAGAGCATATTCCATGTTCATCAAAAATAATGCGAGGTCTCTGATTGGATACCGTACATTTTTTACAAAACTTTATCTCAGTTGGTAAGTTATACAGTTTAATTAAATCTCTTTTCATCAATAGCCCTTAAATAAAATTTTTAATACTTTTTGTATCTCAAATGCCCAACTTCTTAAAATGTTCAACTGTTTGTCTATATTCATCCCATTGACCAATATCGAACCAATCAGAAGAAGTTATAAATACACCGATCGTTTTGCCCATTGCTTTTGCTCGTTCTATTAACTCTGGCATATCGATTTTCTCATTATCAGAAATCAATTGAATAATATTTGATTTTAAAATATAAAAACCTGTATTAATAATAAAGTCGTATGCAGGCTTTTCATCCATTCCCAAATAATTACTTTCATCATATTTGATAACTCCGTAAGGAATCTTAATATGTTTTAAAAGTCCTAATATTGTTATATCAAAATTATTGTCTAAGTGATAATTATAAAAATCATCGAAATTTATATTGATTATACTATCACAATTAGCAACCATTATGGAGTCTTTAGGATTCAAAGCCCGCATGAGCTTTAAACTACCCCCGGTTCCTAATGGAGTCTGTTCTTCTACATAGCTCAATTCTTTATATTTATCACTATCATTGAAGTATGTTTTTATAATGTTTCCTTTATAAAAAAGTGAAAGTGTAAAATTTCTGAATCCATATTTATAGAAATTATCCATAATATGTTCAATAATAGTTTTATCCCCGAAAGGGATTAATGGCTTAGGTAAAATTTTTGTAAAAGGGTCTAAGCGAGTTCCGAATCCACCTGCCATTATAAAAACCTTTGCAGATTTTACTGGATAATCCAGGTCTGGTTCAAAAGTAGATATAATTCCCACAATTTTTCTATTTTTATCAATAACTGGAACCGCGCGAATCTGAAGCTCATCCATTTTTTTATAAACATCAGTAAGGTGATATTCATCAACTACTGCTATAAAAGGTTTTATATTTGCACAAATACTAACAGAGTCATCCAATAACGATTCTTTTAATAGAACTCGTCTTATATCACCGTCTGTGACAGTCCCGATAAAAACATCATTATCGATAAGAAATACCGTTCCTAAAGTATTTTTATCAATTTTCTTTAGAGCATCTTTAAGGGAGGCACTCGGAGCAATTAGATAGTCTTCTGAAATTGGTATCATTTAATATTTAGATCATAAAACTGTTTTTTTACTATATTCGACATTGAAATATTTTTTAATATATTCATTGTTTTCTCCGTAGCACCGCCATCACTATATGGATTTTCAACCTGAGAAAGTGAACTTTGAAAACTTTCAGAATAAAGTTTAGTTACAGCATTTTTTATTGAAACATACGTCGGTTCACATTGAATCACAGAACCAGCTTGAATACGTCCCTTTTGTCTATCACCTATATTGACAGTACCTTTTCGGAAGGAAGGAATTTCAATCAACCCACTCGAAGAATTACCAATTACACCATCGATAAACTGAATGCATGAGAAAAATTTCAATTGACCAAGATTAATAAATGCAATGGCATTATCATGTTCTAAAACAAATGAATCTATCATCTGAATAATTTGTCGTCCATCCGTATCAGAATTAGGATAAGTAAATATGATTCTAGTATCCTTTAGTTCAGATAATACTTTAATTAGTTCCAACATCTGTAATTTAGCTGTTGAATTTTCTAAAGTAACAGGATGAAATGTAACTAGTAAATTTTTTTTATAAAATTTAAATTTCAGAATTTCTTCTATTTTTTCTCTACTCAGAAGTTGCAATCGTTTGATGCTATCTAAACCAAATCCTCCAACTGTGAATACATTATCAGGATTCTCACCTAGTTGAATTACACGATTTCGGTATTCTTCCGTTGCTACGAAATGAAAATGCGACATTTTCGTAATTGCATGACGAAAAGATTCATCTATAGCACCCTCTGTCTTTTCTCCGCCATGCAAATGAGCGATCGGAATACGAGCTATAGTTGCGGCTGTAGCTGCTGATAAAATTTCAAATCTATCGCCAAGTAGAATGAGTAAATCTGGATTTAAATCTGTCAGTGCATCAGCAAAACCAATAAGACCAAGACCCATAGCCTTTGCAATTCCCGCAGGTGTATCTGAACTTGTGAGAATTTCAATTTTCTTATCTATTACAAATCCATCATCTTCAATTTCTTTGTAGGTCAGACCAAATTCAGGTGATAGATGCATTCCAGTTACAATCAATTGAAACTGAAGCCTGTGATCATTCTGAATTGCGGACATTATCCAACGAAGCAGACCGTATTCAGCGCGAGTACCTGTTACAACGCAAATTTTTTTCAAATTAGATCATCTTCTTGGTATTCTTTAGAAGCAGTTGTTCCTAAAATTTCGAACCAACGCATAGGTGAAATGCCATTTCCAGGTCTTTTAACAGTTAAATTTTCTTCTGTGAATAACTCACCTAAACCTATATTTCGTTTGGCGATAATGGATTTCCTTGCTATTGGGATATTTTTCAGCTCAGAAGGAAATGGTTTCTTGTCTCCATCACCCAATGCCAATTCAATATTTCGAATAGATTCAACTAAAGAATTTAGTTCTAAAGGTTCAAGGCTCGCTTTGTGATCAGGACCTGGAAGTTTGCGATCCAATGTAAAATGTTTTTCAATAACTGATGCACCAAGAGCAACAGCTGCGATTGAAACTTCAATTCCTGAAGTATGGTCAGAATATCCTACTTTAACATCTAGAGCATTTCGAATCGTATTCATTGCTTTCAAGTTAACTTCATGAAATGGTGCTGGATATTCAGTTGTACAATGGAGAACAGTTATTGAATCTCTTAATGTGCCTGAGGCTTCTAGTATAGAAATTGCATCCTCTATCTCACGTAATGTTGACATCCCAGTTGATAAAATAATTGAACCGACTAAGGATCCTATTCTTCTTAAGTAAGGTAAATTTGTAATTTCTCCACTAGGAATCTTCCACAAGGAAATATCTAATTCATTAAGTAATTCTATACTTGGGAAGTCAAAAGCAGTAGATAAAAATTTAATATTGTTCTGTTTACATACTTTTATTAAATGTATATGATCTTCTTTAGAGAGTTGTAAATTCTTTAACATCTCCAATTGAGTATTATCTGTTGCTGTGTTTTTTTTCTGATAATCCGCCTTATCTGCTTTTTTCGATGCGAGCTCTGAAGAAATAAACGTTTGAAACTTAACGTAGTCCGCACCTGATTTTGCGGCTATCTCGATCAATTTTTCTGCAATAGCGATATCACCGTTATGATTTACTCCAGCTTCAGCAATTACAATAGTTCTGTTACTTAGATTTTTCATTTAACTAGACTATTTGCCTTTATGAAACTTCCTTCCGGTATATTGGAACCTTGCTTGCAGACCGATGCACTTCCTAAGAATGATTCTTTTCCAACTCTAGTCCCTCCATTTACAATTGCTCCAGTTGCAATATGGCAGAAATCTTCAATTATAGCATCATGTTCAATTAAAGATTTGGTATTTAGGATGCAATGATTCCCGATGTGAGCTCCCGCATTTACTACTGCATTGTGCATGATGATTGTACCTGACCCAATAGTAGAATGACGTGATACATATGCTAAGGGCGATGTGATATTAGGGAAAACAATATCCAAATCCTTGCAGCGCTTCAAAATATTTATTCTTACTTTCGGACTTCCAATTTGACCGATCGTTATAAAAAATTGCTTAATCGATTTTGACAGCTCTTGGATATCGTCATCTGTTCCTAAGATTTCATAACCCAAAACTTTTTTGCCAATATTTTCTTTTTTATCAATAATTCCTACAATCTTAAAAGAATTCTGCATTTCAATTACATCAATGCAAGATACACAATGTCCACCACCACCAATCAGTATAATTTCTTTCAAAATTTTGCACTGCTTGGTATATTCACAATTCGATCAGCCAATATGTTTGAATTTTCTAAGGAATCTGTCTGGGAATGAGAATACATCGGAAGACTATGCAAAAGATTCCAAACGGGTCTAGTCATTATTCCATTTGTATTGGTGAATTTTAAGAACTCATCTCTTTCAATTTTTGATTTAAGCATTATCGCGTTCAGCCAGTAATTTGGTTTATCACCTTCCAAACCAGCAATGTATTCAACACTCCATTTAGCGAAAAAATCGCGATAAGTATCAGACAAAAGTTTCTTTCTGATTAGAATTTCTTCTAAATTCTCGAGCTGTGCACATGCAAGGGCTGCGTTTAGATTTGGCATTCTATAATTAAATCCAATCTCATCGTGATTGTATTCCCAAGGATGTGGAATCTTAGCTGTTGTAGTTAAATGTTTTAACCTTTTACCTAATTCAATATCATCAGTAATAATCGCTCCGCCTCCTCCACAGGTTAGTGTTTTATTTCCATTAAAACTAAAAATTCCTAATTTTCCGAATCGACCTGTATGTAGATTATTGGAAAAACTTCCAAGCGATTCCGCAGCATCTTCAACAACCGGAATATTAAATTCATATGCGATTTCTTGAATTTTCTTAATCCGACATGGAATTCCAAAACTGTGCATTGGCACTATAGCTTTTATAGGTCTATTGGTTTTTTTGTTAATCGCTATTGAATTTTTTATTATAACATTGTTTTGCAAAAAATTCAAAACTGATTCAGGTGATAAACCTAAGGTATCTAGATCAACATCCAAAAATATAGGATTTGCACCAGTGTATGCAATCGAATTTGCAGTTGCAACGAAACTTAGCGCTTGAGTAATAACCTCATCATCATAGCTCACTCCCAATGAATGTAGCGCGGCATGCAGAGCGGACGTTCCATTTACTGTAGCAACTGCAAATTTTGCTCCTGTGAATTCCTTTATCTTCTCTTCAAATTGATCAACGTAAGCCCCAACTGATGATACAAATGTTGAATCAATTGTATCGATCAAATATTTTTTTTCATTACCTCGAAATACTGGAGCATGGAGAGGAATAAAATCTTCTTTAACGCTATAATATTGACGTACAATTTGTACGAATTCATCAAACATTGTATAAGTTAGATTTATACTTACTTAAATTTTGTGGATTCAAAAACCATTCTATGGTCTTTTCTAATCCTTTCGTTATGTTAAACTTAGGTGTGAAGCCAGTTAAATTTTTAATTTTCGTATTATCGCACCAAAGTCTGAAAACCTCGGATTTATCAGGACGAATTCTAGTTTCATCTGTGATAAAGTTTACATCGCTTTTCATAATTTGTTTAATTAAATTCAATGTATCCCCAACAGAAATTTCAAAATTCGAACCTATATTGACAACTTCACCAACAGCAGCATCAGATTTAGCCAAGGATAGAAAACCCTGACAAGTATCTTCTACATAATTAAAATCTCTTGTTGGTGTGGTATCACCAATTTTTATTTCTTTAACTCCATTAGCTATTTGAGTAATGATTGTGGGAATCACTGCTCGAGCAGATTGCCTAGGACCGTATGTGTTAAATGGACGAACAATTGTAACTGGCATTTTAAAAGCATTGAAGTAACTCATTGCCATTGCGTCCGCTCCAATCTTACTCGCACTATAAGGAGATTGCGCTTGCAGAGGATGTGTTTCATCAATAGGAACATATAAGGCGGTTCCGTATACTTCGCTTGTGGATGTATGCATAATTCGTGAACATCCATTTTCCAGAGCAGCTTGGCAAATATTCAAAGTCCCCACTACATTTGTGGCAACATAGCTTTCCGGTGCAATGTACGAATAAGGAATAGCGATTAGTGCAGCTAGATGAAAAATTGTATCTACTTGTTTTGTTATGTTTTTACAATAATGTGGATCGCGGATGTCTCCTGTGAGAATTTCAATATCATCCTTACAATCTATATCTTCAAGCCAACCCCAATAATTAAAAGAATTGTATTGAGATAATGCTTTTACTTTGTAACCTGATTTAACCAATAGCTCAGTTAAATGGGATCCAATAAATCCGTCTGCTCCGGTAATTAATACAGTTTTCATTTTTGTTTATGTTTAGCTAAAAACTCACTTAATACCAAAAGCGAGAATTCCATCATGATGTGTCCAACTTTTGCCTTCTTTAAAAGAAAAATAGAAAAAATCAATCTCGACTCTCTTCGATAAAGCATTCTTAAAATATTCTTCAGCACCTATAAATCCATTTATTATATCCTTACCATACATTTGTTCTGTCTTAAAAAATGCATTTTGCAGAATGAAAATATTATTTCCCGATGGATTAAAATATTTTAAAACATTATCTATAACTTTGTCAAGATCCTCAAGAATATACCACAACATGTTCACAACTAAAATAATATTAAATTTCTCTTTAAGTTTCTCGTCATAAATACTTAAATTGCTCTCTATAAACTGAATATTCGATCCATTTAATATTTTCGCTTTCCGAATAGCTTCAGTCGAAATATCCAGTCCTGTAAAATTCAGTTCTGGTAATTGATTTTTTAATTGAGAAGTGACATACCCTAAGCCACAGCCAAATTCTGCAACTTCGGCCTTTATAATTCCATATTGATCGATTACTACTTTGAGGGTATCGACTAAAGTCCTTCTTGCATTCTTATAGTAGAGACTCATTTCTTGATCAGACTCTGATTCAGACTGATTCCAAGGATCTTCATCATCTAAATAGAGTTGATTGAAATTACCTATAAATTGAATACCTGTTTCATCTTTTTTAAAAACATAATCCATAAATTATTCCTTTCTTGCAATAACCAGCATATTGCCTGCACTTTTTGTCTGAACTAGATAGTCATTAAAACTTTCGAAAAATATACTATCATCCTTCAATCGATTTAGAATAAATTTTTCTAAAGGTGAATAACTATCTTTAACATAATTTTTCAAAATATAGCTTATATCTAAACTTGCGTTTAAAGTTTGGATATCAATTACCTGGAATCCAGTCTTTTCTAAAATTATCTTAATATTTTTAGAATTATATAAATTTACATGTCCAGGAGGTAATAACTGAACGTGATCAGTCTCCATTACACCCCATTCAAAGCTAAAAGTATTTGGCGTACTAAAAAAGAAATACCCACCAGGCTTTAAGAGATCTTTTATTTTTATTAAAAATTTGTCTGGATCCGTTAAATGCTCTACTGTGTCCCATAAACTGATACCATCAAAGTATGAATCTGGTTTTGAAAGTGAGTATATATTTTCGTTTAATACTTCAAGCCCTTTGTAGGTATCTTGTAAATATAGGCAGGCTTTCTGATTCAGATCACAAGCAGTAACTTTGAATGGATTATTTTTTCTAAATAAAGCCTCAATAAAAATTCCGATAGCTGATCCAACATCAAGCAATTGAGAATCTTGCCCTAAGTATTTTTCAATTTCCAAAATTCTTCGATCAAAAATAGGAATTCTATTCTCAAAAGAATCCATAAAGAATTTGTTTTCAAAATCCTTCAGATCACTATTATAATAATAATCTAAAGCTTCATACGAAGGAAATGGATTGGTGAAGATATGATTGCATTCATCACAAATATCCATCTCGTATCCAAAACACTCAGTATATTGATGAATACTTTTACTTTGACAAACAGGACAATTATTGACCTTTTCTAATTTTGTAAATTTGCTATGGATCTCATTTGAGACCTGTTGCATTTTCTCTTTTAGAAATTTCTGTTTCTCTAAAGTATGTATTTCATCAAATAGAACTTTTTTCAAAAATCAATCCTCTTCTATGTTAATCCATGCATTTACATGATTAAATCCATGTAGCGTGCCATCTGCATCACACTCTTTACAGGGAGATTTGTCTCTCTTGCCTTGGATCAATTCGGTTCTCAAACGTTTCATTCTAGGGCTTAGCCATACACCCAGTAAAGTATCAGAGAAAACATTTCCCAATTTAACTTTTTTAGCCCAGTCTTGCACACAAAGTAGCATGTCTCCATTCCAATCTATAGCTAACGAATAAGCTAGATAGTGACATGGACGAACTGTATTTTTAAATTCAATCGTAGTAGGAACAACTCCAGTGTTATTCAATACACCACCACGATTAGTTAATTTAATTCCAAAGCCGTCTTCACCTGAATGCCAACGATCACGTAGAATAAATTTATCGTTCGAGATTCCAGCCTCTGCAAACATTTTTGTAAATTTCTCAACTTGTTCTGGACCATCATACATACTAACACATAGAAATGACAATCCAGAATCAAATAACTTTGTGATAACATCTGGCTTTAAGTAATCACCATTTGAAACTATTTCTGTTCTTACATCATGTCCAAATATTTTGATTATATTTAATATTTCGGGATGCAACAGAGGCTCACCATAACCACAGAAAACTACTCCACCTTGATAATTCAGAGATACCAATTCGTCTCTAATTTTCTGAATCAAGCCCATACCCATATGAAGTTTCTGATTGGGATATAAGTTCTTATCAAATCTTGGACAAAATGAACATTGACGGTTGCATAATTCTGTTAGACTGATATCGATCCAACTGAACAAAGGAATTCCACCATTGATTAATTGTACATCATCAACAAAGTCCGATTTTCGGATCATGTTTTGACGAGTTTTCTCTGTTATTGCAGCATTTAAAATTTTTTCTAATTTTTCCATTTTACCTCATTTTGTCATAAATATTAAATATTGAAGGAAATATTAATAAATTATGATTTAAAAATATTTTATTATCCAATAAGACCTTTTTAGCTTTATTAATATTCTCTTTTTCTCCACCTATAAAGCCACGAGATGAAGCATTTTCTTTATTACTGGATATGGAACTGAGCCGACCAAATCCACCACCGGAAGACACCTTTAAATCAAACTCTTTAACGAGCTCATCAATTAACTTAATAATATCTTTTAAATTCTTATCCAAAATCTCATAATTTAATGAACTAAGACGAATCAAACTTTTCTCAACCATTTCCAATTGGATTGGTGAAGCCCCAAATGTTCCGCCCCAGAATATTGATTTTTCTTTAACTGGAGTTGTCAATCGATCAGATACAACAACTAATCCTGTAGGAAACCCGCTTGCGATTGCTTTGCCAAAAACTACTATATCTGGCTGTAATTTTCTAGATGACGAGCAAGAACCATACTGGGATCGAAATCCAGTGATAACTTCGTCTATAACAAGTAATACATTACTTTCTAATAATTTATTTCTCTGATCAGTTGAAATCGCATCTAAAACTGAAACAGAGGGATCGGATCCTTGATAAGGCTCAACAAGAATTGCAGCAAATTCTTCTAATTTTGCTTGCTCAAAAAATTGATCAATAGAATCAAAATAGGAAACATTTTCTTGAGCAGAGTCAGAGATTCCTTCAGAAAGTTTTTTCTTTCTTTCACCAACAAATAAAAATGAATCATCAGATCCATGCCAGAACAAATTAAACACAGCGACCTTAGATTTTCCAGTAACTGCGCGAGCAACGCGGCAAGCGCGATGGACAGCACTAGATCCACTCGTTTGGAAACCTAAACTACCAATTTTGAAATCAACAATTTTGCTTAACAAATCAAGATAGGAATTGGAAACCTTCGGTCCATCTGGCAATAGCCAGTTAGATTGCATATTTGATTCAATCACTTGCTCGTGACCAAAAATCAAAGTTCCTGAACCTAACCAACAATCAAAGAATCGATCGCTAACACTATTGAATAGGTATGGACCTTCACCTTTTACAAGTTTGGCATCTAAATTTAGATTAGAATTGAAAATATGCATATTTAATTTGATACCTTATATGGTTTTTAATTAAGCTTCGTTTTGCGAGTAATTTTTTATAATATCTTGATAAGTTCCAATTTGGAAGATCTGACCATCTTTAATCTCTACAATTTTGTCACAATTTTTCAAAGTTGATAATCGATGTGCAACTGTAATTATTGTTAAATCTTCATTCAGTTCTTCAATTTCTTGCATAACAAGTTTTTCAGTCTCACTATCCAAGGCACTGGTCGCTTCATCAAATACAAGAACTTCAGAATTTTTATACATTGCTCTTGCAATTCCAATTCTTTGCCTTTGACCACCTGAAAGTCTTATTCCACGCTCACCCACAACTGTGTTATAAGATTTCTCCCAGCTTTCAATAGATTCTGAAATTTGCGCTTTTTTAGCAGCAACCTTGACTTCTTCAAAATCAATTTCATCTAATTCTTTTCCAAATGCGATATTTTCTGCAATTGAACTATCCGATAGAAAAATAATTTGCGGAACATGAGAAATATTTTTTTGCCATTCTCGTTGATTATCTTCACTTATGACTTGTTCATCAACTGTTATAGTTCCACTCGTTGGAACAAGAAGACCCATTATTAAATCTAAAATTGTGCTTTTTCCGCTACCAGTAATTCCGATAAAACCAATGCGCTCACCTTTCTTAATTTCTAAATTAATATTCTTTAGAACAACTACCTCAGAGTTAGGATAAGTAAATCCTACATTATTCAATCTAATAGTATTTTTAAAAGATATTGGTTTAATGTCTTTTTGGTAATAAGATGGAAATGGTTGATCCAGCAATTCTATTGCATCATGCAATGAAGCTTGGCTTCCTTTTGCACCGCTCCAAGCAGCAAAGGCACTTTGTAAAACTGGCAAGAACCGTTGCGCTCCCAAAGCCAATGCGCCTAATGTAGGAATCGCATGAGCTAAGCCATCAACCCTTAATGAAATAAAGTATGCAAGAACAGCCATGAGAATCATACCCAAAGCTTCAACAGCTAAACGAGGGCTATTACCTATAAACATATTATTTGCTTGTGCTCTACGTAGAGGTAGATCAGCACTTCTATAGTATTTACAATATGTTTCCTGGCTTCCATCCAAGAGAACATCCCGAATACCTCCTAAACCTTCTTGGAGAGCCTTGATTACACGACTTGATTCTCTTGCAGTAGCAATTCCATTTAACATCAATCGCTTTTTAGTAGCAAATATTATAATCAAATATATAGATCCAAAACCAATAAAAGCCGAAACTGATACGAAAGGCTCAACTGCAAGAAGTGTCAATACAATGGCAATCATTAATATTGTTGAGCTAATCAAAGTTACGATTGAATTTAGTATTCCTATAACGCTATTGGCTTTGTTTGATATTCCATTGATCACTTCACTGCTATTCCGAGAACAATGAACTGTGTAAGGTTGATAAAGTGTTCTTCTATAAATATTTATGCTAAGATCACTACCGGTAGCAAACGATAACTTTGTGTTAGCCCATAGCATTAGCAATCTCATTTTGGCAGCAAGTAATGTTGCTAGGCAAAAGATTACAGTAGTAGCAAGAACTAGCTCACGAATTTCAGTTATATTCGTAAATCTCAATATAGGCTTAACAAATTCATGATTGAAAATTATTTCAGGTGATGTCAGCACGCTAAGAAAAGGCAAAATCGCTCCAATGCTAAATATTTCAGCGACTGTTGAAGAAAACATCAATACTAGCAGTAATGCAAACTGCCAACGTCTTCTAACGCTAATATGTGTCCAAAGTCTTTTGATAAGATTGAGAATTGAATCAGTTTCATTCATATTTATTATTTTTTTTATTTTACTCTAAAAAATAAAATTTGTATCTGAAACTTATTTCCAATATTCCAAACCAGATTCCTCTGCAAATTTTTGCTCAGCCGCATAGAAAGGTAGTTTGTTTTTTTTTATCCAATCTAACATAATAATATCACCTGTAATTTCGCCTCGCCCCAAATCCCCTCTTCCACCAGTTTGATTGAAATATTCGTCTGGATATCCATGTTTATGATTAGAAAAGCTAAATCCGCTCATAACAACTTTAGAAGCACCAATCTTATAAGCTAGTAAGGCAGCAAAAAATCCAGTGGAAACATTCTTGCTCAGCGAATATTCATGTCCTAAAATATCTGCAGAAAATTTATAACGAAAAGCATAAGGCATAAATTCAATACTATTGTATTCGTTTTTATTTCTTCGCAGGGATTTAATAATTTTCTCATTTCGTATTTTTCTTCTGAAATCAGAACAAATCTTATCTTCAGCCATAATTAGATGATTAGTTGACCTACCATAAAGAGCTTTCGTCGCTCCTTCATTGTATACAGTTTCCTCATGAGAACTTCCGTGCAGAAAAGAAGTGGTGCACACAATTGAGATATCTGGTTTTTTTAAACCTAATTTATCGGTTAAATATTGAGATGAATTAGCTGTGATGATTTTCCAGGAATCCTGATACCCGTTTGGAATTGAAGCAGAAGGTGCAGAGCCATACACCACAGCTACTCCATCCAATCTTGCAATTCTAAATTCGTGTTTAGATCTTGGAATATCGCAGAGTAAATGCTTCTTAGATGATAACTTGTGAATATACTTTAATAGAAATATCTTATAAAAAAATTTACTTATATAATACTTAAAAACTCTCGATAAAGTTTTCTCTTTATAATTTTTGAGAAATTTCTCTTTAATATTTAGAATACTATTAATAGCCATTTAATAATCTTTTATCTCATCCATTCTGGATTTTCTTTCAAAAAATCCGACCCGATAAAGGATCTTACTTCGCCATGCAAACGAGCTTTATTATAAATATCTTGACTATCTAATGGAAAAATATTCCAAAAGCATTGTTGATTATTCTTGTCTAATTCAGAATCACTCCATTTGCCATTCAATCGATCATCCATTTCAAGTGCCACTTGCTTGATTTCTTCGGGTGTATTTTCTATTAAATCAATTTCTTGATCATTGTATTCATTCGCTTTCAAGGAAAAGCCTACACCTAAATTAAAAATCTCGGATTGAGATAGCGATCGACCTGATTTCCGCAATATGTGTTTTTTGGGAATCGTAATAATTTTAGAAGTAGAAGTATGTATATATCCAATCGGTATAAAATTAATAAACACAATAGGCTTTCGAGTCTGTTCTGCAACAGCATCCAAACCTGTGCCTGTTGATATCATGAATTTACAATTTGCACTTAAATAAACATCCATAAAGTCTGAACGTTTACCATTCGTAGCATAATCAATTACTTTATCATGATTAGAATTGAGTTTCTCTCGAACATTCGATCCCATTCGAACAACAAATAATCCTCTATTTGTTAGTTTTTCTGCAGCTAATAAACAATTTTGAACATTACAATTTCTATAATTGTGATATTCAAAGTTTTTACCTTTAAAATTTATATCAGTATAGGCACTATCGCGAACTATAATACATACAAATTCTGAGTCTTTTGGAATACCTAATTCTCTTAAACCATCTTCACCTTTTGCAATCTCTGAATCTGTGAATTGTAAATGAGTATCAAAACGTTCTAATAAATTAAATACATCGCGATCCGATTGAGTGTTATTACCAATCTCATGCTTTTGCCAACCTGGAACAAGACGATTCAGTCTATGAAGAGGAAAAACAAGAAACAATGGAACGATGAGTAATTGTCTTTTCCACATCTTTGCAATTTGTTCATTGCAAACGGGATCATCCATATAGAATATATCTAAATATTTTTGTTTAGGGACATTTATACCTGCATCTCTTTCACAAAGATACATTTCGGTGTTTCCAACAAAATGTCCAATCCTTGTGCTTACTAAATTACCAAATCGAATTAAAAAGAACGGACTGATGGCTCTAATGAATATTAAAAGAGGGAGACCGATAAAAATATAAGGTATATATTTAAATTTTCTAATAATCGAATCAAAATTCATGTAGAAGGAAAGGTAAAAATCTTGTCAGTTTGGTATCCAATTCAATCTGGATTTAATTCAGTTGATTCCATATAATCATTCAATATTTTCATATCTTTATTAAAAATTCGAAAAAAGGTTTCTCGATGCTGAATTAAAGATTGTCCAGGCTGCCATTTTAAAGAATAAAAAAGTCGATGAATTGAAATATCTAAAAATTTATACAATCTAGTGTCCGAAAATTCAGAAAAATCTACTTTATTCTCTCTAGCTTCTAAGAGAATATTAATGGCTAAGTCTGGCGCATTGTTGAGGATACAAAAGCCTGCATATTTCATAATTTTTATAGTTGCATTGACTTTATCATCTTCTGTAATATTGAATAATAAATTGGGTCGCTTTACCCAAACAGCGTCGGTGGCAGTCAAAATTCCATATCGCTCATTGGTTTTTACGAATATGTTTTGATAGTCACCCCGACCTTCATAATCAAAATTTAACAATATGAAACCATAGCTTAACATAAAATCATGCAATGTACTAAACAAAGGCATTCCTTCAAAAATATAATCAAAGCTTACTTCACATCTTACGCCAATGATGTTATCCCTTAATTGTTTTTTTGCACCTTGTAAAATTTGGTATTCGGTTCCTTCAGTATCTAGTTTTAGAAAATCCAATCTTAGATTATTCTGCTCGCTAAAATAATCAATAGACTCTGCTTGCACAGTTATGCTTTCTACAATATCAACTTCTGTTTCCCGTTCTCCAGATTTAAAAAGTGAAGAAACAGGATTTCTAACAACCGATGAACTCATTGCTCTATTTCTAAAAAAGTTAATCGTGAGTTCACCATTTTCAGTTGCTAAGGCTTTATCTATTACCTTTATTTCAGAGGCACGCATGATATATTTTTCAGCTAATCTCTTGCTTTCAATCGGATCTGGTTCGAATAAATAGTAGTCCAATTCTCCCGTAAATGGTTTCCAATTTGGATGCAATCCGTATCTTCCACCAGCGTCTAAAACAGTTGTTCTTATTCTATTACTCATATAAACTTATTTTTAAATTAAAATTCCTGCTTTAAGCCATGACTATAAACAAGAGTTTTACCTTTACCTTTATCTTTCATAATTTCTGGTAACAATTCACAGAAACTTTCTAAACTAATTTTTCTTGTAATCAAAGAGATTGATTGGATTGAATTCTTTAAAACCATTTCCATAACTTTTCCGAAGTCTTCAAATGCATAAGCAAAAGCACGACCTAATTTATACTTTCCAATTTCCACTAATCGCAAAGTTTCTGAATCTTTAATTCTAGTTTGTGGAAAAATAATTGAATTCTCTTGTAAAAAAGGAAGTATTTGTTTTAAAACTTCATCGGCAGGGGCTGCAAAAATACAAATTTCAAAATTGAGCGATTTATTCAAGATACTATCAAGAAAATTATTTAAACTAAATATCTTCTTTGCGCCTAATTCCAAAGCAAATTCCAATCGATTCTCATGCTTTCCAATTATATATATGTTTTCATATTTAGCATTTTTCAAAAATTGCAAATCGCCTAAGGCAATGGGTCCATCACCTATTATTAATACATTTGATTTATTAGAAACGTCTGAATTGATGATTTCCTGAACCAATCTATATCCGCAACAAAGATGCTCCAATAGAGCTCCCTGCTCAAAAGAAATTTCCTGATCAAGGAGAATTACAAAACGATGATCAATGTTTACTTCTGTTGCAAAAGATCCAGGCTTATTAAAACCAATTGCAATTTTGTTATCGCAGTCTCGAAAATTTCCATCTAAACAACTTTTGCATTCCATACAAGAAATCATAGGAAAAGCAGTCACTCGATCACCAATCTTAAAATGTTCTTTTGCTTGTTCTGATACTTCAATAATGGTTCCAGAAAACTCGTGTCCTGGGATTATCGGCACATTGTAAGGAGTTTTTATATTCTTTAAATCAGAACCACAAATCGCTGTTACAGCTACAGAGATTCTGACTTCACCATTTTCTAATGGAATTTGCGGAATCGTTGTATATTCAATTTTACCTGGAGCTACTATTTGAATCGCGTTCATAAGTATTCAATATCAATTATTCGATTTTTAATTCCGGTAAAGGAATGATCCAATGACCACCTGAGGCAATATATTGTTTGTGCTTATTAATAATACTATCTTGATGTTGCCATGCAAGAACCAAAACATAGTCAGGTTTATCAGAATATAATTTTTCTGTTGAATGAACTGGAATATGATACCCAGGTGAGAATCTACCATGCTTTAATTCATTATCATCTACAATATAATCAATATATTTAGCCAATTCAAAATAGTATAGCAATGTAGTTGTGCTATGCGATGCACCAATCGCTACTATACTCTTTCCTTCTGATTTTAACTTTTCTAATCTATTAATTAAATTACTCTTAATATTAATTAATTCATTTTCGAGATGCTTATAAAAATCGATACTCTTAATTTTATTTTTTTCTTCTTCCAATAGAATTTGCTCGATAGACGAATCAATTTTTCGTTTTCCACCTTTTAATTGAGCAACTACTCTGATTGATCCACCTTTTGGAGAAATCTTTTTCACATGGATCAATTCAAGTCCACATTTACTGAATATATTCTGTAATACTTCAACTGAGAAATAGGAAAAATGTTCATGATAAACATAATCAAACATTTTAATTTTGAACTGATCTGGATGATATCCAGTTTGAACTACAAATATTCCATCAGTAGATAATAACTTGGCAACATTTTGTGTAAATTCGATCACATTGTCAATATTTGCATACATATAGTTTGCAGTAACTACATCCGCTTTACCTTGACTTTTTATAATTTCCTCAACAATTGATTCGGTAAAAAAATTATTTATCGTTGGTAGACCAGAATCATTTGCCTTATTTGCGATAAAAGAAGCAGGTTCCACTCCTTGGATGCGCATTCCAATTTTTTTGAAAGAAGATAGCATTGATCCATCATTGCTTCCTAAATCTACAACCAAAGATTTTTCTTCAATTTTGAACTCGTTAGTGATTTCAATTGCGTATTCATCATAGTGACCTCTGAGTCCGACAGTCACGCCACTAACATAAATATAATCAGCATAACTTTCTTCTGGATTTACTATATGTGGTAAATGTACATAGCCACAATTTTCACAAATTGCAAGCTCCAAAGGAAATACCTGTTGTTCCCGATTCAAATTCTCTTTGGATACAAATTGATCTTCCAGAGGAGTATCATTCAATTTTAATTCAGTTTTAATCTTATCACTGCCACATACACGGCAATTTTTATCATACCGAAGAACCTGTTTACTCATGAAGACTACCTTTCTTTATATACATTTCAATTTCGTTTATAAAATTTACAATTTTTGGTGAATTTTCCGGAGGTGCCCATGGTGCAAAAACTGTTTTCTCTCGCAAAAAAGGACCTTCTGTTACTTCATGAAATACAAGAAATTCAGAACGAATGATTAAAGTATGATAAACTGGACTCGAGAGTCTCTGATAAAATAGTTTTCCACTGTTCAGATCTCCCATTTCTACGATCCTTTTAATACTTCCATCCTCATTGAACAGGACGATATCTACTTCACCTTCCAAAACAGCCATGGATTCCGATTTACCTAGATGTTTGTGAGGTGTAACATAACAATCTTTCATATGAACAATAAACATCTCATGCAGAGAGCTATTCGGATTCTCATGTGCACATAGTCTAACTCTCTTTCGAGGATTTTTTATTGCTAAAGATTTTAAATTCTGTATGTCTTCTTTCGAAATATGGATAATATCTTCGGTGGGATACAAGACTTCATCATTTTCTTTCTTAAATGTGATCATTAAAGATTCTCGAAATAGAGATTGCTTCCAGGAAAAATTGAACCGAAAATTCCACCTGAATCAGTATAAGCTCGATGCTTTTCGATAACTTTAGGTTGGTTTTGAGGATTCAAACCTAATAAGCAGAATTTAATTTCATTGTTATACAATACTTCGGATCCGACAATCGGGAGATCTCCGACTGGCATTCGCATTCCCTTTTTATTTGGATTGTCATCTATTACATATTTAACGAAGTCGGTAATTTCCATAATGGATAAAAAGGCAATTGTTAAATGACCAGCACCAAATATTGCAATCGTTCCTTTATCTTTCAAAATTTTCTTTAATTTTTCTTTAATATGAATCTTCCGATCTTTTATTTGATTTACAAAATTATAACCTCGTTCTAATTCAATTCTAACAGATTCAGAATCATCGGAAGTAGAAACTTGATTTTGAGATTGTTTAACAATTGCAATCAATGAATTTTCAAGAGCATAAGGAACGGACTCATAGTGCACAATCTCAAAATTACAAATCTGTAATAATTTCTTAAATGTATACGAAGTGAAATAATATACATGTTCTTCCCATAAAGTTGTGCAATCCCCGTTTTGTAACGCTCGCTCACAATCTGGAAGTTCCCATACTATATAACCATTGGGTTTTATTAAACTTCTAAAGAAATTTATAAATTCACTCAGATTATAAGAATGTTCAATTACATGTCTGACTATTATGACATCTGCTTTACCATAAGTTTCAATAATTTTATTTGCACTATATTCCGATAAATGCATTTGATAGGTTTCCACATTCGCACATTTATCTTTGACACCAAGATCTTTATCTGGATCAATTCTCCAAGTGTTCGAAAAGCCTTTCTTTTCTAGCCTTCTTAAGGTTGAGTCATCTTTAAAGCTGTAAGCTCCAAATACAGAATCATTAGAAATTCCTGGAAGCTTGATGATTGTTTCAACCATATTATCCAAATGATCTTCTGGTTCAAAACATGTTAGCCAATCGTATCTTGGCTTTAATTCATCAATTGGAAACGGTTTGTCTAGATGAATCAAACCTGAATCTTTATTTATGACTAAACCTAATGGAAACTGCGGAACTTGATCTTTACCGCTTTCCTCTAAAAATCGATTCGAAACTGGTTGCAATCCAAAATCGGCAAGTTTCTCTACTTGATAGCTTTTAATATTCAAATTAAATTGATTCAATTATTTAATCTTAACCTTGATCATTGATGATTTTGTTTATTCCATCTTCCAAATTAACAAATTTAAATTCATTCCCAATAATCGAAAATAATTTACGAGCATCAAAAGCATTATCGACTTTTTCTTTACTTCTACTTTTGGTTACATATTGGAGATTCGGAAATTTCTTTTGCAGAATTTCAATTATATCAATAAATCGATAGCTTACACCACTCGTTACATTTAAAATCCCTTCAAAAGAAGACTTTATTAGCTTTTCGATTATTTTACATAAATCTTCAATAAAAATAAATTCACGAAGCTCTGTTCCATCACCCCATAAGGTGATTTCAGTTTTATCCAAAGCTGAAGAAATAAAACCGGATGGTCCATATGTTCGACCTAAATCTCCTGGCCCATAAATCAATGGAGGTCGAAGACAGATTAGTTTGGTTGTTGAATTCGAATTAAAAGTTCTTCGAAATAGACATTCCGATGTAAATTTATTGATCCCATAGTATGATGTTGGATTAACAGGTGTAAGCTCTGAGATATTTGTATTCTCAGTTTCTTCACCATATACTGCTGCGGAACTCATATAAATCAATCTTTTTATTGGATGATCATCTAAAAGCCGACAGAGATTTTCCACTATACTCATATTCTGATCAAAAACTTCTAACGTATCACCAAACTGTCGTTTCACAGCAGCAGCCAAGATAATCGTACATTCGGAATTAATAAATGGAATTAACTTATTTATTTGCTCCCGATCAGTTAGATCTAATTCGGGCAAAGAACGTCCAATTATATTGAAATGTTCAGTCTTAGTTAGATACGTTTCTAGTTTTGATCCGATAAAGCCAGAATGCCCTAGTATGATTACATTTTCTTTTAACATAGAAAGTTAGAAATATATAAATTCATAATCGCCTGTATAACCAAATTCTTTATACAGCCAAATCCATTCTGAAACTTCCAACAAGCTCTCAGCTGTGAGCGCCCAACATTCGAGATTGAATAGTTCCTGTTCGTTGCGATAGCTTTCTAACATTAGATATTTCTGTTTTCCAACTCTTTCCATTTCTTGCAAAGCTGTCTTCAGTTCAAATAGCTTTAGATTGTGAAATGTTGTAAGTGAAATAACTAGATCAAACTGTTTATCTCCATAAGGAAGAGGATCTTGAGCTTTGTGATTGTAGAGAAAAGGTTTTACTTCTTCCTTTGCATTCTCTAATCCATAACTTGAGGAATCTATACCTGTAATCTCTAAACCTGGCTCTAAAATCATCATTTCATAGAGCAAAAACCCTTTTCCACAACCAATATCTAAAACCTTAGAACCAGCAATTAATTTATAATCACGAATTAGTGCTTCGGCAACTGGTTTCCATCTTCCAGGTAGATACTTATATCCACCATATCCGAATCGTCTATCCCCATCCCAATAATCGAAACCATACTGTTTAGCTTTGATCATGCATTCAACTTTGCTGTCGTTCATGCGCGCAAGAACATCTCGCTTTGTTGATGTATGTAAGGGAGTGACTATGTTTTTTAATTGACCCATTTTTAATATTTCTTAGGAATTCTATTTATTAAATTAATTGCATCTACAGCGAGACTTTGTGGGATTTAGAATACTTTAGTAGTTTAGACAATGCGGTAGAACTAATTTTATCTTCCAAATATCGTCAACTCTATTCTTATCTTCTAATGTTTCTAATCTTAATCCTTCAACGGCAAAATGGAGAGATTTTTTTTTATTTAGAACGTGACTTAGAATCTCATCTCTCTTTAAATTATCGATTGGTAACTGAAACAAGCTATACAATGCGACTCCATCAATATCTACTAAATCATCCATCAATTGGTCAAAAATTAAATGACAACCTTCCATCGCATATTCTGTTGCGCTCAGTAGAAACTGGTAGCCATTTTTATTACAGTAGTCTCTAATTATTAGGTTCTGAATATGTTGTGGGACTCTTTCTCCCATAAACGATCGACTGAAAATGTAACCTCTTAGCGACTGCATTATATTAAACTTCAGGAAATTTATAATTCATGCCAATTCTTGATGCAGCTCTCAACGAAATTGGTTCAAAAAATTCTCCGATTTTCTTATCGCCATATGGAGTGAAAACTCCCTTAAAGCGACAATTCATGGACCATCTTGTCTCATTCTCTTGATTGATGCGATTTCCATGAGGATAACCTTGATCAAAAACCATAACTTCACCATAGTTTATATTCAAAAATTTTACTTCATCCTTAATCGATTGGTAAAGTTCTTCGCTATTTTTACCAGCACGTGAGTGAAAATTCTGTATTAACTTTTTCGAATCTTCTGCGAGAAGTAAGTACATTGCTTTTGTTTTATAGCAATCAACCATTGGAATCCAAACTACAACTTCATATGGAGAATCACCAGACCATGTATCTGAATGAACAGGTAAAAGTGAACTATCATCCTCAGGAAATTGAATACTTAAATTCACTCTCAACTGCATAGACAATTCATTGCCTACTAATGATTCCAATAAAGGCTTGGCGGATAGAAAGTAGTGCTTTCGAAAATCTGGATCTTTATTTATTCCTTGAATCACTCCAAGTCGGAAATTATTTAGATCGTTACTTGTAACTTTTTTATGAATCGTATTTAGAAAAATATCTGGATCTTCGGGATATTTTTCATTTAACAGATCGGCGGCTACAGTTACGATTCTATTCCGTAAATATTCAATCGATCCAAATGCTGGGGATTTTCTTATGACATATCCGTTTTTAAGATAGTCATCATTAAGAATTATTTCATCGTCAGATAGGAAATTCATTGTTTTATTTTTAAACAAACATCAGATGATCTCGATCTACATCTAAATAATCAAGAACCAATTCATATGACAATATTTTGTATTTGGAATATAACGCAGGCATTTATTTTTTTACGCCTTTGATTGATTTCATTTTTTGAACCAATGCATCAACCGTAATATTGAAATGGGAAAGCAAAGAATCTTGACTTCCATATTTTTCGGAGAAATGATCTGGAAGTCCAATTCTTTTAATCTTATAAAGCTCTTCAGGAATCTCATCACTGCAGTATTCCAATACAGCACTGCCTAGTCCGCCGATACGCGTATGCTCCTCAACAGTCACGACTCCTGCAACTTTAGGCAGCCATTTTTTTAGAACGTCTCCATCCAAAGGTTTTATAGTATGCATATGAATGACACCGCAACTAATGTTATCGGATGATAAAATCTTGATTGCGTCCAAAGCAATTTGTGTCATAACGCCTGTTGTAATAAACATTCCGTCTTGCCCTTCTTCCAAAACTATAGCCTTTCCAATTTCAAAAGGTAAATCCGGTCGACTAACAACAGGATCGCCACCTTTACCCAATCTAATATAAATTGGATTTGGCCAGTTTAGAGTTTGAGGAATTAAACGTTTCATTTCTTCGGCATCACATGGAGCAATGATTGTCATGTTAGGAAGAGCTCGAAGTATCGCTATATCTTCGATAGCCAAATGCGTTGGGCCAAGTGGGGCATACACTACGCCTCCTCCACTCGCAATTAAACGAACTGGAAGATTGTGTAAACATAAATCTAAAGCTACTTGTTCAAAGCAACGTCTAGTTAAGAACGTTGCAATAGTGTTGATATACGGAATAAAACCTTCCATTGCCATTCCAGCAGCCATACCAATAATATGCTGCTCAGAGACTCCCTCCATATAAAAACGGTCAGGTATATTTTTTTTCATTTGATCCAGTACGCCTGGACCTAGATCAGAGCCAATAAAAACTACTCGCTCATCCTTCTGAGCTAATTCGTATACTTGATTTAAACTAGTATTGCGCATCGTTTACTTCCTATTGCAAACAGGCATACATAGCCTGAATTTCGTCTTTTGATAATTTCGATTTATGATGCCAATTAGCATTTCCTTCTGCAAAAGGAAAACCCTTTCCCTTGATTGTGTGGCATATTATAGCAGAAGGTTTTTCCTTATTAAATGGGAGTCTTGCTAGAACAGATTTTATCTCTTCAATATTATGTCCGTCCATCTCAACAGTTTCAAAGCCAAAACTTTTCCATTTATCAACTAAAGGTTCTAAATCTAAAACTTCCTTCGTCATTCCATAGGATTGCAATTTATTGTAGTCTACCATTACAGTTAAATTAGATAATTTATGCTTGGATGCAGACATTGCAGCTTCCCAAACTGATCCTTCGTTAATTTCTCCATCACCCGTGAGAACAACAATCTTATGATTTTGTTTTTTAATCTTCGCCGCAATCGCCATTCCAACACCAATTGGTAGTCCATGTCCTAAAGCACCTGTTGATGCTTCAACTCCTGGTATTTTACCCCTTTCAGGATGTCCACCTAACCTAGAATCAGCCTTACAAAAAGTAGTAAGTTCTTCTTTGGGAATAAATCCTTTTTCCGCAAGAATTGCATAAAGCGCAAGACAGCCATGACCTTTGCTTAGTATAAATCTGTCTCGGTCAGGTGATCCGAAGTTTTCAGGAGTTATATTCAAATGAAAACTATACAATACATGTAAAATTTCTATCATTGACATAGACGAACCTAAATGGCCTCTGCCACCGCCTTCTAACGCCTGGACGACTAGTCTTCTAAGATCTTTTGAGATTTGTTCCATTTATTTAAAGCTACCTTATTCCAATCACTTATATTTCACTCAATAATTGCTTTGCTTTTCTCAGTTGTTCATTCTGAATTATATTCAGATTCGCAGTTTTATCTGGATTAGCATTAGTTCGATTCTCTAGCTTTTTCTTCAAAAATTCATTTAAAATTATCAGAACCCATCGAAGCCCGATCATTGGTTTGTATAATTCAAAACGTATTCCAATATCCGGATCCTGAGAAAAAAGCTCTATAGTTTTCTCAATCCAAAGGTTCTTCAATGTTTGCGATATTTTCATCGCAGGATGCCAAACAAAATCAGCTATCAATTTTACTGGATCATCCCAACCGAAATATTCAAGATCAAATATATAGAGTTCACCATTCGAATTTAGCTTAGCATTATGAAATCCAAAATCCGAAGGACTCAATATTCTGTATTCCTGATTCAGTGTTGAATTGTAATTATTCTTAAAATGCTTCTTTATATTGGCTAAATTACTTTCGTAAACCGGTTCAAATTCTATAGATAAAAACTCTTGCAAATCAGAATGTTCAACAACTTTGAGAGCTAAGAGCCTATGCTGAATTTGTTTTTCAATATCTGATGGACAGAGACAGGCTTCTGACGCTTGAAAATTTGAATCAAGTTTTGATTCTTCCGATATTTTTTTTAACGAAATTACGATATCAATCAACTTAAGAATCAATTGTTCGTTTACTTCATCAATTGCAGAACCTTCAATCCACGAATACAATCCCCAGTTTAAATTCTCATCCAAATAAACCGGAAGCGGAACATTCACTCCAGATCTATAAAGCTTTTCAGAACTTGAGAATTCGACATGAAGTCTTTTTCGATTATCAAATTGCAGGTCTGGATAGATTTTTAATAAATATGAATTCGAAAGATTTCCTAATTGGAAAACCCTACTGTTCCCATTGGCTTTAATTAATTTTAATTCACTTCCCTGTAAGTCAGTCCATTTTTCGCTTAAAATTTTTTGTATATCTATCTCATTTAAATTTTGGAATATATGACCTAAAATCTTTCTCCAACTCTGTAACACAACACCATCGAAATTAGAATACTCATGGTGAATGGAATTAGAAAATAAAATCTTTTTTGTATGTAAGTTAAATTCATCTTCAACAAAAACCTCGATCAGATCATCTATAAAAAAATCCAAGTTGAGTGAATTGATTTTTTGAATTTTTTCACTGCGAGTTTCTGCAAAAAATACATTTTCGTTTTTTATACTATATTCTGAATCTCTAAAAAAACCCTGAGCTTGCATCCAGTCAGATGCAACAGATCTAAGATTTATTTTTTCTTCATCGAAATGTCCAAATATAGTTTTATGACTTACAATGAATACTTCTGTCTTAGAAAGTTTACATTTCCATAAAAATTCGCTAACTCCGGGATAGAGTTCTGCATCTTTCATAAACTTCCCATACACTTTGCCTTGAAGTTTTTGCCAGATTGTTTCTCCGTTATCTAGAGTTCTTATGTGATCTCTTAGTTCTTTTTTTCCGCCTTTCCAATCAGAAGAAATTACATCTAGATCAATTGCTGCTTTTGAAAAAACTCTTTCATAATTTGCTAAAGTATTATCAAAATCAATTCCAATGCGTAGATTCATTTTAATTCTACGGATTGCATCCTTTTTATATTGAAATATTTCTCATCAGTAAGTGAGTTCGGTAAAAGTCCTTTCTCAAAAGCAACTTTTAAATCAGTTGCTGCATCCTGAATGGATCGCTTTGCTTTAAAATTTAATTTTTTAAATATTTTTTCTGAGGATACATGGTAAGATCTGTTATCATTTGTAGGAGTTTGGATTAACTTAACATCATCTCCAATTGTTTCTTTAATCATTTCCGCCAATTGCAAGACTGTGTAGTTTACATATCCAGCATTAAAGATTTCACCAGCTATTTTATCGTCATCTGCATTGATCAGAGCGATATATGCATCAACCATATCTTCAATATGAATATTAGGTCGCAATTGATCACCACCAAACACGGATATTTCTCTTTTATGATAAGCAAGATTTGTCAAAATATTTACAACTACATCTAATCGCTGCCTTGGTGAATATCCACAGACTGTTGCAGGACGAATGGTTACCGTAGTAAAATCAGGAGATTGATATTCGGAAAGAATTTTCTCACAATCTGCTTTGAACTTAGAATAATCAGTGAGTGGCTCTAAAGTAAAATCCTCAGTAACATTTGGCTCTTCTTTAACTCCATATACCGAGGAAGAAGAAGCATAGATGAATCTCTTCACCTTGCTTGCTTTGGAAATCTCAACTAGCGGTCTAAACGCATCCAAATTTATGGATTTTCCTAGATTGGGATTTAGTTCAAAACTTGGATCATTCGAAATACAAGCAAGATGAATTACCAAATCATGTCCTGGAATTAATTTATTTAATAAGGCTTGGTCTCGTATATCACCTTTAACCATACTTAAATTTGGATTCGGATCAATTACATCATCACCATAGAGCATTAGATCAAGAACTGTAACTTTGGCACCATGATCTAGTAACCGCTTAACCAAGACAGCGCCTACATATCCGGCTCCACCAGTTATAAAAATATTTTTAAAATTTAACAAAATTCATTCTCCTAGCTTTCTTATATAATTGATTAATTTATTACTTTGAATCGGAATATTTCCGACGGTCTGAACTGATAGTGCAGCCATACAAGCACCGATCGCAGAAGCTTCCATAATATTTGCGCCAGCAAGCAAGCATGCAGACATTGCTGCAAGTAAAGAATCTCCAGCACCTGCAACATCAACTGGGTTTGAAACCAACGCAGGAAAATGTTCCTTATTTAGAAATTTGTCCGATTTGGAATTGGAGTAAGAAATAAAACCTTCAGAACCTAATTTAATAACAAGTTGTCTTGATTCAGTCAAATCCAGAATTTTATTTGCAACAGATTCAATTCCAGCAGTATGATTGCTTAGAGCAATTCTTGCTTCCCTTTCCGTTGGAGTAAGTAGATCAAAGTTTTTGAATTTCGTTACATTCCCAACCTGACTGCTGCATTGAAGGTCACCAAACAAGATCAAATTTTTCTTTTTGGCTATATCAACGATTTCATTGAGAATTCTTTCAGTGATCATACCATACACAAAATCAGAAACAAGAATCCCATGGATTGAATCCGATAAGGCTCTTAATTTCTCAATAACGGAATCTTCAATTTCTTTCGAAATAGAATGTTCCTTCATGCGACTCACACGAAAGAGTTTCTGGTTTTCAACCATGTATCTAATCTTAAATGTCGTAGGTCTTGACTCATCTTTAATCAGATAAGTCTCTACCCCTTGCTTTTTTAGATCGTCTTCTACTATTTGAGCATTCGAGTCATTTCCAACAACAGACAGATAAATTGATTCCGATCCAAGTGCTTTTAGATGACCCGCTACTATTCCAGCACCACCAACAAATTCCTTGGATTCCATTTCTCGAACAACAAGTACAGGAGCCTCTGCACTCATCCCAATTGCATCACATGCAACGTATTGATCGACTATCGTATCACCGATTACAAGAATTCTTGTTTTTGTAAATTTTTCTATAATACCAACAAGACTGCTTATTTGTATTCCTTGTCTTTTGCATGCTTGTAAAAATAAGGAACGCTTTTCGATATCTAGAATTTCTTGACTGCTATGCAATAAGTCTGCGCTCGCATAGTGGACTTCTCCCGCTTGAAAATGAACCTTCCCACCAAACTTTTCTACCGTAGCTATCGCATTGGCAATTTCTGGTAAAGGCTTTCGTTCCCACTCACTTCCCAATACCAATGATTTTGGTTTAATTTTCTCAATAAATAGTTCAAGCGAAACATCATCCAAGACAACTACTTCATCTACAAAATGAAGAGAAGCAACACCTTCAGCTCGCTCCATCATCTTAAAATATCTTGACTGCTCAGGTTGACTGATCAAGTGGTCACCTAAAACACAGACTAGCAGTTTCTTATTTAAGGATTTAGCAAATTGTAAAAAACGAATATGTCCTGGATGAATTACATTAAAATGTCCGAAACATAAAACTGTTTCATTGCTACTGCCTAAAGAATTGAGATCTTCCTGACTAGAAATACTTTTAATTTTTGAAATTGCGCTCAATTGTAATCTCTAATCATTTTATGAATTGGATGTGAGGAAAATTCTTTAGACCATGAATCATTTGTTAACAATTCATGATCGATCATAACAGATTGATTCGCTATCAGAGAAGCGGGATTTCCAATGTCAGCCATGGTCTCTTGATTTTCCCAGGTAGCAATTTTTCCTATCCATTCTGGAAGAACTTGATTGCTGAAATCCGTAATCGAATCATTCGAGGCTATCCAATCAATAACTTCAGGCTCGATCAGATAAATTGCAGCATTTGCTAGATTGCCAGGTGGGTTCTCAACTTTTTCAAAAAAATTATTCACAACACCCTCTGCATTGATCTCAACGATTCCACAAGTCTCAGGTGTTTCCGTACGAAAAGTCATCATAGTAATAGAAGTATTTTTCGGTCTTTTATTTAAATGATAATCCAGAAATTCTTCAAAATTGCAAATGCATAGATTGTCACTATGCGCAAGTAAAACAGTTCTATCCTTAAAGAATGAATAATTGGCTGTAATTGTTCCTGCTGTTCCTAAAAGTTCATCTTCATAAACTGGTGTAACAAAGTTATTGAATTTCGATCTATTCAGAAATTCTTCTACAACATCTTTCTTATAATGAAGGTTAACTAAAACTTTATCAATGGAAATTTTCTTTAAATTATCTAGCCAAATTTCTAGAAGTGGAATCCCACCGATTGGCATCAAACACTTGGGTAGAATATTAGTAAAGGGTTTGAGTCGAGTTCCAAAACCTGCAGCAAGTAAAAGCGCAGAAATTTTATTTTTGCTCATTTCCTAGAAACTTAAACCAATCAGAAGTTGCTTCTTGAATTTTGTCAGGTGTCCAAACTGGAGCTTCTTTCCAATAGTCAATATGCTTAAGCAACTCTCCAACTCCTTCTTCGATCGAAATTTTAGGTGACCAATTCAATTCTCGCTTGATTTTGGAAATGTCCGCATAAGTTGAATCAGGCTCACCTGGTCTCTTGGGAATGTGAACCTTCTCACCACCCAACAGCTCAACAATACGATTTACGGAAATGGTTGCCCCACTTCCCACATTATAGATTTCACCAACCTTATCCGATTTCGCAGCTGTATAAATAGCATTTGCTACATCGGTTACAAATGTAAAATCTCTAGTTTGCTTTCCATCACCAACGATCGTAAAAGGTTTACCTGCTAGTTTCTGAGCAAGAAATACACCAAAAACGGCACCATAAGTTCCAGAAGTTCTCGATCTTGGACCATATACATTAAAAAATCTTAAAGAAACCGCAGGCAATTTATAAATTTGCGCCCAATGCATAACGAGCTCTTCGCCCATTCTTTTTGTAAGTGCATAAGGATATTGAGGTAAAATTTCGGAATTCTCTGGAGTTGGGTAAACTTCTGGAATTCCATAGCAAGAAGAAGAAGCTGCATAGACAAATCTTTTTACATTAGCATCTCTTGCTGCTTGCAATACATTAAAAGTTCCAACTACATTGGATTGAAAATATGTGTCCGGATTCTGAATACTTGGAACAATGTCAGCTAACGCAGCAATATGAAAAACTAGGTCAGTATTTTTGAAATGAGAAACCCAATCTCCATTTACGCTTATATCAGCTTGAACTATTTCAACTTTGTCTTTTACATGCTGTAAATTTAGCGGTCTACCTGTACTGAAATTATCAATTACAGTAACATCTATTTTA